>Ga0310120_10000369_pt1 | contig 36167 bp, 22 predicted proteins | sample CB27_AW_983_MG_FD_203506 | JGI IMG/M metagenome (GOLD analysis project Ga0310120, IMG submission 203506) | Marine microbial communities from Western Arctic Ocean, Canada - CB27_AW_983 | ecosystem: Environmental > Aquatic > Marine > Oceanic | place: Canada: Western Arctic Ocean | collected...
GAGGCTGTAGAGCACCGCGCCGACGCGGTCCCGAAGCTGATTGATGAAGGGGCGGATGATTTGCCGCGTGTGTCGAGCGGCCAGGTGGTTCTTTTCCTTTGTGCAGAAGTCCGCCACGCCGGCCGGTTCGGGCGTGTTCCATCCCTGCCCGTCATCGATGCCCCACGGGTGAACCATGATCACGGCCGTCTCGGAGGCGTTCAGGTGATTGGGCATCTCGATGATGCCCCTGGCGTTGTAGGAGAACCGCCAGGCTCGCACGTGCAGGTCCGCCTCGGGATCCACGACCAGCGGGGCCGCCTCGAAGTGAGCTTGCTCGATGATCGGTGCGAAGAACTCGGGATGGTCGGCTAGGATTGGCCTGGGGTTCTTGATCGGCGTCAGCACGTTGGAATAAGTGCGGGTCGACGGGGCCGGGGGCTTGGTCATCGCCGCTGAGGACAAGGACACGGCCAGGCAGGCCAGCACCAGGGGCAGACGTGACGGAAGCGACATGGGAGAACTCCGGTTGGAGCAAATTGCTGGACGAGGACCATTGCCTCGGTAGGAACAATCGGCGAATCTCACGGGCGGTTTCGCCGTCGGCTTCCCAGCCATGATGCTCTTGTGGAGCCAGATCGTCGAGTCCGGGACCGGTCTGACCGTGAAGTGAAGTGAAGTGAAGTGGAGTGAGAGATGATGATCGTGACCGGGAGATCGTGGTTCCAGGCGGCTCGTGCCGACCGGGTTCCCGTTGTGGCACAAATCGCCCTGCTGCTGATCGTGTTGTCGGGTTTCTGTGGCGGAGCCGAACCGATCGATATCGCATCCCGCAGGGAGTTGTTCGTCGACGATCACCTGGTCGAACGGATGTCCGGCGGGGCACGCCTGCGGCTGCACCGACCGGTCGAAACCGATGATGTCTTCGTGCACGACACGGCCTGGGAAGGAAGCCGTTCGATGTACCACACCGTCTTCCGCGACGGTGACCGGTACCGTCTGTACTACCGCGGGTCACAGATCGACCTGTCGGCCGGTAAATACGCGATTCGCTACAACGTGACCTGCTACGCCGAGAGCCGTGACGGCATTCACTGGAAGCGTCCGGAGCTGGGCCTGGTCGAGTTCCGCGGGTCGAAAAAGAACAACATCATTCTCTCCGGAGAGATCTGCCACGCGTTTGTGCCCTTCAAGGATGACAATCCCGATTGCCCGCCCGAGCACCGCTACAAGGCGATTGTCGCGATCTACAAGCCAACCCGCGGACTGCACGTCTTTTCTTCGGCCGACGGGATCCGCTGGTCTCCGATGAGCGACAAGCCGGTGATCACGACCGGGTATTTCGACTCGATGAACCTGGCGTTCTGGGACACCGTCCGGGGGAAGTACGTCGGTTTTCATCGAGCCCTGAGAGGGGGGCCCGGCATGCTCAAGCCCCCCAGCCACGAGGCCTCGACCAAGGACGTGATGACCGCCACGTCGTCGAACTTCCTGCAGTGGTCCGAGCCCGACTGGCTCGAATACTCGCCGGAACGCTGGACCAGGTTTTCGACCAGGACAACGCGATTTTCTCCATTCGTCCAGCTCTACACCAACCAGGTGCAGGCGTATCACCGCGCCCCGCACATCTATCTCGGTTTTCCGACACGCTACGTCGCCGGTCGCTCGAAACTCACCGGACTCAACCGGCGGCTATCCGAAAGTGTCGAGTACTTCGGCGTCGACTACACCGACGGAGGCTTCATGACCAGCCGCGACGGGCGTCGCTTCAAGTTCTGGGACGAGGCGTTCATCCGGCCGGGACGACCCAACCGGGGCCGCTGGGTCTACGGCGACAACTTCCAGGCCCTGGGGCTGGTCGAGACGAAATCGGGCGAACCCGGTGGCCGGAGTGAACTGTCGATGTACGTCGGCGAGGGACTCTGGCGGCAGTGTAGGCTTCGCCGATACACGCTGAGGCTGGATGGGTTCGTCTCGGTCCAGGCGCCGCTCTCGGGGGGCGAGATCGTGACCCGGCCGCTGAAGTTTGCCGGCAACAGGCTGGAGTTGAACGTCTCGACCTCGGCAGCCGGCAGCGTCCGTGTCGAAATCCAGGATGCGGAGGGTCGGTCAATAGAAGGTTTCCGGCTGGCGGACTGTCGCGAGATCTTCGGCGACAGGCTGGATGCGGTGGTTGGCTGGACCGCCGGACCGGATGTTGGCCGACTGGCCGGCCGCGCGGTGCGGTTGCGGTTCGTCGTCAAGGATGCCGATCTGTACGCGTTTCGATTTGTTCCGGGCCGATGACACGCCGTCCCCCTCAGCGGCCGACCGTCGCATCGAGGCGGAAGGTTTTCTACGATCGGGGGAGCCGTGCACCGCACGGTAGCAACCAGACAGGAGAGGTGCAGATCGTGATCAGCCGAACAGTTGTTCTGCGAGGGATCCCCGTGGCGGTTGGATTGACCGTGGCGGTGTGGATGGCCGAAGGTTCACTGGTCGCCGCCGACCCGCAACCGGGTTCGCAGGCTCTCGACGCCGGCACCGTGCCGGTTTCGGCCATCGAGGCGCCCCGGACCGGCGGGTACTGGCCGGGATGGCTGGGTCCCAAACGCAACGGCTGGGTCAGCGGTTTCCGTCCACCGAAGCGGTGGCCGACGTCGCTGACAAAGAGCTGGCAGGTGAAGGTTGGAAGCGGTTACGGATCACCGCTGGTTGCCGACAACCGGGTTTTCCAGCACGCCCGACAGGGAGAAGACGAGGTGTTGTGGTGCTTTGATCTGGCAACCGGAAAAACCAGGTGGCGGCAGAGCTACCCGGCGCCGTTCAAGATTGGCGGTGGTGGGGAGTACCACGGCAAGGGGCCGAAGTCGTCGCCGGTGATGGCCGACGGGCGGATCTTCACCATGAGCATCACCGGAAAGCTGATTGCCTGGGACGCCGCGTCCGGCAGGCGGCTCTGGAGTCGAGATTACGACGCGAGATTCAAGAAGAGCCATCCTTACTGGGGGGCTTCGACGTCACCGATCGTCGATGACAAGCGAGTGATCGTTCACTTCGGCACGGACGAACGGGGCACGCTGGTTGCACTGGACGTGGCCACGGGCAAGGAGATCTGGAGCCAGGGAAAGGATGGACCGTCGTACTCGTCGCCGCTGCTGGTCGAAATCCACGGTGTGCGACAGGTCGTCGAGTGGAACCACCGGGCACTGACGGGCGTCGAGAGTCTGTCGGGCAAATTTCTGTGGGAGTACCCCTTCCCCCACGTCGGGTCCGACCAGAATATGCCGACCCCCACGTTCCACGAAGGGCGGGTGCTGCTGGGTGGTGAGAATCGGGGGATCCTGGGGCTGGAACCCCGCCGCAAGGACGGGGCCTGGTCGGTCAAGGTGCTGTGGCACCAGAAGAAAGTCGCATTGGACATGAGCTCGGCGGTCGTCAACGGCGAACTGCTGTACGGTTTCTCGCACTACAACAAGGGCCAGTTGTTCTGCCTGGACATCAAGACCGGACAGGTGCTGTGGCAGGGTCCGGGGCGAACCGGACGCAACGTGATGTTTCTGTCGATCCCTGGTCACGTTGTGGCACTGATCGACAACGGCCAGTTGCAGATTGTCTCGGCCAACCAAAAGAGCTTCCAGCCGAAGGTGACTTACCGCGTGGCTGCGGGAGGCACGTGGGCACCGCCGGTGCTGCTGGATGACGGGGTGCTGGTCAAGGACAAGGACACGCTGACCCTGTGGTCGCTGGCGAGTTCCACCTCGGGAGCCCGGTGATGGCGTTGCCGCAATCGCCGTCGGACGGAAATTCCGGGATCCGGGTCTCGACCTATGACGGCCCGGGCTGCGACCCCGTGATTCACAGCGTGCCACGGCCGATCGTTCCGGATCGCGGGGCGCTGATCCGTATCGAGGCCTGTGGTGTTTGCGGCACTGACCTGCACATCCTGGCCGGACACTGGCCACACCCCCTGCCCTGGCCACTGACCCTGGGCCACGAACTGGTCGGAGTGATCGAGGAGAAGGGGGCCGACCTGGATGCCGACTTCATGGGGCACGCGTTGTCTGTCGGTGACCGGGTGATGCTGCCCCCGCTGATGTCGTGTGGCGAGTGCTATTACTGCCTGCACTATCCCGAACGCGCCAACAAGTGCCTGAACCCGACCTATTACGGGCGGTACATTCCGTTCGACGAAGCCCCACACCTGTGGGGGGGTTGGGCTGAGATGGTGTATGTCGACCTGCAGAAACGTCCGGCGACAAAGGTCTACCGGTTGCCCGAGGGACTCTCGCCGATGGCTGGCAGCCTGACCGAACCACTCGCCTGCTGCATCCGGGCCCTGAATCGGGCGGTGGACGTGGGAGGCTTCCGGGCCGGTGATACGGTGGTGATCCAGGGTTCGGGGCCGATCGGACTTCTGGCGCTTGTGGCGGCCCAGGAGATGGGTGCCGGACGGGTGATCGTCATCGGGGCGCCGGCGGAGCCGAGGCTGGCGATCTGCCGGGCGTTCGGGGCGGCCGGAGTGGTGTCGATTGACGAACACGTGACTCTCGAGGAGCGGGTGGCGGCGGTTGCCGAGATCGTCGGTGGCTTCGGGGCCGACCTGGTCGTCGAGTGCAGCGGGCACCCCTCGAGCGGTCCGGAGGGCATCGAGATGCTTCGCGACGGAGGCACCTATGTCGAGATGGGACAGTTCACCGACGCGGGAAGCATCGACACCAACTGGCATCGTATCTGCACCAAGGACATCACGCTGGTTGGCAGTTGGGCCTTCACACCCAACGACATCCCGCTGGGAATCGACATGATGCACCGGGTTGGAGAGAAGTACCCGTGGGAGCTGGTCCAGCAGAGGTTCCCGTTCAGCGTCGAGGGCCTCGTCGAGGCCACGAAGACCGCCGGTGAGCAGAGGTGTCTGAAGGCGACGATTGTGCCCGATGCCGCCTAGCAGCCTGGTGGAGCATCCCCGCCGCAAGCGACGTTCACTTTCGTGCTCACGTTCACAGCGAATTCCGGAGTTGACGTATGAATGGCCGTCTGTGGTTGGTGGCATTGGTCGCGTGTGTCTGGATGGCCGCCGGTGCGTCCGGTGATGAAGTGGCACGTGCAGGTGGGGTGAACCAGCAGGATCAAGAGAAGCAGAAGAACCAAAAAAAGAGGAAGAACGTCGTACGGCGGATCCGCGTGACGGCGTGGTTCGACAAGCAGTTCCTGCAGGACGGCACCGCGTATCGACGTCGGGCGAAGGAGTTCAGGGACTGGACCCGCAGCAAGTTACGGGTCGAGGTGATCAAGCGACTCAAGGCACTCAGTGCCACCTCGCACCAGGCCGCCTCGGCCGATCTCGACAAGCTGGTTGACGCCGGCACGATCAGTGACCTGAGGCGTTACTGGATCATCAACGGGTTCACCTGCACGACGACCACCGCCGGGTTGCCGGCGTTGAGGAAGGTGGTGGGTGTGAAGGAGGTCTACGTGGCCGGTCCGGCACGGGCCAGTCGTCCGGCCAGCCGCGGGACGGCCGTGTCGTTTGCCGTCGCGGGGAAACCGAAGTTCGACCCGGCCCGGTACCAGCACCCGTGGTACATCCGCTACCTGCAGGCCGATCGGGCCTGGAAGGAACTGGGCGTGACTGGTCGGGGCACGCTGAACGTCGTGCACGACTTCAACTTCGTCTACTCGGAAAACGTCACCGGCAACCTGTACCGCAACCCCGGGGAAACCGCCGGCAACGGCAAGGACGATGATGGCAACGGGCTGGTCGACGATGTCCACGGATTCAACTTTGACCAGCACAACGCCAACCTGACACTGGTGCCGGTTGGTCGCGGAGGCTTCAACCCGCGGGCCCAGCACGGGTTCATGTGTGCAGCGATCATCTGTGGCACTGGGGCGAAGGGGCGGAAGTACGAGTTCGGGATCGCGCCCGAGGGGACCTGGACGGGCGTGATCGCTTCAGGGCGACTCGAGGCGGCCATCGAATGGGCCGTCGAGCAGGGAGCTGACACGTACAGCATGAGTTTTTCGATCCCCGGTCTCGGCGAGTACCGTTCGCACTGGCGGAAGGTGATGGAGCACGGTTCGTTTTGCGGAATCTGCTTCGTTTCCGGTGCCGGCAACTTTGCCCAGCAGGCTCGCGTGCCGGTGCAGATGCGGACTCCCGAGGACATCCCCGCTGCGGTGTTTGCGGCGGCGGGTGTACAGAGGAACTTTTTGAGGACTCCGTTTTCGAGCAAGGGGCCGGTCCAATGGAAGACTCGGCATTACCAGGATGGCCGGGTGCAGAAACCGGAGGTGTGTGCCTTCAACATGGGGTTGCCGCAACTGTGGCTGGACGGCACGACCCGACCGGCGGGTCTCAACGGCAACTCGTTCGCCGGCCCGATGTTCTGCGGATCGATCGCGCTGATGCTCTCGGCCGACCCCGACCTGTTGCCGTGGGACCTGCAGCAGATCATCACGTCAACGGCGACCGACGTGGCGGCCGAGGGGGTGGATGACGAGACCGGTCACGGGTTGATCAACTGCTACCGGGCGGTTCGCGAGGTGCTGAGGCGGAAGGCGATCCGCGAGGGGAAGGACCCGAAGCGCTTTGCGGGGCGGCAGCCGGGTGACACTCTGGACATCGAGTCGATCAAGAGGAAGTTGAAGAGTTCGAAGGTCGAGGTCGGTCGCCTGCAACCGGGCGGCCAGGCAGCCAGGCTGGGTGTGAAACCCGGCGATGTGCTGGTCAGCTATCACGGACGCAAGATCGCCTCACGCCGCGACGTGCTGGCGGCCAAGCGAAAGGCGATCGCCGACAAGGCCGAGAAAGTCGAGGTGGTCTTCTCGCGCGGTGGCCAACTGATCAAGGGGGATTTCACCACCGCGGCGATCGGCTTTGTACCGCAGGTCGTCTTCGACGACCCGACCTTCAAGTGAATCGCAGTGGTGCCGCCGGCTAGCCGAACTTCTTCTTGAGCAGTTCGAAGTAGGCGTGCTCGCCGGGTCGCTGCGGCAGCCTGACGGGTGCTTCCCAGTCGTTGGGGACGTCATCGAGCCTGACCGGCTGGCCGTCTTGGGCGAGGTGGCTGTAGAAGCCGGCCAGGTAGGCCTGCTGTTTCATCAGGATCTGGTCGTAGGTCTGGGGCATCGGGTTGCCGGTGGCGATCTGCTGGAAGGCCCACAGGCACGGGGTCCAGAACCCGGTGTCGCGGTACAGTTCGCCTCGACCGAGCGTCAGCGTGAAGGGGCGACCATTGCCGTCGGCGTCGGTGTGGATCTGCAGCATGCCGACTCCGAAGCTGCCCGAGTGCAGCGTGCCGTAGAAGGTCCGGCCCTTGGCGTCCTGGTGTTCGAGCGTGAGGACGGCGGGAGGCGAGTGCCAGTGCTTGCCGCGGAAGGCGACCGAGACGATCGGGTTGCCCGCGTCGGTGATGGCTCGACTGAGGAAATACAGTCCGTGCGTGCCGTGCGTCGGGTAGTCCTCGGCCCCGGTCGTCGCGTGGTAGCCGGTCACCCTGGACGACTCGACAAAGTGCCGGGCTTCGACCACCACCTGGTTGTGCCCGAAGGCCGAGGGGACCAGCAGCGGCGCCTTGTGCTTGCGGGCCAACTCGACGATCGCCTTCGTCTTGGCGACCGAGTTGGCAAAGGGGCGGTTGACCAGGCACGGCAGGCCGGCCTTCAGAAACGGGGCCATCAGCACGTGGTTGAACGCATGGTTGTAGTAGCCGCCATCGATGACCGCATCGACGTGTCCGAGCATGTCCGAGGGGTCCTTGACCGCCGTGCAGCGGTGGCCTCGGGCAAACCCCGCAGCCGACTCGGCGTTGACGTCCCAGCAATGGGTGATCTGCATGTTGGTGTAGGACATCGGGCCGCTGATCAACCGGCCCCAGTGCGCGGCCAGGTGCGAGTAGACGCTGATATTGAGGACCCCGACGCGGATCGGCTTTCGGGTGTCCGAGTCATCTCCGGCGGCCGAGGTCTCGGTCGAGGCTGCTGTCGCCGCGATGGCCCCGGTGGCCAGCAGCGTTCCGGCGGCGGGAGTGTTCCTCAGAAAGCGGCGTCGCGACAGGGGGGTGGGATCGGTCATGGTTGTCTACCGAATACTGAGGATCGAGTCATAGACGCACGGCGAGGTGTCTGCCCGAGCATGATACCGTCGCTCAACTGTCCAGAGGTGGCTCCTGCTGAGGTTCACCTCCGGTGAACACGACGGGGACCAGCCGAGGATTGGGCGACGCGACGGTCTCCTCGATCAAGCGGAACCCACGGGCCTGGTAGTTGGGCAATGCGTGAGGGTGGTCGTGGTTGCAGGTCCGCAGCCACACCCGGTTTCCTCCCATCTGCCACGCGCGGTCGACCACTCGTCGTAGCAACTCGCCTCCCAGCCCCTGCCCGATGAACTGCGGCAGCAGCCCGAAGCAGATGATCTGCACGCTGCCGTCGTCGTGGGCCTCGAACTCGGCGTACCCGACCGGAGTCCCCTGCAGGTACCCGACCCAGGTCTCAAACGTCTCCTTTCCAATCAACTCGTCCCATTTAGCCTGGCCCCAGTCGCCGCGGCCGCCCCAGCGGTGCTGTTCTCCGATGGCCTGGAACAGGAACCAGTTGAACGCGGCACAGGGAGGATCGACCGGCCGGAATTCCAACCTCGCGGCCGCTTCACCACTCGACTCCGCGTCCTGAAACGACTCGCGGCACTCCAGCGACAGTTCCCAGGTGATCTTCTGCGACTGGTCGTAGTCCATCGAGCGTCTCATCGAAAAACATCGGGCTGCATTGAGGGGATCGCGGCAGACCCAGCATCGGCCGGGTGATAGAATGATAGAATACAGGCTCATCCGACACGGGGCGCCGTGGGCGTCTTTTGCAAGAGGGCGTGATGTTTCGCATCCTGGGCAATCGCCGAAAACTCTGCGACGGCTTCACGCGTCGCGATTGGCTGAACATTGGCAGCCTGGGCTTTTTGGGCCTGGGCCTGGCCGATGTGCTGCGACTCCAGGACGTCTCGAGCCAAACGGCCCGGGCGGCCGATCGAGGCGACCGCAGTTCGCTCGATGCCACCTTCGGCCGCGCCAAGCGGTGCATCCTGCTGCTGCCCTATGGCTCGCCTCCTCAACACGAGACCTTCGATCCCAAGCCGGATGCTCCGGATGAGATCCAGGGCGAGTTGAAGGCGATCCCGACATCGGTACCGGGATACCAGGTCGGCGAGGGTCTGCCGAAGATCTCAAGGATCGCCGATCGCCTGACAGTGATCCGGTCGATGACTCATCCCTACCCGGTCCACTGCACCGCCTACGTCACCAGCGGCATCCCCGATTACTCACCCGCCCTGGAATCGCGACCCCGCGATCCGAAGCTCTGGCCCTACATCGGCTCGGTGGTCGACTACGTGATGAGTCGTCGCGAGTCCGCAGGCCTGGGCACTGCGGCCCTGGTACCGCGGAACATGGCCCTGCCCTGGAAGATGAATTCGCGAGGCGGCCCGAAGGCCGCGGCGGTGCAGGCCGGTCCCTACGCCGCGTTCCTGGGCCCCGCCTACGATCCGGTGCTGACCGATTTCGAGGGCGAGGGGAGCCGGGTCTCGATCAAGATCTCTCCGGCCGGTGGCAAGAAGCACAAGGTGTATGACCCCTATGCGGGGATCAAGCCCGAGGGCCGGTTCACGCTGGCCGGTGCCAAGCGTCGCGACAGCATGACGCTCGAGCGGCAGGACCGGCGGAACAGCCTGCTGGCTCGGTTCGGAAAGGCCCGCAAGCAGCTGGATCGCAACGCCGAGTCGCTGAGCTTCGATCGTTATCAGCAACTGGCGCTCTCGTTGCTCTCCACAACACACGTTCACCAGGCGCTGGACATCCACCAGGAATCCGACGCGATGCGGTACGGATACGGCATGAACCTCTTCGGCCAATCCTGCCTGGCCGCGAGGCGGCTGGTCGAGGCGGGCAGCAAGTTCGTGACCGTCTTCTGGGACGAGTACGCCTACCTGAACGCCGACTGGGACACTCACTGGAACCACTTCTACCGACTCAAGGACCGCCTGCTGCCCGGTTTCGACCAGGGCTTCTCGCAGTTGATTCTCGACCTGGAAACCCGCGGCATGCTCGATGATACGCTGGTGGTCTGGATGAGCGAGCACGGTCGGACGCCGAAGTTCAACAAGAACGCCGGCCGCGACCACTGGTCGCGGGTCTACTCGATCGCGATGGCCGGAGCGGGCGTGGGTCGCGGGAACATCATCGGGGAAAGCGACCGCCTGGCCGGCGACGTGAAATCACACCCGGTCTCGCCCAAGGACATCCTGGCCACGATCCTGCACCTGATGGGCATCGACGCCCACACCACGATCCCCGATCAGCAGGACCGACCGGTTCCGGTGGCCGGCACCGGTGTGCTGCGTCCCGAGATCTTCCGGGGAGTCTGACGATGAGCGGGTTTCGGGACTCCCCTCGGCGGTGCCTCGCCGTGCTGTTGCTGCTGGCAACGGCACAATCGGTCTCGGCCCAGAGTTCCGCCGTGCTGGTTCACGACATCTCGCCCAGGGCGTTGGTCCCCGGCAGCGTGACCCGAGTGACGATCCGCGGAGCGGCGTTGGAGACAGCCCGCACGCTGTGGCTGAGTACCCCCTCGACGGTCAAACGGGTCAAGGCCCCCGGGGACGGTGCCCAGCAGGTGACATTCGAGGTGAGTGTGCCGGCAAAGCAGATGGGTCGAGTGGCGATGCGGGTGATCGCTGAGGCGGGTGTCTCGAATCCCAGGCTGGTTCTGCTGGACCCTCTGCCCAGTGCCGCCGCAAAGCAGGTCGGTTCGCGGGGTCTCGTCGCCGGTCCGGTCGGTATCGACGGGGTCGTCGAGGCGGGTGCGTCCGGGCGGTTCACGATCCGAATGCAAAAGGGTCAGCGGCTGACGGTGGATGCCTGGGCCAGGCGGCTGGGCTCGCCTCTGGATCCGGTGATTCGCATCAGCGGTCCCGACGGTCGCTCACTCGCCTCGGCCGACGATTCGCCCGGTCTCGACGGCGACGCCGTGCTCACGGTCCTGGCCACCTCAGCAGGGCTTCACACCGTCTCGATCACAGATGTCAGCCACCGTGGTGGGCCGACATTCGCGTATCGCCTGCGACTGGGTCACTTCGAGCCGGTCCAGTTGACCTACCCGTTCCGGATCACATCGGGCCGGGACAATACCGTCGAGCTGCTCGGGCCTCGCGTCAGCACCACCCTGACCCTGCCGGCCTCGACACCCCCGGGCCTGGCCTGGGTGGGTGGCCCGGCCGGGACCGGTGGCGGGAGGTCGCTGGTGTGCGTGGAGGTGGTTGAGGGGGAGGTCTTCTACGAGCGTGAGCCGAACGACGGTCGTCTACAGGCCACACAATTGCCGACGGGAGGCCGCCTCGGTGGACGCTTCGAGCGACCCGGTGACCGCGACTGGTACCGGGTGCAGCTGAAGAAGGGGCAGAAGTTGCAGGTGATCGGAGACACCGCATCGGTGGGAGCCGCGGGACGGCTGTACATGAAGCTGGTGGACCAGCAGGGGCGCACTATCGTCGAGGTGCCTCCATCGGTCAGCACCCGCACCAGCCTGGCCCACACCAGCGGGTCGGATCTCGAGGCCTGGCTGGTGGTCGAGGAGCTTCAGCGGCGGGGCGGTCCCCAGTACGCCTACCAGCTGGATTGCCGGCACGCTGCTCGAGGCTTCAGCCTCGAATGCGGGCTCGAGCGGTTGCATGCATCGGTCGGTGGCAAGGTGGCGATCAAGGTCACGGCGGTGCGACGCGACTTCAAGGGGGCCATCGAGCTGTCGGTCGAGGGGCTGGGTGCCGATGTCGTGCTGTCGGGCCAGCGAATCGCCGCAGGCAAGAACGAGACCACCCTGACGATCACACTCCCCACGACCGTGACACCGGGCAAGCCGCGTGTGCTGAAGGTCGTCGGCAGCGGCCTGCTCGAGCCACCCGCCGCAGGCACCACCGTTCTCGAAGTCGCATCGGTCAACTACAGCCGCGGCGACCTGGGCAAGTTCGATGGCTTCATCAGTGACAACAAGGGTGGGCTGAACTTTGCCGAGTACGATGTCGAGTTGCCCGAGGCGGGCGAGTACCTGGTGCTGCTGAAGTACGCGGCCCTGAAGGCCCGAGTCGCCTCGATGAAACTCAACGGCAAGGTGATCAACTCGGGCATCATGACGCAGACGACCGGCAGCTGGAATCCCAACACCGCCCGCTGGTTCAACGAGGGCCTGGTGAAGTTCGCTCGGGGAAAGAGCGTGTTGAGACTCGAAAAGACAGGAGTCTTCTCGCACCTGACCACGATCCGGATCGCTCGCCCGGCGCCGAAGTCGAAGGAGCCGGCGAAGTCGATCCGGTCAACGGCGAGCAGCCGGGCTGCTCTGAGGAGTGCGTTGGGGGGCATGACGTATGTTCCCGCCGAGTTGGGTGACGCGGTGCTCTTGAGCGTAGGACCATGACCGTGCTGACCATGCGCTTGATCGCTCGCGGTGTGCCGCTGCTGATTGCGGTGGCGATGACCAGCTCATCGGCCCCGGCGGCACAGCCCGGGCTGCTAGAGCGGCTGGAGGTGGCTCCGGCGGAGGTGCGATTGGTGGGTCGGCTGGACCGGGTGCAACTGGTGGTCACCGGCGTGAGGCCGGACGGGTCGCTGGTGGACGTGACATCCGAGGCGACCATCGTGCCGGGCCGCACGGGAGTGGTCTCGGTTGTTCGAGGCGCGGTCGTGGCGAGTGGGGATGGAGCGACGGAACTGCGAGTGCGCGTGGGTGAACGGTTGGTCCGTGTCGGAGTTCAGGTGAGCCGATGTGCTGATCCGCCGCGGGTGGGGTTCGAGACGGGCCTGCTGGCGGCGTTGTCCAAGCAGGGGTGCAGCTCGGGCGGCTGCCACGGTGCCCCCGCCGGAAAGGGCGGATTCCGGATGTCGTTGCGGGGCTTCGATCCGCGACTGGACGTGGAGACGTTGATCCGCGAGCAGTTTGGTCGGAGAACCAATACGGTGAACCCGGACCAGAGCCTGCTGCTGCGGAAGCCCCTGATGCGGGTGGCTCATGGAGGCGGCCAGCAATTGAAGGTCACCGACCCGGCCTACTCGCTGATCCGCGAGTGGATCGGCCAGGGATGCCGGCCGGATTCCGCGGGGTCGGCCCGCTGCGTGCGGACCGAGGTCTTTCCTCGTGACCGGGTGATCGAGGCACCGGCCACGTCGCAGCAGCTGCGGGTGGTGGCTCATTTCGATGACGGCAGCTCACGCGATGTCACTCACCTGGCGGTCTTCACCAGTTCCAATGAGGGCCTGGCCAAAGTGGATCGGAGCGGTCGGGTGAGTGGTGGGGGAACCGGCCAGGTGGGGATCCTAGTCCGGTATCTCGACCAGATGCAGGCGGCCCGAGTGACCCTGATCGAGGACCGGCCGGGCTTTGCCTGGCCGAATCCCGAGTCGTCCAACGAGGTGGATCGGCTGGTGCACCAGCGGCTGAAGGTCTTACAGGTGCCCCCGTCGGCCTCGAGCAACGACAGCCAGTTCCTGCGGCGGGTGTCCCTGGATGTCACCGGGCTGCTGCCCACAGTCTCCTCGACCCGCGACTTCCTGGCTGACAGCCGGCCCGACAAACGGAATCGGCTGATCGAGAGGTTGCTGGTCAGCGACGAGCACGCACTGTTCTGGGCCAGTAAGTGGGCCGACATGTTCCGCGTGACACGTGGGAAACTGGGTGCCCGCGGCGTCGACAAGTTTCATCGCTACCTGGTCGCCTCGATCCGCGACAACCAGCCCTACGACCGTTTTGTCACAGATCTGCTGACCGCCCAGGGCGACACGTTTTCTCAGCCGGCGGCGAACTACTTCCGCGCGGCGACCGACACGGACGACGCGGCCGAGACGACCGCTCGGCACTTCCTGGGGATCAGGATCGGGTGCGCGAAGTGTCACAACCACCCGTACGAGCGATGGACGCAGGCGAACTACTATGGCATCGCCGCGTTTTTCAACCGGATCCAGAGGACGAAGCCGAACAAGAGCGGCAACCTGGTGGTGTGGGTCAAGCGGAGCGGCGAGTTGGACGATCCGAACACCGGCCGGCCGGCGGTGCCCTGGCTGCCGATGACCGGGCCGGCCACGATCACTGACAACGAGGCGGACCGGCGGGTGGCTTTGGCGAAGTGGCTGGTGCAGCACGACAACCCGTTGTTTGCCCGGGTCGAGGTCAACCGACTGTGGGCCTGGACCTGGGGCCGGGGCATCATCGAGCCGGTCGACGACTTCCGTGCCTCCAACCCTCCGGCCAATCCCGAACTGCTCGACTGGCTGGAAGCCGAGTTTCACCGATCGGGCTTTGACCGACGGCACATCGTGCGACTGATCCTTCTGAGCCGGACCTACCAGCGAGACTCGCTGGCGACGAAAGAGAACCGGATCGATACCGAGTCGTTTTCGCACGCGATGGTTCGCCGCATGACCGCCGAACAGATCCTCGACGCGATCTGCCAGGTGACCGGGATTCCCGAATCCTACAAGAACGTCCCGCCCGGAACCCGAGCCACGCAGTTGCCGACGCCGGAGGGCTCGCCGGCGTTTCTGAGAGTCTTTGGGAAGCCGAAGCGGGAGACGTCGTGTGATTGCGAGCGACAGACCGGGTCGAACCTGACCCAGTTCCTGTTACTGGCCAATGGGAGCCTGGTCAATGACAAGGTGACCCATGCGAAGAACCGGTTCCGGATCCAGATCGAAAAGGGGTGGACCGACGAACAGATCGTCGAGGATGTCTATCTCGCGGCCTACAGCCGGCGGCCGACCGAAGAAGAGAAGAAGACGGCACGGGAGTACATCAACAAACTGGCGAAGAACCGCCAGGAGGCTCACGAGGACGTCCAGTGGGCGATTCTCAACAGCAAGGAATTCCTGTTCCAGCACTAACGCAACCGCCGGGGTCAGACGCCGCCATCTCCGGACGACACGTCCGGAGATGGCGGGGCCTGACCCCTTCTTGAGGACAACTGGTGTCTCTCACACACAACCACCTCCGTCCCCCACAAGGAAACCGCGTCGTGCTATCTCGTTGGCTGAGTCTTACCTGCGGGTTGGTGCTGGTCCTCTCTGGCGGTGCCGGCTGGGCCGAGGAAGCCGAGGATTTCGAGCGGCACTGGTCGTTCGTTGCTCCCCGAGCGGCTCAGCCACCGACGGTCCGCAACTCGGCCTGGCCGCGTGGTGCGATCGACCGATTCGTGTTGGCACGACTGGAGCGAGAGGGCTTGAGTCCTTCGCCGGAGGCCGATCGCCGCACGTTGATCCGCCGGTTGTCACTCGACTTGCTGGGTCTGCCTCCGAGCGTTGTGGAGGTCGAGGCGTTTGTGGCCGATCGTCGGCCGGGAGCCTACGCTCGCCTGGTCGATCGGTTGTTGGCCTCGCCCCGATTCGGCGAGCGGATGGCGATCCAGTGGCTGGACGTTTCGCGGTACGCCGACACGCACGGGTACCACGAGGACTATCACCGCGACATGTGGCCGTGGCGCGACTGGGTGATTCGGGCGCTCAACGACAACATGCCGTTTGATCGATTCACGATCGAGCAGCTTGCCGGGGACCTGTTGCCGAAACCGACCCCTTCTCAGATCACCGCCACCGGCTTCAACCGCAACCACGGCGTGACCGCCTCGGGGATCTCCGAGGAGTACCGTGTCGAGTACGTCCTCGACCGAGTCCGCACCACCGCCACTGCGTGGATGGGGCTCACGCTCGCGTGCGCGCAGTGTCACGACCACAAGTACGACCCGTTCTCGCAGCAGGACTTCTACCGCTTCTTCGCCTACTTCAACTCGGTAACCGACAAGGGAGTCGAGAACAAGTCGGGCAACGTGGATCCGCTGATCGAGGTCGTGCCTCTGGACCGCGTGGCTGTTGAGCAACGGTTGAAGTCGGCGATCGAGCTACTGGAGCGGCAGCGGCAGGCGAGGTTGGCCGAGGCCGGAGAACTGGTCGCCGGTTGGGAACGGTCACTCGCGAAGAAGCCGAAGAAAGGGCCGATGGTGCCGACGTCGGGCCTGGCGGTGCATTGTCGACTGGACGAGGGCAAGGGGAGTTCGATTTCTGCAGGCGGTTCGTTGAAGGCGCAGCTGGTGGGTCCGCCGCAGTGGGTCTCGGGCAAGCTGGGCGGCGGTCTGAAGCTGGCCGGCAAGACCTACGCCTCGCTGGGCGACACGGCCGGATTCGAACGCACCGACTCGTTCTCCTACGGAGGCTGGGTGCTGGGTGCCAGTTCCGGAGCAATCGTCTCGCGGATGGACGACGCGGCGGCCTACCGGGGCTGGGACGTGTACCTTTCGGGTGGCCACGTCGAAGTGCACATGATCCACTCGTGGCCGTCCAACGCCATCTACGCCAAGTCGACCAGCAAGCTGCCTACCGACGGCTGGACTCACGTGTTCGTCACCTATGACGGCTCGAGCCGCGTGGACGGCATCTCGCTGTACTTCAACGGGCAGAAGCAGAAGGTCACTTCGACACGGAATTCGCTGACCGGGACAATCAAGACCGACAAGCCGCTGCACCTGGGACGTCGCAACCCCAGCGGAATTCTCAACGGTGCTGTCGATGATCTGCGGATCTATTCTCGGGCACTTTCGGCCGTTGAGGTGAAAGCCCTGGCTGGTGCCGATGGTCTGAGAGAGATCCTGGCGATCGCACCCGAGAAGCGAACCCCCGAGCAACGCAAGGCGCTGACGCTGGGGTACCTGGAACTCCACGACCAGCAGTACCGCTCGCTGGTCGATCGCCTGTCGCGTCGACAGAGCGAGTTGGCCGCCTACAGCAAGGACCGGCCGACGGTGATGGTGATGCAGGACCTCAAGAATCCTCGGCAGTCCTTCGTGCTGTTGCGAGGCCAGTACGATCAGCATGGCGAGGCGGTCGAGCCGGGCGTGCCCGAGGTGCTGCCCGGGTTGCCCGTGGATGCTCCGGCCAATCGGCTGGGGCTGGCCCGCTGGCTGGTCGATGCCGAGCATCCGCTGACGTCTCGCGTGGCGATCAACCGCCTGTGGCAGATCGCCTTCGGACGGGGTCTGGTGGAGACGAGCGAGGACTTTGGCACCCAGGGTGAGCAGCCCAGCCACCCGAAGCTGCTCGACTGGTTGGCCAGAGACTACGTAAGGGGCGGCTGGGACACCAAGGCACTGCTGCGTCGGATTGTCACCTCGGCCACCTACCGCCAGTCGTCACGGGTGACCCGAGTAGAGTGGCTTCGCGACCCGCACAACCGGCTGCTGTCCCGGGCGTCGCGGTTCCGGTTGCCGGCTGAATTGATCCGGGATGGAGCACTGGCAGCGGGGGGATTGCTGGTCGAACGGATCGGGGGTCCCAGCGTGAAGCCGTACCAGCCGTCGGGTCTCTGGAAGGAGACCTCGAATCGTCCGTACGTACAGGACAGCGGAGCCGCACTCTACCGCCGCAGCCTCTACACCTACTGGAAACGCTCGGTCCCGCCCCCGAACATGTTCGCCCTGGACGCTCCGACACGCGAGACCTGCACGACCAGGCGGCAGCGGACCAACACTCCGCTGATGGCCCTGGTGCTGATGAACGACCCGACGTTTGTCGAGGCGGCTCGTGCACTGGCGGTCCGGGCGCTGGTGCGGGACGCCAACAACGAGGTGGCTCGAATCGAGTGGTTGTTCGCCAGCGTGACTGCACGGCGACCGACGACCGAGGAACTCGAGACCCTGGTCTCGCTGCTTGCTGACCAGCGGACTCGTTTTCGGGCTCGACCGGCGGCGGCCAGCGAGTTGCTCGCGGTGGGTGCCTCGCCGATCGACAAACGGGTGGACGTTGTTGAGCAGGCGGCGTGGACCGCGCTGTGCAGTGTGCTTCTTAACACTGACGAAGCGATCACCAGGGAGTAGCTGACGTGAGTGGACTGCCACGATTATACCCTTCGGTTGCCATCAACCGCCGTGTGCTGTTCTCGCAGACGGCCGGCGGCCTGGCTGCCGCGGCGCTGGCGAGCCTGGGCCAGTCGAAACCGGCCCAGGCCGCTGTGGCGGCGTCGGGACCGCATTTTCCGCCACGCGCCAAGCGGGTGATCTACCTGTTCCAGTCCGGCGGCCCCTCTCACATCGATCTCTACGACCACAAGCCGCAACTGGCCCGGCACCACGGAAAGGAGCTGCCCGACTCGATCCGCCAGGGCCAGCGGCTGACCGAGATGACTCACAAGCAGGCCAGTTTCCCGTGTGTCAGCACGGTGATGGCCTTCAAGCAACACGGAGAATGTGGCCGGTATCTCAGCGAGGTGCTGCCTCACATCGGGTCGATCGCCGATGAGATCTGCCTGGTCAAGTCGGTGCACACCGAGGCGATCAATCACGACCCGGCCATCACGATGATGAATACCGGCACCCAGCAACTGGGCAAGCCGAGCATGGGCAGCTGGTTGAGTTACGGGTTGGGCAGCGAGAGTCGTGATCTTCCGTCGTACGTGGTGTTGATCTCACAGGGGACCGGCCGACCAGGTGGCCAACCTCTGTTCTCGCGGCTGTGGAGCAGTGGTTTTCTGCCGTCGGATCACCAGGGTGTCAGGTTTCGGCGGGGACGGGATCCGGTGCTGTTTCTGGCCGATCCGCCGGGGGTTGATCGAGCCGGCCGCCGGGCGATGCTCGATGGACTGGGCCGACTCAATCGTCTGAAGCGGCGGCAGGTCGGTGACCCCGAAATCTCGACCCGGATCGCGCAGTACGAAATGGCATTCCGGATGCAGGCCTCGGTGCCCGACCTGGTGGATGTGTCCGACGAGACCGAATCGACGCTCGAGGGCTACGGATCGGCGGTGAAGACCCCGGGGACGTTTGCGGCCAATTGCCTGCTGGCCCGGCGATTGGCCGAGCGGGGTGTGCGGTTCATCCAGCTGTTCCATCGTGGCTGGGACCAGCACGGGGGGTTGCCCAAGGCGTTGCGTGGGCAGGCTCGAGACACCGACCAGCCGGCCGCGGCCCTGGTGAAGGACCTGAAGCAGCGAGGGATGCTCGAGGACACCCTGGTGGTCTGGGGTGGCGAGTTCGGCCGGACCGTCTACGCCCAGGGGAAGGTCTCACCGGGCAACTACGGTCGGGATCACCACGGGAGGTGCTACAGCCTGTGGATGGCTGGAGGCGGTATCCGGGGCGGGATCGAATACGGCCGCACCGATGACTTCTGCTACAACGTGGTCGAGAAGCCGGTGCACGTCAACGACCTGAACGCCACGATGCTGCACTGCCTGGGGCTGGATCACACGCGGTTGACGTACCCGTTCCAGGGGTTGGACCAGAGGCTGACCGGCGTGGAAGAGGCTCATGTGGTCGATGAGCTGCTGGCTTGACGGGCGGGGTCAGACGCGGCCCGTGGCCGGGCCTGAACCCTTTTGTTCCAACCGCGGTTTCTGGCCGAAGGGTTCAGGCCCCGCCTTGGGACCGCGTTGGGTGGAGCAAGACTGTTGGAGGGCGGCGTCTGACCCCGGGGGCAACTCTACAGCAGCTCTGAGATCGGCTGATAGGTTTCCATCGCGCGGTTGATGTCGCGGGGTACGCCCTGGTTGAGCCTCAGCTCCCCGACGTCAAACAGCGTATTGAAGATCGTGCCGACGAGGTTGTCGATGCGATAGGGCCTGGTCAGCGGTTCGCCGACGTTGCGGGTCGATTGTCCGACGACCTGTCCCATTTCGAGTCCGCCGCCGGCGAGCATCAGCGGGGCGATGTTGCCCCAGTGATCGCGGCCACCCTTCTTGTTGATCCGCGGCGTGCGTCCCATCTCGCCACAGCAGACCAGCAGCACCTTGTCTTCGAGACCGCGGTCGCGGATGTCCTCGAGGAACGCCGAGACGGCATGGTCGAAGGGGACGCCCATGTAGTTCATGCCGGTGATCATGTCGGCGTTGTTCACGTCGGCATGCATGTCCCAGACGAAGTTGGTGGTGACCGTGATGAACCCGCAACCTCGTTCGACCAGCCGACGGGCCAGCAGCATCAGCTTGCCCAGCGTGTTGCCGTTGTCGCGGTAGCGTTTGCGGTTGTTCCACCTCGGGTCGGTCGCGGCCTCGGGTGTGAGCTTGCTGGTGTCGTAGCGGGCGATCGTGCGGGGGTCTTCCTTGGAGAGGTCAAACGCCTCGCCGATTCCGCCGAGAATCGTGTTGAAGGCCTGCTCGCGGATCCGGTCCAAGCCCTCGCGTTGCCCATTGCCGTCGAAGGATCGCTTGAGTCGATCGAGGCGGGTCAGCAGGCCGCGGCGATCGGTCAGGCGATCCATCGGCAGGGTCAGCTTCATGTCCGCCTTCAGATCACCTCCGCCACTGGGCGTAAACGGCTGGAAGGCCGAGCCGATGGTGCCGGTCGAGTCGAACTTGCCGAACTGAGTGACTCCGGGCATCGCCGAGTCGTCGACCGCCTTGGGCAACAGCAGCACGTTGGTCGGCATGCCATTGTCACTGCGGTTCTGGCCGACGATCCGCGAGTAGATCGAGCCGAGGTTTCCGCCGAAGGTGCTCTTGCCGACAACCGGCTTGATGTCGTGTCGCCCGTCACCGGTGACGAACGAGCGGACAATCGATGTGCGATCGGCCAGGGCGGCCAGTTTTTCGAAGGTGGATCCGTAGGTGACGCCCGGGATCGCCGTCTTGATCTCGCCGGTGGCACTGCGGATGCCCGAGGGGGCCGTCATCTTGGGGTCGAACGTTTCGACCTGCGAGGGGCCACCGTGCATGAACAGGAAGACGACCGCCTTGTCGCGGACCACCTGGCCACTGGCAGCGGCGGCTTCACGACAGGCGATCAGGTCGGCCAGCGTCAGGCCGCCAAGGCCCAGGCTGCCGATTTTCAGAAAATCGCGACGACCGTAACGGCGGTGTCCGTCGTAGACGTTCAGCATCGTCGGGGTCCGGAGAATAGAGGATCAACCAGCACTGTTGCCATCAAATTCTATCAGAGTTCATCGATCCGATACAGCGCCGGGTTTGAACGGAAATCGAGCCATATCACTCACCGATCCCATACAGGTGCGTCTTGGTCCGCACGATCAGCAGGCCGTTGGACAGTGCCGGCGAGGCCATACAGCCGGAATCGAGCGTATTTGTGGCCAGGAGGCGGTATTTTTTCGGGTCAGCGGCAAAGACATGGGACTTGCCCATTTCACGCTGGAAGCAGTAGATCCGGTCGCCGACCAGGACGGGCGAGGCGGTGAACTTGCCGGCGATCCGCTTGGTCCAGCGGGCCTTGCCGGTGGCGGTGTCGATGCAGGAGGCGACCCCACTGTTGTCGACCATGAAGATCGAGTCACCGACGAGCAACTGCGCCGGCCGGGCGGGCACTCCCTGTCTCGTGATCCACTCAACATGGGTCCCGGTGACATCACCGCTGCCGTCGGGCCGGACGGCCAGCAGCTTGGACGGTGAACTGGTGGTGATGTAGACCTTCCCGTTGCCGAACAGTGGCGGAATGCAGGCGTTCATCCCGCCGTGGATCACTCGCCACAATTCCTTGCCGCTTTCCGGTTCGTAGGCAATTGTCGCCATCGCCCCGGGCACGACCACCTGGGTGCGTCCCTTGAAGGTGATCACCCGTGCCGTGCAGTAGGCCTTCTTGATGTCGCCGTTGTCGGACTTGTAGTCGATGTTGCGATCGTTGCGCCAGACGGTCTTGCCGTTCCGCTTGTCGAAAGCCAAGACGAACTGGTGATCGTGCCCGTCGAAGGGCAGGAAGAAGAGGTTCTTGTAGATCGAGACGCTCGAACCGGGTCCCCGCCAATGGTTGCACTGAAGGTCCTCGCGTTTCCAGATCACCCTCAGGGTCTCGGTGTCCAGGCAGGCGGTGCCCAGGGCGCCGAAGGTGACATAGATCCGAGAGTCCTCGACCCACGGTGTGGGCGAGGCGTAGCTGTTGAACGGGTGGCAGTACTGGGGCTTTTCGTGTTCAAACAGCGTCTTGTCGTGCAGGATCTTGCCGGTCTTGCGGTCCAGGCACAACAACGCCAGCCGGTGACCGTCCTCGGTGGCGGTGGTCAGCCAGATGCGGTCTTTCCAGACGATCGGTGACGACCAGCCCTTGCCCCAGATCTCGGTCTTCCAGCGGACGTTTTTTGTTTCGCTCCAGGCGATGGGGATTCCGGCGGCCTTCGAGGTACCGTCACCACGCCCTCCACGGAACTGGTTCCACTGGGGCTCGGCGGCGGACGTCATCGTGGCCGAGGTGAGCAGCAACAGGCAGGTGAGGCGGGTCATCGGTGGTTCCGTTGGTAGGACGGGCCAGAACGTCACTCCTTTTTACCGTCGCGGCCGGTCACGGTGTAGTCAGCACCCGCGGCGCTGCTGCGGCTCGAGGCTCTTCGGTCGGCGAGGTGCAGGGACTGGCTCGCCCGCCCGTGGCGGGGTGCCTGTCCCATTCTCTCACTCGCTGTTGGCAACCGGGACAGGCACCCCCGCCACGGGCGGGTGAGCCAGTCCCTTAACGGGCTGCTAGGGTGGTGGGTTCTCCTGGCAATACGCCTCGTATTGTGCATCGGTCGACTCGTCGGGGGGATAGGTCCCCGCCAGCGGGTCACCGGCCTGGATCCTGGCGAGAATGAAGTCTTCCTTGTGCTCCTGGCGTGCCGCGGCCAGGGCGACCTCGTCGGCGAGGTAGCGAGGGATCACCACAACGCCCTCGTCGTCACCGACCAGGATGTCGCCGGGGAACACCGCCACGCCGCCGCAGGCGACCGGCAACTGGGTATCGACGGGGTGGTGGATCGTCTTGTTGGTGGCCGCGTGTGGCGAGCGGGCGTAGGCGGGGATGTCCATCTCGGCAATCGCCGGTGAATCTCGGAAGCAGCCGTCGGTGACGATCCCGGCCGCACCTCGAGCGACCATGCGAGTGGCCAGGATGTTGCCCATCGTCCCGGCCCGCTCGTCACCTCGAGCGTCGATCACCAGCACGTCTCGTGGCCCGACCGATTCGATCGCCAGCCGCTGGGGGTCCTTCGAATTGTCGAAGACCAGGTTGTGGTCGAGATCTTCTCGGGCGGGCAGGTACCGCAGCGTGTAAGCCTGCCCGACCATGCGGCGGCCCGGTGACAGCGGAAGGGATCCTGTCACGAAGACGTTCCAGAGGTCGTGCTTGGCGAGCACGGTGGCCAGGGTGGCGGTGCTTGGCCGTTCAAGCAGTTCCCAGGTGGTCTCGTTCACCGAAGCCAGTGGTTGGTTCGCTGGATCTTCCATCGCTCGCCTCGCTCGTTCCTCGACCCAATGACACGTAGGATAATCCCGCGTGAGGCGAAGGCAACTGAACCGACCGATGAGAGCCTTCGGTCAGTGGTAGGTCAGGCTGTGCCTGACTCGCACACCAGGCGGTTTTCACTGCTCCGGTTCGCTTCAAATGCTCGAGCGATCGGCCTTGGTTGCGTGAAGTCAGGCACAGCCTGACCTACATACAACTGGTACTTTGCGCTGGCGGGTGGTTACCCGTACAGCACCGACATCGGCTGGCCGCGGTAGATCTCGTGCGGCCGCCCGTCGAGGTCGACCCAGTGAGCGTCCTTGGGGATGCCCAGGGCTTCGTAGATCGTCGCCGAGAAGTTCTCGGGCATGTATCTCTGGCTGGTCGCGTAAGCCCCGAGGTTGTCGGACGACCCGATCACCTGTCCACCCTGCACTCCACCTCCGGCAAACAACGTCGTGAAGACCGGGCCCCAGTGGTCTCGGCCGGCGTTCTTGTTGATGTTGGGCGTGCGGCCGAATTCTCCGCTGATGATGAACAGCGTGTCGTCGATCATCCCGCTGTCGTTGAGATCATCGAGCAGGGCGCTCATCGAGAGGTCCAGCGGCGGCAGCAGGTTTCGTTTCAGGTTGACGAAGTTGCGTCGGTGGGTATCCCACGAGGAGTTCTTGCCGAGGTTGATCTGCACGAAGTCGACCCCCGCGTCGAGCAGCCGGTAGCCCATCAGGGCCGAGAGTCCGAACTTGTTCTTGCCGTAGCGGGCCAGGGTCTTGGGGTCGGCGTTCTCGACGTCGAAGGCCTGGCTGGTCTTGGGGTCGGCCAGGACGGTCAGCGCCTGGATCCGGCTCTGGTCGAGCTTGCGGGCGGCGCTGCGTTCTTCGAGGAACTGGCGTTGCTGTTCGATGGTGCCCAGCAGCCCGATCCTCTCGCGCAGTCGCCCTCGGCCTCCGGTGGGCAACTTCAAATCCGGCGTGTTGAAGATGTGTGCGGTCGCGTGGTCGAACTCGTCCTTTTCGAACCGGAAGCAGTCGGGACAGGCCCCGTTGCCCAGCGGGCACTGTGCGGCGACGTTGACGTGCCAGGCCTCGTAGGTCGATCCGAGTCGGCCGGCGAATTGACCGGGCCGCATCCGAGCCGCCTCGTTGACGCTCGGCTCGGGCAGCACCGCTGCCGGTGGCAGCGTCCGCCGCTCGTTGCGCTTGGCGTAGGTCACAACCGAGAGCATCGACGGCCATTCGTTGGGGCTGGGCACCCGCGCGGTGCTGAAGCCGATCGGGAAGTCGAGTCGCCCGGTGAGCATCATGTGGCAGGCCTGCTCGTGGCCATTGCTGCCGGTGCCCATCGATCGCACCATCGCGTAGTGCTTCATCCTGGAAGTGAACAGCGGCAGGTGCTCGGAGATCTGGATGCCGGGGACATCGGTCGAGACCGGATCGAAAGTGCCTCGGACCTTCGCCGGAGCATCCGGCTTCATGTCGAACGTGTCGTGGTGCGAGATTCCACCGGTCAGGAAGACAAATACCACTCGCTTGGCCTTGGTCCGACCCGCGGCGTTGGCCGAAGGTGCCATCAGACCGGCGGTCCCCAGGCCGGCGATCCCCGCCGTACCAGCCTGCAGCAGGCTGCGACGCGAGAGTGTGTGACTTGAGCATCCGCAGCGAGGGTCGTGTGACGACATGACCGTGATCTCTGTGGGAGGTCGATGGGCTTCGTGGTCTTTGGAGCGATGACACGGGTTGTCAGCGTGATCCGTCAACCACCACTTATTCTATCGTCTTTTTGGGCGGCTTGGCGACTGTCATCGTGTTGCACGGGTGTGTGGTATGTGTCATCCCTCGCATTTTGTCATCCCGAGCGCAGCGAGGGATCTCAACCTTTTCGTGGTGCCGAGGCTTGAGATTCCTCGCTGCGCTCGGAATGACAGGGCTGCGCTCGGAATGACAAGGCGCTCGCAAGGCCAGAGCTTCATTGCGTCGATCACGCTGGTTCGGGGGCTTCGTCGCTGAGCAGGATCGACAGCCAGAGTGTTTCGTCGGAGGCCGAGAGCACGATCTTGACGATCATCGTCAGCGGGACACTGAGCAGCATCCCGATCGGGCCCAGCACGTAGCCCCAGAAGACCAATGAGAGGAAGACGACGAGAGCCGAGAGGCCCAGGCCCTTGCCCATGATCCGCGGTTCGATCATGTTTCCGACCAGCAGGTTGACGGCCAGGTAGATTCCGATCACCCAGATCAACGTGGAAGTGTCGAGCACGATGAAGGTGACCACGATCGGCGGCACGGCGGCGATGATCGAGCCGATGTTGGGGATGAAGTTGAACAGGAACGCCAGCAGTGCCCACAGCGGTGCGTAGGGGACCTTGAGCCACATCAGCATCGCTCCGATGGCGACGCCGGTGACGAGGCTGATGACGGTTTTGAGTGCCACGTAGCGTCGGGTCTCGGTGAGGATCTTTTCCCAGCGTGCTTTTCGGGCCGAGGTGTCACCGGGCATCGCTGCGATCTTGTCGGGGAACCCTGATGCTTCGAGCACGATGAACACGAAGCAGAAGAGCACGAACAGGCCCTTGCCGAAGAGGTCGGTCAGTCCACCGAGCAGTTGACCGAGGTAGTCGACGGCGTGGTCGGTATTGAGGCTGCCGGTTCGCACGCTGTCGGGCACTTCGATTCCCGCCTTGCCGAGCGTTTCGCTGAGCGCGGCCACCTTCTGCTGCAGCGGCTCCCTGTAGGTGTCGAGGTTGTCTCGAAAGCTGTAGACCGACTGCCCGATCACGACGACCACCGTGCCGCCGATCGTGGCCATCGCCAGAAACACCAGCAGTAGTGCCGCCGGCCGGGGGACTTTGCGCTGAACCAGCCAGGCCATCGCCGGTCCGCAGATGATGGCCAGGAAGGCGGCGAACAGCACCGGCACCAGGATCGGCCGAGCAGCCGACATCCCGGCCACGACCACGACCACCGCGGCCAGCGTCAGCAGGATTCTCAGGCCGGCAGGGATCTGCAGGCGTGTGTCCATGATCCGTTTCCTCTTCGAGGGACGCTTTGCCTTTGCGCCGCGGGGGGATGGTAGTCGAGCCGCTGCGAATTCGGCCAGAGGGGTTTGGACTGTGTGTCGACTCGAGCCGGCGGCCTGTGATCCCGCATCGCGTCGATACCGATGACTCACCGCACTTTGCCCTCTCGAGGCCCGCTCGCTAGTCTGGGCGGCTGCTCACACACTTCCAGGCACCCGCTCATGAAGCACCCGTTTTGCATCGCCACCGTGCTGCTGTCGCTGGTGGCTTCGACCGTCCTGGCCGATGGACCTCGCGACAACGATCCCACGACGGTTCGCCCGGTGCCTCGACCCGGCGTCAAGCCTCCCGGGTCCGGCTTCCTGCAATTGCCCGCCAAGCTCAAGGACCTCCGTGCCAGGATCCACAAGGCCGCCGCCTCGAAGAACCCCGCCATTGCCCGGTTGATCCCCGACGTGGAGATCTACTACCGGGCCGTCCACGATGCGCTGACCTACAATGAGTTCTTTTCGGCCGCCGACGTCAAGAAGGCTCACCTGCTGCTCGCCACCGGCGGCCAACGAGCCGATCAGTTGATCGCCGGCCGGGCACCCTGGACCAGTCAAACGGGGCTGGTCGTCAGAGGCTACGTGTCGAAGATCGACCTCTCGGTGCAGCCCTACGGGCTGGTGATCCCCGAGTCGTACGATTTCGGTGCATCGCGTCGCCATCGGCTGGACATCTGGTTTCACGGTCGAGGTGAAACGCTCAGCGAGGTGAACTTCATCCACCAGCGGTCTTCTAGCGCCGGGTCCTACACTCCCGCCAACACGATCGTGCTGCATCCCTACGGCCGCTACTCGAACGCGTTCAAGTTTGCCGGCGAGGTTGATGTGCTCGAGGCCCTCGCCGATGTCCGGAGGAGGTACCGCGTCGACGGCCGGCGGATTTCGGTCCGAGGCTTCTCGATGGGCGGAGCCGCCTGCTGGCAGTTCGCCGTGCATTATTCGGACCGCTGGTTCGCCGCCAACCCGGGTGCGGGTTTTTCCGAGACCCCCGAGTTCCTGAAGTTCTTCCAGAAGGAGACTCTCAACCCGACCTGGTTCGAGAAGCGGCTGTGGCACTGGTACGACTGCACCGACTGGGCCCTCAACCTGGCCCATTGCCCGACGGTGGCCTACAGCGGTGAGCTGGACATCCAGAAGCAGGCGGCCGACATCATGGAGCAGGCGTTGGAGGCCGAGGGGATCGACCTGGTACACGTGATCGGGCCCGGGACCAAACATGCCATTCACCCGGATTCCAAGAAGGAAATCGATCGTCGATTGTCGAGCATCGCGCGGGCCGGGCGTGAGCGGTTCCCGCGTCATGTCGTGCTGGCCACATGGACCCTGAAGTACAACCGGATGCACTGGGTGACGGTTGAAGGGATGGGTGAGCATTGGCAGGCGGCCCGGATCGTGGCGGAAGTGACTTCACGCAGCCGGGTGACCCTGACAACGAAAAACGTCACCGGCGTGCGGCTGGCGTTTCCTCCGGGATTCGCTCCGCTGGATGTCCAACGACCCGTGACGGTGGTGGTGGACGGCATCGAGCTCGAGGCACCTCGTCCGAGGTCGGATCGGTCGTGGACCTGCCGGCTGACGAAGCAGGAGGGTGGCTGGCAGGTGGGCGGTCGCGTGGGTGGACCCGGCGGACGGCTCCGAAAACGTCACAACCTGCAGGGGCCGATCGACGACGCCTTCATGGACTCGTTCCTCTTCGTCCGCCCCACCGGCAAGCCGATGCATGAGCAGACCGGAGCCTGGGTGGCATCGGAACTCCAAAGGGCCATCGTCCACTGGCGGAAGCAGTTCCGCGGTTACGCTCGGATCAAGGACGACACCGAGGTGACCGACAAGGACATTGCCACAGCGAACCTGGTGCTGTGGGGTGATCCGCAGAGCAACAGGCTGTTGGCGAGGCTGGTGGGGGATCTGCCGGTGTCGTGGGCCGAGGGTGAGGTGTCGATCGGAGACAAGTCGTATCCGGCGGCGGGTCACATGCCGGTGTTGATCTATCCGAATCCTCTGAACCCCAGGCGATACGTGGTGCTCAACAGCAGTTTCACGTATCGCGAGTACGCGTATCTGAATAATGCTCGCCAGGTGCCGATGCTGCCCGACTGGGCGATTGTTGACCTGTCGGTACCCCCGGGCACGGTGTGGCCGGGGAAGGTCGTGGAGGCGAACTTCTTCGACGAGCGGTGGGGTGTGAAATAGGGACTGGCTCCAGAGCCCCGCCTTGGGCGGGGCGCCGGTGCCTGTCCCGGCGCTCGTTAGCCGGTTTCCCCAACCAGGACAGGCACCTGCGCCGCCAAAGGCGGCTGCGGAGCCAGTCCCTGCAGCTTTGCGACTCGGTTCGCTCGCGGTTAGGCTGACTCGCGGATGCCTGCAACCGGAGACACCTCGATGCCTATTCGCCCAACCCGCCACTCCCTGTTGGTTCTCGCCACCACGCTCACCCTGCTGTGGGTCATCTCGACCGCCCAAGCCGCCTCGCCTCGAGTCTTTCCCAAAGGCGAGCTCCCCGACGACGCCCGCCTGAAGCCTCAAAAAGACCTCAACGCCTACTTCCCCTTCAAGGTCCCCAAGACCCGTGAGGCGTGGGAGTCCCGCAAGCGGGAGCTGAAGCAGCGGATCCTGGTCTCGACGGGCCTGTGGCCGATGCCTCAGAAGACACCGCTGAACCCGGTCATCTTCGGCAAGGTCACCCGGCCGGGATTCTCGGTCGAGAAGGTCTATTTCGAGAGTGTCCCGGGTCACTTTGTCACGGGTCTGCTGTTCCGTCCCACGGGCAAGTCGGCCGCCGGCAAGCACCCCGCCGTCTTGTGCCCTCACGGACACGGCGGCCGGTTGCAGGACTACGGTGCCGCCAAGATGGACGCGTTGATCAAGAGTGGAGCCGAGAAGTACCGCAAGTCGGGCCGGTTCCCGAAGCTGGCTCGCTGTGCCACCCTGGCCCGCATGGGTTGCGTGACGTTCATCTTCGACATGGAAGGCTACGCCGACGCGCAGCAGATCGGCATGCGAGTGGCCCACCGTCTGCAGAAGCAGCGGCCTCACATGAACAGCCCCAGCGGCTGGGGCTTCATCAGCACGCAGGCTGAACTGCGGCTGCAGAGCATCCTGGGTCTGCAGACATGGAACTCGATCCGCTGCCTCGACTTCCTGGCCGGCCTGCCCGATGTCGACCCCAAGCGGATCGGTGTGACCGGCGGCAGCGGCGGCGGGACCCAGACGATCCTGCTGTGTGCCATCGACCCACGACCGGTCGTCGCATTCCCCAACGGGATGGTCTCGACATCGATGCAGGGAGGCTGCACGTGCGAGAACTGCTGCCTGCTTCGGATCGGGACCGGCAATGTCGAGCTGGCGGCGCTGTTTGCCCCCAAGCCCCAGGGCATGACCGCGGCCAACGACTGGACCAAGGAGATGATGACCAAGGGCTACCCCGAGCTCAGGCAACTCTACGGGCTCTACGGCAAACGCGACCACGTCCTGTGCCGCTCGCTGGTCCGATTCCCTCACAACTACAACTACGTCAGCCGGGCGATCATGTACGACCTGTTCAGCCGCCACCTGGGGCTGGGCGACGAGCCCGTTGTCGAGACCGACTACGAGCCGTTGACCAAAGAGGAGTACACGGTCTGGGACAAGAAGCACCCGGCCCCCGAGGGTGGTGAGCAGCACGAGAAATCTCTGACCGGTTTCCTCTCGAAGCACTCCCAGGCCCAGCTGGCCGCACTGGTCCCTCGTCAGCGCGAGGACATGACGCTGTACCAGGGCATCGTCGGCGGGGCAATCAAGACGATCATCGGTCGTGGATTGCCTCGAGCCAACCAGATCGAGCGGACCAAGGTTGCCAAGCACGACCGGGGCGACTACCTGGAATTCACCGACATCCTGAAGCTGAAGCCTCACGGCGAATCCCTGCCGGTCGTCTCATTCTTCCCCACCAAGGCCAGGTACAGTGGGCTGGCGGTCGTTTGGGTCGACGGGAAGGGCAAGGCGGGCCTGTATGGTGAGGACGGACGCCCGATCCCCGCGATCCGGAAACTGCTCGACGCAGGAGCGGCGGTGCTGGGAGCCGACCTGTTGCACCAGGGCGAGTTCCTGGCCGACGGCAAGCCGCTGACGGTCACGCCCAAGGTGGGCAACAACCGCGAGTTCGCTGCCTACACCTTCGGGTACAACCACACGGTGTTCGCCAGCCGGGTGCACGACATCCTGACCCTGCTGGCGTTTGTGAAGGGCCACGAGGAGGACAAGGCGGGTGCGGTGGCGTTGGTGGGGACCGGTGGAGCCGGCCCGCTGGTGGCCACGGCTCGCGTGCTGGTCCAGGACCTCGTCGACAAGGCGGTCGTGGGGACCGGAGGGTTCCGGTTCGTCAACGTTGCCAGCTACCGCGATCCGAGGTTCCTGCCCGGAGCGGTCAAGTACGGCGACCTGCCCGGTTTGCTGTCGCTGGCAGCACCGCTGCCTCTGTTCCTTGCCGGAGAAAAGGGCCAGGTGCCCGAGCGGGTGCAGGCAACCTACGCGGCGATGAAACGGCCCGGGTTTGTGGTGTCGCAGGCTGGCAGCGAGGCGGCCGCGGTGCTTGAGGCCGTGCCGTGGTTGCTGGGGCAATAGACCCGGCTGCCGTTTCGACTCTTCAACCAGATCGGACTCCATGATGTCGCTGACCCTGCCGCTGCTGTTGCGTGAATCGGTTCCCCAGTTCCTGACCATCGCCGTGACGCTGGCGGTCGTGGCCCTGGTGGTCAATCCGGTGATGTCGGCGGATCGAGCCTTGAAGAAGGGCGACAGGATCGTCTTCCTGGGCGATTCGATCACGCAGGCCGGAGACCAGCCCGACGGTTACATCTCTGTCGTTCGCGAGTTCCTGAAGACGCGGCACGCGAAGCTGGAACTCGAGGTGATCGGGGCCGGGGTCGGTGGTCACAAGGTTCCCGATCTCGAGAAACGGCTCGATCGCGACGTGCTGGTCCACAAGCCCCAGGTGGTCGTGATCTACATCGGGATCAACGACGTGTGGCATTCTCAGAACGGAAAGGGGACCTCGAAAGCCGACTACGAAGCGGGGCTGGAACGGTTGATCGAGCGGATCGAGAAAGCGGGTGCCCGCGTGGTGCTGTGTACGCCGAGCGTGATTGGTGAGAAACCGGCCGGGACCAACTCGCTGGACAAGATGCTGAGCGAGTATGCGGGCATTTCCCGAAGCGTGGCTGCCAAGACCCGAGTTCAGCTGTTGGATCTCAACCGCGAATTCCACGGTTACCTGGGTCGCCACAACCCGTTGGGATCTGAGCAGGGGGTGCTGACCAGTGATGGCGTGCACCTGAATGTTTCGGGAAACCGGTTCGTGGCCGCGAGGATGCTCGAGGCACTGGGCGTGGCGGGTAGCGGTTCACGGCGGCTGCGGCACGTGGTGCTGTTCAAGTTCAAGCCCGAGGTGACCAAGGCCCAGGTTCGGGAGGTGGTCGAGGCATTCGCGAGGTTGCCTCAGCGGATCGAGTCGATCGTGGGATTTGAACACGGGATCGACGTCAGCGTTGAGAACAAGCAGAAGGGGTTCACTCACGGCTTCGTCGTGACGTTTCGTGACGAATCCGGACGCGATGTCTATCTGCCTCACCCGGAGCACCAGGCATTTGTGAAGCTGGTCGGGCCACGGGTGGCCGATGTGCTGGTGTTTGATTACTGGAGCGGTGAGTAGGGGACTGGCTCCAGAGCCCCGCCTCTGGCGGGGCGCCGGTGCCTGTCCCGAGCGCCTATCCGTTGTACTTGCGGACGGGTCGAGAATGGGGCGACGCTCCGCTCTCCACCGGTCCGCACTCTGGTCCGCAAGCGCTCGGGACAGGCACACCGGACTGGCGCTCGGGACAGGCACCGGCGCCGCCACGGGCGGCTCTGGAGCCAGTCCCTGGAACCCAGGCACACCGGACTGGTGCTCGGGACAGGCACCGGCGCCGCCACGGGCGGCTCTGGAGCCAGTCCCTGGAACCCAGGCACACCGGACTGGTGCTCGGGACAGGCACCGGCGCTCCGCCAGAGGCGGGCTCTGGAGCCAGTCCCCGGGCCTAGAACAGCTCGGGGATCGGCTGCTGGTTGACCACGATCTGTTCGAGGTCCTTGGGCAGGTCGGCCTGGACTCGGAGCTGGCCGATGTCGAACAGGGTGTGCATGATCGTGGAGAGCACCTGGCTGCTGGAGATCGGCTGGGAGGCGGGCTGGCTGCCGGTGCGGTCCGAACGACCAACCACCTGCCCCGTCTTCAGGCCTCCGCCGGCAAACGCCAGCGTGCAGAGGTTGCCCCAGTGATCGCGGCCGCCGTTCTTGTTGATCCGAGGCGTCCGGCCGAACTCGCCGGTGATCACCAGCAACACCTTGTCGCTGAGCCCGCGTTGCTTTATGTCTTCGATGAAGGCCGAGGCGGCCTTGTCGACGGCCGGCAGCAGAGTGGCCAGCCCGTCGTCGACTCGGAATTCCTTGCCGCCGCCATGCATGTCCCAGCCCCCGTTGCCGACGGTGACGAAGCCGCAGCCGGATTCGATCAGTCGCCGGGCAAACAGCATCTGTCGACCCAACGCGACCGGTGAGAACATGGCTCCGTAGGAGTTGCGTTTCTTGACCGCGTCGGTGGTTTCCATCATCGACGTGTCGTAACGAGCCAGCGTCTCGGGCGTTTCCTGCCCCAGGTCAAACGCTCGGGCGACTCCCTTGAGCAGTACGTCGAAGGCCTGCTGCTGGAAGCTGCCCGAGGCGTCGGCGAGGCCGGTGTCGGAATACTGGCGGCGGAGCGAATCGAGGCCATTGAGCAGGCCTCGTCGGTCGTCGAGCCGGTTGCGGGCGATCCGCAGCTTCATGTTGTCGACAATCTCACCGCCTGCGCTGGGATCGAACGGGCGGTAGACGTCCGGCAGGGTGCCGGTTTGCGAGAGTCGTCCGACGTTGGTGTAGAGCTTCTTTTTCTTGAACTCGTCTCCGACCGCGTGTGCGGTGACCAGCATGTTGCGGGGCATGCCGCTCTGGGGGTCGGTCAGGCCGGCGATCCGCGAGTAGATCGAGCCCATCTGGGCACCGGTCGGGTTGCCTCCGGCCATCACGTGCATCGCGGCGGGGCCGTGGCTGGAGATGCCGTGTCGGTATGAGCGGATGACGGCGAGCGAATCGGCCAGGGCGGCCAACTTGGGCAGCGTGCCGCCGAAGGTGATACCCGGCAGCGAGGTGGAGATCTCTCCGGTGATACTGCGGATCTCGCGAGGCGCCTGCATGTTCGGGTCGAAGGTCTCGAACTGCGTGGGTCCGCCCTGGAGATTCAGGACGACGACGGCACGGTCGCGGAGGAACGAGCCACCCGAGGCGGCTGCTGTGGCCTTGGCCTGCAGCAGGTTGGCCAGGGTCAGACCACCGAAAGCGGCGGTGCCGATCTTCAGGAAGCCGCGGCGATGTCCGTGGGAGATTGTGAGCATGGGGGGCAAAGGGGTCGTGCTGAGGACGGGGTGACAGGCCGCTGCGCCCAGTATACGTGAATCGACTGGTCGAGGGGAACGTGAAGGGACTGGCTCCGCAGCCGCCTTTGGCGGCGAAGGTGCCTGTCCCGGTTGCGGGAAGGGGGGTTATGGGATCCGGGACAGGCACCGGCGCCCCGCCAAGGGCGGGGCTCTGGAGCCAGTCCCTGGGCTATTCGCCTGCCTTGTTGACCAGCTTCGCCAGGCGGCTCTTGGTGCGAGCGGCCTTGTTGGCGTGGATCAGGTTCTTGGCGGCGGCCTGGTCGAGCTTCCTGGTGGCGGCGGTCAGCAGCGAGGCGGCCTGTTCGGTTTCTCCGTTGGCCACGGCCTCACGGACCCTCTTGACCGAGGTTCGCAGAGCCGAACGCTGGCCACGGTTGCGGGCCCGACGCTTGAGGCTCTGGCGAAGTGACTTCTTGGCGCTGATTGAGTTGGGCATGGAGATGCCTTGGCCGCTTCAGGTCGTTGAGTTCGAGTGAGTCACGGAGTCTAGAGGCTGGTGGGTGAAGTTGCCAGTGTGCGCAGCTCGCCGCCATCCCGAGCGTCGCACCAACCGCGCGACCACCCTGGTCCCCCTGATCCCCCTGATCCCCCGCCTCTCGATTCGCTTTATTCGTCGCTGGTGACCACCTGACCAAACCGCTGCCCGTCGGGACTCACCAGCCGAGCGAACACGGCAGGATGGACATTCATGTTGATCGGGCGGACATTGCCGGCACAGAAGGCAAAGTTGACCAGGTCGCCATGGTTGGAACTCGGTCGAGGACGAGAGTACTTCAGGGCAACGAGGTCTTCGTTGAGCCGACCGGACTGGAAGGCGTTCCACAAAGCGGTGTCCTGGGCCAACTGCAATGGAATTGTCGTTTGTTGCGATCCCCCCACGATGTTTCCACCACCTCCCACATACACGGCGAAGATCTGACCGGACAACTGGAATGCCACCGGTGCCGAACCCGGCGGGGCGGCAAATCCTCCAGACCAACTGCCTCCCTGGAGGTTTTCACCGAACAGGATCGTGTTGGAGTTCCCGTCTCCGGCACTGACGAAGTCCAGGCTCATCCGGAACGGATACTTCACGAAGCCCTGTGAACTGGGGGTGTAGTTGTTGGCGAGACCATTGTCCGGTGCCCAGAAAAGACCCGTGGAATAGGCGGCTCGCAGAGGGATGCTCAGTGCAGTTGCGAGAGAATACGCAGAGAAGCTGTTGATGTTGTTGGACATGACCGTGATGTATCCGCCGTTGGCGACATAACTCAACCCGTCGGTCTGGTTGAAGTTGTTCTCGTCGACGACGCACGTGAGTGATTCAACATGCGGAATCCCGTAGCCGCTTGCTGCGGTTCCCAGCGTCTGCACCATGTTCTTGGTGTTGACGACGCGCTGCAGGTCGTTGCGGTCCAGGAACGGGAGCAACGCCACCGGCCAGGGCCTCGGTTGGACTCTCTTCACGCTCACGGGGCTGGCATTCGGGTCCAGACACGGATACCAGTCGTAGGCACTCGGCAGCCTGCCGTTGCTGCCGGTCGTGAAGTTCATGGTCGCTGCGGCCAGTTGCTTCAGGTTGTTGGCACACTGGGTCCGTCGAGCAGCGGCTCGAGCGTTCATGATCGCCGGCATGATCAACGATGCCAGCACGGCGATGATCGAGATCACCACCAGCAGTTCGATCAGGGTAAAGCCTCGGCGCAGGGATACGGCACGAGGCACATTTCGTGTCTGTCGCGTCTGCCGTGTCTGCCGTGTCTGCCGTGTCTGCCGTGTCTGCCGTGTCATGGTCTGGAAATTAGTCATGGTGAAAAGACTCCTGCTCTGTTTGTCTGCGAAGACTCCACGGGGCAATTCTAGCCCGGGTGTGGTCTTCGGCAAGAAAGTGTGAATTAACTGGTCAAGAAATCAGAAAACATCGTGAAAGGCCCGCCTGTTCTGACGTTTGTGTCTAAGTCGACGTCCGACTCGAGGCTTGCCTCCTTTCTCCAGTATGAACAACTGGTCCAACCAAGTGGAACCAAGAAACCGTATTGTCTTGCGTGAGTTGCCTGACCTGGCAGAAGACGACCGTGGCCGGCTGCCTGGGCTGTGGCGAGTTATTCGATCACCTGTTGGTAGAGGATCATGGGTCCGGCATCGAGTTGCGAGACGGTGTTGCTGCTGCCGGTGCCGATGTTGAAGGTGCCGTCGGCCGGGATGTGGTCCGGCTGCAGCAGTTCGAGGACCCGCGAGCGGTCGATCACGAAGAAGGACCGTTGTGAGTGGGCCTCGGCCAGCCTGGCCCCGATCCGCACGTGGCCCTGGGCCGCATCCTGGTGGCATTCGAACCAGTCGACCTTCATGAAGACGAAGAACACGTTGCTGCGGGTCGTGGTGTTGCCGTGGATCTTGGCCAGCAGTTGATGGCGGGTGTGGTGGTGAATCGACTGGTTGTTGTGCTGGCTCTGGTTACCCAGTTCGAACAGGCG
>Ga0310120_10000371_pt1 | contig 36062 bp, 25 predicted proteins | sample CB27_AW_983_MG_FD_203506 | JGI IMG/M metagenome (GOLD analysis project Ga0310120, IMG submission 203506) | Marine microbial communities from Western Arctic Ocean, Canada - CB27_AW_983 | ecosystem: Environmental > Aquatic > Marine > Oceanic | place: Canada: Western Arctic Ocean | collected...
GCCAAGGACAGCGGATCGAACTTCTTTGACACCGCCAATGTTTATGGGGCTGGACGCAGCGAGAGCCTCATCGGCAAATACCTCCAGGAGCATGGCGAGGACATCATGGTTGCCTCCAAGACCGGTCGCGAAGTCTACCCCGACGGCTACAGTGAAGAGAACCTCCGGAAGTCAATCCTGGAGAGCAACGAGAAACTCGGGCTGAACTGCCTCGACCTCGTCCAGTTGCATTGCGTCCCACATTCAATCCTTCGGGAAGGAGCCATTTTTGACTGGCTGCGGACCCTCAAGAACGAAGGCCTCATCAGGCATTTTGGCGCCAGTGTCGAGAGCGTGGATGAGGGCCTCACTTGCCTGCAGCACGAGGATCTCCTTTCCCTCCAGGTCATCTTCAACCCCTTCCGGCAAAAACTCATTGAAGAACTCTTCCCCCGTGCCGCAGAACTCGGAGTGGGCATCATCGTCCGGCTCCCCCTGGCCAGCGGATTACTGAGCGGCAAGTTCAGCACCGAGACCACCTTCGGAGAAAACGACCACCGTAACTTCAACCGGGACGGAGCGTGCTTCAATGTCGGGGAAACCTTCGCAGGAATTCCCTTTGAGAGAGGATTACAACTCGCCGATCAACTACGCCCTCTCGTGCCCGAGGGCATGACCATGGCTCAAATGTCTCAGCGATGGATTCTCGATTTCGAAGCGGTCTCTGTCATCATCCCAGGCGCGAGTTCCCCGGAGCAGGCCCGGGAGAATGCAGCCGTTTCCACTCTTTCCCCTCTTTCAGCTGAGCTGCACGATGCTCTGCGCGAATTCTATTCCCGCGATGTCCATGAGCACATTCGTGGGCCCTACTGAGACCTTCCCCTGCCTTATTGTGACGACAGCACAGCAATTGCACTGCCACGACCTGAGCGCCTCTGCGGTCGACCAGGGCGTCACTTTCCACGACAACGAACACCGGGTTTGCCCGGGAAACCACCAGACCCCTGCACCTGTGAGACACGGGCGAGTTCCAATTTTCCTGTCTCTCCCCCTCATCGTTCTTCTGCCGCTTTCTGCGGCAGCCGATTCGCGGGAGGCTGTCACGATCGAGATCAACCCCGAGGGCTTCAACGCCTCCAGGGCCGACATTCGCGCCGTATGCCGCTCAGCCGCGAACCAGTTGCTCAGGCACATGGTCGACCTCAAGAAGACCACGGTCCGGGTCAGCAAGGGAGCGCATGGACCGATTGCACTCTTCAAAAAGGGAGAGAACGGCGAGCACCTGATAAAGCTGGCCACTGAAAAGCTCTATTGGGCCCAATACGCCTACCAGTTTTCCCACGAGATATGCCATGTCCTATGCGGTTATGATGAAGACTTTCGGGGCAACCTCTGGTTCGAGGAGACCATCTGCGAGGTCGCTTCCCTCTACTGTCTGCGCAGGATGTCAGTGGAATGGAGAACGAACGCCCCATTCGGAAACTGGAAAAGTTATGCTCCTTTACTGCGTGACTACACCGATGAGATCGAGCGAACCCGGCAAGGCTATCTTGAGATTACCCGGACAGGCCTCCCGGCCTATTACCGGAAGCACGCCCGGCACCTCTCCTCCAACGGTACCGATCGGGAAAAAAACGGCGCAATGGCCCTCGTGCTGCTGGCTGTTTTCGAACGCCACCCGCAAAATTGGAATGCCATCCGCTGGCTGAATTCCTCTCCCTCTCCCCAAGGAGAAACCTTCCCTCAGTACCTCTCCAAGTGGCACCGGGCAGTGCCCCGGGAACATTCCGCATTCGTATCCTCTGTTGCTGCCCTCTACGGGATTTCACTCGAAAAGCGCAAGCCCCCGGACAAAGCTCCCATCACGGAATGATATCCGTATCAGGATCATCGAAGCGGATCGGCGGGGCGTGAATAATCCGGATCTGGCCTGAACTCGAAAAGGGTGGAGTCCCCGCTACCAGGAAGGTGCCATCGGGAGAAAACCGCAAATGAGCAAGACTCGATCCCCCCTGATCGATGGACATCAGTTCGCGGCGCGAGGCAACATTCCATAAGCGAAGGGTGCCGTCCGCACTGGAGGAGGCCAGTGTTCGTCCGTCCGGAGAGAAGGCAACTGACCAGATGGTCTGCTTGTGTCCCGGCAATGTCCCCAGATGCTCACCGGTGGTGGTATCCCACAGGCTGACCGTATTCTCAAAGTCATCGATCCCATAGGTCAGGGCCAGGATCGCTCCATCCGGCGAAACCGCCACGCTGGAACCAAGGGACTGCCCCCCATGCTCAATGCGTAACCTCTCCCTGCGGGTCGCGGTATTCCAGATGATGCTGTAGCCATCTCTTGTCACGGTCGCAAGCGTTCCCCCATCGGCAGAGAACACCGCCCGGCGACCTGAGATTCTCATTATGGGTTCTGAAGTGTCCGTGAGATCCCACCAGGCGAGATCATCCCGCCACCCGACCGTCACAATCGTGCTCGAATCAGGAGCGAGAGCCAACCTGTCAACCCGGGAACTCCCGCTCGCAAAGGTCATGACTGTCTCCTCCTTGCCCAGTTTCCTCATCTTGACTTCCCCCTCGGGCAACGCTTCTGCCAGCGCGGTCAAATCGTCCGTGAGCGCAACGATATAACGAGGGTAACGCCTGTCCGAGGAACTCACCTCCAACTGGTGGACCATCTTCCTTGCCTCAAGGTTCATAATCGCAACTCCCCCTTCCCTGTTCAGGGCACCGACGTAACGACTGTCCCGTGAAAAACTCAATGGCTTCCACTGACCCTCGATGGCCTCCGACTCGGGCGGCCCACTGGTGGGCCAGATCTTGATCTCGCCATCCTTGCTTCCGCTGGCCACCAACCCCCCATGCGGAGAGAGCGCCGTGCACCAGACTTCCCCCCGGTGTCCGTGCAAGGTCCGAAGGAGGCGCCGGGTCTCCAGGTCCCAGAGGCGCACCGAATGATCCCAGCTGCTTGAGGCCAGAACCTGCCCCTCCCAATCGGCTGAGAGCGACGTAATCATGCCCGAATGCCCTTCGTCAGCAGGACTTGCGGGCAATACCCCCAGTTCCTCTCCGCTTACTGCATCCCAGGTTCCAAGGTAAAACACTCCCAATTCGGATTTTTCGACGTGCGGAGCCAGCACCGTCGCGCCATCCGGGGAGAAAAGAATCCTCGTCCCCCCCGGGAAGAATCCACTCAATGGAACCGCTGAGTCATACAGGGTGACCTGGTGATCTTCCGCAAGGGACCACAGGACGATGCCTTCGCGCGAACCGGTGGCCAGAATCATTCCGTCGGGGGAAAACTCCAGCGGCCCGGTAACATCGGGCAGACGCCGTATTGGCTGCCAACTCCCGGTCTCCCATAACGTTACCGAATCACGTCCGCTCGTGGCCAGCACATCTCCCCGCGGAGAGAGGGCCGCCGCACCTCCCCCTTCCTGTTCTCCCAACTCATGCACCACTTCCCCGCTCTCAGGGTCGTAGATCACCACCCCGCTCCGGTTACCCACCATCAGTCGCTCTCCTCCCGAAAGAAAAACAACGGTGGTGGCCGGTCCGGGCACGGACATTTTCAGTTCGTCCAGGGAAAGATTCCACACCAGGACCTCGTGACGCGTCCCCACCGCCAGAAGGTCCCCATCGGGAGAAAACGACAGGGCAGAAACCGGGCTGCCCTGACGAGGCAGCGTCCGGTGAGGGACACCCATGCACCTTGAGGCAAGGTAGCGCCACTCAAAGCCGCGCAGTTCTCCCGCCGGATCCGACCGGAGCTGTCCCTCAAGGAGGCTCAGGGCCTTGGCGATGTGTCCATCTTCCACCGCATGGTAACCTACGTTGATATCGGCCACATACTCGTGCAACCGCGCAGTAGCCTCGCTGCGAACCGCTTCCTCCCGTTCCCGCATGGCACTCGCGTGGGCGATGGACTCTTGCCGGTGAGCCTCCTTCATTTCTCGCTCGGCTCGAATGGCTCGCAGGGCCTGCCCGGTGCTGATGATCACTCCCGCAATCAGCATGAACAAAAGCAAGGCTGCCGCAGTCACCACCGTCCTGTTCCGACGGGCAAACTTGCGGAGACGATCAGAGGTGCTCGGCGGACTCGCCTCCACCGGCAACCCCTGCAGATAGCGTTCCAGATCAGCCGCCAGTTCACTCGCTCCGCCATAACGGCGGGACCTGTCCCGTTCAAGAGACTTCATGACGATCCAGTCGAGGTCCCCCTGCACCTCGACCTCCAGCCTGCCAATCGAAGTTCCTCGGGCCATCCCGATACGGGGACGATCCTCAACGCGTGAATGCCGCAGCTTGAGCGAGGGTCGATAGGATCCGGCCTCGCGCAAGGCCTGGCGCAGTTCATCGATACCTGCCTCCTTTACCTTGCCCCCGTCCAGCGGAGTGTAACCAGTGAGCAGTTCGTAGAGAAGAACCCCCAGAGAATACACATCACTGCGGGTATCAATGTCCACGCGATCACGTTCAGCTTGCTCCGGACTCATGTAGGTCGGAGTCCCGATTACCGTTTCGTTCAAGGTCAGAGACCGGTCGTCCTCGAAGGGATCGATCGCCTTGGCTACTCCGAAGTCAATCACCTTGGGAGCGGCCTCCCCGTCCTGCTCGACGATAAGAATGTTGGAAGGCTTGAGGTCGCGATGAATGATTCCCTTCTGATGCGCGTGTTCGACTGCCCGGCACACCTTGATCAGGAGGGCGACCCGGGATTTCACAGACAACGAATGGGCGTCGCAGTAACCGGTGATGGGTTCGCCCTCCACGAAATCCATCACGAAGTAGGGCCGTCCATCGGGACTGGCTCCCGCATCAAGAACCTTTGCAATGTGAGGGTGATCCATCACCGCCAGGGCCTGCCGTTCGATTTCGAACCGGCGGATGACACTCCGGGTATCCATGCCCAGCTTGAGAATCTTGAGCGCAACCGTCCGCTGAACGGGATCCTGCTGCTCCACCCGATAAACAGAACCTCCTCCCCCTTCTCCCACCAGATCGATGAGACGGTAGGGGCCTATCACATCTCCGGGACCTTCTCCCGGCAACTCCATCGCCTCTGCCCGGGCGCTCCCCCGGGTCGGATCTTCAACCGCGGGGCGTTCCAGGAAGTCTCCCACCATGGTCGACTCCTCCAGCAATAACTCCACTTTCCCACGCAGGATATCATCCCCATTACACTCATGCTCCAGCAGTTGCTCCCGCGCCTTCGCATCATCGCACGCCAGCGCTGCGGTGAAGATTTCCCGCAGGTTTCTGGCAGCCCCTGTCCCTTTTGCTGGATTGCGACTCACGGCAGCGATCAATGACTGGTTGTCGGTGAAGGGTCCGAGACCTCACGAACTGTATGAGGACATAATACCATCGCCATCCTCATTATGCGCGAATTTGTCGAAATTCCCGCAGAGAACCTCTCTTCCGGTGCTGCCCGTTGACAGAATCCCGGGCATGGAGGACTCTCCGCCTACCTTGGACGACGTGACCCGCATTCTCTGCCGGATGGAGACCGGAGAGTGCACGGCGGAAGAACTCCTTCCTGCCGTCTACGAGGAATTGCGCGGCCTCGCCCGCCGCAGGATGGCAGGCGAACGCGCTGGTCATACCCTCCAGGCCACCGCTCTCGTACACGAAGCGTGGCTCCGCCTGGAGGGCACCTCGGAACCAAACTGGAAGAACCGCAACCACTTCTTCGGTGCGGCCGCCGAGGCCATGCGCCGCATCCTCATCGACCACGCGCGCAAGAAGAAGAGCCAGAAACGGGGATCCGGCACGCCCACGGTGGAACTTGATGCCGCTGAACTCTCCATCGTGGTGAACGCTCCGTCCGAGGAGTTGATCGCGGTCCACGAGGCCCTGGGCCGCCTTGAAGCGGAAGATTCGCAGGTTGCAACATTGGTCAAACTCCGTTATTTCGTGGGGATGACAATGGCTGAGGCTGCCGAGGCCATGGATCTCAAGAAGCGCACCGCGGAGGCCCTCTGGACCTATGGCAAGACTTGGCTTCATCGGGAGATCAAGAATCCCTCCTGAGAAGCCTCAATCTGTCAATTCTCTGCGGATTCCCACCATCATCCACGCATGCACATGATAACCCATCCTGAATCCTCCCCATGAACAAGTCCCTCACCCTCCATGCCATCTGGCTCGCCCTCGCGGCCGCCGCTTTCCTCTTCGGTCGCTCCAGCGTGAGCTCAGGTGAGGCTTCAGACCGAGATGCCAGCAAAAACCGATCCGGCAAGAGCAGCGCAACCCGGACCGGGAACTACTCCACGGCGCAGAGAGCGGACAAGGCTTCAGGACGTTCGTCTTCCGGCACCACCCTGACCGGCTCAGGGGTAACCGTCTCCCAGTTTCTCAATGAACGTGACCCGCTCATTGCCAACAAACTGTTCGCTGATCTCATCCTCAGCATGGACGCCTCCAGTGCACGGAGCATCTTCGACGGCCTGCGCAAGAATCGCAGCGACAGTTCAGATGCGCAAATGTCTCTCTTCCTGCGCGCCTGGGGACAACTGGACGGCGCCACCGCCATGAAGGCAGTTGAGGAACTGGATCGGGATCCCCGCCGACAGGGGCAGGCCGGAATCGCAGCCATGACAGGTTGGGCCAGCACTGATCCAGAGGGCGCCAAAGCTCACCTCAAGGGTCTCGACAATGATTTGGTGAAAGGCGTGCTCGCCCAGGGCATCGTGAATGGCCTGGCAAGCTCCGATCCCGAGGCCGCCACCGCCTTTGTCCTGGAACTCGACCAGTCCCAACGGGATGCCCTCGCCAACTCCGGCACCGAGAACGCCCAGCACCAGTGGTGGGAGCGGAGCCGCGCCTACGCCTTTGACCGGCAACTCGACACCATCGCGAGTGCCCAGATTCAACGCGGCATGTCCAATGCAACCGCCTGGGCCGAACAACTCCCGGAAGGAACAATCAAGGCTTCCGCCTTCGACCGGGTGGCTGATCAGTTCGCCAGGGAAGATCCTGCCGCAGCGGCAGCCTGGGTGGAGAGTCACGCCGACAAGGATTACGCCGAACGGGCCGTGCGCGAGGTGGCCGAAGAGCTTGGTCGGGAGAATCCCGAGGAAGCAGTCCGCTGGCTGGCAGATCTCCCCGAAGCCAACCAGTCACGGGCGATTTACCAGTCCATGGAGCGCTGGACGCGCGAGGATCCGGTTTCGGCCGGCAACTTCCTGCGCGAAATGGATCCTTCTGCATCCCGCGATACGGCAGTGCGGAGCTATGCCAATGAGATTGACGGCTCAGACCCCCAGATGGCCGCAGAGTGGGCCGGTTCCATCGCAAATGATGAGATCCGGATGGAAACCCTGAACGGGGTCGCCCACTCCTGGATTCGAAAGGACCCGGAGGAAGCCCGCGCATGGCTCCCAAACAGCGGACTTTCCGCTGAACAGCAGGGCCGGATCATCCGTGACGCCGATCGCAGACAGCAGTTCCGCAATCGCTCCCGGGGCGGGGACTCCCCGTAACAAAGGCACTGAACGAGGGGCTCTCTCCCCACGGGACGTGCAATGCCCCGCGATGAGATAGCGCGGGATTCGAACTTGATCCGGTCCGCAGGTTTCCTCCCTACTCGACCTTGATCCCCATGTTCACGTCACAGTCCTTGACGCTCTTCTTGAACTCCTCTACTGCGCCGGAAGTCACCTTCGTCTGCCAGAGATAGAGTTTCTTGAGATTCTTCAGGCCTGCGAGCTTCTTGAGCCCCTCGTCGGTCACCTGCGTTCCGTAAAGGTTGAGATATTCCAGTGCGCTCAAGGCCTTGATTGAATCCAGACCGGCGTCCGTGATTCCTGTCCCATTGAGCCAGAGTTTCCTTAGTTTCGGCATCTTGCTCAGGTTCGCCATCCCGGCATCAGTAATGGAAGTGGCGCCCAGGTTGATATCTACCAGTCCCCCGCTCACCGGAGCAAGCTTTGTCAGGTGCTCGTCCTTGAAATCCTTGCGCATGCTTACCGCCGTGAAGGTCAGATCGCTGTCCTGCTGGGAGACAAAGCCAATCGCGTTGGGGAACTGCCCTGACACCTCGGCAATCGCTCCTTCCAGCGCCTTGCGATCGGCCGCCAACTTGACAACGTTTTCCTCCGCTTCAGAAAACAATTTTACCAGAATCTTCTTCACTTCCTCATCGGAGGGAACCTTCTCTGCAGCCGCCAGAACATCGTCAGGAGCGCCTGCGTCCTTCATGCTCTTTCCCGCCGGAAGGCTGGCCTTGATCCACCACTCGAGCACCTTCAGTTCATGCTCATCGATCTGGGGCTTGTCCTCGGGCGGCATGTGATCGTCGTCGTCATGCGGAAGCTTGATCCGCTCGATCATGAGGCTCTCCTCCAGATCCCCCGCCACTGCCGCCGGCGCCTCGTCACCACCTTTCTTGATCAGTTCAATGGTGGTCAGGGCCAGCTTGGCTTTCATCTTCTTCTTCCCACTCGGATTATCAGCAGCATCGGCGTGGCATTGGTAACACTTGCCTCGCAGGATGGGCACGATGACCTCTTTGTAGACCTCGCGCTCGGCAGCTGGCTTGGCCGCGACCGGATGAAGAAGCAGGATGCTCCCCACCCCAACGGCAAGGATGGATGGAATTCGGGTTGTGTGATTCATGGCAGTATTGATCGGAAAAGGTCGCGCCGGGGTCGGCGTTTTTACAGCACTGCATCCCGGGGCGCAGCCAATGCCAGCACTTCCTTGGTCCCAAAACAACGGAAAACTGAAGGACCTCCATCGTCTCTTTACAGGAGCGGAAGATTCAGGTCACTCAAAGGGGCTAATCAATAGTCGGGCAATCTGACCCGGGCACAGGGGAATCGGCAAGGAATCCTTCTGCCAGAATACCTTATGCGGATTTCCTCAAAGAGCCGGCAAGGCCTTGAGGAAGGCCAGTGCTGCGAGCCCTTCATCGAGGATCAGGAAGGGACGAAGGGGCGGGCAGGTTTTTCACATTCACAGGCGAAACCCGGGCCGGCATCCTGCAATCCGTAGACTGAGAATCGCCCAGCTCACTCTTCTCCCTCCCCTTCCGGTTCCCCTCCATGGCTCAGGATGAACTGCAGGTCATCAAGGCCGAGGTTACTTGCGAAGCCCTCATCGCCAAGCACGTTGCTAACCAGGGCGGTCTTCTGGTGCTGCAGAACGCGAATCTTCTCCTCTACCGAGTCACGGGTGAGAAGCCTGTAGGCGATCACCTTGTTTTTCTGGCCAATCCGGTGAGTACGATCGATGGCCTGGCTTTCCACCGCCGGGTTCCACCACGGATCGTAGAGTATGACGTAGGAGGCGGAGGTCAGGTTCAGACCGGAGCCACCTGCCTTGAGGGACAGGAGAAAGACGGAGGGATCCTTGCAGGTCTGGAACCTTTCAATCTCCCCTTTCCGGTCCTTGGTCTGCCCGGTGAGATAGTTGAAGGTACGACTATCTACCTCTAACTGGGTCCGGATGATTTCCAGCATGGAAACGAACTGAGAGAAGACCAGAACCTTGTGCCCCTCCTCGCGCAACTGGTCGAGCAGGTAGAAGAGAGCGGTCAACTTTGAGCTCTCTTCCTTGAGATACTTCGAATCAATCAGTCCAGGATGGCAGCAGATCTGCCGTAGACGCATGAGACCCTGCAGGATGGCGAAGCTGTTCTTCTTTACCGCTTCGTCCGAGTCGAGACCAAGGAGTGCTTTCTGGATGCGCTTCAGTTCGGCCTTGTACAGCGCCATCTGGATGCCGTCCATGTTGGCATACACCTCCTCCTCGGTCCTTGGCGGCAGATCCTTGGCCACCTGCCCCTTGGTCCGGCGCAGAAGGAAGGGGCGAAGCCGGGCCGCAAGGCGGTTCTGCGAGTTGGGATCCTTGCGCTTGTCGAAGCGCTTCTTGAAGTAGGCGCGGGTGCCCAGTACTCCCGGCATGGCGAAAGCCATGAGCGACCACATGTCCATCAGGCGGTTCTCGATGGGCGTTCCCGTAAGCACCAGACGGTTCTCTGCATTCAGTTCACGGGCGCACTTTGCGGCCTTCGAATCCGGGTTCTTGATCTGCTGACCCTCGTCCAGGACGACCACCAGCCACTTCACCTTGTTGAGTTCTTCACCGCCCACCCGCAACTGGGCGTAATTCAGCACGAGGATATCGAGTTCGCTCCTGAGAGCATCGAGGTCCAGCTCGTCTCGACTCCGCAGGACCTGCACCTTGAGCTCCGGAGCGAACCGTTCGGCTTCCACGGCCCAGACGTCGAGCACGGACTTGGGACACACCACCAGGGCCGGCATGTGCTTACCCTGTTCCTTGGCCAGATGGCGCAACCAGAGCATATAGGTAAGACTCTGGATTGTCTTACCGAGACCCATGTCGTCGGCCAGGATTCCGCCGAAGTGGTTGGTTGCGAGATAGGCGAGGAAGTGGAACCCATCGACCTGGTAAGGCCTCAGCGTCGCATGCAGACCCGACGGCAGCTCCGGTTCCACCTCTATCGTGATATCCCTGGCGCTATCCTTGATGCGCTTCCAGGCTTTGGGATCGAAGACTTCAGCCGCCTTCGGATCCGCCAGCTGCATGGCATGCATGCGGTGGGTCTCACCGGAGAGATCGAAGGGATCCAGTCCCAACCGGGTTACTGCATCACGCTGATCGGGATCGAGCTTGATCTCGAGACGCATCCAGGAACCGTCATCCATACGCACATAGCCGCCACGAGCCGCAACCAATTGCCGGATCTGGATCTTGGTGAGATCAACACCTTCCACGTCGATGACCACCCGCAGGTCAAACCAGTCGATCTCCTGGTTGATCACTTCGAAACGAACCGCGGCCGAGACCGGGTCGGCGAGGATCGTGCGCAGCTTGCCGTCCATCTCAATCTCGACAAAATCGGGCATCTTCTCATGCCACTCCGCGAACTTCTCGGGGAACTGCTTGGTGATGCGCGTCTTGAAGGCATCAAGTTTCTCGTCGTAAGAGAGGCCCTGTTCGGCCAGAAGACCAGGGACGGGATAGAGTTTCTCTCTCGCAAATCGAAGGAGTCGCTTCCCCCTTACCGGCTTCTGCTCCACCACTTCCCAGCCCCTCTTGACCAGCTTCTCACTACGGCGCTCTTTCTTCTCAAGAGCCGTCACGTCCATGACAAGGTGCTCGGTTTCCGCCGCAGTCAGGCCCTGTATGAGCTTCATCTCAAAACGGGGATAAAGATCCAGGTCGACCACCCTGCGGCGCATCGACTCCGGAAGTCTGGCTCCAATTTTTCTGAGGAACTCCACCCCTTCCAGGCTGTCGATAACCGTCTTGGGAATAAGATACCGGGGCATCACTTCGGTCTCCTCCAACCAACGGGGAGGACCGGGAAAGACCGTCTCATCTGACTGATAAAGCTCCTCCCGGCCAGGCAGGAGTCGGACCGAGTGGGAGACCTCCTCACCGCCCTTGGTCACCAACTGCAGGGCGAAGCAATTGGGATTGACCGGATCGTCTTGGCATACCCACTTGAGCGGCTCCCTGATCATCTTGAACTCGCGGGCGTCAAGATTGACCAGACGGCTGCTCACTGCCTCCTGACAAAACATGCGGTTCAGGAATCGGCAGGCACTCTCCTCGTCAAGATCCAGTCTGGTATCTCCGTGCTCCGTGTAGTAATTGAGAAAGTGCTCCCAGAGGATCTGACTCGCGGCATCCATCCGCAAAGCGGAGTCCTTGTAGAGCTCAAGGAGACGCTCGATCTCCTGCCTTTCGCGCAGGGCATACCACTCTCCTTCTCCTTCCCGGGCCTCTATTCGGGCTTCATTGATGGTGGACACCAAACGAAACTCAGCTCCAATCGGCTCAAGTTGCGGAGGCCGGTCGTTGACCCGCTCGATGCGGTCGTACCATGCGGCAATATCACGCTCCTGTTCCCAGTCGCTCATCTTGCGTTGCACCGCCCCAAGGTCGGTGATCGCGTTCATGAAGTCCGGGTAGTTCAGTTTCCGCTTGTAAAAGGCATAAGCAATATAGTTCCAGAACTCGATGATGTCCCCTGGCGGAACGGGCCAGAGCTCAAGTGGTTCATAGCTGTTGATTTCCCACCGGGGACTCAGGCGCACCATATCGTGATCGTGGATCTCTCCTTCTATCACGTAGCGCCGATAACGCTTCTCCACCTTACTCACGAAGTCGGCCTCCTGGTCATCGACCTCGCGCTCAATCCTGTCCTCGATGAGATCGATAACCGGAGTGTCATCAAACTCATTAGGTGACTCGGGCAGATCCTCGCCACGGTGCATGCGCTCCAGCATGGTCGCATACATGGCAGCGCCCGCGATGGCCTCATCTTCTTCCGTGCAGTTCCCGAACCAGCGGTTGCCCTGGAGGCGGAGAGTCGTCCGGTGCGTCCCGGCCTTGTCCTCCACCCGGCCCTGAATGAAGAGGTGGTTGCCGAATATCTGCGTTACCGCACCATCCTGCTGCAGTTTCTCTCCCTTCTTACGGACCTTCTCGGGAAAGCCGTTGAGGAAGTTCAGCGTCGCGCGGTCCGGATTCAACGCGGACATCGTTGATTCTGTCATGATAAATGGGGCTGGCGCTACGGAATGGGGCTGGCGCTACGGAATGGGGCTGGCGCTACGAAATGAGCGACAATCCGCACAGCCAGCAGAAGGCCATGATAATACAGCATTTCGATTGCGTGCAACTATTGATCGCAAACTCTTGTGAGCAAGTGATTGACCGCAAGATCTTGTGAGGGAGTGGGGAGGTGTTAGACCGTCTCTTCGGGGAAATCCTGGGATTCCTCCCCATACCCCAAATCCCGCCCGAACCAACGGACCAACAAACCCTGTTGCGGCGCCAGAAGCCACGCGAGGCAGAACAGCAGGCCAGCGGCCACTGCCATCATGCCGGAACTCACCGTATCCCCCAGATCGAAGAGCGGAGGGACGGTCAATGCTCCAAGATGCCCCAGAAAGGCCGAGGCAATGCCGATCACCGCGCTCAATATGAGCACGAATGGCAGGCGATTGGTGAGCAGGAGAGCTGTGGCAGGGGGAACAATCAGCATGGCAATGACAATAATGCTTCCCACCGCCTCGAAGGCCGCAACCGTAGTCACTGCCACGATCGCCATAAGGAGATAATGCATCAGGTTGGCATTGATTCCCATCGTCGTGGCCAGGGCCGGATCGAAGGAGCTGATACGCAGCTCTTTGAATAAAAGCGCACAAAGGAGTAAATTTGCCAGCATTACTGTCCCCGTGCTCAGGACCGCACGGGGCACTTCCAGAGCACCCACCCGCACTATATCAAGCACACAGTACTCCAAGGAACCGTAGAGCACGCAGCTGGGATCAAGTTCGACGTGTTGGGCGGATTGGCGGATCATGATGAGCCCGAGAGCAAAGAGGCTCGTAAATACAATGCCCATCGCCGCGCCCCGGTCCACCTTCCCGGACTTGCTGATCCACTGCGTGAAAACCGCGGTGAGCAGACCCACGCAGACCGCTCCGACAAACATCACCACAGTCACCCGGCTGTGCGTAATCAGGAAGGCCGCTGCCAGACCGGGCAGGACAGCATGGCTGATGGCATCTCCCATCATACTCATGCGCCGAAGAACAAGAAAGCAGCCAGGAAGGGCGCAGGCCACTGCGCAAATCGCCCCAATGGCGACCGTCCAGGTGTCTAGGCTAGACCAGTTCATGCCTTTCGATGAATTGCTTGCGACTCTGCGCGTTGATCAATGAAGTGGGGACTGGGCGGCACTTCCAGGCTGGAGGGCCGGTCCTGCAGTTCGGATTCAAGTTGATCTACGACCTCGGCGTCGAGGACATGCTCCACCAGATCGGCATCGCGATCAACGTGAGAGGGTGCAATGTCGGCATAGCGGATAAGGTAAAGCTCCCAGAGACGGTGATTGCGGGTGATCCGGGCCGCTTCACCGAAGCCAGCCTCAGAGAGCCGCACCTGCCCTGGTCCCGCCTCCTCCAGATGGTCCTCGTTTCGAGCGGTACGCAGGAGACGATTGATCTGCTGAGCCGACCAGGACCGATGGGTCATGAGGGAATCGAGCGCGATGGGGAGATTGCGGATAGGCTCGGCAACATCGGGTTGCTGCCCCTCCAGTATTTCGTATGCCGCCCGCAGGAGGTGTTGCCGCCCGACCTTGCGCCGCAACCGGGCGTGGCGCCATGAGCGGGGCACCACCCCACGGGCCGGACCGAAGAGCATGCTCACCAGGAAAATCGCGGCCGCAACCAGAACAATTACCGCCCCGGTGGGGAAATCGGCAAAAAGCGCGCTCAGACTCGACCCGATCCAACCGCTCGCACCCCCGATCACGGCGGCCAGCGCAAGCATGCCTCGCAGATCATGCGTCCAGAAACGCGCGGCAGTGGCGGGGATGATAAGGAACGCAATGATCAATACCAGACCCACTGCCTGAAGACCCACCACCGTGACCGAAGTCACCAGCCCGAGCATGGCCAGATCGAGGAATAAGGTAGGCCAGCCCTGGCTCGCCGCGAAGCTCTCGTCGAAGCAAAGGATAGCGAACTCCTTGAGCAGGAAGAGCGACGCGAGTGCCGCTCCTGTCGTCACGACAAGGATCAAAAGAAAGTCGCCGAAGATCATGCTGGCGGCCGTCCCGTAAATGAAACTGTTGAGACCGGCAGCATCAGCCTGGGGAAGATTACTCACCATTTTCATGAGCGCGACCCCGAGTCCGAAGGAAACACCCATCACGATTCCCATCGCAGCATCATCCTTCAGGCGAGTAGTGTTGCGGATGGCCAGCACCATGAGGACGCCAAGCAGTCCGGTAGCGGCCGCCCCGAGAAGCAGTCCGGGAAGCCACTTCCCCTCTCCCCCCAGGAGCAACATCACCAGAAAGGCCATGCCGATGCCCGGGTAGGCGGCATGGGAGAGCACATCCCCCATCAGGGAGCGCTTCCGCAAGAGCAGGAAGGTTCCCACCAGTCCGGAGGCCATTCCAAGCAATGAGGTGGAAAGAATGACAAGACGTGCATTGTACGACTGCAAGGTAAGCACCTTCCAGACATAGCCCCAGTCCTGCCATGCTGATTCCCGGGCCTCGACCGAGCCGGCACTCAGGAAGAGGAGCGCCAACGCCACCAGCAGGATCAACCCGCTCTTAACTGCTGACATGGCGCAAACGATCCACGACATCGTCCAGCAAACTGAGCTTGCCTCCATAGGTTTTCTGCAGGTTCTCGCGGGTGAACACCTCCTCCGTGGGACCGGAGGCCACCACCCGCATGTTGAGCAGGACAAGCCAATCGAAATAGCGAGTCACCGAGGACAGATCGTGATGCACTATCAGGCAGGTCTTGCCCCCCCGGTTCAGCTCTTTCAGCAACGTCACGATTGCCTGCTCGGTGGCTGCATCGACGGCTGCAAAGGGTTCGTCCATGAAGTAGAGCCTCGCATCCTGCGCAAGAGCGCGCGCAAGAAAAACCCGTTGCTGCTGCCCACCCGAGAGTTGGCTGATCTGCCGGTTTGCCAAGTGTTCAATACCCACACGCTCCAAGGCATCCATGGCAACACGCTTCTGAGCCTTTCCGACGCGACGGAACCATCCGAGTCTCCCATAGGTTCCCATCGCCACCACATCCAGCGCACTCACCGGGAAATCCCAGTCCACGCTCTCCCGCTGGGGGACGTAGCCCACAAGGCTGCGGCACGACTTGTAAGGGGCTCCATAAATATGCACCTCCCCCGAGGTCTTGGGAACCAGATCCTGGCACGCCTTGAGGAGGGTGCTCTTACCTGCCCCGTTTGGCCCCACCACTCCCACCAGTTTTCCTTCCGGGATATTGAGTTCGATATCCCAGATGACCGGCTTGCGGTGATAAGCCACCGTCAGGTCGTGAATCGCGAGGGGGAGGTTGTCCGGATGTTCCGGGCGACCGTCTGCAGGCGCGTGGCGATTGTCGACGAAAGACTTCATTGCTTGTTCTGCACCCAGACCTGGCCCCCCTTTCGGAACGCCCCCCCGGGAGCTCTCGCAACAGTGGTCACATTACGCAGACGCGTGGCGATTGTCGACGAAAGACTTCATTGCTTGTTCTTCACCCAGACCTGGAACCCCTCTTTCGGAACGCCCCCCCCGAGAGCCCTCGCGATAGTGGTCACATTATGATCGATCATCCCGATGTAGGTCCCCTCAGGGGTTCCGGGTTTACCCATGGAATCCGAAAAGAGCTCTCCTCCCACCACCACTTTGTGACCTTTGGCCCGTGCTCCTTCGATGAGGGCCTCGATGCTCTTGCGCGGAACCGAAGACTCCACAAAGACAGCGGGGATCTTATGTTCTACCAGGAATTCAACCAGCAGTTCGATATCCCGCAGACCAGCCTCCGCTTCGGTGCTGAGCCCCTGGATCCCGCGGACTTCCAGTCCGTAGGCCCGGGCCATGTAGCCAAAGGCATCGTGGGCAGTTATCAGGACACGTTTTTCCTCGGGGATAGAGCTTACCGCCTCCTTTGCGTAGGCATCCAGTTGTTCGAGTTTCTTGAGATAAGCATCCGCGTTTTCGCTGTAATCCGCCTGGTGAGCAGGATCGAATTCCTGCAGGACATCCCGTACCACCTTCACCGCCCTCATCCACCCGGCTACATCCATCCAGACATGCGGATCGTAATGTTCTGATTCATCCGTGATGACATAATCAGCAGCTTGCTGGATGGCTTCTGTCACCGCGTGGACCGGTTTGTTGCGCCCCACCCGTACCAGAACGTCACTCATTTTCCCCTCCAGCATCAGTCCGTTATAAAAGATCACGTCCGCAGCGTAGAACGCCTTCACATCATTGATGGATGCCGCATAGAGATGCGGATCCACACCCTCCCCGACGACTCCCTCCACCACGGCATGTTGACCCGCCACCTGCCTTACTATGTCGGAAATCATCGCCACCGTGGTCGCGATCTGGTAGGGATACCCTTTCGGACCTGTGCCCGTAGCCTGCTCTATTTCCCCACACCCGGATAAAATCCGGCAGATCCCGGTTACTGCGAGGAGGATGGTTAGTCGTCGTTTCATCGATCTGGTATCTGAGGTGCGCGATTGGGACAATTTAGGGGTAGCTTATGCTAATTTTGTTTAGGCGCCCGAGACCGGCCCATCATAGTCACCCTGTTCCGACCATGATTGCCCGAATCCTCCCGGCTGGTCTTCCTGCGCCTCTACCTTCACAGCCAATGCCTCAGTCCCGGGTCCAGGGAACAGGGTGCCGAAAGTCACCCGGAACTTGGTCGGTTTCATTGATCGTTAATTGAGTTAGGCCCCTTCAAGGATTGTGATGGATCCATGAATCAAAGCCTTTAAGTTTCTATCGCGACTGAGTCTCAATAGCGAGTTTATTCTAATATCAGCCATATTTATTCTCCAACACACTGATTTTGTGTACTTTATGAAATCGCTAGCAAGAGACCCGTCAAAGAAAACGTCCCAAAGCCTTCGGGAACCCGGACCCCACCGGAAGGATTGAAGCCTCCTGATGCTTTTCTTTCCTCAAATCCGAACTACATCTTCAGCGAGCGCCCGCTCCACTTAAACCACCAACCCTCGCGCACCAACCCGTGTCGGCCCTGACCTTCAGTTCTATCGACGAAATTGTCGCCGACATCGCCGGCGGCAACCTCGTCATCGTGGCCGACGATCCAGGCCGCGAGAACGAAGCGGACCTGATAGGGGCAGCCTCCCGCACCACTCCTGAAACGATTGCCTTCATGGCCACTCACGGACGCGGATTAATCTGCGCACCCGCCACCCGGGCACGGGTGGAAGCCCTTAACCTGCCTCCCATGTCACGGCGGAACCGGGAAGGACATCGCACGGCATTCACCGTTTCAGTAGATGCCGCGAACGGAATCACCACTGGAATCTCAGCAGCCGATCGATCACGGACTATCGGCCTTTTAGCCAATGATGACGCTGGTGCGGACAGTCTCGTGCAACCAGGCCACGTCTTTCCCCTGCAGGCAGCCGATGACGGGGTGCTGCGCCGGGCCGGGCACACTGAAGCAGCGGTTGACCTTGCCCGTATGGCCAACCTTCCCGGAGTCGGGATGCTCTGCGAGATCATGCACGAAGACGGCACCATGGCTCGGGTCGGCGATCTCGGCGACTACCAGCAGGCACACGGACTGAAGGCCTGCACGATTGCTCAGATCATTGAATACCGGCGCCGGACGGAACGTCTGGTGGCATGCGAGGAGACCATCGACCTTCCCACCGAATACGGAGCGTTCGATTGCCACCTTTATCGGGAGCACACCGACGATTCACACCACCTGGCGCTCACCCGGGGCAAGATCAACCCCGAGCAACCAACCCTCGTGCGGGTCCACTCCGAGTGCCTCACCGGGGACGTTTTCTCCTCCCGCCGCTGCGACTGTGGCAGCCAGCTCCACGCCGCCATGAAACGCATCGCTGAGGACGGGGGCGTGCTCCTCTACCTCCGCCAGGAGGGCCGCGGCATCGGCCTTGCAGCAAAGATCCACGCATACAAACTCCAGGAGAAAGGCCTTGATACGGTGGAGGCCAACGAAAGACTGGGCTTCCCGTCCGACCTCCGGCACTACGGGATGGGTGCCCAGATTCTCCACGACCTCGGTGTCCGCAAGATCCGCCTTCTCACCAATAATCCAAAGAAAGTGGTGGGTTTGGAGGGATACGGACTGGAGATCGTCGATCAGGTGCTGATCCGCTCCGAACCCAATCCCGATAACCGCCGCTACCTCGAAACGAAGCGCGACAAACTCGGTCATCGCCTGTAGGAAAGCCCCTCCATCCTGCCACCACTGCAGCGAGACCTGTGACGGAATCGTCACGTATCAAACCCGCAGGAAGCCAGACCACAATCCCCTGAGTTTTCAATTCAGCATCCAGCTCTTAGATCCTAAGGTTCATTCGTCATGTCTCAAGAACTCCCGCGGAAGCCTCGCATCTTCAATGCCAAGCACAACAAACTCGCCATCGTGGCCTCGAAGTACAACGAGGTCTACAGCGACGGCCTCGTTGATAATGCGATCGCCGAACTGAGCGACCACTTGCCGCAAGCCCGGGTCGATCTGGTGCGGGTGCCCGGTGCCTTTGAGATTCCGGTCACCATCAAGGCTCTGCTCGAACTTGAACAACCGATTTGTGCGATTGCCCTCGGAGTCATCATCCAAGGCGAAACCGCCCACGCCGATCTGGTAGCTCGCAGCGTTACCGATGCCCTTCAGCAACTCGCCCTCGATTACACTACCCCGGTCATTCACGAGGTGCTTCTGGTGGCAGACGAAGCGCAGGCGCACGTCCGTTGTCTGGGTGACGAACTAAACCGCGGGACCGAAGCCGCTCGCGCCGCCACCGCCATGGTGGAGATCTTCTCCGAACTTGACCGCGGGAGATCGCTTCGCACCCAGCCAAGAGATGCCTGACACCTCACGTCGCCGCATACGCGAGGCGGTTGTGCAGTTCCTTTATGCCCTGGGCCCCGCAGATGAGCTCCCGGATGCGCCTGATCCCGCCATCCTGTCGCTGCTTCTGGAGTCGGCCCGGGACAAGTCCACGAGGGCTCGCGCAAGGGCCGTAGTGCATCTCCAGCAAGGCCGGGAGAAGATCCTCACCGGGCTTCCTCCTCTCCTGCTCAATCTCGAAGAGCTCGATCCCGCCGATGGGGCAGACGAGATGAGCAGGGACCTCAAATCCTGGAGCGAGGAGGAGGAAAAACTCCGCGACTACCTCCATGGCCTGCGTCACGAACTCAACGGCAACAAGGATGTCACCCGCCTCCGGGAGAGCATGGAAGGCGCCAACCGGAGCAATCGCGCTGCTCTCTCCGCGGCAACCCGGCTGAGCGCCACCAATCCACACTTCCCCGCCCTCCAGCAACTGCACGACGAAGCTCTGGCTCTGCGAGAACAGATCGCACCCGTGAGTGAACGCCTCTCCCTTGCCCTCGGCGACGACCTCACGACGCTGCCCGAATTGAAATCCGTGGCGCGGGCCGAGACGGATCTTGCTCACACCACCTCGCGCATCGAATCCTACTATCATGATCTGCGCCGACATCTCGCTGACATCGACCGGAAACTGGCCGTGGTGGTAGACAACTACTCCCCTGAGCGACTGGACAGGGTCGACCGGTCCATCCTCCGACTCGGCACATACGAACTCCTTTTCGACGACGAAGTTCCGACCGCTGTAGCCATCAACGAGGCCATCGAACTCGCCCGTGCTTTCGGCACCACTGAATCTCCCGGCTTCGTTAATGGCGTGCTCGACCGCGTGACCAGAAACGGATAGCAACTAGGTCATCCGCCAGACATTCCCGATCTTCCCGGTTCGTGTGATTTGAATTCTGCGGCCCTTGAATAGCTCCGCACAGGATCCTTTCCCCTCAAATACTCCGAACGGCGGATGAAGGAACGGTCATACCCTGAACGGTTCATCCTGTCGGACTGACCCCCAGCCTTTCCCGACTTTCTCATCGCCCCCTGTTCCCCGGATTGCTAATTCTTTGAACTGCCTGTGCCCCACCAGTTCCCAACCGACTTTCAGCGCCGCGCTCTCTGGAGTGCCCTGAGCGGCATTGCCATCGCGGTGATTGGAGCCCTCCTCGTGGGCCTCGTCATTCTCATCGGCAGAACTCTCACCTATCTTCAACCGGTTCTCGTTCCCCTCGCGGTAGCCGGCATCCTCGCCTATCTCCTCAATCCTCTGGTGGTGAAACTGGAGGAAAAGGGCCTGTCTCGCCTGCGGGCCATCCTATCCGTTTTTGCCGGTTCCGCCATCCTCCTGGGATCCACGGTCCTGGTAATAAGCCCCAAGATCGCCTCTCAGGCCGGGGAACTGTTCGAAAAGCGGGAGCAGTTGGCCAGCAATCTGGTCCAGCATATCCGCACCACACCCTGGTTACGCAACCTGGCCAATCAGGCTCTGGCCGAACATGAAACAGGAGAAGAGCCCGCCACATCTTCAGCCGATCCCTCACAAGAGAAGCAACTCGCAAACTATGACGACTGGCTCGAGAATTTTCCCAAGTGGATTCCAGGCCAGGATGCCGGCGAATTTGACCTCAGAAAAAGCAAGGGCTGGCACTGGGCCACCGAAAATCTCGAGGATCTCCTGACCACAGGTCTCAACTGGCTTGAAGGCGGAGCCGGCAAGGTCTTTGGTTTCATCGGCTACGCCCTCGGATTTCTCCTCGTCCCGGTCTACCTCTTCTTCTTTTTGAAGGAGGCCGCCATCATTCAGAGCCGCTGGAGCCACTTCGTCCCCCTGCGTGAATCCAACCTGAAGCGCGAAGTCGTCGCAACCCTCGACGAGATGAACGGATACCTCATCGCCTTCTTCCGTGGCCAGGTCCTTGTCAGCATCATCGACGGCCTCCTCACCGGTCTCCTTCTCTGGATGATCGGGCTCCCCTACGCCTTTGTGATTGGCCTTGCCCTCGCCATCCTGGGAGTCATGCCCTTCATCGGATTCCTGGTGACCCTCATTCCGGCCATGATCATCGCGGTGGCCACTTATGGCGACTGGCAGCACCCAGCCCTGGTCTTCGCCATCTTCTTCGTGGTCCAGCAAATCGATGGACTCTTTGTCCAACCCAAGATCATCGGAGACAAGGTGGGGCTCCACCCCATGACCATCATCTTCTCGATCTTCTTCTGGTCCCTTGTCCTGGGCGGATTCCTGGGCGCCCTCCTCGCGATCCCTCTCACGGCCTCTGTGAAGGTTCTCTTTACCCGCTATATCTGGGATCCCGCTATCCGCGAACAGGAACCAGAGCCGGGTAAATCTCCCTGCCAGTCCTGAAGAACCCGCCCTCTACTCGGCAAGCATTCCTTCCACCGTCAGATCTACGAAAGACCCGGGGCCGCCGATGTAGCGGATCTTCCGCTGGGCATCCAGGACGTAAACCAGGGGAAGGTCTCTCACCCGATACTGAGAGTGGATCCGCCCGTCTACATCGGAAAGATTCCGCCAGGGGATGGTCCCGTTGGCTCGCAGACTGCGCAGCACCTCCCGGGAGTCGGAGGTCACCCCGATCAGATTCATCCCACGCTTTCCGTGCTGCTCATGCAGCTTACGTAAAAGGCCCAGACCCCGCTCAGCGTCGCGCATACTGGTATGCCAGAAAGCCAGCACAGTCACCTTGCCCTTTAAAATGCTCAACTTGAAGGGCTCCCCTGCCGAGTCCCGCCCGATGGCATCGGGAGCAGTCCTCCCCTTGACCAGGTTCTGAATCACGAAAATCTCATCCATGGCCAACTTGGAGACGGTGGTATCCCCCACCTTCACCTCATGAGCCTTGATGATGGCCCGCCGCAGATTGCGAATCCGCCGCTCCAGGATTATCGCATCATCACCCAGCCCCTTCAGGAGCATCGCGATCGCGAGGGACGCCTGACCCTGGACCTCCTCGTGTGGATTCTCTTGCTCGACCGTCTCAATCACCTTGAGAATGGAGCGATCAGGCTGGCTGGTCAAAGCCAGGCAGAGCATTCCGATCTTGGGACTCTTGAGGTGGAAACGCTGGAGGGACTGTATCATGAACTGCGCGCGCGACCGCGACTCTCCCGAGTCAGTCTCCGCTACAAAAACAGGGGCGCGCTCCAGGAGCCAGACGCAATACTCGATGGTCCAGTCCGTGCGCAGGGAATCCTTCAGTTCCATCCACATGCGCGCACCATAGTCCGGTGACCGGGGGCGGTTCTTCCAGACATTGCGTTGAGCCTGGGAATCCGCAAGCGCCAGTTTCTGGGCCCAGACCCGGACCGCCGCTTCATACTCGTTCCTGATCTGAGCGGCCGCCTCCGGGGTTCCGGCCCTGCCCGCTACCGGGCAGGAGACGGCAAGGAGAAGGAAAAGGCTGAGGGATCGCATGGCCCGGTCAGCATAGTCCCTGCCCTCCTCCTGCCAACCGTCAATCTGCCCAGCTCCAGAGGCGACTGGAATCACAAAGCCGACCCGCCTCGTCAAAGAACACGCCTTCCCCCGCAAGAATACGTCGCTTGCGCTCCACCCGCACACCCCGGCTCTTCCCGGAATAGCCGCCCAGCGATCCATCTGTCCGGATCACACGGTGACAGGGCACCTCCGGCGCAAACGGGTTGCGCTTGAGCGCCTGCCCTACCGCCTGCGCTGAGCGGCAGTTGAGATGATGAGCCAGGGCGGCGTAGGTGACCACCTTCCCCTGCGGGATTTCCCGCAGGGCGGCATATACCCGGCTTTCGAAAATGGTAGTCGATCGCCTCGCAGTCACCATGTGAGCTCCTTCCTGCTCTAACTTGTTGCTGGCCCCGTCCTCTCGGCCTTCTCTTTTTCGGCGACTCGCTCCTTGAGTTCCTGCCAGTTGTTTCGGCTCACGATGTAGCCCACGCAGTCGTCATTTCCACAGAGGCAGGGATGATCTTCATAATTTTCGATATCAAACCCGTAATCAAAGGTGAGCTCCTCACCCATATCGATATCCCGCAGGGCGTAGAGAAAGATCTGTTTCTCCTCTATCCATGCCTCGCAATTGGGAACGCAGGAGTGATTCAGGAGACGGGCCGTGTTCCAGGGGACATTTCCGTCGAGATCCCACTTCTTGTTCAGGCTGAAAATGTAGACTGCCGCGTCCCCGCTCTTCTCGGCATGCTCCATCTGAGCTGTGGCGCGCCTTTCGCTCTCCTCCTTGTCGATCTTTTCTCCGATATACTCGATGATGCGCTTCCCCGAAGGTATTGGCTTGGACGCATAGACCCCCGTGCCATGAATATCCGAGTTCCGCACTTCGCAGTATTCGCTCTTTGCCCGCTCCATCAACTTTTCCAGTTGGCGCCGGAGACGGGCCGCCTTTTTCAGCTTCTTACCCTTCCCCCTGGAACCGGACCCTGTCTTCTTCGATTTCACCATGATCTTTTCGTAGCGCTAATCGGGCTCAGTTCTACTTCTCCCTGATCACCGGGATCAACGCTCCCGCCGTATCTCTTCCCCGCCAATTTCAGGCAACCCGAGGAGCTTCTGGTCCTCAGGAAGACTGGGGAAAAAACTTCTCAGGTCTGCGATGCTGCAGTTCCGTCCGTCTATGAAGTGCCAGTCGGGAGTCCCTTTCTTGTTCACCGCTACCTGAAACCCCAGGATCTCTATCTTTCTGGGTAAACGGGTCTTTGGATCAATCACCCGGTATTCCGCCCGGGTGGGAACGAAGACCAGCCACTCAAGATACATGTTGATCGGTCGACCCTCCTTGTCCTCTCCCCGCAACAGGACCACCTCGTGGGCACTGGTCGCTTTCCGGACCTCGTAATTCAGCATGGAAATCCCCTGCCTGGCCATCTCCTTGGGGATCTCGGCAAGGCGTCTAGCCAGCTCAACCTGCCCTCCCTTGAGCTTCTTGGCGGCACGCTTTTTCCAGCGGGGATACATGCGCTCCAGGGCAACCCTGAAATTTCCCTGCAGCACCTGCTGGCCCATTGCCCGCGTAGCCACCTCGGCCTGGTCCAGCACGGACTGCGGCACCCTGCCGGTTCCCTGGGCCGCTGCCTGCCGGGTCTCTCCCACCACGAAGGCCGCGATCAGCAGGGACAACAAAACACTCCTCACAGGGGTATTTCTGGGACAGGGGAAGCCGCTCGTCAAGCCCCAGCCCCGGGGGCGGAACCTCCCCCCGATGGGATCACCCGGGAATTTCACTCTTCCCTCGCGGGGGACCTCCTCCTTCGTCCGGCCAGGGGACAAAACCCCTGTTAGATTAAATGATGAAATGAGCTTTGCTCTTGCCTGAGGGTTTGTCCTAATCTCGCCGGACATGGCGAAACAGGCGCTAGGAAAAGGATTGGGGGCCCTCATCAGGAAGTCGGCGACGAAAAGCGCACCGGGAAAAAGCAGGGACGACCAGGAACCCGGATCGGAAGTAAGCGAGGTAGCCATCACGAACGTGGTCAAGAGTCCGCTCCAGCCGCGCGGCAAAATTCCTGAAAAAAACCTGGAGGAACTGGTTGACTCGATCCGGGCCCACGGGGTCATCCAACCACTCATCACGCGCCGGGTGCGGGGCAAGTTCGAACTGATTGCGGGAGAACGCCGCTGGCGTGCCTGTCAAAAGCTCGGACTGGAAACCGTTCCGGTCATCGTCCGCAAGGCCAATGACCGCGAGGTCCTCGAAATGGCCCTCGTGGAAAACCTGCAGCGCCAGGACCTCAACGCCATCGAAGAAGCCAACGGGTATGTCAAACTCGCCAAGGAGTTCGACATGAAGCAGGACGAAATCGCCAAGCGCGTGGGCAAGTCCCGCGCCACGGTGGCCAACTCCATGCGGCTCCTCGATCTGCACAAGGACATCCAGAAGTTCGTCGCTGACGGGCTCATCACGGTCGGACACGCCAAGGCCATCCTCGGGATCAAGGTAAAGCGCGAGCAACGTGAAATCGCGGAACAGGTGATGCGCCGGCGCCTCACCGTGCGGGCTACCGAGAAACTGGTGCAGCAGCTGCAGTCTGGCAACGGGTCGGAGTCTGGGAAAGGCACCAAGACCAATGACCCCGAAACGGAGGCCATGCTACGCTCCCTTACCTCCCGTTTGCGGGAGCACTTTACCACCCACGTTTCCATTTCCCACACCCCCAAGAAGGGGCGCATCGAACTGGAATACTACGGCAATGACGATCTGGGGCGACTCCTGGATGTTCTGGGATTACCGACCGAGGACCTGTAGGTCCCTTCGGGCCTGCAAGCGCGGCGCAACCCTATGAACCGCCGACTCTTTTTTGCCCTTTTCTGCCTGCTCGCCGCTCCAATCATGTGCGGCCTCTTTCCGGGTTGCAGGAAAAACAAATCCAACCTCCCCCCCGAACGCGCCCGTACGGGCGCGCGTGCGGCCTACGCCCACACCCGCGAAATCCTCTCCTTTGGCCCCCGCCCCACCGAGTCGGCCGCCCTCAAGAATACACGTGCCTACATCACGGACCAACTGGAACAGATCGGATGGACGGTCACTCCCCAGCCCTTCACCCGGCGGGTAGTCCCCCTCGGAAAACAGCTGCGCTTCATAAACCTGATCGCCCGCTTCGGCTCCGCCACCGAAGATCAGATCGACGGCCTGCTCGGTGCCCACATCGATTCCAAGTTCTATCCTGGCCGGCGATTTCTCGGAGCTGATGATGCGGCCTCCGCGGTGGGCGTCATCCTCGAGTTGGCCCGCCAACTCCGGGCCGAACCCGGAAAAGCTTCCCGGATCGAGCTGGTTTTCTTCGACGGAGAGGAAGCCTTCGGCCAGAACATCAGTCCCAGCGATGGCCTCTACGGGAGCAAGCACTACGCCCACCATTGGCGCACCGCCACCAGGAAACCTTCATTCGGAATCATCCTCGATATGATCGGACACAAGGATCTGAAAATCCGTTATCCCTCCGACACTCCATCATTCCTTGAGGACGCTCTACTGGGCGCCGCCCGTGAAACCAGTAGCTTGGATCGCTTCACCAGGAGCCTCAATCCCATCATGGACGACCACATCGCACTCAACAATGCCGGCATCCCCACCATCGATGTCATCGGCGACTTCAGTCAGTTCGCCTGGTGGCACACCGAGGCGGACAATCTGCGGCGCATCTCACGCGACAGCCTGGAAATCACCCTCGCGGTGACCTCGAAGATGCTGAGCGCCCTCCTCCGGAAGTGAGCACCGTGTCCCCTGATTCGGTAAAAGGCGGGTTTTTCTCCGCTCCCGGCCCCCTGATCACATGTCCTGCATTTCTAGTCAGAAAACTTTAAACTCCTGGAACCTCAAAGGTTCTAAGTGCCCCTTGACCGATCTCTCCGATTTTCATATTGATCTCTCCCAGACCAAAGCAATCACCACTCTCATGAAGATCCACAACAAACTTGGCGCCCTGGCATCCTTACTCGTTCTCGGCCTCAGCACTGCTCCGTCCTCGGCATTGGTCATCATGCTCTCCGACTTGGTTCCAGCAGACTCAGCGGGGAACATCGAAACCTTCCTCTCCACCAATTTTACCAATGTGACCGAGATCCGGCATTCGAATTGGGCAAATTTCAATGCCGCCGGAACTCAGGACGCCCTTAATGGGACGGGAGCATTTGCGGGTGGCGGTGCCGCCGATGTCGTGGTCATTGGACGATCCCTGTCGAGCGGCCATTACGACAACTTCGACGCTTCCGGCTACAACTCGCTCACCATCCCGGTGGTCAGCTTAACCAGCTACACCGTGCGCCAGAACGGCAATCGTATGGGCTGGCACGGCAGCAGCACGACGACAGGTCAGCAGATCGGCGGTGATGAGTCACTGGTGACCGCTGGTGGGGCATCCATCCTTGGTCTGGCGGCTGGCTCGCACGACTTGCTCTCCGCGGTGGCCGCGGCCGCCGATAACTTCAATGGTCTCGGACAAGGGTCGACCGCCTTTGGTGGGGGGACCATTCTGGCGACCGTGGGGGGTGATACCCTCGCTGCCTACTGGGCCGTCGGATCCGCCCCGGGTAATCTCGGCGCTGCGCTGGTGGATACCTTCCCGGGACCGCGCCTCCTCTTCAACACGGACAATGACCCGAACTCCGGCAACAACGGCGCAAACGATCTCGCCAACATGACTCCGGCGGGCACCCAGGCGCTCATCAACGCCATCGACTTCGCGACTCCCCTCAACGCCGTTCCTGAGCCCTCGACCGCTCTGTTGGGCTTGATCGGGCTGGGCCTGCTCGCCCGGCGTCGTCGCTAACCCGCGAACACCAATCAGCTTTCAAAAGGCCGGCTTCCCGCTGGCCTTTTTCATATCCTGGATGAGGTAATAAGGCGCGGAAACGGCGCCCCGGGAAAGTTGCGATTACCCCGTCAGGCCGCTAGGGTCCTGAGGAACCCCTGATGAACTTCCGCAAGCCCATCCTAGGCATCCTGTTGCTCTGCGCCCATGCCTCACCTTGCTCCGCCCAGCTCTTCATCGACTTCAATTCAACCAGCAACGACGGAGGACCGCACCCCCAGACCGGCTACAATTCCTACGACGCGGCCCACGAGAACGCCTCCGATTTCCTTTCTCCCCGCGACTACAGCGCCTTCGGGACCACCATCTCCCTTACGGTCGATTTCCCGGACTCCAGCGACAGACGCGTGCAACAGATGATTGACCGCGGCAGCGGCAACGACGGGAACTGGACCGGGAGCAAACTGAACCTCATCACCGACTGGATCGGGGTCGACACCCGCGCCGGCAATGGCGGGAATGGAGACTACGACGGCGTGAACGGCACCCCCACCCGAATCACCTTCACCCTCGAGAACCTGCCGGCTGCGACCTATCACTGGCGCTCCTTCCATCATGATACCGAGCACATGAACGGGCTCTTCCTGCTCGAGTATTCCACCAATGGAGGCGGCTCCTATACCCTGGTGGAGGGCCCGGAAGCAGGGGGTGCCTTCCGGCAGACCGACAGCACCCCGGGAGGCAATCCTGCCAGCGCTCAGACCTATGGCGGTCCCCACCCCGAAACCCTGCCCTCCACCGTTGAATTCGATTTCGCGACCGCGGCCGGGCAGGACCTCATCCTGCGTGTGATCCCGCTGTCGGCCTCCTCGGTCCACACCCAGTTCGCGGTCATCAACGGCTTCGAAATCACCCAGACCAGTCCTCCGGATTCTCCTACCGACCTCGCCCTTTCCGGTAACACGGTCTCGCACAGTGCCATCGTGGGAACCGTGGTCGGAACCCTGACTTCCACGGACATCACCCCCGGGGACTCCTTCACCTACAGTCTGGTCCCCGGCACCGGGGACAATCACAATGGAGAGTTCGACATTGTGGGCGATCAACTGCGCACCAACCGCGACCTCACTACCTTTGCAACCGGGACAATCCTTTCCGTGCGGGTGCAGACCACCGATCTCCTCCGGCACACTTACCAGAAGGCCTTTCCCCTGGAACTGGTCAACGACTCCGATTTCGATGGCCTCGATGACGGCTGGGAACTCACCTGGTTCGGCAACGTCACCACCGCCACGGGAGTCGGCAACAATGACGGCGACCTCCTCAGCAACCTGCAGGAGCAGACCCTCGGCAGCAACCCTGTCAGGAGTGACACGGATGGCGACGGACTGAACGACGACCTCGAAAACGGGAGCGGGGTCTTCAATGGAGCGACGAATCCCGGATCCAGCCCCCTCCTCAGGGACACCGATGGGGACGGCCTTGATGATGCAACTGAAATCTCGCTCGACAACGGACATCTCACCAACCCCAACATGGTCGACAGCGATGGTGACGGCTTCGGCGATCCGGTTGAAATCAACGGGGGCTCCGACCCGAACAATCCGGCCAACTTCCCCGATCTCCTCCTCCCTCTCGTTATCAACGAGATCCTTGCAGGCAATCGAACCGGCCTGCGGGACGGATTCGACACCCGCGAGGACTGGATCGAGATCTACAACCCCAATCCCATCGCGCTCAATCTTAACTCCTACTACCTGACCGACAATCCCGACAAACTCACCAAGTGGGCATTCCCGGACGTTGTCATCTCCGGAAATGACTACCTCGTGGTCTTCGCTTCCGGGATCAACCAGGTCGATCCCGATGGAAATCCGCATACCAACTTCAAGCTCGAGGCCGTCGGTGAATACCTCGCCATCGTGCGCCCGGACGGCGCGACCATCGATGACGCCTTCCACCCCTCCTTCCCCGGGCAGTTCCCCGACGTTTCCTACGGTTCACAGGCCGACACCGGTTCCCCTCGATTCTTCAGTTCCCCTACTCCCGGGGCTGCCAACGGGAACGGATTCCCGGGGGTAGTCAAGGACACCAGATTCGATGTCGATCGCGGATTCTACAGCGCCCCGATCTCAGTCTCCATCTCCAGCGATACCCGCGACGCCACCATCCGCTATACCACCGACGGCTCGAAACCCTCGCCCACCCGTGGCGCGATCTACAGTGAACCGATCTCCATCGGCAACACCACCACCTTGCGCGCAGTCGCCTACAAGGTGGACTGGCTTTCGACCAACACAGACACCCAGACGTATATCTTCGTCGATAGAGTCGCCCGGCAGCCCGCGGCCCCGCGCGGCTGGCCCACCGACTGGAACTACAGCTCCGACGCCGGTTCCATCGTGCCTGCCGATTACGCGATGGACCGGCGAGTCGTCAACAACACGCTGCCGGGTTACAGCGTGCCGGAAGCCCTCCTCGATATTCCCTCGGTCTCGATCGCGATGAAGCCGTCCGATTTTCTCAACGACAACTCCTCGCCCGACACCGGCATGTATTCCAACCCGCAAAACCGTTTCGAACGCCCCTGCTCCATTGAGTATCTTCGTCCCGACGGGGAACCTGGATTCCAGGTCGACGCCAAAATCGAGATCCATGGAAATGCCAGCCGCCGCCCCTACCGCATGCAGAAACATTCCCTTCGCGTGACCTTCACCACTGAATTTGGCGGGCCTGGCCGCCTGGACTACCCCCTCTTTCCAGAATCCCCGGTCGACCGGTTCAACAAACTCGTCCTGCGCGCCTGCTTCACCGATTCCTGGGGCCTGGTCTCCTGGGGCAGTTCACGCTACCGCCCGAATGATTCCCAGTATATCCGCGACGTCTGGATGAAAGAGAGCTTGCGGGACATGGGGCAGCCCTCAAGCCACGGGAATTTCGTCCATCTCTACGTCAACGGGCTCTACTTCGGCCTCCATAACCTCACCGAGCGCCTAGAGGACAACTTCTGGGCTGAACACCTCGGCGGCGCGGCGGAGGACTGGGAAGTCAACAAGGATCTCAGTGGGGGCGGATCCCGCTGGAACCGGATGATGAGTATCGCCAACGGCAACATTGCGGACAACAGGGTCTACAACTCCATCAAGAATTACCTCGATGTGGTTAACTTCGCGGATTACATGCTCCTCCACTTTTATGCCGATTCGGAGGACTGGCCGCACCACAATGGTGACGCCGCCGCCAATATCAGGAGCGGCGATGGTAAATACCGCTTCTGGTGCTGGGATCAGGAGATCGTCCTCGATAAGTTCTCCTGGAACCGCTACGGCAGCTCCAGTGGGGCAGGCGCACCCTTCCAGCGACTGCGTCGAAACGCTGAATTCCGCATGCTCTTCGCGGACCGCGTACAAAAGCACCTCTTCAACGAAGGGGCTCTGAGTGAACAGGCTTCCATAGAGCGATACCTCGGACTCGCCAACCGGATCGACAAGGCCATCGTGGCCGAGTCAGCTCGCTGGGGTGACACTCAGGCTACCACGCCCTACGGAAACACCCCCGGATCGTCCCCTGATATCAATGCCGACTACCACCCACCCACCGTCAACAACCCGATCTACTTCACCCGCGAACAGCACTGGGTGGTGGAACGCGACAACGTCATCAATAACTACATCCCCACTCTCCACGATCAGAACGACAACCGCTCCACTATCCGGGAACTGCGTGCCAATGATCTCTTTCCCGGTATTGATGCACCCGTTCTAAGCCAGTTTGGCGGAGTCGTTCCTGACGGATTTGAACTCAATATCACCGGAGCGGAGGGCACCATTCACTATACCCTCGATGGCTCAGACCCCCGTCAGGGGGGAGGAGGCATCAATCCCACCGCACAACCACTGGCAACCGGTATCACGGTGGACACCCTGCTCGACTTTGAGGCCGCGAACTGGCGCTACCTCGACGCTGGAGCCAGTCTGAGTGCCAGCAACGTGGTGGTGGGTCATGGCTCCTACAATTCCTCGGACTGGAAGCATCCCGAATTCAACGATGCCACCTGGGGAACCGGCCCGGCCATGCTCGGGGGCGACAGCATCACGGACATCTCAGGCGAATCGCTCGCCACCATCGTGGATATTGGACCCTCCGGGAATCGTCACCCCTCCGTCTATTTCCGGAAAAGTTTCACCGTTACCGGGGCAAGCTCTTTCATCAGGCTCACAACGAGCGTGAAACGCGACGATGGGGCCATCCTTTATCTCAACGGGCGTGAAATCGGTCGTAGCAACATGCCCGCTGGTACGGTGGCTTACAGCACCTTGGCTTCAGCCGGACAATCCGGGGTCAACGAAAGCAGCATCTACACCATCGATTATCCGTTAACCCCGGGGGATCTGGCAGAGGGGATCAATATCCTGGCGGTGGAAGTGCACCAATCCAGCCCCGGGAGTGGTGACCTCGGTCTCGATGTGCGCCTCTCGGGATTCAAGCCTGCCGGCCCACCTACCCCCGTCACCCTCACCCGGACCGGAACGGTCAAGGCCCGGATTTTCAATGGATCCGAGTGGTCTGCCCTGACCGAAGCCGCCTTCATCGTGGGCACACCCGCCTCTCCCGAAAACCTGGCAGTCACCGAGATTATGTACAACCCGATCGGGACGGGCGAGGATTCCGAGTACATTGAAGTGATGAACATCAGTCCCACCGAGGATATCGACCTGACTAATGTCCATTTCGAGGCCGGCATTACCTACCAGTTTCCCGCCGGGCTCGTCCTCGCTCCGCTCCAGCGCGTGATCATAGCCAGGAACGAGGCTGTCTTCGCCGAAACCTATCCCTCCGAAGGCATCACCATCGCGCCTGGATTTTTTGCCGGGAACCTTTCAAACAACGGAGAGGAGATCGCCCTTCAGGGGCAGGACGACAGGGATATCCGACGCTTCACCTACGGTGACAACCTCCCCTGGCCTCCCAGTCCCGACGGACTGGGATTCGCTCTCGTTCTCTCCGCGCCAACCAGCAACCCCGATCACTCGGTTCCCGGGAACTGGCGCGCCAGCGTAGCCTTGGGAGGGTCCCCCGGTGGAGATGACTCGGTTCCATTCGCAGGCGATCCCGGGATCGACGCGGATCAGGACGGGCACTCCGCCTTCTTTGAATACGCAACCGGAGGCAGTGACGCTGAACCGGTCGAAGATCCGGTCATCGCCCTCGGACTGACGAGCTTCAACGACGGTGGTGCCGGACTCCGGAACCATCTCGACATCTCCTACAAGCGAAACCTTTCTGCTGACGAAGCCCTCTTCCGCGCGGAGATCTCCCCCGATCTCCAGAACTGGAACTCCCTGGACACCCACCTTGTCTCCATCGAGAACCACGGGGACGGCACAGCCACCTACACCTACCGGTCGGCATTCCCAATTGGCGCCCGCAACCGGGAATTCCTGCGCCTTCAGGTCATCCGGCGTTAGTCTTGAAATTGTCCTCGTCGCGAGTCAGGAAATACCGACTGCTCTCCTCTGGGAATAAAGGCATCTCCCCTATCACCGAGATTGCTGACCAACCTTCCAGTCATCGAATTCACCCAGCAAACACCCCCGAGAGAGTTATCCACTCTGTGCGCCTCATGGGTAATCGGGACAGGACCTGGTAATGTCCATCTCCGCAAAGAAAAGGGGTCAGACTCCCGAAGGGAACCTGACCCATGACTGTTTCTTAGAATAGAGGGACTGGACTACTCGTCCTCGATGTACTCCTCGTGCCCTGCTTTTTTCATCTCCTTGAGCTTGGCGTAGGCCGCCTTGAGCTTGGTCCCGTCCTTGGCCTTGCAACTGGCGAGCACCGCATCGATTTCCCCCAATAGCACTACCATTGCCTTCTTGAACCCTTCCAGGGCCTTCTCCTTTTCTGCCCCGGTCATCTCCTCGATCTTCGCCGGCACCAGAGATGCGCTCTTCTCCACCGCTGCTTTCGCCTCCGTGAACAGAGTGGTAAGTCGCGCGAAGTCGTAGGCCTCCCTGCGAGCCTGGCGACCCAACTGCTTGTAGGCTGTGCTGATCTTCGCCATTTCCTTCTCAAGCGGAGTCTCCTCCACTTCAGCCGCCACAAAAGACGCCGGCAGGAAGAGGGTCAACAAGGTCAGGAGCAGAGCGGTCACGTTAAACCTCTGGGTGATATTCATGTTCATAGTTTGATGGGGTGGGGATGTGCCGAGACTGCCGAGACTGCCCTCAACGGACTCGCATCCCCTGTAGATACGTAATATATTGGCCGTAATTTCTTAAAAAGGGAAGGTTTATAAAGGCCCCTTAATGAAGCCTTCTAATCCCACTCCCGACCCCCGCTGCGGGGAACATACCTGAGGAAACCAATCCTCATTTTCAACTGGACCCTGCGATAGCCGGCACCTCACCCCGGGATTCCTGGGGAACAATCTGCCACCACCCAGGATGCCGGGGATTTTTCTGGCTCTTCAGATTGAGTGCCGTCGAGCTCTGCGTACACTATCCGGATATGCCGGCCAGACACCTCCGCCCCTCCCCTCGGACTACAGCCATCTTCATGGTCAGCCTGCTTCTTGCCAGCGGGAAACAATCCCATGCCCTTCCCTTGTTAGACGAGGTCATGGCTCTGGAAGGGACCAACTCCATCAAATACGATCCCTCCAACCCGAACCACCGTTCGGTGGCAGGCATCGAGTTTCTTGGTTTCACCGTAGCCCCTGATGGAGACTACCAGTACTGGTACGATCTCGTAACCGGAAACAAGTCATGGACCCGTGATGTCTCCTTCTGGGTCAGCAACGCTGATACCATTACGAATATGGCGGCCAGCAACTATACCGAGACCGGTGCCGAACACGTTCTCGAGCACTGGTGGGGCAGCCCCATGGCTTACAAGGGACTGGACGGCTGGGGCAACCACCGCGATTGGCAGAATAGTCCCTCTCACGGTGTGGGCGGTGCCTGGATCCTCACCAGTGGCCACCCGGATCCCATCCTCAATCAATTCCACGACCCAATCGACTACAATGTCCCGGGTTACTGGACATTCCAACCCACCGTCTTTTTCTGGGGCCCTCCCTCCCGCACCGATGACTCCCTCTCCCTTTCCGACGGGACTGCGGTGTGGCAATTCGAAAAGAATCACAACGCCCAGCTGATCAGTAATGGAATGAACCCCTTCTCCTTCGCCGGCCTCTGCGGAACCTTCATCATTGAGAGCCCCAATCCTCCGGCTGACGATGCCTTCGGTTGGTCCACCTATCACAACACTACGGTCGACGATTCGCAGGGACCCGTGACCTCATTCGGCTATCTCCCCGGCCCTGGCAATGGAGCCCCTGCCGGCCGGATTTTTCTGGAAATCATCCGGAACAGGGAACTCCTCGACTTCTCCTGGAACAGCCGGTCCGGCAAGCAGTATGATCTCGTCAGCAGCACGGACCTCACAACCTCTCCCTCTACCTGGCCGACCTATGACGATGGGGTGAATCTCTTCCAGAACATTCCCGAATCAGGCACGGGCAGCAACACCCTGACCGGCGTGAACCTGGTCGGCCCACGGCGCTTTTTCGCCATTGTGGAAGAGGAAGCCGGCACCTTGCTGAGTGAAGACTTCGATGCCGCTGCCGCTCTCCCACCAGGTTGGACCGCTACCGGAGCGGACACCACCGCCTGGGAAATTGGCGTTCCCACTGACACTCTGTTCGGACCCCTTGCCGCCCACAGCATCCCCTATTGCGCGGGAACCAACATCGCCGGCGATTACACCAGTTCACAGGACATTTCCCTTATCACTCCCGTCATCTCCGTTCCAGCCACTGGAGCGACCCTCACCTATCATCAATGGCGTGACACTGAAGGTGATGGTGACGCCGCCTCGATCAGGGTGCTTGACGCGGAAAACAATGATGCCCTGATCGAGGAATTCGTGAGCGCCATTGAGTGGAACGACGCCGTCTGGGATGCCTCGGATCCCGTCCTCCTGCCCGCTTCCACCAACGGGAAAAAGGTCCGGATCGAATTTCGCTTCGTCAGCAACGAGTCGATTCCCCAAAGCTTCGCCGGCTTCTACCTCGACAACGTTCTCATAAAGGCCAACTGATGAAACCACCGCTTCCCGGGCTTCGTCTATTGACTACGAAGGCTCGACTGGGAACGCTGCGCCATGCCCTCCCGAAGATTAACCGGTTCGTTATTCCTTCCTGTTCTCCTGGCCCTCGGGGCGCTCCCATCCGGAGCGGCCCAGAATGCGGAGGCCCTCAAGGCCGACCTCTCCTTCTTCACGGACGAAAGCTGCCGGGAACTGAAGAAGGACATGCAGAAGAAGGACCTGACCCGATTCAGGAGCAAACTTCTGAAGAATGTGGCCGGGCAGCTTCTCGACCGCAACTACGACCCACCC
>Ga0310120_10000372_pt1 | contig 35986 bp, 20 predicted proteins | sample CB27_AW_983_MG_FD_203506 | JGI IMG/M metagenome (GOLD analysis project Ga0310120, IMG submission 203506) | Marine microbial communities from Western Arctic Ocean, Canada - CB27_AW_983 | ecosystem: Environmental > Aquatic > Marine > Oceanic | place: Canada: Western Arctic Ocean | collected...
CGTCAGGATCATGTGGCCACAAGGGAACCATCTTGCCGCTTTCCTTGATTGCCAAAATCTCAACGTGGATCTTACCGAGCGGAACCGCCTCGGCGACGTAGTTTCCGTCGACCACCTTCGTATTCACGATCGGCCCCGCCCCTGGCTGCATGGGGCTGAACATCATCGTGCCGTCCGGAATGACTTGCTCGTCCACGGTGATGCGGCCCGCCAGCCGCGCGTGGGGATAATCAGGCCCATCGCTGCAACCGGTTAGTGAAATGATCGCGACGACGGCAATGATCATCGATAGCCGATGCACTGCCCAAATCCCCCGATGTCGTGTCGTCACGTCCGCGATCAACATATTATTAACCTTCCAAGTTGGTACGCTGAGTGAACAAGTCGCACATTGCTGTTTGCGACTAAACCTTGTTTTTTTTCAACAGGCGGTTTTTTTCAACAGGCCGATGAACTCTTTGAGCAATTCGGTGTTAACATGCCAAGTCTGACCGCTGACGAGATTTCCATCAACGACGACGGGTTGGTTCACGTAGGTGGCTCCGGCGTTCTCCACGTCACTGGCAAACTTCGGCGCGCACGTTACCCTGCGGCCCTTCACGCCAGCGGCGGTAAGTAGCTGCATGCCGGTGCAAACCGAGGCCACCGGTTTGTTGTTCTCCAGGAAGTAACGCGTGATGCCCAGTAGGTTCTCATCGCAGCGGATGTACTCGGGAGCGCGGCCACCGGTGACGAACATCCCGACGTATTCTTCGACGCGCACGTCGCGAAAAGCCAGCGTGGCCTCGATGTGGTAGCCAGGCCGCTCCTGGGTGCAATCCCATGGCGGATTCGAGTCGGGTGGCGGCTCGTGTAAGACCATGTGGTAAAACCGCGCTTCCGGGCCGGCGACAACCACTTCAAAACCATCTTCCGGCAGTCGAAAGTACGCATAAAACGTATCGTTAACCTCGGCAGCATCGCCCACTGGCATTAGAATCTTCGGCATGGCATTCCGAACCATCGGGGGTCGCGGATGTGCGATCGTATCGACGATCGCAAATAAACGGATAAGGAGTATACCATACGCGTGCTCGCCAAGAAAACCCTCACGGTCCCCACGTATGGATTCCCAGTCTTAGCTCACGATTCGGATCCGACTCTCCTAGAGCAGGGTCGAAGGCTGAGATGATAACTAAGTCTACTGGTTTGTCGTTTGGTGCCCCGTTTTCGCACCTTTTTTCCGGCGAGCTAAGAGCGACATACCAAGCAATCCCATCAAAAGGCCATGCGGCTCTGGTACTGCTGACAGCGGGGTTGTCCTGTTCCAGTTGAACAATACGCCGTTTAACTCCTCAATGCCGACATTTCCGGCTGGAACGTGCTGCGACCATTCCGAAGGGACGCTATCGCTATCCCAATTAAATAGAACCAGGTTGAGGTCCATTGTATCGACGATTTCGTCAGCGTTGTAGTCCCCGGGGATTGCGCCGCTGCCGCCGTTGAGGACCAGGCTGTTGCCGATGACATTTAGGTTCAATGTACCTACGAGTGGGCCGATGAGAGAGATTTCGTTGTCGATCAATGTGCCGGCCGTCAGCAACGTGAATGATTCACCGCCCAAGAGCGAAAAACCGTTCACGAGCTCTGCGTGCAAGGAACCCGACACGGTTGCAGTGCCACCGACGGTGATCGAATCAAATTCGTCAAGCAAGGAGCCGCCGATATCGAAATCGAGTGTGCCGCTGCTCGCCAAGTCACCTCCGATCGTGGTCGATCCGGCCGTTCCCAACGTACCTGAGTTGGTGACCGTGCCGCCGCCGGAGTTCACACTGTGGTTGATATTCACCGCGCCGGTACCGGTCGTGTCGATGTTCAAATCGTTGCCGTTGAGCGTCAGCTGATTATTCAAGTTAAGGGTGGAGCCATCGGCGGCCGTGACCGTCGTTTCGCCGGCCAGCGCGAGTGGCAATTGAATCTGATGGCTACCGCTGAGAACCTCGACCGTTGGATTGACGGCACCGTCCGGATTGGTCTCCAACGTGACTGTGCCGTTCCCGGCAATTGCATAGGAATTCGCGTTGTCAAACTGAATCCGGTTCACGGTGACCGGATCGTCGGTGAAAACCGTTCGCGGAGAGGTGATCGCAGCGCCAAATTCGGGCGCACTCATGTTGCTGTTGGGAGCATCGGTCCCCGCAGCTCCGGTCGGATCAAACCAACCCCCCGTCAGCCAGTCACCGGCCACATCGTCCCTCCATTCGCGGCGATCCGTCGGAATCGCAGGAGGCGGAACCGATACGGCCGAGTTGTTAATCACATGCTGGATCTGACCCGCGTCAAGCGCAACATCGAAAATCGCCAAGTCGGCCAGGCGGCCATCCAAAGGCTCTATCGCGTTGGTTGGATCGTTAAACTGGTTTCCCACTCTTAGCTCACGATTCGTGTCTGACTCTCCTACAGCAGGGTCGAAGGGTCCGATGACAAAATTGTCACCGATCATTGCTGGCACGTCGGCTTCTACGACCTGGACCCCGTTCAGGTAGTAAAATACCTTTTCATTTGGCAAATCACGCACGGCGGCCCAATGATCCCATTGGACGATTGCGGGTACCGGACCGTCCGCCGCCGTAGTGCTGATGTAACCGAGATCGACTTTAGACCCACCGCCAGGCCCAAAGAAATACCGCCGATTCGACGGGGGGTTGCAACAGTTGCCCCAAGAAATCCAGCGCTGGGCCACTAATTCGTCAAAGGAATCGTGCTTGGCCCACAGGACGACCGTGTGGGTCATATCCTCTGTGAACGGCTCACCATTGTTTGTTGCCCGCGCGAAGCTATCGGTCAGCCCTGAGAACTCAAGGCTGTTGGTAGGGGCGTTATTTGAGATTGGAGGGATGTCAGTTTGAAAAAAGGGCTCGTCACCAGGTAGCAACCCCGCCAGCGATAGATCGAGGCCTCCAACGGTTCCTGTATCTGCCAAGCTGTTGTCCAAGCTCCAGCGATGAATCGGACGTATGTCTTGTCCCTGAACGGTTGGTACGAAGCACGTGCAAAATGATGCCGCGATAATCGCGATTGGGAAGCGGGTTCGAAGCATGATGGAACTCCTTCGGGGTGCTAGATGGCCAAGGAATGTGGCGCCTCAATATGGGGCTGTTAGCGGGATAGCGCAGAACCAACGACGTCTGCGAGGATATCTCGCGGCTTTCAGATTGTCAAGGTATCGGCATCGATTTCGTGCTTTTTTTTCGCTGAAACCGCGCGCCGCCCGTCCTGGAAATGTGCGGGATGCGGGATGCGGGATACGGCATATGGGGGGTACGGGATGCGAGATGCGGGATAGGGGATGCGAATAGGGCGCAAAGCATCATCCTCGATTTGCCGCGCTTATGTACCCCAGCGTCAGTTGCGTTTGGCCACGGGAGGACCTAATATATAATCAGATCGGCGGCGCTAAAGTACGATCGATTTCACGAAAACCGAAGATCTTATGGACGCGAATTGATCGCTGCCCGTTTTCGCATAGAATACAAAGGGTTTATCCGTCGTTTCGGCCTCTACCCTCTACCCTCTCCCCAAGGGAAGAGGAGACAAAGGTGAAGTTATTTTTCGGTCACGCCTTAAGACATCGCAGTTGCATCCGCTGACGTTGCTCGTCGTAGCACTCGCGAGTGAGCTGTGCGCGCATCGAACGTTCTCAGCCGAAACAACGGCGCTGGAAACAACGGCGCTGGAAACAACGGCGCTGGAAACAACGGCGCTGGAAACAACGGCGCTGGAAACAACGGCACTCGAAGGCGCCGTCGAGTTTGAGCGGCATATTGCCAGGACGATTTCGGTCAACTGTCTCAGCTGTCACAACCCGACCGAGCTGAGTGGCGGCCTCGACCTGACGACCTCGGAAAGTGCTCGTGCCGGTGGCGACAGCGGTCCGGCGCTCGTGCCGGGCGATCCGCAACGGAGCAACTTGCTGTCTCGCATCCGCGACGGCGAGATGCCCCCCGAAGGCAAAGGGGAACCGCTTTCGACTGAGCAGGTGGCTCTGTTGGAGGGTTGGATCCGCCGCGGCGCACCTTGGCCAGTTGGGCGGGCGCTCAATCAATACGAGTTCAGTACCGAGACGCGCGCCGGTCTCGACTGGTGGTCATTGCGACCAGTCGAACGGCCAGACGTGCCGCAAGTGGATGGTCCGGTACAAACTCCGATCGATGCTTTTGTGCTCCGCGGGCTTGCCGCCGAAGGGTTGCAGCTTTCGCCCGAGGCCGATCGAGTTACGTTGATACGGCGATTGACCTTCGATTTGCTGGGATTGCCACCGACCCCTGAGGAAGTTGACGCATTTGCGAGCGACACGCAAGGTGACGCGTACCAGCGCCTTGTCGAACGGCTGCTGGACTCGAAGCATTATGGCGAACGTTGGGGCCGGCATTGGTTGGACTTGGCACGTTACGCCGACACGAGCGGCTACGAATCCAACATTCTCAGGCCGACAGCGTGGCATTATCGCGATTACGTGATCGGGTCGTTCAACAACGATCTGCCTTACGACCGATTCATCATCGAGCAAATCGCTGGCGACGCGGTGGGTGTCCGCAATGCGACCGGTTTTCTGGTGTGCGCGGCGTTCGACAACGTCACGTTCCGCACTCGCAATGAAATGCAACGCATGCAGGTTCGGCAGGACGAACTTCACGAATTCGTCAACACGACGACTCAGACCTTTCTGGGATTAACGGTCGCGTGCAGCCGCTGCCACGACCATAAATTCGATCCCATCAGGCAGCGGGACTACTACGCGCTGCAGGCGGTTTTCGCTGGGTGTCGACATCCCGAACGATCGATCACCCATTATCCGTTCCGAGACGAAATGAAGCAGGAGCGCACGGAAGAAGAAAGTCGGAAGATGATTGCCGAATTGGAGGAAGAAGCCAACACGCTTCCGCCAGCTCCTCAGAGTGAGCGGAGAATGGAGGTGCGTTCGCAGCTGCTCGCATTAAAGGCGAAATTAAACGGAGAAAATTTGAACGATTTGCCCTACGCGGTGTTTCTCGACGAGCCCCACGAACCTACCTACAGACTGCAACGCGGCGAAGTGGGACAACGTAAGGAAGTCGTCCCACCGGCAACGATCGAGTCGCTGGGAAGACACCTTGAGTTAGATGACGACACATCAGAGCAAGAGCGACGCTTGGCGTTGGCGAAATGGATTGCTGCTGCCGAGAACCCGCTCACGGCCCGCGTAATGGTCAACCGTATTTGGCAGCTCCATTTTGGGGTCGGGCTGGTGGATACACCGAGCAACTTCGGCGCGCAGGGGAGTCGGCCTTCCCACCCTGAACTGTTGGACTGGCTGGCAAGTGAGTTCATTGCGAGCGGGTGGAGCATCAAACAGATGCATCGTTTGGTGGTCAATTCCAATGTCTTTCGGCAGGCTTCCGCGCCGAACAAGGCGGCCCAGGACATCGACGGCGGAAATCGGTTGCTGTGGCGATTTACGTCTCGCCGATTGGAAGCCGAGGCAATCCGCGATTCGATTCTGCACGTCAGTGGCAAGCTTAACCCACAAATGGGCGGTGCGGGCTATGAAAGTCTCAATAAACGGGCCTATCGAAGTTATACACCCAACGAAGATTTCGGGCCAAACGAGTGGCGCCGGATGGTGTACGAATTTCGCGTCCGCATCGAAACGGACCCCACCTTTGGCGTCATGGATTGTCCCGACGGTGGTCAGTTGTGTCCCCAACGGAACCGGTCGACAACTCCCATTCAGGCATTGAACTTGTTCAACAGCAAATTTGTCATCGATCAGTCTCAATACTTTGCCAACCGCGTAGAGAGCGAAGCGGGCAGCAAATTAGAACAGCAGGTGCAACGGGCATTCCGATTAGCGTACGGCCGACTGCCCAGTCAGGAACAGGCAGCGGACTGCGTGGCGTTTGTCGGTGAGCATGGTCTGGCCACACTTTGCCGGGCCATTCTCAACTCGAACGAGTTCTTGTTTCTGCCGTAGGTGTCGCTATGTCTGGAAAAAACATTTCCGCGTTGGGTGCGCGACTCTCAAGTCGTCGTGATTTCCTGTCGGATCTTACCACCGGCGCGGCGGGCGTCGCTTTGGCTCAGCTGCTCGACCAGGATAGCTTGCTGGCGGCCAGCAACTCTGACCAACACGGGCCAATCGTTCCAAACATCGACCCGGCGAATCCGCTCGCCGCACGGCCGTCGCACTTTGCACCGCGGGCCAAGCAGCTGCTGGTTATCTTTTGCAACGGCGGCGTTAGCCAGGTCGATACTTGGGACTACAAGCCCGAGCTGATCAAGATGCACGACCAGCCGCATCCCGACAGTGCCGACATGATGACGTTTCAAGCCGCTGTCGGGCATCTCATCAAGAGCCCCTATACATTTCGCCCGCGTGGCGAGTCGGGCAAGCAGGTGACCGACTTGATGCCATTGACGGCCGAACTGGCGGACGACATGTGTTTTCTGCACGCGATGCACACGCGTAGCAATTCGCACGGTCCGGCGGAAACTCAGATGAGTAGCGGATTTTTCCTGAGCGGCTATCCCAGCGCCGGGTCGTGGCTGTCGTACGCGTTGGGAACAGAAAACGAGGATTTGCCGGCGTTCATCGCGATCCCCGATCCCCGCGGCGGGCCGCAGGCCGGAAGTGACCACTGGCACAATGGTTTCCTGCCGGCGGTCTTTCAGGGGACGGAGCTAAGTAGCACCAAGCCCGTCTTCAACCTGCAGCCGCCCAGCGGGATTTCCGCTGCCTCCGATCTCGCTGCGCGCCGGATGCTAGAGCGGCTCAATCGAGACCACCTTCGTCACGACCCTGGAAATTCCGAATTGCGTGCACGCATCGCCAGCTACGAGCTGGCCGCTAAGATGCAGCTCAGCGTGCCGGGCGTGACGGACCTACGCTCCGAGTCGGCCTCCACGCTGGTGGACTACGGCGCGGACAGCTCCAACGAGCCGAAGGCAGCTTATGCACGCAATTGCATCCTGGCCCGCCGCCTGCTGGAAAGCGGAGTACGCGTCGTGCAGCTTTTTAACGGCACCAACGCACAGGGTGAAGGCGTTGGCAACTGGGATGGGCACAAGTACCTCATCAAGCAATATGGGGTGCACACGGAAATCTTCGATCAACCCAACGCGGCTCTGATGCGCGATCTTAAACAACGAGGCCTACTGGAGCACACGTTGGTATTGTGGTGCACGGAGTTCGGGCGGATGCCGATGTTCCAGCAAGGCGCCTCCGGTCGCGACCACAATCCGTACGGATTTACGATCTGGCTATCTGGTGCCGGCGTCAAGACCCCCTATAGCTATGGCGCAACGGACGAATTTGGCTACAAAGCGACAGAAAACGTGACCAGCGTTTACGACCTGTACGCCACCATCCTGCACTTGATGGGACTGAATTTCGAGCAGCTTAGCTACCGTCACAACGGGACCGAGCAGCGCCTCACGGACGTCCACGGGCATGTGATTCGCGAGATTCTGTCTTAGCCGAGTAAGGTGGCGTCACGACGTCGAAGAATTCGCTGCCTCCAACGAAACCCGAGCCGAGAATACCATGCCCGAACTACGACTACGCCCAATGACCTCCGACGACCGCTACGAGGTCGCCGAACTGATCTACAGTTCGATCAACGTGTGGTACCAAACACACGGTGGCCCCGCCATCTTTCAAGGCGGTCCTAGCGTGACCGAGGTGTTTTACGATGTCTACAACGATGTCTCACCGGGCGGCAGCGTCGTGGCGGAAAATCCTGCCAGTGGGCGGCTGATGGGATCGTGTTTTTACCATCCTCGGAAGCACCACGTGAGTCTGGGCATCATGACAGTCCACCCCAACTATTTTGGCCGTGGCGCCGGAGGTGCGATGCTTCGACACATCATCAATTACACGGACGAACACGGGTACAAGAGCTTGCGGCTCACGCAGAGCGCTTTGAACGTCGGCTCGTTCTCGCTGTACAACAAAGCTGGCTTCGTTCCTCGATATTCGTACCAGGATATGTTCGTGAACGTACCCGAAGCGGGAGGCGGGTGGAACGTTGACGGCCAAGATCGCGTTCGCGATGCGACGCTCGACGACGTGCCGGCCATGGCAGAGTTGGAAATGGCCGTCAGTGGGATCGCACGGGAACAGGATTACCGTTACTGCATCGAGAATCGACTCGGATTCTGGCACGTATCGGTGATCGAGAGTCCCGGCGGAAGCATTGAAGGGTTCATGATCTCGTCGGGTCACGCGGCGATGAATCTGCTTGGGCCGTGCGTGACCACAACCGAGCAGGCCGCCGCCGCGCTCATCGTTCACGAGCTGAACCAATATCGTGGGCGCACGCCGGTGTTCCTCATCCCCATGGACAAGGAAAACCTTGCCCGCCAGATGTACGATATTGGCGCGCGGAACTGCGAGATGCACTTCTGCCAGGTTCGCGGGAAGTTTAAGCCGTTTGACGGCGTCAACATGCCAAGCTTCTTGCCAGAGACGGGGTGACCGCGGCGACGAAGCCTGGCGATTTCTATGTGAACGGCGTCCGTCGGTGTCGTCCTTGGTGAACAGGTCGGCCCTTCATTTCCGCGACGTGACGGCGACGTCGGGCATCCATGCGCCGATATCTTCGATGGCCCGATCTAGCAACGAGAGCCAACTTGCCTCGTCATCCGTAAACCGATCGTTGGATCTTCGCGGCAGCGATGTAAACGCCTCGTCACGAGCAGCATGCCTGTCCGAACCAGAGCCGTTTCGAGCAGTGATGAGCCGTGACGGCAGGTGCGATTGATAAAACGCTGGTTGGTCACCGTGTACCCGGTCGGTTTCGGCGGCGCTGGATCGCTGCCAGGTGTCGAATTCAAAGGGAAACTCGAGTAGTGCCAGGCTGGCAGCTCTTAAAAGTCCAGCGGCTTGGGCCGCCCTCTGGAGACGAACCGGAACCGGAGTCGCGGCGACCTTTGGAAGCGCGGCCATCGGTTCTCGGAAACTCACAGCGAGTGTGCTGGAGCCAACCGCCGAACCCGCTCCCGGTGTTCCTCCTGATGTGGTGCTGAGCTGCCAGTTGCTCGGATCGTTGTAGTTGCCATTCACGTCGATGACCACCAACGACGGTCCATTGCCATCGGCAGCGGTCGGCCAAGGAGACTGGTCGTCGTAAGTAAAGTCGTGGATCGCGACGCCGTCGCTGTCGACCAGTTGCACGTGTTCTCCCATGTCGGAGAATTTCCCGGCAGTTGGCTGTCCGGCGACAGGGAGCCCCGCACCATAGCGCGCCTCAAACGCTGCCTGGTTGCTGACGACGAGCACCCACTGGCCCGCACCCAGCGAGGTGATGGCGCTATTGGAAAAATCGAATCCAACCCCGTCTGTAAATCGCACTCCATCCAAACTGATCGTCTGATTGCCGATATTGCGAATTTCGACAAACTCGAAATCGTCCTCAGTCGTACCCGGAGCGGTCGCCAGTTCGGTTGGCGTCGGATCCTCGGGATGATAGTGCAGTTCAGAGATTCGCAGCACCTGGTGCTGCGGTACATCGACGACGAATCGCGCTTGGCCCAATGCGCTCCAGGTATTGCCGTCTTTAATCCGCGAGTTGATGAGCGTCGTCTGGTCGGTTTGAATATCCGACGTAAACGGAATCGCTAATTGTGAAATCCCGGTCGGCTCGTTGAAGTTGTGAGGATCGCTACCATCAATCGTGTAATAAATCACGCCCACGAGAGGGGAATTCGGGTTGAGGATGCTCAACTGCGCACCGGCGTTGACGTTGCCACCGAAATGCATCGCTCCGTCAATCTCGAATGTTGGCGCATCGACGTTTGGAAACAGTCCGTCGGCCGATATCTGGGCGAACGCGACGTTTGTTCGGTTGGGAAAGATTTGCGTTCGTAATCGGTCCTGTTCGGCCAACCAATGATTCTCTCGGGTGTAGGTGAAAACAGGCCCGGTGGTTATGCCGTCGTTTTGGTTGTCGAGACGGTGATCGCCCCAACGGACCGACTCGGCAGCGACTGCCCGATCGACCTCCGCGGCACGCGCCATCCACCGCGCGTCGACCTCGGGCGGTGTCAGCAACCCATTGTGAAACATGTGTCGTTGCACGTGATCGGCAAATTTCTGACTATATTTGGCGCTGGCCCTCAACTGCTGGTGGATACGCCACGGGGAGTTGGCGAAGTTGAAATCAGACACATCGTCTGTGAGTTGCAGCAACATGTATTCGCTATCCCACGGGTAGAAGTGGAACTGACCGCCCGGTTCGCGGTTGCGAGTTGCCCACCAATTGCGTTCGCGAATGTCCGTGTTGCCGGTATAAATCTGCAACAAGATGAAGTCGACAAAATGATCCATGTCGAGGTACTGTTGCACATCGTCAAACCTCTGGTCTCCAGTGCGGCCCGAGTCATTGACGATGCCCATCATGGCGGTGAATGCGACACCGTCGCCGTTATTGACCTCGAACCCACCAGAGCCCTGTTCCGGGCCAATCCCCTTGACGCCGTCGTAGTCGTCCTTCTCACCGCCGAATTCTGCAGCTGCGAAGCCAGCGTCCGGTCGCTCGTGCACGATGTGCAGGCCCCAATACAATCCATTCAAGTACATGTGAACCGGACGGGCGTGCGGTGTGACGTGCCCCATCGACTCCATGGTGTCCCAAGCCCATTGGTCTCTCAGATACTGGGCGTACTGTCGTCCCGCGCCAGTCGTTGGACCGTCGGGAACGCTATGGTGGGCCCATAGCCATGATTGGTTGTAGCGCGCATCCAGGACGATGACGTCAAACGTTTCGACATCCGACCCGGGAAAGAGCGGAAACTGAAGCGTGGAGGGACCGTGTTCACTCTTAAACAGAAGCCGCAGTGAGTGTTTGGGAATCCACGAACCTCGGCTGCCGCCACCGTGGATCCGCACGCCGGCGTTTACCTGGATGTCGCTCCCCCCCGCCGGATCGAAAAATTCAAATGAAGTGGTCCGCTCCCATGCACTTCCGCGCTGTCGAGAGTTGGAATAGATTCCGGAGGGTCCCCACAAGTCGTCCACGTCCATCACGATCGACACCGTCGGAAGCGCGAGTAAGTCGTCTTTGATCGTATTTTCATAGACGCCGCCGGGGCCAATTAGTTGCTGATCCAGCTCATAGTCAGCCGTCTTCGGGCCCCAACTGGTCGGCAGGCCTGCGCCGTCTTGGATCAGGACGTCGTCGAGAAAGATATACGTGTGGGTGTCGACATCGGTCGCCAGGTGATTCGCTTTAAACGCTGCAGCTCGCAGCGTCGTGGTTGTCGTAATGGGTACCGTGGCGACCGGCGTCGTGTTTTCGCTCGCTGCGGCGACGATCGTTCCATTAGTAAGCGTCGGTTCGCTTCCATCGGTCGTATAGACAATCGATGCACCGGGCGAATCGCTGGTGATGTCGACATTCAGCGGCGAGCTGTAGTACCCGCGGCCATTGCTAAACTTCGTGTCCTCCACAAGGCCCAGAAAACCACCGACGTTAGCCGAGCCAGGCGTGGGAGTGTCGTAGTAGCGAACCGATTCACCGGTCGTGTTCGTTCCCACGAGCTCGGGCAGGACCAGAAATTCCGGACTCGATACGTCGTCGTTCAATCCTTGGATAGCGAGGATATGAGAGCCGACGGTAAGGTTGCCCATAAATGCCGAAACGTCGATCTCCTCAAACGACAGTGCATCTTGGGCGGGTCGATCCGTCGTCGCACTTGAATTCCACGTCGCCGCTGTCGGTGCGTTGCGCCGGGCGATTTCGTTGCCGTCGAGGTAGGCAATAAACCCATCTTCGTAGCTAATTCGCAGCATCAGCTGATCGATGTCCAACGGCGCCGCAACGTTGAACGGCGTGCGAACGTAGGCCGAGGTATTCACATCGAGCATTTGCGCTTTAACGTCGGTTTGAATGAGCGCCCCTAGATTGACAGTCGTGGCGAGGTCGGCACCCAAGTTCATCGCTGCAACAACTTGCGGACTTGACAATGCACCGTCAAAGATGGCCAGGTCGGCAATCCTACCGTCCAGGAATTCTGTCGGATCGGGATCGTTGAACTGGGCGCCAATTCGCAGTTGATGCGCGTCATCCATCAGCCCACTCGGATTGATCACGTCCGGCGATCGATCCGCGACCGTCACGGCACTTCCCACGATCTGTCCGTTTCGGTAGAAGGTGACTGTGTTGGCCGGTAGATCACGCGCGACAGCCCAATGCTCCCATTGTCCTTGCGCGGGGAAGGCATTACCGCCCGAGATGTCAACCGTGGTGTCGACCAATCCCAAGTCGACCCCACCCGTTGGACCTGCACCTGGGCCGATAAAGTATCGGTTCGTTCCGGCCACCGGAATGCAACAGTTGCCCCAGGATATCCATCGCTCAAGTCCGCCTGGATTGTCATGCCACACCCAAGCCATGACCGTATGTGACATGTCGCTGGAAAACGGCTGCTCAAGATTGAAGGCGTAGTCGCCGCTGCCGTCAAAAGATATTCCCCGTCCCGCAATCGGGGAATCATTCGTGTAGGTCGCGTCGCCGACGAGCGTCAAGTCAAGATTGCCGACAGTGCCGGAGTCGACCGCGATGCCTGACACCTCGTCAAATTTCCAATGGTGAATTGGCGCCGCGTTTGGTTGATTGTTGCCGAAGTTCGCTTTCCACACGTCGTAGTCGGCCTGGGTGACGATGCCGGGAGTGATGTCGTTGAAAAGAACCACTGAGCTGCCCAGGTTGTTTCTCCACACAACGTAGTCCGCTGCGTCAACAAGGCCGCTGCCGTTGTAGTCGCCAGGCAATCCGCTGGATCCGGCTGTCGCGGTGCTGTATCCCACGCCAGTAGCGCCACTGGTCCAGCCATTCAAACCGCCGGCGGCCAAAAACGTCGCCTCGTTGCCCCCTGTCCAATCGCTGCCAAACAAACTGTCATAGGCGGCGTTGGGAATGAGGAGGTCGGAGATCGCGCCCGAGGCCACCAACGTTGTTTGGACCGTATCGACCGTCGTGCCGTACGAAATGTCTCGATTTTGTGCTGGATAGTTCTGGCCTCCGACGCCGAATTCCGACGCGATGATGCCATTCGGATCGACCAGAGCGACGTAGTCGCCACCTGCACTCAGCGCGAAATTAGCGTGCTGGTTACCGTTCGCGTCAACGAAATTATCAACATTTTGAGATGAAGCAAAGACAACCAGAAAATCACTGTCGTCTCCGGACCCGAAAGCCGACAGTGGGGCGCTGGAAAACGTCCATTTCGTTAGTTGACTTGGGTCATCGGTCAGGTGCCATCCTTGAAGGTTCACCGGGAATGGCTCGTTGTTGCGAACCTCGATCCAATCGGAAGACGCTCCCGTACCGTCTAGCAACGTATCACCGTTGCTGGCCAGGAACTCGGTAATCGTGACATTGGCCAAAGGTGCTTGCGAGCTAAGGAATGTGTCGGTGCTTGTCGCCCAGGTGGCGCCGGAGCTGTTGGACGCCAGCGCGCGAAAGAAATATTGGGTCTGCGCGTCGAGCCCTGTGACTCGAGTCGAAAACATACCCGCCGTCAGCGTTCCCAAGCTGACGACATGGTCCCAAATCGTCGGATTGGTCCCGCCATCGGTCTGCCCCCAAAAAACCACCACGGTCGGGTCTTCGAATCCGGTCGAAACCAGGTTGCCGTTGAGCGTCGCACTATCGTGGCGAATCGCGGTGGCCGGCTGGACTTCGACGTGTGGCGGCTGGGGAAGCGGGGCGGTGAACGACTCAGTGGTCGCAGCCCAAACGTCGCCGGCTGCGTTGGACGCAAACGCGCGGACGAAGTACGTCGTATCGGCCACAAGTCCGGTCACTTGCGATGAGAAGGCTCCAGCGCTTAAGGCGCCCATGTCGACAAACGAGTCCCACGCACCCGCGTTGGTGCCACCATCATCGTCACCCCAATAAAGCCGAACAGTTGGATCCTGCCCACCGCTGGACACAAGGTTGCCGCGCAGTCTGGCTGTATCGGAGCTGAGAATTGTCGCTGGCAGCGTAGCCACTTGAGGCAGCACCACGATAGTGAATTGCCCCGCATAGGCCGTCAGCGGCGCGCCATCAAAGCTGTCGAGCGCCCCATCCGCGAGCTGCACCGTGTGAATGCCGGGACCAATTCCGGTCGGCAATCCGAAGGAGACCGTATCGGAATCGACATGCGTCAAGCTGGTAGCCGGCAGGCCGTCAACTGTCACGTCGTTCAAATCGATTGAACCGATCGACGCCACATCGACATCTGTTGAAAAATGAACCGTCAGATCGGTGGGCGCAGACGACAATGCCGCACCGTCGGCCGGATCGGTCGACGTCACCGTGAAGGGGCCGACGATGTTGGTGGCGGTCAGCTCAGGCACGATCAAGAAATCACTGTTGCCCGCCGTAAGATTTAACCCATGCACTGCCAGCAGATTGGTGCCCGGTTGCAGCTCATTCAAATAGGCCGTTAAGTCGATTTCCTCGGTGACCCTAATCTGACTATTGGGCCTCTCAGACGTCGCCGATGCGTTAAACGCTGGGGGTGTGCCCTGATTGGTCGGAGCGTTTCGCCGTGCGACTTCCTGACCATTCAAGTAGGCAACGAAGCCCGCATCGTAACGCATGCTGAGTTCGAGCTGGTCAAGGCTCGAGACCGGCACGTTCACGTCGAACGGAAAGCGAGCGTACACCGAGGCGTTGATCCCTTGCATTTCGGCCGCAATGTCCGTGCCGACCAATTGAGAGTTCTCTGACACGAATTCAGCACCGAGATCCTTCACGTTAGCAATCTGCTCGATCGATAGCGAGCCAGCATAGATTGCCAGATCGGCGATTCTGCCGTCAAGAAACTCGGTTGGCGCCGGGTCGTTGAATTGCGCACCGACGCGCAACTGATGCGCGTCGTCCATCAAGCCGGCGGGATTGATCCGAGCCGGAGACCGATTCGAAACCGAGACCGACCCGCCGACGACAATTCCGTCGCGGTAGAACGTGACGGTCTCCGCCTCCAGATCACGTACGACGGCCCAGTGCTCCCATTGGCCTTGCGTTGGAAACCGGTTTCCACTCGTTGGATCAACGGTGATGTTCACGTAACCCAAGTCGACACCACCGGACGGGTCCGGCCCGAAAAAATATCGATTCGTTCCGCCAGCGGGAATGCAGCAATTCCCCCACGATATCCAGCGCTGGGCACCACCCGGGCTGTCGTGCAACACCCAAGTCGTCACCGTATGGGATACGTCAGCCGAGAATGGCTGTTCCAGGTTGAACGCGTAGTCTCCGGAACCGTCAAATGAGATTCCTCGCCCACCAATTGGGGAGTCATTGGAATAAGAGGTATTGCCGACGAGCGTCAAGTCGAGGCCACCCACACTGCCTGAGTCGATCGCGGTACCAGAGGACTCGTCGAACTTCCAGTGGTGGATTAAGTCGGGTGCGGTGCTGTTGACAATTCCATATCCGATCCCGCCTGTCGCGTTCGTCCAACCTTGCAACCCCCCCGCAGCAAGGAAGCCCGCTTCGTTTCCGCCTGTCCAATCGTCCCCAAAGGAGCCGGCGAATTGCGAATCGGGAACGAGGTAATCCACTTCCGCGCCAACACCCGTAACGAGCTGTGAAACGATCGGTGATCCGTCGAGCACCAATCGAGATTCCAGCAACTCGAGTGTGAGCGCGCGGCGGCGACGTTCGCTTTGTGTTTTGCGATTCGAACTCATTGTGACCTAGATAACGTTGAGTAATTCTGCAGCATACCATGTTGCCAAATATGACATACGAAACAAGCACCAAACTCCAAACCGAAATGACGTAAACCAAGAAGGTGCGAATCCAACAGCCCATCTATTATAATGGACGGCGGCATTTATGGGAATGAAATGGTCGTGTGGGACGACCAGCGTATGATCGATGCAATCTGGAAATAGTGTGATGATGCCGTCTGAGCGAAAGGACAAGACGATCCGACGAAACGATCCTAGCCTGGTCGCCGGGCAGGCCAGCCGCCGTATTAAGCTGCCCGTGTGGAAGAAGTTGCTGTTTACAGTAATCACGCTTGGGGCGTTGTTCGCGGTGTTTGAAATCGTGCTGGCGGTTGTCGGCGTGCGCCCCGCACTTTACGAGGAAGATCCCTACGTCGGGTTCTCATCGTATGTCCCACTTTTCGTCGAGCAGGCCGGGCCGGACGGCGAAACAATGATGGTGACAGCTAAGAACAAACGGCGGTTTTTCAATTCCCAGCGGTTTGCCAGGAATAAAGCTGCCGGCACCTACCGCATCTTTTGCGCGGGCGGCTCGACAACATTTGGCCGCCCCTACGACGACATGACATCTTTCTGCGGGTGGTTACGAGCGATGTTGCCGAAGGCCGATCCGTCTCGCGAATGGGAATTGATTAACGCCGGCGGTATTAGCTACGCAAGTTACCGCGTGGCCGTGTTGATGGAAGAGCTGATCCGCTACGAACCGGATCTGTTCATCATATACTCGGGCCACAACGAGTTCCTCGAGCATCGAACGTACGCCCGGATCGTCAATTTGCCCAGTTCCGTACGCAGCTGGGGAGCTATCATGAGCCACACCCGCATCTACGCGGCCGTGAAGCAATCCGTCGATGGGCTGGGCGGAACATCTGCCGGAACCGTCGAAAATCGTACCAACTTACCTGGTGAGGTTGAGACGATATTGGATCATTCTGTCGGACCAGAAAGCTATCATCGCGACCCCCAATGGCAGCGACAGGTACTCAGCCATTATCACTATAACCTGTTGCGGATGGTGGATATCGCACAATCCGTCGGGACGAAAGTCATTCTGGTCACGCCTGCCTCGAACCTGCTGGACTGCTCGCCTTTCAGGAGCGAACACCGTAACGGGCTCGCTAATGCTGAGCAGCAAGAGTGGCAGGTTCTGTTCAATCAGGCCAGTAAGGCTGATGCCGAAGGCCAAGGCGACGAAGCGCTGACGGCCATTGATGAAGCAATCACTGTGGACGACCGCTACGCCCACGCGCACTATCTGAGGGGCCGCATTTTGTGGAAGTTACAACGTTATGACGAGGCCAGAACGGCCTTCGTCCGCGCGATCGACGAGGATATTTGTCCGTTGCGCGCGCCCAGACCAATGCTGGATATCATCGCCGACGTTGCCCAGGAGCGAAGCGTTCCCGTGGTTGACTTTGTCGCTCTGGTTGAGCGGCAATCAGAACACGCCACACCAGGCGAAAACCTCTTCCTCGATCACGTGCACCCCACGATTGAAGCGAACCGCCAGCTCGCCATGGCCCTCTTGGCAGCTATGGGCGAACAGGGGATCGTGCGTTTCACAAGCGAGTGGGGCGATGTTCAGATCAAGCGAGTGGCGGCGGAGGTCGAGAGCCGGCTAGACCCCCAGGCCCAGGGAAGCGCGCTTCGCAATCTCTCGAGGTTGTTCAGGTGGGCGGGCAAATTTGAAGAAGGACGCAAGTTGGGATTGCGCGCCACCCAATTGGTTCCCGACGATGCAGAGGCTCATTTGATGGCGGGTGCCAACGCTGCGGAACTGGGCCTGCTCGATGAGGCGATAGGCCACTATCGTCAGGCTTTGGGCATCAAACCCAACTACGCCGAGGCGCACGGAAAATTAGGTGATGCCGTGGCAAAAAAGGGTAAACTTGACGATGCGATCAGCCACTACCGTCGGGCACTGCACGCGAATCCCGACTACGCTCACGCGCACAGCAACCTGGGAGTTGCGCTGTCAGCCAAGGGTGAGTTGGACGAGGCCGTCAGGCACTTTCGGCAGGCACTAAAAACCAAACCCGACTACGTCCCTGCGGGTTACCACCTCGGATCTGTGCTGCGAGTGCAGGGCAAATTGGCCGAGGCCCAGAGCCAATTCCACCAAGTGCTACAGATCGATCCCGACCACGCCGAGGCGCTCTGCGGTTTAGGCATGACGCTTCAGTCGCAGGGCAAGCTTGACGAGGCGATCGGCTGCTTTCGGCAGGCACTGCGGATCAAACCTGAATATGCCGAAGCGCACGGAAACGTGGGTGATGTGCTGTCAGGAATGGGCAGATTGGATGAGGCGATCAGCCACTACCGTCAGGCGATTGAGGCCGATCGCAACTACGCCCATGCTCATTGCAACCTAGGTGTTGCAATGTTTTCCAAGGGCGAATTGGACGAGGCTGCCAAACACTTTCAGCAGGCGCTGGCCATCAAACCCGACTACGCGGAAGCGCTCAACAATCTGGGCAGTGTGCTGTTGGCACACGACAGGTTGGACGAGGCGATCAACCACTATCGTCAGGCACTACAGATCAGGCCCGATGATGCCGGACTGCACCACAACCTCGGTCGTGCGCTGGCAAAGGCAGGTGAGATTGCCGGGGCGCTCGAGCATTTTCGAGAAGCAGTTCGTCTCAAGCCAAACTGGCCGCCTCTCTTGAACGACATGGCACGCGTATTAGCCACGCAGAGGGATCCGACGGGTCGGAACAGACTTCAGGCAATCCGTTTTGCCGAGCGTGCGGCCAAACTGACCGGGAACCAGAATGTCTCTATCCTCGACACGTTGGCGATGGCATACGCAGCAGCGGGCCAATTCGATCGGGCAGTGACAACCACGCAAATAGCGATCAGGCTGGCCTCCGCCGCTCAAGCTGATGAGCAGGTCGACTATCTCCGCAAACAACTGGAACGCTACAGACGGGCGGTCCGCTGAGTGATTAGGCTAGGATTTGCTCGATGACCTTGCCGTCCGGATCGCTCAAGTGGTGCATCGTGCCGTTGCGACGGTACGCGAGCCGGCGGTGGTTCAGACCCATCATGTGGAGGACTGTGGCATACATGTCCGCGATCGACGTGACGTTTTCCACCGCGCGGAAGCCGAATTCGTCGGTCGATCCAAAGCTGTACGGCGCTTTCACTCCGGCCCCCATCATCCAGATCGTGAACCCGTACGGGTTGTGGTCCCGCCCGGTCGATCCTCCTTGAAACATCGGCATTCGTCCGAACTCTGTCAGCCACAACACCAGCGTATCGTCCAGCAGGCCACGTTGTTTCATGTCGATCAACAGAGCTGCGGTTGGCTGATCGAAGATTTCGGCATGCACCTTGTATTGTTTGACGAGTTCTGTGTGCCCGTCCCAATTGCCGTTTCCCGTACCGAGTTCATTCGTGCCATTGATCAACTGCACGACCCGGACGCCGCGCTCCAAGAGCCGCCGGGCAAGGATACAGTTCTTGGCATAGGCTGATTTGTGCTCGTTTCTGCTATCGGCTCCATACTGCTTAATGGTTTCAGGAGATTCCGTGTTGAGGCTCATCAACTCGGGCACGCTCAATTGCATTTTGGCGGCCAGTTCGTAACTGGCGATGCGGCCACGCAGCTCTGAGTTGCTCGGATCGCGGGCCAGATGGCTTTCGTTGAGCCGCCCCAGCAGGTCCCGCGCGGCGCGGTCCGCCGCTCGAGACATCCCTTCCGGTGAACGCAGATTCTGCACGGGATGGGTCGAACTCAACTTCGTTCCCTGAAAACTGGCCGGCAGAAAGCCAGAGCCCCAAATGTTGGCGCCCGCCTGAGAGCCACCGCGCGCGTCGGGCATCGAAACAAAAGCCGGCAAGTTTTCGTTCTCGCTGCCCAAGGCGTACGAGACCCAAGCACCAGCGCTGGGAAATCCATCCGTTACCGATCCCGTGCCCATCTGTATTTCCGCTGGGCCATGCGAATTACTGCGTGCGACCATGGCGTGCAAAAAGCACTTCCAATCCGCTAATTCGGCCAGCCGAGGCAACAGGTCGGTCACCATCTTCCCCGCTTCACCCCGTGGTCGGAACGGATAATAGCTTTTCTTCAGAGCTCCCGCCGTGGACTGGAAAAGGACCAGCTTTCCAGTCTCCGGGTGCGGCTTGTCGTGTCGCTTGATCAGCTCAGGTTTGAAATCCCAAGAATCGACTTGGCTGAGCCCACCGTTGCAAAAGATGACCAGCAGCCGTTGGGCGCGAGGTCTGAAGTGGCTGGGCCGGGGCAGCAGTGGTCGTGCCGGGTCGATCAGGGCCGTGTCGAAGAGAGTGTCCGTCGGCCGTGGACGGACCGATGCAGCGTCTTCGTCGGCCAACAGACCGTCGGCGCTGAGCAACTGGCTCAATGCTACAGTCGCCGCGCACGTTCCGCTGTTGCTAAGGAATTGCCGCCGGTGCAAGCGTGGCGATGAATACGACGAAAACATACCGCTTCTCGCTACTCAGACGAAAATGATCAGCACAAGTTCGATCGGTTGAGTGATTAAACTCTGCGTAAGTGTTCGATTCTACTCGAAATCTTGGGATGTCGCATAGCAGGCACGCCGCCCGCGTCTCCCTGTTGCATTTTCAAAAGGGCCCGGGTATCGTCATTACTACCGGCCCGATACATATGCCGAACCTATGTAATTCCAATGGAGAAGAGCATGAATACTTCACCCGCAGCGGATCGTCGCGAATTTCTCAAAGGGGCTGCGACTGCCGGGGCCGGACTGGCGCTGGCGTCGGCCGGTTCGCTGGCGGCTCAAGGGCAGGATCCGACAACGTCCCAACAGGAGACGTCCCGGCAGGAGACGTCCCCCGTGAAACTGGGCGTCATCGGGTGTGGCATGATGGGGGAAAGACACATCACCCGCCTGCTGACGATGCAAGACTATTTTCAGGTCACGGCCGTTTGCGACGTGTACAGCATCTGGCGCGACAAGCAAGCGGCCCGCACCGGGGCTGAGGCGTATGGCGACTACCGTAAGTTGCTCGAGTCGGCGAACGTGGATGCCGTGTTGATTGCGACTCCCGATCATTGGCACGCCAAAATGACCATCGACGCTGCCGACGCGGGCAAGGATATTTATTGCGAGAAGCCAATGACGCATTGGCGCGATTTGCAGGAGGCCAAGGATGTCGTCCAAGCCGTGCGCCGTAACCAACGTGTCATGCAAGTCGGCGTACAGTCAACGTCCGATGCTCGATATTTGCAGGCCCGGGAGCAACTTCAGGCGGGCTGTCTGGGTCGGGTCACGCGGGCCCAGTCCAGCTTCATGCTCAACAGCGACCATCACAAGTATTCGACCCTTTCCCGCGAGCCGGAAGCCATCCCCGGCGAGACGCTCGATTGGGACATGTGGCTGGGTCCGGCCGCAAAGATCCCTTTCGACCCGGCACGGTTTGCGTCGTTCCGTTCGTTCTTTGATTATTCTGGCGGCTGCACCACGGATTTTCTGACCCACCGGTTGACTCCGCTCACATTGGCCTTGGGGGTTGGGTTTCCGCACCGCGTTGCCTCGACGGGAGGGAACTATCGTTTCTCCGACGACCGGGAAATCCCGGATATGGTCAACATGAGCGTTGAATACCCTGAGGGACCTACGGTGTACCTCATTTCGGGAATGGCCAGTCCGTACAATCTTCCCCGCCAGATCGAAAGCCCGCAAGGCATTCTTCGTTTCGAGGGCAGTGGTTTCCAGATACTGGACGCAGGGAGCAAGGTTATCGAAGAAATCGCCAGCACTCGTGCGCCGGACGACGGCCAGCAGCGTGTTGAGCATCTCAAAGATTTCTACCACTCGATCCACACGCGAGAGAAACCTCGCTGTGACGAGTGGTGCGGTTACCAGGTGATGGCCGCATTGCACATGGCCGTTCATTCCTATATCGAAGGCAAGGTCTTCGAATTCGACGAAGAAACCGAACAGGCGCGGGCGGTGTAGATCGCGGGGATCATTCTTGCTCGACGTCGACCTTCTTAATTGTTAACCAGATCCTTCTCGGAGTTCCAGTGTCTTCAGACTGCCCAACTCTTCCAGCACTTCAAACGGCGGCTCGAAGGATTGGTCGTGCCACTCCCGCGTGGTAAAGAAGTTGAAGAGGTAGATGCCGTCTGCCCCGTCGCTCCAGAGATGCCGCGATGCCCGGCGGTATTTCTCCGCGGTCAGGCATTGTTCAAGCTTTGACCCTTCCGTACACTCGATGCTCGCGTAGACCGGCACGGGCTGGACTTTCTCCGTCCAGGGTTTGACCGGTAAGTCGTAGCGGACGAAGAGGAACTCGGAGACGGTGAGGAAATCGATCCACCCCTCGTTTGCCCAGGCCACCGGATCCAGACCAATCTCTTGGCATTGCTGGTACGACGTAGGCACCCGCGCCGCCAGCACCAAGCGTCTGTTCCGCCGCTTGGATTCCCCCTCGATCATCGTGCGTATGCGCTCGACCAGGCTGTTGATCGTAGCGATTCGTTCTTCACTTTCGCCGCCGCTGAAGTAAGTGGGAAAGCGGTTAAAGTCCAACTCGATGCCATCGCAGTCGTATCGTTGGGCTATCTCCTCAATGATCCGAAAGGTGTAATCCCGAACCGGCTCTTGGCCGAACTCCAGGCCTCCATTCAGGCGATACTCGGGGTGCTCGTGATGGAATGCACTGAGGAGGAAATTGTTGCCATGTGCGTCATTCATGCGGTAGCTGATCAGGGTTTCCAGGCCGCGTTTTTTTGCCTCTGCGAGAATTACGGCGTACGGGTCGACGCCGCTCGCATGGAATCCCTCTAGATTGACGATCCACTGTTGGACATGTGCCGGCAGACCTTTGCGATCATCCGCTGACATCACGCTGCCGATCATCGTACCCACTTTCGACGGGTAGAATAGGACTTGGGCGTTGACGCACAACAGGAACGTATCTACTTGACTCTCGGGCTGTTTGAGTTCGTCGGTGATGGCTCGCAAGTCGTCCTGCGTAATTTCACTGGGTGTGTAGACGTCCTTCTTATAAAACATGCACGAGCAGCCATCGCAGTTGTAGAGGATTCGCCTCGTTTTTTGGGGTGCTCTCTGCTCCTCAGCCATAGAGCAATTGCTTCTCGGGGACGCGACCGCACAGATGACGATGGCTAGAACTGGCAGTATTCGCATTGTTGGTCTCCTTCTGAACAATCATTTGCGACCAGCTCGATTGAGCTCGGATACCCGCATATATCCGCAGCAGGATGTTCGCCAATGATTGGATCGGGGATCGTGGAAATTAAAATCACTAACAGTTGGGGGCGACGACGACAAGGATACGTTGTTCGACCGGGTGCTATGTGGCATATTGTTTGGGCGGAAGAGGGCCCCTCACCAACCCCCGATGGATACTGGCATGTCCCCCAAACTCCCCAAGATTGTTTTTCGATTACTTGTGATTTGCATGGCCGGTTTCACGTTTTCCGCGTTTGCCATCGAACCAACGCTGGATAACCCCGATCCGAATAACCTTATCGAATGGACACGGAAGATCTACGCCAACGACGGTTGGAACGGCAGCCCCGATATCGCTTACTGGCAAGGGCATTATTATATCGCGATCAACCAGGGGGACATGCACGCCGGCGAGAACCACCCGTCGATCGTGCTACGCTCGGCCGATCTGGAACAGTGGGAACAGGTCCACAACACCGACGGTCCTTCGGTCGACTGTAAACTGTTCCCCTATGGTGACCGGCTGTTCTTCTACTACGTGTACATGCGGCGGCCGGGAGATCCGCTGGTTCCTCAGGAGCCCGATGTCCGCAACTATGTGGAGACCCGGGCGGTAAACACGGACGACGGCACGGAGTGGTCCGAGTCGCAGAAGGTGTACGAGCCGCTGCACAACTTCTGGCGGCCCAAGCTGTGCGACGATTGGATTTACGTGGCGAGCGACTACTTTGACGTGGGACGCACCGATTACGTGACGCGCGAGGAGGAAACAACGTCCCGTCTCTGCCGGATTGATCTGCTCCGGTCCTCCGACGGGTTGGAATGGGAGAAAGTCAGCACCATCCTCAAGGGGAACCATCACTTCAACATCACAGAGACATCACTAGCATTCCTGCCCGACGGGGAGCTGTTCGCTTTCACCCGGCAGAATTTCATCTCGCGGAGCCCCCCGCCCTACACCACGTGGACGAATCAGACCGCGAAGATGGCCTCCGGCGGGATCGCGGGACCCTCCCTGATCGCGTTCGGCGACGACATCTACGTCTCCGGCCGCTATTACGGATACCTCAAGGACCACGGCACGAAGGACAGCCCGCAGACGAACAAGTTTGCCACATCGCTCTGGAAGTACAACCATCAAACGGAGGAACTCGACCGGATCGCCGACTTCCCCCGGCCGGCCTTCGCCGATCTGGGCTACACCGGTTTTGTGTCGACCGGCGACGGCGTGTTCATGGTCTATTACTCGGGACACGAGTACGGGGAGACCGCCGAGGCCCGCGCTACGAAGGCGGATATCTTTCTGTCGAAAGTGAGGATTGGCGGGTGAGCGCCGTGGTACCGTCAGTCGCTTAGCCGCGCCACAGAAGCGTGGTCCGGTGTGTGCTCCAACCATCAAGCTTTCGTATCCCACCGGCACACTCCGGCAGCAAGTGGAGTTGTACGGTGGCACGTCACAACCCGCATGCCGCCGAACCTGGCTGTTGAACAGCCGGGTACCAGTCGAGGCACTCCGCCAGCGAGCTCCTCTGGGGCGACGTTAAAAACGATTGACGACTGGTCACGGTCGGCCCCGGACGAAATCTTCTTCGTGGAGTTCGATGGCCAGCGACGGTGCCGGTTTGCGGTCCGGGTACCACGTGTAGCGGGTAAATACCCATAAGACGCCCGGTTCTCGTTCGTGCAGGTAGGGATACGATAGCTGGCCGCCCGGCTCCCGCGCGATGACAACGGGAGTCGTCCAGGACTGACCGTCGTCCTCGGAAAAGGCGATCGATAGTTCTTCGCGATGCGACGGGGAATCGACTGCCGCGTAACTGTTCCCCGCCGGGCTCCTCGGCACGGTGGTCTGGCCTTCCGCCTTGAGTCGGTTCCAGACGAAGGCGAGTCGCCCGCTGTTCAATCGCCGCAGCCATCCCGGCGCGCTGCTGGCGTCCAACCCGCTCGGTCCGATTTCGCGCCACGATCGACCGCCATCCGATGAATAGGCCTTCCAGAACTGGTCCAGCGACGTACGAATCAGCATCAGCAAACGGCCGTCGTTCAATTCCGCCACGCTCGGTTCGATCGCGCCATCGTGGTGGCCTCGCCCGCCGAGATCGATCCAATTGCTCCGCTTCCAAGTGTGACCTTCATCGCCCGAGTGGAATGAGCAGGCCATCCAGCGGGCCTCCTTGGGGTCCAGGTGTTCGACCGTGGCCACCACGTCCCCCTGGCTGGTCTGGATCAGTCCCATGAAGTCGGCGTTGTAGCCGTCGAGCAGTTGCTGCTGGTCCTCCCATGTCTTGCCACCGTCCCGGCTGCGGATTGACCACAATTCGAGCCGGCAGTCCGGATTGGGGGCGACCCGCTCGGCGTTCCATGAGAAATTGTAGTGGTCGAAATCGAGGTAGAGTACGATCAACGTGCCGGACTTCGTGCGCAACAGCTGCGCCACGTGACCGACACGATCAAACTGGATGCCGGAGTCGACCGGCTGGCTCTGCTCAGCCCAGGTTTTGCCCCCATCGGTGCTATGGACCAGTACGTTCTGGTTGAACGCGATCAACGTCGCATCCTGCAGCTGCACAAACGGGCCGTTCTTGGTGCATTCCAGCGGCGTGCACTGCGGATGCACCCAGCGCTCCTGAGCGGCAGTCGGGGAATTGGCGAGTGCGACCAAGAAGGAAATCATCAGCATGAGGCGTGTCATGTAAAGATCCATTAAGTTGTTAACTGTGTGCATTAACCGAGAATCTCACGAATAACGTATCCATGCACGTCAGTCAACCGCTGTTCGTTCCCATTGTGTCGGAAACTTAGCCGCTCAAAGTCGAGACCCAATAGGTGCAGGACGGTGGCATATAGATCGTGAACGCTCGTCCGGTTCTCGGCCGCCTTGTAGCCAAACTCATCGGTGGCCCCATGGCTGAACGGCGCTTTGACGCCGGCACCCGCCAGCCAAACGGTGAAACCGTGCGGGTTGTGGTCGCGGCCAGACGCTCCGGCTTGGAAGACGGGCATGCGACCAAACTCAGTGCACCAGAGAACCAGTGTGTGTTCCAGCAGCCCGCGCTGCTTCATATCCGTCAACAGCGCCACAGTCGGTTGATCAAAAATGTCGCGGTGGACGTCATATTGCTTCGCAAGGTATTTGTGACCATCCCAATTTCCATTTCCTTCGCCCATCTCGTTCGTGCCGTTTTGCAGTTGAACCACGCGCACGCCATTTCCCAGTAGACGGCGGGCCAAAATGCAGTTCCGCGCGTAGCCGGCCTTGTGGGCATCGGGGCTGCTTGCCGCATATCGATCCAGCGTTGCCTGCGTTTCGCTGCTCAAATCTAAAACGCTCGGCACGCTTAATTGCATCTTGGCCGCCAGCTCGTAACTGGCAATACGCGCTTGCAGCTCGGTGTTGGCGGGATCCAACTGCAGATGGTCGCGATTCAGTCGCTGGAGCAATCCCCGCGTGGCAATGTCGGTCGCCTCGGAAATGCCGCCAGGCCGCTGAAGATTGTAAACCGGTTTGGCGCTGCTTATCTCGGTCCCCTGAAAAACGGCTGGCAAGAAACCGCAACTCCAATTGTCACTTCCCGCCTGAGGGCCACCTCGTGGGTCGGTGATGGCAATAAACGCCGGCAAATTGTCGTTCTCCGTCCCCAAGGCGTAGGTGATCCACGAACCGGCACTTGGGTATCCGCTGAGAAAAAACCCGGTGCTCATTTGTGTTTCCGCCGGGCCATGCGAGTTACTGCGCGTGTGCATGGCGTGTAGAAAGCACATCTCGTCCGTCAATTCGGCCAATTGCGGCAACATGTCGGTGACTTGTTTGCCCGATTCACCGCGCGGGCGGAATGGATAGATACTCCTGATCAGGTTCCCAGCTTTGGCCTGAAACGTCGCTATGCTGGCGCCGTCGGGATGTGGTGTCTCGTGCCGCTTAATTAGTTCTGGCTTATAGTCCCAACTATCGACTTGGCTGACCCCACCGTTGCAAAAGATGACCAGCAGTTGTTTCGCCCGTGGTTCGAGGTGCGAACGTCGCGCCGCTTGCGAATTTGCCGGATCGATTTGGGGGACAATCGGCCCGGAGTTTGCAGCCGCAGTTGCTGCCAGAGACTCATCTTGATTCAGCAACCCCGCCAACGCTACACCGGCCGCGCCGGTGGAAAGCTCTGACAGGAAATGGCGCCGCGACGACAACCGTGATCCTAGTGGAGTCGGGATTTGGCGAGACATAAGATCACCTAGGGCATAAGGCAATGTGTCCAAACCCTCACCCGATAGCTTGGATCGCAACGCGAGGATCATCGAGCGCACCTCCATGCGTCGCTCGCTCTGCGGAGCCGGTGGCAGCGTTTTGATTTCCTCCTCCAGCTCGGCTAGTAATTTCCGGCTTTCTTCCTCCGAGCGTTTTTCCTTCAATTCGTCCCTGAAAGGATAATGGGTGATTGTCCGTTCGGGATGACGAATGCCGTCAAAGACGGCTTGCAGAGCATAGTAGTCCTGCTGCGTGATGGGATCGAACTTGTGGTCATGGCAACGGCTGCAGGCCACGGTGAGTCCTAGGAACGTCTGCGTGGTCGTGTTGACGAACTCGTGAAGCTCGTCCTGCCGAACTTGCATGCGTTGCAATTCGTTCCACGTTCGAAAGGTAACGTTGTCGAACGCGGCACAAACCAGAAAACTGGTTGCGTTGCGGGCGTCGATGGCAATTTGTTCGACGATGAAACGATCGCAAGGCATGTCCTGGTTAAAAGCAGAAATGACGTAATCGCGATAATGGAACGCGTACGGACGCAAAATGTTGGATTCATAACCGCTGGTGTCCGCATAGCGGGCGAGATCCAGCCAATGGCGTCCCCAGCGCTCACCGTAATGCCGTGAATCCAGCAATCGATTGACCAGCCGCTCATAGGCACCGTCTTCGGTGTCGCTCACAAACGCGTCGATTTCATCGGGTGTTGGCGGCAAACCGATAAGGTCAAAGGTCAAACGGCGAATCAACGTGACTCGGTCCGCTTCGAGAGCTGGTTGGATACCGGCCACTTCAAGTCGTCTGAACACGAAAGCGTCCACGGTGGTCCGAACCTGCTCCTCGGCCTCAACCCGTGGCACGGCAGGTCGAGACAGAGGCTGAAAGGACCATCAATCCATTGTTTGTTGCTCGGCGCTGAGGGGCGCCAGCGCAAGCGCCGGAAACATGACCAAGCAAACGGTAATTGGCTCAATCGTTTTGGACACCGCAGGTACTCCGATTTACCAAGACGCCTCAACAAAAGAAGGGTCCAGTGCAGACCCTATTTTAGCTGATGGGTTGGCCGTCTCCGATCAGTGTTTACGGATAGGTGGTCGCGTCCTCGCCTGAGTACAACCAGTCCACCGTGAACTTTCGAAATCGATAGTCATAGAGATTATTGTGGGGCTTGCAGTGCAGCGGAGATCGGCTCCACGCGACCAATACGTCGTCGCCGATCTTGGCCGCACTGGCCATGGTAATCTTCAGGATATCGGCGAACGGATCACCGCCATCGAGGTAGCGCAGGTGTCCCCAGGTTTGACCCTCGTCTTGGCTAATCATCGTGCACAATCGAGTGCGCGGCCACGGTCCGTTGATCTCTTCCCGGTCACGCACTTTGTTGAAGATCAGCAGCAGGTCGCCATTGGGCAGCCGCATCAACGTGGACATGCTTTCGGGAGAAGGAATCCCGGTTGGCTCGTTGGGGGACCAGGTGAGTCCTTCGTCAGCTGAGTACGATCGGCCGATCTCTCCCTTCGCCGTACGTATAAACATTAACAACCGCCCATCCTTTAGCGGCACAACCGTTGGCTCATAGTCTTCGACGGTGTTGCTGCGCTGCCAGGTCTTTCCATTGTCGTCCGACACCAGCGTTCCGCAGCCTTGGTTTCGCACGTAGATTGGCATCACGATCCGCCCGCCGGGCAACTGAAAATTACGGCCGGGCATCCCCGCGATGTCCTCGGCTAAGTGTTCCGGCTCGCTCCAGGTCCGTGCGTCGTCGGTGGATCGTCTGAGGAAAGTGCCACCGTACTCGCGTCCTCGCTTGTACGCAAAAAAGGACATGAGTATCTCGCCGTTGGCCAGCTTCAACAAGCTGACGGACATGACATTCTGCATGCCCAGCGGCTCGGGATGCTGGATCGCGACAGCTTGTTCCTGAGGCGTCCACGTCGTGCCGCCATCGTGGGACCAGAAGGCATAGAGTGACGAGTGGTTGTTATCACTATTGGATGGCTTCCAGTGGTATCCCGTCGTTACCAGCAACACGTCATGGTCGCCGAGCACAAGAAATCCGCCTTCGCTCCAGCGGCTGAATTGGTCGCTGACCACGGCCAGCGATTTGTTGACCTTCATTTCCGGTTCAGCGAAGGAAGGTGTGGCGGTGAGGATCAGGTAGAGGGCGGTTGCCGCTAATTGACATCGAATGATACACTTCATCCTTAACAACTCCTATACCGCCCGAGCCTCTTCCGTCTTTGGATCGAACTCATAGACCTTCCCTTCCAAGTAAGAACGCACGGCCATATGGAGCACGGTCATGATCTGATAGCCAAAATACTCATCGCAAATTGGCTTTTCACGTGTATGAATACAGTGGAACAGATTCTTGGCATGTTCGGTGCGTTGTTCTGAATCCACCGGCGCTCGTTCGCTGGCGACCGTTTCGACAACCTCGCCTCCCGCATCTCGGACGTCGAACCCGCTGCCGGTGAAATGCAATGTCCCTTTGGGCCCCTCCACCTGCGTGGGTAAATCATTGGGACATGCCATGCCGGACATGAAGTAGGCCGACGGACCTCCGGGGTACTCAACCGTGACGTTCACCACGTCCGGAATCTCGCGCCGGTCGGTGAAAAAGTATTTCCCGCCCGTGGAGGAGACGCGATGAGGAAAGCCAACTTCCATGGCCATTGCCAACGGCGTGATTCGATGGGCCAGCAGATCGGTGACGACACCGCCGGAATAGTCAAAGAACGAACGAAAAGACGCAAAGTGCGCCATATCAAATGGGATCTTGGGGGCGGGTCCCAGCCACATGTCCCAATCCAATGTTTCCCCGGGGATCGCGCCGGATTCGACCGAGGCAGGATCGTATTTGTGATGATCGCCGTTGCGCGCGTAAGTGGCTTGCGCCCGCATCATTTTGCCGACCCGGCCTGCCCGCAAAAATTCTTGTGCCTGCGTCCAACGCGCGTCCGACGTGGACTGGACGCCGACTTGCATGACTCGTTGGTTCCGCCGGACCGCTTCGACGACATCTTTCGCTTCTTGGAGGTCGCGCCAGTGCGTCATTGGCTTTTCGCAGTAGATGTCCTTACCGGCGTCGGCTGCGTCAACGCACATTTTGGCATGCCAGTGATCGGGGGTGGCGATCAGCACAGCATCGACGTTTTTCGCTTCGAGCAACTTGCGGTAATCCTGATACGAATCCGCACCAGTGCGAGAGGCTTGTTCGGACAGCCATTTTGTATAGACATCACAAACGGCTGTGATTTGGACGTATTCCGGCAGTTCCAACAAGCGGGTGATATGTCGTTCACCCATCATGCCCAGACCGATCACACCAAGTTTGACCGGTGGAAATTTTTCACTGTCCGCAGCCTGTTCTTGACCTGCAACGGAGCCGCTGTAACCAGCAGCCAGCGCTAATCCCGCACTAGCGACAGCGGCGTCTTTAAGGAACTCACGGCGGTCGGTTGATTGGTGGTTGTCCATGGAGGTTCTCCAATTGTCTGCTGTGGGGAATCCGATTTCCTGAGTATACGCCTGATTCTACCGAGTGAGTATAGGCCCCGTCGAAGCGGCTTTGACGGGGCCGGTTCATGCTGGAATAAATCGATACCAGCGGGCATCAGGCCCAGCGACTTCCACTTCCCAACCATCTTCGGGCAAGCGAAAGTACGCATATGACGTGTCATTCACCTCGGCGGCATCGCCGATCGGCATCAGGGTTTTTGGTATTTTCTCGGTTTTCGGTTCTCAGTTCGCGGCACTGAGCTTCGCCGATGCAACGGCTGACGTCGGATCCGTTCACTTGTGCTATCTCTAATCTTGCCTAGAGTATAGAGTATCTAGTGGCCCGAATGGCCACACAGGACGCCTACAAAAAGCTCCCCGGTCGGGTATCATGGCGATTCGCGGAATAGAGTTTCCTTGCTAACACTCTGAATAATGAAATGAATAGTTCCTCCTCCCGTCAAGAACGACGAATTCGCACCGTACTGGTCATCGCATTTGTCATTGCCATGCTCATGGGCGTTGGGCCCGGGGTGTACCTGGTTAATCGGGCCGAAACGATCCTTGGCTTGCCGCTGCTTTACGTTTGGGCGCTGTTCTGGTACGCCGTCCACATCGTCATCGTGATCACGGCTTATTTGTTTCTTTGGCGTGATGACAGTTCGGCCACTGGGCGACCGGCCACTGGACGAGGGGCCACTGGACGAAGGGCCACTGGACGAGGGGCCACTGGACGAGGGGCCACTGGACGAGTGGCCACTGGGCAGACAGACGACAGCCGATGATAATCGCCGAGCAATCTTTCACCAGCAGCGACGTGTCCGCCATCGCCTATTTGGTGTTGGCCGGGTATTTGCTGGTGCTACTGCTTTTGGGTTGGATCGGTTACGTCCGCGGCAAGACTGCGGAAGAAGACTATTATTTAGCGGGTCGCGGCCAGGGCTGGATCGTTACGGCACTGACGATCATGGCCACTTTCTTTAGTTCGTTTGCCTTGTTGGGTGCACCCGGAATGGTCTATCGCGAAGGCGTGGTCTTCGCGCTCATTTCCTTAAACATTCCCGTAGCGGGTTACGCCGTTTTTCTGTTGGGCCGAAGAATCAGGGCGATTGGAGCGGAACATGGTTATTTGACACCTGCGGATATGATTTGCGATTACTACGGCAGCCGAATGATTCTGAGACTCCTCGTGGTCCTTGTGGGAATCCTATTCTCGGTTCCCTATGTGATGATGCAGCTGAAGGCCGGCGGCCAACTGGCAGCGGTTCTTTTCAGCCAACACGAAAACGCGTTTCAATTGGGCGCGATTGTATTGTCCATCATAACCGCCGTGTACATCATGATCGGTGGCATGCGCAGTGTAGCCTGGACGGATGCCTTGCAATGTGTCCTGCTCTGTTCCGGCATGATGTTGGCTGCAGTGGCCATGATCAGCTCGATGGGTGGTTGGACCGCATTTACTGAGGGTCTCGCTCGTCTCCCGCGGGATTCGCTTACGGTTCCTGGCAATACAACGTTCTGGCAAGTGCCAATGCTCTTTACGGTTTGTCTTTTGATGCCGCTGGGTGGAATTATCCAACCGGCCCAATGGATGCGATTTTATTCCGCACGCAATGATGAAGCGCTACGCCGTAGTGCCCTGGTTTTTGTGATCGTACTAACGGGTTGCTTTCTGTTGGGCATCATGCTCGTGGGACTGGGCGGACAGATTCTTTACCCATTGGATATAACGGAATCCGGAGTCCAGCCACACCCAAGCGTCGGCAGCTACGATCAGGTGCTGGTCGTGATTATCAAGGAAAAATTGCCAACGCTATTCGGACCCATCGCGGGCTTTACATTGGCGTCTGCCATGATCGTGGCGATCATGGCCGCCGCCATGAGCACGGCGGACAGTAGTTTACATGCCGTTGGGGCACTAATAACGCGTGACATTTACGATCAGTTTCTTCGTCCTCAGGCGAGCGAGCGCGAACGTGTTTGGGTCGGACGAATTGTGATTCTGGCAACCGCGCTGGTGTCGTTGCTGTTCGTTCTCCGGGGCTCGACCGAGGGAAGTTCGTTGGCTGGATTCATGGAAATGATCGTGAACTTGGGACTGTTCGCCGTCGCGTTCTCAGTTCAGCTGCTACCTCTGACCGTCGATATGCTTTACCTGCGTAAGGGAACAGCGATGGGGGCCATCGCCGGCTTGATAGTCGGTCTTCTAATGGCCTTTAGTTTTACGACATTTCCAGGCGTTATTGCCACGGCGCTCTACGGCGATCTGACGCAATTGGCGCCCGATTCAGAGCCCTGGTTGGTAGTCATGCTCGGATGGGTGGACGTCGCGAAAAAGGCCATCCCCATTCACGCAACGGCGTGGGGCTTGATTCCCAATGCAATTGTGTTCACCCTAGTAAGTCTGGTGACAAGCCCGGTTGCAGAGCAGCGGCGCGACAGTTTTGCCAGGGCGATTTGCCAGGGCGAATAATCATTAACGAGTTGATCAGAAAGGTCTGGGGAGATAGTACGATGACGAATTGCCACATGTCGGTCACTTGGACAACACTCGTAACAGCTGTATTTTTTGCACCCTTTGCAATCGACAATCACTCTTCCAATCTTCAAGCCAAAGAAGCCGAGTGGATTTCTTTATTCGATGGCAAAACTCTGAATGGCTGGCATACGAACAAGGAAGCGATTGGCAAAGATACAGGTGGCCATTGGGTTGTTGAGGATGGCGCGATAGCGGGCGAACAGGACCCACCCGGCGGCGGGATCGGCGGTGTCCTCATGACCGACGAACACTTTGGCGACTTTGAACTTGAGGTGGATGCCAAGCCCGATTGGGGAATCTGTAGTGGGTTGTTGGTGCGTTGCACGGAGAAGGGCGAAGCCTACCAGATCATGGTCGACTACCACGACGACGGCAACGTCGGGCACATCCACGGAGAATACTGTGGTAGTTTTAACAATCGGCCGTTTCTGTGCGACGGTGTCTACGGCGATAAGCAAGAGCTTATCGGTCTGAAGACCAAACCGTCGGGGCTCACCGTACCCGAGGCGTACAGCGTGAGCGGCGAAGACTGGGTCAAAGCCTGGAAAATCAACGATTGGAATAGGATCAAGGTGCGAATGGTGGGGAACCCACCTGAGATTACGAGCTGGATCAACGGCACCAAGATCAGTGAATTTGATGGCAAGACCTACGATGGCCCGAAATATGATCGCAAGATGGTTTCGGAGTTACTGGGAACGAAGGGCAGCATCGGGCTTCAGGTCCATGGCGGCGGAAGCTGGCCTGTCGGCGCTAAGTGTCGCTGGAAGAATGTTCGAGTTAGGGTCCTTAGTCGTTAGAGCGGACTTGGACGCGTCGTAACGCAGGTTTGTAATACCGCCTTTAGGCGGAAAACGAAGCCGATTCCGACTAAAGCCGGTGAGATCAGCATCGGATCGGGCAACCGCGTCTTTCCAAGCTGGCGTAGCATGTTCACGAGTTGGGCGGTGGTGTATTGGGCGTGCGTGCAAACATGGGCCAAAACGTCTGCTCGTCTGGTCTCACAGCGCTTCGCCAATTCAGAACTCGTGCTAATCTTGTAAACGATCTCGTCGAGCGAGTCGTCAGTGAGATTCGACAGGTAATCATTCCAACGCTCATCGAGTGCTTCCCAACTTGACTCCAGTTCGTCGAGTGACGTGATGGCCCTCTCGGTCTCCTGGTTTCCAGGAAGCTTCCCCGGCACGTCTTCCGGCAGGACCGGGTCTTCATTGCCCAGCAGCGCCTCCAGCCAGACGTACTCGCCAGCGTAGAGGTGCGTCAGCGTTTTCCAGACAGAACCTTGTCCAATAGCGAACCGTTGGTGAAGTTGTTCCGACGTTAATGGGCTCACCGCTTCCAGCAACTGCTTATTGACCCGATGCTCGTGCAATCGACGAACGAGGTCACTGCCGTTCATGATTTAGCCTTCTCACAAACGATACGTATTTGGCATATCACTAGCAATGGCCCCGGCCGTTCCGTGTCCTAGAGTGAAAATCCTTCAAACGGCGCAAAGTATTCGACTCCATCGGAATCACGGCAACATGTTTCGAATTTTCTTGCGGCGATGTCTTTGCGAAGGAGCTAGTTTTCACGCAAACGTGACGTGCTACGCCACCTGGTCGGAACGTAATCGCCAGTTATCGGACGAACGCCACTGGCGACGCCAAGCCTGGATTTTAATGCCGAGGATACGCCAAAGCAAATAGTTGCCTTGAGTCCTTTAGAGGTAGGGCAATGGCACACCACGAGTGGCGTTAGCTTATTCGAATCTCCGTACAATCAACGTGCATCGGCCAAGAAGACCGACGCACTTTGGGACTTTGGCTAGCTGCGTTCGGCGTGAAACATCGAAGGCACGTCGGTCGATGAAGCCGAAGCAGGATCAGCCGCTGCTTTTGGTGCGAAATGTGTGTCACACCGGGGTTGTTTCGGGCAGTCTCCTTAATGACACTGACGGTTCGTCATGGGCGCGCAAGCGAATCGGGAATCTGGCGTCGGTCGGATCTTCAGAGGTCGAATCCACCGAAGCGAGTTTGCGTCGAGCAGTTGCCGCAGAGGGCGATGCAACCGCCGCGAGTTTGAGTGAAACCGAACTGCGGGCGGTGTGCACCGCCCGCAGTTAGCGCCTGCCATTTCCTGTCCCCAGCAGTCTTACTCCCGCTGATTTCCTGTCCCATTTACTCTCCGTTTTTCGGGATTTTGCAGATGGTACGTTTTTCGGCACGCCGACCCACCAAAGCATTGCTGCTGGAATCGGAGGTGCCGGAGGGATCGCCCGTCCAGCTGTACTTGAACGTCATCAAATCGGATTACGGTCATTGCCGGGTGGAGCTGCTGGACGAGACGGGCCATCCGATAGACGGATACAGCCAGGCCGAGGCCGACGACCTGGTCGTCGACGGCGTGCGGGCTGTGGCCACCTGGCGGGGTAAAAGTGACATCGGCGAGCTGGTCGACCGCCCATTGCGGTTGCGGATCCACCTGCAGAATGCTCGACTGTACAGTTTCCGATTAGGTGCGCGGTACTGAACAGGTCAGAATTCATTTACACGCAAGCGTTCCTCTGGTTCCCTGGAGCTCCTGCCTGGGAACCCAATGCCTTGCAGGCTCCCGCCTGCCGAATGGAGGCGTCGACCAGTTATTCCTGGAAGACGTCGAACAGTGACGGCAGAGGCGTGCAATCGATGATGACGGTACAATGGTGAATCACGAAAACCCGGCGGGGAAGCGAGGGAAACTGGAAACGTTACACTATTTTCGGGGCAACCGCGAAGCGGTTGAACATC
>Ga0310120_10000376_pt1 | contig 35894 bp, 35 predicted proteins | sample CB27_AW_983_MG_FD_203506 | JGI IMG/M metagenome (GOLD analysis project Ga0310120, IMG submission 203506) | Marine microbial communities from Western Arctic Ocean, Canada - CB27_AW_983 | ecosystem: Environmental > Aquatic > Marine > Oceanic | place: Canada: Western Arctic Ocean | collected...
TGAAGACGCTAAGCCCGCTGAAGACGCTAAGCCCGCTGAAGACGCTAAGCCCGCTGAAGACGCTAAGCCCGCTGAAGACGCTAAGCCCGCTGAAGACGCCAAGGACGATTCGGCGCCGACGTCTCCTCCCGCCTGACACCCGACGCGCGTACCGGGGACTAGAATCCCCTTATTTTTCGCCTGCTTACCGCATTCTTAGAAGAGGCTAGAACCATGACCATTTCCGCACAGCAAGTCAAAGAGCTCCGCGAAAAAACGGGCTCTGGGCTCATGGAGTGCAAAAAGGCGCTCCAGGAAGCCAATGGCAACGTCGATGACGCCGCCATCATCCTCCGCAAGAAAGGACAGGCGACCGCAGAAAAGAAATCCGGGCGCTCGACAACAGAAGGTCGTGTAGGCTCCTACATCCACACGGGCGGACGCGTGGGCGTTCTCATCGAGGTGAACTGCGAGACCGACTTCGTGGCCAATACCGACGAGTTCCACGAGCTCGTGAGGGACCTCGGGATGCAAGTGGCCGCGGCGGCGCCTTCGGCGGCCCGGTGGGTGCGCCGTGAGGACGTCCCGAAGGACGCGCTCGATAAAGAGCGCGACATCCTCACGAGCCAAGCGGAAGCCTCCGGTAAGCCGGCCAACGTGATCAAAAAGATTGTCGAGGGCAGACTCTCTAAGTTCTATTCAGAGAACGTGCTTCTCGAACAGGCCTTCATCAAGAATCCCGATCAAACGGTCGAGGAGTTACTGAAATCCCGAATCGCAGTGCTCAAAGAGAACATCCAGATCCGCCGCTTCGTGCGGTTTGAACGCGGCGAAGCTCTTTAGTATTCTCCTGCCTCGTCGAAGGGAGCTCTGAGCCAAAGCGCCGCGCGCGGCGCGGGCGATGGGTCCCCACAGCAGGGATTAATCTGAAGTTGTTGTCCACGGGAGTGGTACAACTTGAATTAATGTCAAAGGAGCCTGTCCGCAAAATGCCTGCCTTCAAGCGCATTCTCGTCAAACTCTCCGGAGAGGTCCTGATGGGCGAGCAGTCGTTCGGGATCGATCCCGAAGTCGCCTTGAAGATGGCAGAGCAGCTCCAGGAAGTCCACTCTCTCGGAGTTCAGACGTCGTGCGTCATTGGCGGCGGTAACATCTTTCGTGGGGTGGCGCCATCCACACGCGGCATGGACCGCGTCGCCGCTGACCATATGGGCATGCTCGCGACGGTCATCAACGCGGTAGCGCTGCAGGACGCGATCGAGAAGCTCGGCATCAATACCCGCGTCATGTCGGCGATCGAGATGCGAGAAGTCGCCGAGCCCTTCATCCGCCGCCGCGCGATTCGCCATCTCGAGAAAGGGCGGATCGTGATTTTTGCCGCGGGCACCGGCAACCCTTATTTTTCGACGGACACCGCGGCCGCGCTCCGCGCGATGGAGATCAAAGCCGACATCATCTTGAAGGGAACGCGCGTGGACGGGATCTATTCCGCTGACCCGGAAAAACACCCCGACGCCGAGTTCTTCGAACACATCACCTACATGCAAGTGCTCGAAAAAGGCCTCAAGGTGATGGACACGACGGCCATCTCTTTATGTCTCGATAACTCGCTCCCCATCATCGTCTTCGACATCAAACAACGAGGCAATATTAAGCGCATCGTGGAAGGCGAAAAAATAGGGACTCGAGTGGATGGAATCCCGGGAGGAGAGTGATGGAAAAAGAGCTCATGAAAGACGCCCAGTATCGGATGGACAAGACCCTCGAGGTCCTCCGGAAGGATCTCGCTTTGATCCGTACCGGGCGCGCTTCTCTGGCCATTTTGGACGGTGTTACCGTCGATTATTACGGAGCAAAAACACCTCTCAATCAGGTCGCCAACCTGGCGGTGCCGGAAGGCAATCTGATCACGGTCCAGCCGTGGGAGCCACCCCTGCTCGAGACAATCGAGAAAGCGATCCTCTCGTCGGATCTAGACTTGAACCCGGCCAATGACGGGAAGACCCTCCGCATCCACATCCCGCCGCTCACGGAAGAGCGGCGGAAGCTACTCGTCAAGCAAGTAGGCAAGATGGCGGAAGAAGGTCGCACCGCACTCCGCCAGGTACGCCGGGACGCGAACGATCGGCTCAAGCGAATGCTCAAAGACAAAGAGATCTCGGAGGACGACGAGAAGCGTGCTCTCAAGGAAGTGCAGGGCCTGACCGACGAGCACGTCAAGAAGGTGGACGAGATCGTGAAAAACAAAGAGCAGGATTTGATGACCGTTTAGCGCCCCTTCTCAGAAGTTCGTTAAAGGCAAGGGGGAGGTGGGGATAGGAGGAGATGTGGGGATAACAAAACTGCTTTTTTTTTATCCCGCTGTCCCCTCCTATCCAAACCTCTCCTTGCCTTGAAAACAGTACACAAAAATGGTCGCAAGGGCAGAGGAGACGTTTTTTACACACCTCGAATGTTCTCGTACCGGAGAGTCGTACGAGAAGGGCGAGATTCAGCATGTATCGCGAGCCGGCGCTCCCCTGCTCGCTCGCTACGACACGGCTCGGGCCCGCGCTTCATTCCAGCCGGACGCGCTCACGGGCCGTCCGTTCAACATCTGGCGCTACCGGGAGCTTCTGCCGCTAGCCAATACCAGCGATATCCTTTCTCTAGGCGAGGGCGGCACCCCGCTTCTGCAGGCCCATCGGCAAGGCGCACGGCTCGGACTTTCCTGCCTCTACATCAAAGATGAAGGCCTGAACCCCACCGCGAGCTTCAAGGTCCGAGGAATGGCTGTCGCGGTGTCGATGGCCGTCGCTCTCGGCGCGAAAGAGCTCGCCGTGGCCTCGGCGGGCAACGCCGGAGGCGCTCTCGCCGCCTACGCGGCGCGGGCGGGCTTGCCTGCACACATCGTCGTGCCCCGAGACGCACCGCGCGGGAGTGTCGCGGAAGCTGAAGCTTTTGGCGCGGAGGTGACCTATGTCGACGGGTTGATTGGCGACGCCGGCCGTCTCGTGGCGGAGCGGTCGGAGCGCCACGGATGGTACGACCTTTCGACGCTGAAAGAGCCCTATCGACTCGAGGGCAAGAAGACGATGGGGTACGAGCTCTTCGAGCAGCTCGATAGAACGCTTCCCGACGTCATCCTCTATCCCACGGGTGGCGGGACCGGCCTCGTCGGGATGTGGAAGGCTTTCGACGAGATGGAAGCACTAGGGTGGATCGGAAGCGGCCGGCCGCGGCTCGTATCGGTGCAGTCCACAGGCTGCGCTCCACTCAAGCGCGCGATGGAAAGCGGTGCTCTAGCGTGCACTCCCTGGGGAAACGCCGCCACCATAGCCCCCGGGCTGCGCGTGCCCAAAGCTCTCGGTGATTTTCTGATCCTGCGTGCGCTGCGCGAGACAAAAGGGCGGGCCGTCGCGGTCACCGACGACGAGCTCATGAAAGCGAGCCGCGCGCTCACCGAGACCGAAGGCATCTTCGCCTGCCCCGAAGGCGGAGCTTGTCTCGCCGCCCTCGAGAGTCTCGTCGACGAGAGTTGGGTGGGCAAGGATGAAACCGTCATTTTGTTCAACACGGCATCTGGAGCCAAGTATTTCTGATGACGAAGAAGCTCTATCTAGAAAACCCCTACGTCACGTCTTTCGAGGCCGAGATCCTCGAGACGCTCGATCTGGCTGAAGGCATCGCTCTCGTATTCGACGCGACCCACTTTTATCCCGAAACCGGCGGACAGCCCTACGACCTGGGTACGATCGACGGGATCGAGGTCACGAAGGTGCTCGAGTCCGAGGACGACACGATTCTCCACTTTGTCGAGAAGCGTCCCCGAGGCCTACAGGTTCGTTGTGAGATCGACGCCGCGAGGCGGCACGATCACATGCAACAGCATTCGGGCCAGCACGTGCTCTCCGCCGCCTTCGTCCGCGAGGCCGGAGCCGAGACGACATCCTTCCATCTCGGAGCCAAGGTCTCGACGATCGATCTCGACAAATCGCCCCTGTCAGACAAAGAGGTCGACGCCGTCGAGCGCGCCGCTAACAACGTCGTCGCACGCGCCGTCCCCATCAAGAGCCGCTTCGTCTCCGGCGTCGAAGCTCTAGCCCTGGAGCTCAGAAAAACGCCACCGAAACAAGACTCCCTCCGCATTGTCGAAGTGGAAGGCTTCGACCATCAAGCCTGCTGCGGCACACACCCACGCTCGAGTGCGGAGATCGGTCCGGTCGTCATCCGCGGTCTCGAAAAGCTCAAAGGCGGCACCCGGGTCGAGTTTCTCTGCGGCGAGCGCGCACTTCGAGACTACCGCATGACGGTGCGAAGAATCCGATCACTCGCAAGCGTTCTCAGCAGCTCGGAAGCCGCGCTCGTCGAGACGGCGCAGAAACTTCAGGACGAGCGCAAATCGATGAAAAAGGAGCTAGCGCGGCTCAGAAGCAAGGCGCTCGCGTCGAGCGCGGAAGCCTGGATGAGCGACGCCGAGGCCATCGGTGATGTGCGTGTTCTAGCCCGGGAAATCACGGCGGTCGGCCCAGCGGAGCTCCGGGCGATCGCGATGCAGCTCGCCGCTCAGCCCGGGCGTGTTTTGCTCCTGGGTGCTATCGCCGACGGACGCGCGCATCTCGTTTTCGCACGTTCGATCGACGTCGACGCTCCGATGGGAGAGCTCTTGCGTGGATCCGTTGAGCTGGTCGGCGGCCGAGGCGGAGGTTCACCGCAAGTATCTCAAGGCGGCGGCCCCGACACCGAGAAGCTCCAGGAAGCGCTCGAAGACGCGCGCGCGAAGCTCGCAAAGCGACTCTGACGGGTCCCAATCTTCTTTTCTTTTATTGCTTTTCCTTTGCGCCTTTGCGTTACGCTTTTCTTTATATTGCTCGGTTTTTCTTGATATTGATTGGCTTCGTGGAGCGAGACTACAATGTCGCTCCACCGATCATGCCGCGCCCATTGGTTCTCCTCGCCGTCCTCGCACTCGCGCAGTGCGGTTCGCCACCGCAAGAGAGTCCGAGACCGAGCAAGTCGGCGCCCGCCGCGACGATCGGAGAGGAGCCACTCGAGACCGCGACGATTGGCAGCGAACAGGTGCAGACGATCCCCGCAGAGCCCATCGCTATGGATACGGCGAGTCCCGAAGCCAGCCGCGCCTGCAGATGGTCGAGCGCGTGGAGAAAGCCCAATGTCCAAAAACCGCTCCTCGCGGGCGTCGGAGGCATTCCAATGCCGATACGAACGCACGACGTCGATGTCCAGTTCCCCGTCTCTCGCATCAAGCGCACAGGCAAAATGGTCGCGGAAATAGTCATCACACCAGACGGGACCGTCATGGAAGCGACGATCGTGCGCTCGCTCGAGCCGCGCTGGGCGGCCGCGGAGGAAGCGCTCTTGGAAGCCGCACGTCAATGGAGATACGAGCCGCCGCGGCTCGGAAACACACCCATCTCGGTGTGCACAACGCTCGTCGTCGATCCATGAGCCGATGGAACAGCTAACGCTTTTCGCCCCGGTCGGCGCGGCCGAACCGCCGGCCCGTGTGCGCGAGCTCGCCTCCGCGCTCCATGAAAGGCTCTACTTGGGCACCTCCTCCTGGTCGTTCCCAGGCTGGGACGGCATCGTCTATGACCGCAGAGTCTCGCAGACGACGCTCGCAAGGCACGGGCTCACAGCCTATGCGCATCATCCTTTGTTTCGAACAGTGTGCATCGACCGCACCTATTATGGGCCCATCACCGCGGAGGATTTCGCGCGCTACCGGTCGGCGGTCCCGGAAGACTTTCGCTTCGTCATCAAAGCTCACGAGCTCGTGACACGCGGGCGCCAGAAGCACGACATCGCCTCGCCCAACCCGTTATTTCTCGAGCCCGGATATGCGATCGACGAAGTCATCGGCCCGTGTCTCGAAGGGCTAGGGCGTCGCGCCGCTGTCATGTTGCTTCAGTTCCCGCCGCAATTTGTAGACGACGTCGCCGCGTTCAACGGCAAGCTCCACCGCTTTTTGTCCGAGCTTCCCAAGCGAGTGCTCTATGCCGTCGAGCTCCGCAACCCCGAGCTTTTCAACGACGGCTATCGCGAGCTCTTGCAGGATGTCGGCGCGAGCCATTGCTTTAACGTCCACCCCAACATGCCTGCACTCGAAGAGCAGGTCCAACAATCCGCACCCGATGCGTGGCCCACCATCGTCATCCGCTGGATGCTACGCCGTAACTTGCGCTATAGCGACGCCAAAGAGGCTTTCCATCCGTTTAACAAACTGCTGAACGAAGACGCCGCCTCGCGCCGCGCGGTCGCGACCCTTTGTCGCGACGCGAAGCGCGCCTTTATCATCGTGAACAACAAAGCCGAAGGCTCGGCACCGCTCTCTCTCGTGAGCCTCGCCGAAGAAATCGTCTCACCGACTCGATGAGCTCGGTTTGTGCCGGATCTCTTCCGGAGTGCGCTTCCCATCATGCGGCAGAAGCTCCAGCTTGAAAGTCACGGAAAGCTCCGTCGGGAGATAACACACCGTATCGTCACAGGCCTGATACAACAACGTCGCCCGAATCTCCAGCTCTGTGACATCCGGCTCATCGTAGCCCGGAAGCCGCGGCGAAAGCGTTATATCCTGAAGGATTCGGACCGACCCTTGAAAGACAGGTACGCTCTCTTGAATCGCGGGTAAGTGCATGATTTCCGATTCGGGAACACCGTATCGTGCACTTTCAAATAGGAAGCTTCGGAAACAGCCACCGAGACCGGGCGATAGCCTTCGACGCCGGGAGTATAGACATGCATCTTCGGAGGCAGCTCGAGCTCTAGCACAAGAGTAATCCGGTTTCCGCGGCGGGTGTTGTCCTGGGCGGGGTAAGCGGTAAGCTTCAAATGAGCCGTATCGATTTGCAGACGGGTGCCGCCCCCCGCGCCGAACTCGTGGACCAAAAGACTATCCGCGGTCACGCGCTGACGGTGTCACGGCTCGAAATATTTGGACGTGACAATCCCGTCGGCATCGATAACGAACGTACCTGGCCGCGCCATGCCAAAAAAGGCGTGGTCTTCTGGTACGTTGCGCTTCAAGATGCCAAACGCGCGAATCATCTCCGAGGCCGGAACCGCAAGGAGCGGATAGCGAAGCCCTCCCATCTGCTCGGAGAAATGTGCGAGGATTTCGGGGGTGTCGTAGCTAATCGCAACGACTGCCAGACCTTGGGCCCCGAATTTGTCGAAGGATTTGTCCAGCTCCACGAGCTGGGTTTTGCAATACGGTCACCAATCTGCCGAGCGATAAAAGAGAAGAACCGCGCCGTTCGGACCTTTCAAAACATCGAAATCCCAAGCCTTGCAGTTTTGATCGATCGCACGGAAATCCGGGATGCGGGCCCCGATCTCGAGACCGGTCTGCTCGTCATCATCCATCGGGTCGATCGGGCCGAAAACATGTTGTGCGACTAGCGGCGTCCCGAGGAGCACCATCAAAAGCCAACCACAAAAACTCCGTCGTAGAATCAGACGGGCCTCCGTCGCCATCTTAATTCATCGATCGTGAGCGTCAGCTGTAGTCGACCTTGCAGCGCGCAACGTGCAGTAATTCGAGCCGTGCCCCAAGAATCAGGATAGTCTCACTGTCTCTTGCCTAGAGCAAGTCGTCTTGCTAGCATGGTGCGTTTTCCATGCTTTTCAACATGGGCGGCTAGCTCAGCTGGGAGAGCGCGGCGTTCGCAATGCCGAGGTCACGGGTTCGATCCCCGTGCCGTCCACCACCGTAAATAGCTCAATTAAAACAATTTAGCGTCCCGCACTTGAGCCAGGGGTAACACTGGGGTAGCACACGCACGGAAACGATCCTCGACCATGTGCGGGCTCGTCGGGCTGTTCTCGTGGACGATGAGGCTCCAAGGACCCGGTGCGGAAATAGCCCCGGCTTAGCAGTCGGATTTGATGAAGGCTCCTGTCGGCTCGGGTCTTACCCGATGCGGCTGCCGCCTTTTTCCTTACGGACGCGATCCTGCGGCGAACACACCCTGCGGCGTCAGCGATCAGCGCGACGACGGCGACACGGGTTCGAGTCCCCGAGGGGAGCTTCACCCCTAGTATCAGCAATTGGTGGCAAGCTGCGGCTGGTGGCTTGACTACGATGGACAAGCACTGTAATCCCCGATCGGCATTGAAATCCGCGATCATCGTCTTGTCGCCGGTGAGATTGCGATAAAAGAGCACTCTTCCATTCGGGCCCCAAACGGGTTCCCGTCTACCGTCCGTCGAGATCTGCCACCTTCGTTCCGGTTCGGAAACGACTGCACGTAGACTTCATGCCGCCTGGCCTCGTCTGACGTGCAGACCAGCGATCGCCCATCGGGCGAAAAACGGGGCCAGGCAGGAGATTCGAGTAGAGTCGTTGGGCGCGCTCGCCCGACGTGTCGAGCAACCAAACATCGGACGGATTATCACCGGTGTAGGCGAGCAGCCGTCCGTCGGGCGTTGGCGACGCGACCCATTGCCGGTGCAGGCCTAGGTATCGCCCCACGGGCGCTCGAGGACTTCTGCGCGCGTGCTCGCGACACTTTTCGGCTGTGCTCGGCGCCGTGAGACTCCTACTCGATGCGGGCGCCGCCGTGAACCAGGTGAACGAGGCGGGTGACTCCGCGCTTCACGCAGCAGCGGTCACGGGAATGACGACAGTGATCCAGTTGCTCGCCGACGGAGGCGCCGAGCTCGAGCTCGAGAACAAAGCCGGTCAGACGCCGCTCGCCTTGACGATGCCAAGAGAAGAAGGACGTCCCGGAAGACGGAGACAGGTGGCGGGCTCCAAGGAGGCGGAAGAACTGCTCCGCAAGCTGGGTGCCACGCAGTGAGCTCCTACTGCTGACGTCGAGGTGCCCTCAATACCTGTAGTTCGTCATTATTAATGGGCGCGGGAACTGCGGGCTCGTGCGCCCCGGGCGACGAAGAAGAAAAGCAAGGTCGACGCCCGCGAAACAGTGTCGCCGTCACGTCGACTGCGCGCTTGATGCTCGGAAAGCAAGAAGGGTCACGGCTTCGGGCCACCCGACGTTCGCCACCGGAACGGAGCTACGCAGCATCCCGCCATTCGTAGCGATGGTGCAGCCCGCCCACTCTCGGAAGCGCAACGATTTTTGCGGTCGGTGACGGTCGTGGCGTGATGCTGTGCTCCGCAAAAACTCGATCCGACGTTGATTCCGCGATAAAGCCAAAGGCCTCGAGCGGGTTGTGGGCGTTATAGTAAACCTTGTGGCAGTGCCGGGGTGGCTTCTGTGGTTCAGCCTCCTCTATTTCTTCGTCACCGGCGTACTCAGAAGCCTCGGGGAAAACTTTATGGCATTTGCAAGGTTTATCGATTCGCTGGCTTCAGAATTAGGATCAGGGGATTGGTTTGGGCCCCTGCTCATGCTGGGGTTCATAGCGTTTACGGTCCTGCTTTATTTTGCCGACAAGGGGGCGGATGAGGATTTTCTTAAGAGAGATCTAAGCATTGACGAAGGAGGCGATTCTCGATCCTCGATTGTGGGTCGTGGCTAGTTGCCCCTCTCGTTGCCCTTCTGGCCTAGTCCCCAGGCAATCCATTGTAACGTATTGATTCTATTGGTATCCCCGACGGGACTCGAACCCGTGTTGCCGCCGTGAAAGGGCGGAGTCCTAGGCCTCTAGACGACGGGGACGCAATCTTTGGTGTTGTCGCAAGCTTGCTCAAGAATTCCTCAGCGTAGAGAACGAAAATTCCCGTAGACTCATCATTTGTCGTTTGTCCCCTAGTGGCTCCCTACGCATTTCGGGCCTCGCTTGCTCGTTTCTCTTTTTCCTTACAAAGCACTGACAATATTTAATTTAAAATGGTAGGCCGTGCTGGTCTCGAACCAGCGACATCCTGCTTAAAAGGCAGGCGCTCTACCAACTGAGCTAACGGCCCATCCATGAAAGATTGATTTTAGGGCGTCGCGCTCATTTCGTCAATAAGTGTTGGACTTCAGTTGTTAGACCTTACGCCGCAGGAGTTTTCTTGGGGGCACCGAACCAGTTGTCGAGCACGGAGCCGGCGCCCATGTCCAGAATGGCCGCGCGCCTTTCGGGTCCGGTGGACACCATCTCCACTGGCACGCCGCAGAGCTCCTCGATCGTCTCCAGATATTCGCGGGATTTGACCGGAAGGTCGCCAATGCGGCGCATACCGAACGTCGAGCTCTTCCATCCCGGTACGGTACGATAGACGGGGCGACACTCCCTGAGAGTCGAGAGCTCGCCGGGGAACTCGTCGACGCGCTCGCCGCGATATTCGTAATGCGTGCAGATCTGGATCTTGTCGAGGTCGTCGAGGACGTCGAGCTTCGTGATGGCGAGTGCGTCGAGGCCGTTGATTCGGTTGGCGTAGCGGACAACGACGCTGTCGAACCAGCCGCAGCGCCGGGGGCGACCCGTCGAGGCGCCGTACTCCGCACCTTTCTCCCGAATGGTCTCGCCGAGCGCACCCAACATCTCGGTTGGAAGCGGACCTTCTCCGACGCGTGTGATGTAGGCCTTCGTGATCCCCAAGATGCGATCGATGGCCTTCGGGCTAATGCCGCTGCCCGTGCAAGCGCCCCCCGCCGTCGGGTTCGACGAGGTGACGAAGGGATAGGTTCCGTGGTCGATGTCCAGAAACGTGGCCTGGGCGCCTTCGAACAGGACGTTCTTCCCTTCGAGGATCGACTCGTGAATGAGAAGCGACGTATCGCTTATGTGTGGTAGCACCTCGTTCGTGAAGCGGGCCAGGAGCTCCTTGGTCTCCACGAGGAGCTTCTCCGCGTCAGCCTCGATACCGAGCTGCTCCGCTTTGTCGCGCACGAGATATTCGAGCTTCTCGTGCAAGAAGTCGGTGTGTTTCAAGTCACCGACGCGCAAACCGCGGCGCCCGATCTTGTCTTCGTAGGCGGGGCCAATCCCGCGGCACGTTGTACCGATGCGTCGTTTTCCGAGCTTTTCTTCTTCGCGCTGTTCCGCGAGTCGGTGATACGGGAGGATGAGCTGGGCGCGGTCGCTCACGTAAAGATTCGCGCCGACTTCGATTCCGAGCGCACGCAACATCTTTGTCTCGGTCATGAAGGCTTCGGGATCGACGACGCAACCATTGCCGATGACCGACAAGACACCAGGGTGCAAGATGCCGGACGGAACGATGTGCAGCACGAATTCTTGCTCGCCCACGACGACCGTATGGCCGGCGTTGTGGCCGCCGCCGTAGCGAACGACGACTTGCACCCGCTCCGATAGCAGGTCCACATACTTCCCCTTGCCCTCGTCGCCCCACTGGGTTCCGACGACCACGATGTTCGGCATCTATGGCTCCTGGTGAAAACTCACAAGTGCTTAGTCTACCAAATCCAGATCGCATATGATTCGACACCATGGCGGTCACTTTCACGAGGCGTGAGCTCGAGTCTTCCCTTCTCGACGAGCTCGAGGCCCATCGCATGGTCGTTGTGACAGGGCCCCGAGGAGCGGGCAAAACGACGCTTCTCCAGGGCCTTCGCGCGCGTTGGCGTGGCGTCGCAGCACTCGTCCAGATGGAGCCCGTCGCCTGTTCTCCTGAAGTTCTCCGCAGTGCTTTTGCCGAGCTCGCAGGTGAAGCGCTAGGCCGTGTCACTAGCGCCATGACCCTTCATGAAGCCGTCGGCAAACGGGCGCGCGGCTCGCTCCTTCTTCTCGACGACATCGCTGAGCTCCGCACCTTGTCGTACTACCCGGGCGTCGAGAAGCCTCTCGACGGGTTTCTCGCGGCGATCGCTTCCGCAAAGGAAGCTACGGTGGTCACCTCACGCTTTGATTTCTGGATGCGACGTCACTTCCCTGAGCTGCACTATCTGTCGCTCCCGCCTCTGTCCGTGCAGGAGCTCGAATCCGCCGGGGTACGCGAGCCCGAGCTGGTCGCGGCCGCAACAGGCGGGCTTGCTGTTCACGCCCGGCACCTCGCCGATGGCGACGTGGAAGAAACGCTCAGCGATGAGCTCGAGCGTGGCGGCCGGATCGATGCCGAATGTCGCGCGACCTACGCCGAGCTACTCCACCGCGCTCGTGGTTACGGGGCATGCAAGTGGGTATTGCGGATCCTTGCGGACGAGGAAGGCTTGAATCTCACGGAGGTGGCGCGGCGGATGGACCGAACGCCTGGCTCGACGCGGGACTACCTTCTGTGGCTCGAAGAGGTCGACCTGCTCATTGCGCGAAAGAAGCGCTATTTCTATATCGACCCAATCCTACGGCTCTGGATGCGTGTGCACGGTCAGGGCTGTCTAGCTACTCAGGCGGACATTCAGCGTGAAGTGCGTGCTCACCTCGAAAGCGTTGAAGGAGAAGTTACCGAAGACGCGTTCCGGCTTCCGTCGCGCCCGTCCGAAAATCTGGTGGAATTTGACTAGGACGTAATCAGTCGAGGCCGAGCAGGCCGCGTATGTCTTCTTGAAGGCGGTCCGGCGTTTTGCTGGGATTGAAGCCGATGTGCCGCTTCACGATGACGCCCTCACGGTCGATGAGATAAGTCGTCGGCATCGCGTAGATCATGAACTCGTTGTCGACATCGACCGTGCTGAGCAAGTTCGTGTAGCTGACGCCGAGCTTTTCCAAGTAGGTGCCCACCTCTTCCGGCGGCGGCATCCGGTCATCCACGTGCACGCCGACCACTTCGAGTCCGTCCGCACCGTACTTCTCGGAAAGTGTTTGGAAAAACGGCATCGATTTGACGCACGGGCCACACCAGACTGCCCAGAAGTCCAGCACGACGACTTTCCCGCGCATCTGCTCGAGTGAGAATTGTTCTCCGGCGACGGTGGCAATCTCGAACGCGGGCGCTTTTTCGCCGACGATGTCTTGACGCGCACCTGCGCTTATCGTCCATACGCGTGCGAGCCCGAAGACCAACAAAAAAGTCACGCCAAGCCAGAATCCTTTGCGCTCGATGCGTTTCATGTTGTCGCCTCCGCGACGGTCTCGGTTGTGGCGGGCTGCACGGGTTCGGCTTCCTTCTCGGCGAGCCAACGCTCAGCATCGATGGCCGCGGCACAGCCCGTACCCGCTGCCGTCACCGCTTGCCGGTACACTTTGTCGGCAACATCTCCACTAGCGAAAACCCCTTCGACGGAGGTCCAGGTTCCTTCCTCGAGTGTCAGGTAGCCCTGGTCGTCGGTCGCGAGCAGCCCTTGGAAGAGCCCGGTATTGGGCACGTGGCCGATCGCGACGAAAAGCGCGCCGACGGCTAGGTCCGATTCCTCGTCCGACTTGCGGTTTCGAATGCGTAGACCGGTGACATCGTTGTCCCCGAGCACTTCGACGACCTCGCTATCCCAGAGAAACTCGATCTTCTCATGCTTGAAGGCGCGGTCCTGCATGATCTTCGACGCACGTAGCTCGTCGCGCCGGTGGATGATGGTAACCTTGGTCGCGAAACGGGTGAGAAAAAGCGCTTCTTCAATGGCCGTGTCGCCGCCGCCCACAACCGCAATTTCTTTCCCGCGATAGAGTGCGCCATCGCAAGTAGCACACGCAGACACCCCGCGATTCTGGAGCTTTTTCTCCGACTCGAGGCCGAGCCACTTCGCCGCGGCACCGGTTGCAATCACGAGCGCGTCCGCGAGATAGGTTTCCTTCGCCGTTTCCACTCGGAACGGCCGCTCCGATAGGTCGACCGATGTGGCGTCAGCGTAGACGATCTCGGTACCGAATCGCTCCGCTTGTTTGCGGAACAGATCCATCATGTCGGGGCCGGTCACACCTTCGGGAAAGCCCGGGTAGTTCTCCACATCGGTGGTGAGCATCAGCTGCCCGCCGGGAATGCCGATCTTGGGATCGGCGCCCGAGCCTGCTATCACGAGTGGCTCGAGCTCCGCGCGTGCGGCGTAAATGGCAGCCGTGTAGCCTGCTGGGCCGCTGCCTATAATGATGACGCGCCGGCGTTTCGTTTCAGTCATCGTTCGTTGTCCCTTCAATTCAGATGTTTTTCGAGCATCGCGGTCAAGTTCGCCTTTGAAGTAATCCCGATCACGTGCTCGCGAATTTCACTGCCTTTGAACACGATGACGGTAGGGATGCCGCGGATATCGTAGCGGTCGGAGACGGCCGCGTTGTCGTCCACGTTCAGTTTCCCCACGCTCGCCCGTCCGTCGAACTCCTTCGCGAGCTCGTCGATCGCGGGCGCCATCATGCGACAGGGCGCGCACCATACTGCCCAGAAGTCTACTAAAGCGGGCTTGGACGATCGAAGCACGTCCTCGTCCCACGTCTCGGTGGTGAAAGCCCTTGCGTTACTCATATCTGACTCACAGTAGCAAATGCACCTACCGTAGCCTATGACAAACTTCATGGGAGACCAAAGGAAGCGAGCCAAGGCGTGCGTGCTATCCTCCGGGCTTGCAACGAGCTACGCCTTTTTTTCCCACGCGCTCGAAAGGTCAGTGCTTTCTGACCGACCATCTTTACGTAGAGCGCATCGTCGAAGCCATTGCGCCCGCAGCTGAGGAGACTCTCCTCGAGATCGGTGCGGGTGAAGGGCAGATAACAGTTCCGATGCTCGACAAAGGCGCTCGCATCGTTGCGGTCGAAGCAGACAAGCGGCTTGCGGCGAAGCTTCTTGCTCGTGCGGCGTCGGATGAGCGGCTCGAAGTGCTTCAACAAGACGCGCTCAAGGTGGACTTTCTCGACGTCATCGCGTCCCGCAAGCTCGAGCGCACACGTGCTTTCGGAAATCTTCCCTACTCCATCGCGGCGCCTATTTTGTTCAAGCTCATCTCCGCGGCGCCCGCGTTCAAGAGTCTTACGCTGATGTTTCAAAAAGAGGTCGCCGAACGCCTCGTAGCCCCGCCCTCGACCGCAGCCTACAGTCTTCTCAGCGTTGTTGCACAGCAGGCTGCCCAGATTCGGGTGCTTTTCAGCATCCCGCCCGACGCGTTTCGGCCGCGGCCGCGGGTTCTCTCCTCATTGGTAGCGTTCGAGCTCCGTCACGACCGCGCACCTGGCTACGGGAACGAGGCGACCTTTCGCGCGCTCGTCAAAGGTCTCCTCGCCCACCGTCGCAAGACCATCCGTAACAATATCAAGCATTTACACCCCACGGGTGTGTCGCCGGAGCGCATGCGTGAAGCGCTCGAACAGCTCGGGATCGATCTGTCGCGGCGGGCCGAAACGCTGTCGGTGGAAGAATTTGCGGAGCTCGGGCGAATTTGCGCTTCCCCCGCGTGATTTTCTGGTACTATTTAAGCGATTTCTGAGGATCAGTAAGCTAAACCCGTGCCATCAATGGTAAAAACTGTCGATCGTGGACCTCTGGATATTGTTCCCTTGGGAGGACTCGGCGAGTTTGGTCTCAACATGATGACCTATCGCCACGGCGACACGATGCTCGTTGTCGACGCGGGTATCATGTTTCCTGGCCCCGAGTACCCCGGCGTCAACATCCTCTTGCCGGACACCCGCTACCTCGAAGAGCATCGCGACGTGTTCCGCGGGATCGTTTTGACTCACGCGCATGAAGACCACATAGGCGCGCTTCCCCAAATACTCAAGCAATTCAAGGTTCCTGTCTACGGCACCAAGTTGACGCTCGGCATGGTGCGCCGGAAGCTCGTCGAGCATGAGCTGGATTCCGAAGTGGAGCTACACGAAATTTCACCGGGTGAGTCGTTCTCGGTCGGAAGCTTCGGCACGGAGCTGGTTTCGATGACCCATAGCCTCGCCGATGCGGTGGCCGTCATTCTCGACACGCCACAGGGCAAGATCGTCCACACTGGGGATTTCAAAGTGGACGAAGCGCCCCCGATAGGACCGCCCATCGATTTGAAGCGACTTGCGCAGATCGGCAAAGAGGGTGTGCTCTGCATGCTCTCGGACAGCACCAATGCCGAAGTCGCCGGCCGCACGGGCAATGAGAGCTCGGTTGCCGACGCGATCAAGACTCTTATCACCGAGGCCCCCGGCCGCGTGCTCTTCTCGTGCTTCACGTCGAGCACGCATCGGATCCAGATCGCACTCGACGTCGCGGCGAAGCTTGGGCGCAAAGTGGCGCTGGTCGGTCGGAGTATGGTCGAGAACACCCATACCGCGATGGATCTCGGCTACATGAAAGCGCCCGCGGGCTTGATTCGCACGATCGAGGAGTTCGACCAGGTTCCGCGGAACAAACAGCTCTTCATCACCGCGGGAAGCCAAGGCGAGCCCTTTTCAGCGCTCGCCCAAGTCGCGAACGACACCCATCGCTACATCTCGATCGAGCCGGGCGACCGCGTCCTCTTGAGCGCGCGCATCATTCCCGGTAACACGCGCTCCGTAAACCGCGTCGTCAACCGCCTACATCGGCTCGGTGCCGACGTCTTTCAGCCTGGGCGCGCCGACATCCACGTGTCCGGCCATGCGAGCGCCGAGGATCTGGACATGGTGCTCCGCCTCGTCCAACCCGAGAGCTTCGTTCCCATTCATGGCGAGTGGCGCCAGCTCTTCCACCACGCTAAGATCGCGCGCGATAGCGGTGTCGACCCGGAGGCCGTTTTCCTTGCCGAGGATGGCGACGTCCTCCGCTTCGATGAAGGCACGGCGATGATCGTCGATCACTTCGATACACAACGCGAGCTCGTTGACGTGAGCGGCCTCGGGCTCGTCGATGACTGCGTGGTGCGCGACCGCCGACGCCTCTCGGCAGCGGGCGTCGTTGTTCCGATGCTTTCGCTCACGTCGAGAGGCACGCCTATCGTCTCGGACATCTTGTCGCGCGGCTTCGTTGACAACGAAAACGCTGAGGCCCTTCTCAGCGAAGCGCACGATATTGTGCTCGACGCGGTGCGCTCACTCTCGTCCGAGGAGTCGGGGAGCGAGCAAGCAGTGGAAGATCTCGTCAAGGTCACGCTCAAGCGCTTCTTTCGCAAGAAAGGCATCCGGCGTCCCGTCATCCTCCCTGTCGTCGTGGAAGCGGAGGAAGAATGAGCATCGCGTCGGCGATTTGGCTCGGAACCGTCCAGGGGTTGACTGAGTTTCTCCCTGTGTCGAGCTCAGGCCACCTGGCCATCGCGCAGCATTTCATGACAGGATTCGAACAGCCGGGCCTCCTGTTCGACATCGTGCTGCACCTTGGCACTCTGGGCGCGGTGCTCCTCTATTTTCGCCAGGATCTCGTTTTTCTTGCTACCGGTCTCAAGCCGGCTTCTACGGGTTCGGACGCTCGGCGACTGATCGGTCTTCTCGCACTCAGCACCGTCCCCATTGTCATCATGGCGCTGCTCTTCAAGGATCGGGTCGAGCAGGCCTTCGAGCAGCTGTGGCTCATCGGAGCTTCTCTCTGTGTGACGGGCGGGTGGCTCTTGCTGACGTCACGAGTAGCCTCGGGCAAGCGGCAGCTCCGGGATGTAACGATGCGCGACGCTCTCATCGTCGGCCTCTGCCAAAGCGCCGCTCTACTTCCCGGCATTTCGCGCTCGGGAACGACGATTGGCGCCGGCCTTATGCGCGGACTCGAACACGGCGCCGCGGCCCGTTTTTCCTTCTTGCTCTCCATTCCCGCGATTGTCGGCGCGACTATTCTCAACGTGAAGGACGTAGCGTCCATGGCGAGCGACGCTCTGGTTTCCTATTTCGTTGGCTTCTCTACGGCGTTCGTGATCGGCTATATGGCTATCGGCGTCGTCATCAGGTTTCTAGAGAAGCAAAAATTTCATCTATTCGGCTACTATTGCCTCGCCTCTGGAGGAGCGGTCCTTGGCTACGTCACCCTTGGGAACTCATAGAAATCACGCCGCCAATTGGGTCCCGGCGGAGAGGCTTTCCGAGATCCTCGGCATTGGTCTGATGGCGTCGGCGCTCATGCTGGCAGTGAGTCTCTTGTCGCATTCGCCGGGAGATCCCGCGTGGTATTTCAAGGAGACGATGCCTCGCCCGACCCACAACCTGATTGGGCCCGCGGGTGCGTTCCTCTCCGAAGCCTTTCTTCAGATCTTTGGCCTCGCCTCTTTCCTTCTGTCCATTTTGCTCTTCTTCACGGGATGGAACCGTTTTTGGTGCCAGCCTCTCGACTCGCGGATGAGCAAGGTCGTCGGTCTCGGGACGTTCGTTGTCACGTTTTCCGGTCTGCTTGCGCTCGCGCTTGGCGAGCTCCCACTCGGAGGCCAACTCAGGCCGGCGGGCGGCGCGCTTGGACAGCTACTAGCGTCTTATCTCGTCTCGCTTTTGAACCCCATAGGCGCTTTCATTCTGCTCGTCACGGTCATGTTTGTCGCCCTGACGGTGGCCACGCACTGGTCTCTCAGCGCTGGTGCCAAGAGCTTCCGTAGTTGGCACAAACGCAAGGGCGCTGAAACGCTAACTGCGTTCCACCATTTTCGGGAGAGTCGTCGCAAGGAGAAGCTCCGCAAGCGCGTGGTGAAGAAGCACGCGAAACGCGCGAGCCTCGGGAAGAAAAAAGAGGAAGACGCGAAGAAGCGAAAAGAGCGCACGTTGAAGACGACCGTCGCCCAAAACTCCCCTCCCACGCCTCAAAAACAGGAGCTTCTCCCCTTCACGCCGAAGAAAGGCCGTTGGAATGCGCCGCCTTTCGGGATCCTCGACGCTCGAAACGAAGAGGTCCCGACTGACGAAAAGGAGCTGATGGAGCGGGCCAAGCTTCTCCAGCAGCGTTGCGGCGAGTTCTCGGTTCAGGGTCACGTGCAACAAATCCACCCCGGACCTGTCGTGACGACGTTCGAGTTCAAGCCCGATGCGGGGATCAAGTACAGCAAGATCACCGCGCTCTCGGAAGATCTGTGCCTCGCGCTCAAAGCCGAGTCCGTACGTATCGACCGCATCCCGGGAAAATCCACCGTCGGCATCGAGATCCCAAACGTGAAGCGCGAAACAGTTAGCCTTCGCGAGATTCTCGAAACGGAAGAGTTCCAAGGAAGCTCGGCACGTCTTAGCTTGGTGCTCGGGAAAACCATCCATGGCGCGCCTTTTGTCAGCGATCTCGCGCATATGCCGCACCTTCTCATCGCCGGCGCAACCGGAAGCGGCAAATCCGTTCTCTTGAACAGCCTCATCTGCTCCATCCTCTACAAATCGACGCCGGACGAAGTCAAGTTGGTCTTGATCGACCCGAAGCACGTCGAGCTCGGCGTCTATCAAGATATCCCGCATCTTCTGACACCGGTCGTCACCGACCCCAAAAAGGCAAGCGCCGTTTTGAAATGGATCGTCTACGAGATGGAGAGCCGAATCAAGATGCTTGCCTCGGAAGGCGTCCGCAACATCGACCAGTACAACAACATCATCCGAGGCGCGGCCTTGGCCGGTGAGACGCGAGAGAACGACAATGGCGAGCCGCTGAAACCGCTCCCATATATGTTGGTGATGATCGACGAGCTCGCGGATCTCATGATGATTTCATCCTCGGAGGTCGAGGACGCGATCACACGCCTCGCGCAGATGGCGCGTGCGGTCGGCATCCATCTCGTGCTTGCAACCCAGCGTCCTTCGGTGGATGTTATCACCGGTATCATCAAGGCAAACTTCCCGACACGCATCGCCTTTCGTGTCGCCTCTCGCGTCGATTCACGGACTATCCTCGACAGCAACGGCGCCGAGCAGCTTCTCGGCCGCGGCGACATGCTGTTCTTGCCCCCGGGCTCGGCCCGGCTCATACGCCTGCACGGACCCTTTGTCTCAGAGGCCGAAGTGGGCCGCCTGGTCGCCTTTTGGAGGCGGGAGGGCAAACCGGAATATAACAAAGCGATTCTAGACGCGCAGGAATCGAATGAAATCGCTGCCTTCGAAAAAGACGAGCTTTTCGACAAAGCGGCCCGCCTCGTCGTGGAGACGCGCGCGGCATCCACTTCTCATTTGCAGCGGCGTTTGAGGCTTGGCTATAGCCGCGCCGCGCGCATCATGGATATGTTGGAAGCCGATGGCATCGTGGGCCCATCCGAGGGCTCGAGTCGGCGTGAGGTGCTGGTTCCCAAGGAATACTTTGATGCGGTCGACCACCAATTGCGTTAGAACGGCGAGTCTCAGCGGCTTCGTTGTCGTCGCGCTGTCTTGGTCGTTTCCGGGAGCGGTGGAAGCGCGGAGGTCTGCATCGATGCTCTACAAAGACGCGCAGAGCGCCGAAAAGCGACTCCATCAGTCGACATCGAGTATCGCCAAGCAATCCGTTTGGACGAGTATCGCAAAGCTCTATCGCAAGGTGGTCATCAACCATCCCCGGAGTGGCTATTCCGACGACGCACTCTACTACGAGGCCGAGATCTATCTCGAGATCTTTCGCCGCTTCGACGACCGCGCCGCGCTCATACGGGCGCTAGACAGCTATCTTCTTCTCGCCAACGGATACCCCGCGAGCCGGTGGGCGAGAAAAGCACGCCTCAGCCGCGGGAAGCTCTTTCTCAAGCCGCTATCAGATCGGAAATCCGCGAGTATCGCGCTACGCAAGGTAGTGTCCCTATGGCCGAATGCAAGCGAAGCGGCCGAAGCGCGGCGGCTGCTCAACAACCTTTCGCGGCCGAAGCCCGCGGCGAGCGAAAGCTTTCCGAAAGGCGTGGTCGGCGTACGCAACATCCGACACTGGTCGGACTCGAAGCGCGAGTATACGAGGGTCGTCATCGATCTAGACAAGGACGTCAAATATCGCCAAGGACAGCTCGAGAACCCGGACCGCATCTATTTCGATCTCATCGGTACCCGTGTGACCCAGGCGCTCGCCTCCAAGAGTTTTCCCGTCGAGGGCGATTTCCTAAAGCAGATTCGTGTCGGGCAAAACAATCCCGGCGTCGTGCGGGTAGTGCTCGATTTCAAGCGTATCAGCGAGTACAACGTATTCTGGCTTCCCGACCCTTATCGGCTCGTGGTGGATATCTCAGGTCGGAAGCCGCGCCCCCAAACCCTCGTCGCCGATAAGACTCCCCGACCGGCGCCTCCTCCACGCACCACACCGACTCCGCGAACGACCCCCATGCCCGGCGCCGAAGACACGGCAGCCCTGAAGCTTCCGCCTGCGCCCACGCGCGACGGCTTTTCGACCGCGCGCCAGCTCGGCTTGAGCGTCGGTCGGGTGCTCATCGATCCCGGCCACGGCGGACGCGACCCGGGCACACAGAGCAAGAAGCTCCAGGAAAAACACCTCGTGCTCGACATCTCGAAGCGTGTGGCCAAGCTTCTCGAGAAAGACAATTTCGAGGTCATGATGACCCGGCGCTCCGACGTTTTCATCCCTCTCGAGGAACGGACGGCCATCGCGAACTCCAAGGGGGCCGACCTTTTCGTGTCCATCCACGTGAACGCCTCGCGCAATTCGCGCCCCCGCGGTACGGAGACTTATTTTCTCAACCTCACCAACGATCCGGCCGCGGCCGAGGTCGCCGCGCGCGAGAACGCTACAACCACGCGCCGATTGTCAGAGCTGAACGATTTGCTGCAGAAGGTCATGAACAACAGCAAGATTACCGAATCCCGCGAGCTGGCAACCCACGTCCAGAACTCGATGGCTGGGGATCTTTTCTCATCGCCACGCGACTCGAGAAACCGCGGCGTGAAGAAGGCACCGTTCTATGTGCTTCTCGGCGCCCAGATGCCGGCTGTTCTCGTCGAAGTCGCCTACCTCTCGAACCGCAAGGACGAGGCGCTGCTTGCGAACGTCGCTTATCGTCAGAAAATCGCCAAATCCATAGCCAAGGGCATCCGCAGCTACCACGAGACGCTTGGGCAAACGACGACGGTAACGGCTTCGGGCGCTCGCATCGTCGCACCCCAATAAAGTGCTAAAATAGCGCTCAATGGAGCGCGTTCTCGCTTTTCTGCTGCTACAAGCAAATCAACCGGCTATTCGCTATTTCACGCTGAAGGACCCGAACCCGGAGCCCTCCTATGCATGGGTCATCCTGCAGGCGTTCTTTTTTATCGGGGTCATGATGCTCGTCATGATTACCCTCGGGGTGATTTTCGGTGGCTTTCGCTACTGGCTGCTGACGAAGTTCCCGAACAACAAGCTCAACGGAACCGACGAAGAAGACCTCCTACATTCCTTCCGTCTGAACGACCGATAGAGGGCGCTACTAGCCGCGGATGCGGATCTGAGCTCGGATTACGCCTCCTTGCGACGTCGGCACGGTAATCACGGCCCCGTGTGCGATACCGGGTGGAACGCGGAAGACGACCCGCTCGTAGCCCCGCAAGAAGCCCTCGCCTCCACATGGGTGGCACCAGCCAAAGAAGTCGAGGCCCCGGCCCGAGCAACGCGAACACTCGCGCTCGCGGAGCACGTCGAGCGCGAGCTCGCCGCCGCGGAAGGCCTCCTTGAGCGACATGACGATGTCGACCTGCGCCGGAGGCGCGGCGCGGCGCGGGCGGACCTCGCGGAAGGGAATGAGCGGCTCTTCGAAACCGCCGGTCCAGCTTACCGGCGTTGTGGTCGGGGTGGCGTCGTAGGCACGGCGTCGCTCGGGAGCGGACAGTGTTTCGTACGCGTTTTGGAGGACACGAAATCGCTCCACGTCCCCCGGTGTGCCGCTATCTGGATGGACTTCCTTGACGAGGGCGCGATAGGCCTTCTTGATCTCGGCTTCCGTGGCGCTGCGCGCGACACCGAGGGCTTTGTAGTGGTCCACTAGGTCTCGGCCTCGACCTGGACAAAGCGACAGACGCGGTTCCTGTCGAGTTTCTTCGCGTGGTAGAGCGCTTGGTCCGCGGCATCGAGCAGAGACTCGGGAGTGTCGCTTTGGTCGGGGAACATGGCGAGGCCGATGCTGACGGTAACGTGTGTGCGCTCTCCAACCGCATGAATTTTCGTTTGCCCCACGGATGCGTGAATATGCTCCGCCGAGTCGAGTGCAGCAGCGGCCGTGACTTGCGGGAGGACGACCACGAACTCCTCGCCACCAAACCGCGCCAAGACATCGGTCTGGCGGAGTCGATCGGAGAGCGTTGTCGCGACTTTCTTCAAACCGCGGTCCCCGAGCGCGTGACCGTAGTTGTCGTTGAAGCTCTTGAAGTGGTCGATGTCGAGCAAGAGTAACGCCAGGCTCGATTCGGACCGGCCAGCGCGCGCGAGCTCACGCTCGAGAGCACCGTCGAGATAGCGCCGGTTGAAAAGGCCTGTCAGCGCGTCGGTCGCGGCGAGGTTCTCCACGCGTTCGTAAACGATCGCGTTTCCTAATGCCACGGCTGCCTGGTTGCAGTAGATCCGCAATAGGCGAAGCTCGCGCGCGGGGAACGGCTCGCCGCTTCGGGTCAACAGAAGCGCGCCGCAAACGCGCTGCTGCGCTCTCAGTGGAATGGCTAGAAAATTGGTCGCGGTGGTCGCCCGCTCTTTAGGGTCCAGAATCGGCATTCCCGAACGCCTCTCCATGCGTATCGCCAAAGGCTCCTCGCGAGCACGCAATACCCAGCTCGACGACTCGAAAGGGAAAGACTTTCCGAGAATCTCCTTTCGGTAGCCTTCCGTAACAACGACGGAGAAAGCTTCGTGTGCCTTCCGAGAGAAGGCACACGGCACAGGTGTCGAACTTCCCGACGCCGCGCGCGTAATCGACGATGTGCCGGAGCAGGTCGACGACATGAGCCGCGGCCGAAAGCTTCTCACTCGCTCCGAGCAAGCCTTTGAGCTCGAGCTCCTCGACATAGTGTTGCGCCTGGCGCCGGAATAGCGTCTGAGCTTCGAAGATTTGGGCGGCGATAGCAACGGCCAACTCACGGCGATTCTCGCCGAAATGCCCGGGGCGCTCGTGCTCGAGAGTGAGGATCAAGGGCGGCTCGTCCCAGATACGGATTGGGATCGCAAGACCGATTGCACCGGCACTGCTCGTGCCACCATGGCAATCGATGCGGTTTCGTTGCGGAAGCGAGCGAGACGGGCTGCTCCGTCTGCAACACGGCCGGCAAGAAGCTGCCTCTTAGATCGAAGCGCTTGGACTCCACCTCACTCTCCCCTTCAGTAGAGAGCCGCACCCAATGAGACGTCTCTCCCTCGGCAACTTGAAGAAGCGTTGCAGCGCGCGATTTCGTCGCCTTCCCCGCGAGCTGAACTAGCGGCTCGAGATAGGACTCGAGGCGTTGCAGCTGCTCGGCGCGCCCCACTCGCTGCCCCTCTTCGCTCAGTGGCGAGACGGCGTGTTCTTCGGGATCGCTCACGCTCAGCTGTCTCAACCCCGTGTCGAGGCGAGCGGAACGTCGAGTAGGTCAGGCCGACGAGAAGAAGCAATACGTGTGTGAGGCGGAGCACGTCGTCGGTACCCATCCCGGGGCCGACCCGGATGGACGCCTCCGGAAGGAAGAGTCCCAAAGAGCTGGTCAGGATGGCCGTGCCAGTCCCGATGGGCACAGCGATCTTGTGGACACGGCCGGAAGAGATGCCTGTGGGCGCGGGTATCACTCGAGGACTCCAGCCGCCTCCTCAGATACACGAAGCGCGCGAGACATCGCGTCCGAGAAGCGCGACACGAGCGGGGCGGTGTCGAAAACAATCGCGCGCTCCAAATCCTCCCGCAGAGGTTCCGACTCGTCGACACGCAGGCTAACTGGCGGGTAGCCCGCGGAGCACGCGAAAAAGCTGAGCAAAAGATGTCCCGTACGAAAATTGCCTCTGTCGAAAGGCGCTATCTCGACGAAACGGGCGAACCAGAGCGCCATCCGCTGGGCTGGGAACATCCCCTGGGCACTGTCGGCCGAGAGCCACTCCAGCAAATTGTCGAGCTTGGCACCAATGAAGCGTGGCGGAGATGGCCGTGCATTGTGAAATTGCGGTTTGGCATCCGAGGTTCGAAATCGGCCGTCCGCACCCGGATTCGACAGCTGGTGCACCTTGCGGATGAGCTCGACGTTCGGTACGTCGCGTTCTTCGGCGGATTTCTCGATCACCGCTATGACCTGGAGTTGTGCCCGTACGGTGTCGTTCTCCTCGGCATCGTCCCGTTCAATCGCAACCCCCGTCAGGCGAAGCGTTTCCACGGCGAGCTCTAAGCGCAAGGCCGCGAGGGCCGGCAAAGCCTCCGCGTCGCTCGCCGCCGTCAATCGATTAAGACGACGCTCGAGGGCATAACCCGGAGCCTCCCGCTTGGCGGGATGAAGATGAATCGGAAGATCGGGCATTTTGTTAGTGAACGGTATAATTGTAGCGCGGTTATGGACTTTCCGCTATCCGCTCCGCTAGGCGGGCGCGATCGACCAGCTCGTCCCGCAGCGCTTTCGAGATGGTACGACATGCGCTCGATGACGTGGAGAAGCTCCATTTGCAGCCCAGGATTGCGGGACAGACGCCGAAACGCCCGGATTAAGCGATGATCCTTCGGGTCGAGCATGTCCCCTTCGGGCGGAGGGTCGATGGCGCTGACGAAACAGCCCAACGGCACGTCGAGCGCCCGTGAGATCTTCAGGAGCCAGTCGCGAGAGATCTTGCGGCGACCGAGCTCGAAATTCGTCAGCGCGCCTTGCGAAATATTAATTTTCTTGGCGAGGTCTTTTTGCTTGATGCCGTGCTCGAGTCTGACTTTACGAATGCGCTGTCCGATCTTCTTGAACACACAGATTCCCTCTTTAAAAATGTAGTGGGGAAATTGAATGATGTCGAGGGGTACGTATATTGACCACATGCAAGGTCCTGGTGTCAACCGAAACATTACGGGATTACAATTCGTTACTCCCGAACGAAATGTTGCAAAAGCTCGGAAAAGTGCTTTAAAACCTTGAGTCGCGCGCCTCCCTGAGAGCGAACCTCCTCGTGCTCGAACGTCCACGTGTTCTCGTGGGGGATGTACACAGCGCCGAGGCCAGAATCGAGCGCGGGATTGATGTCGGAGCGCGGGCTGTTCCCTATCATCCAGCTCTCATCCCTAACGATGGCGTGACGTTCCACAAGACGGTGGTAGTCTTCGGCCTTTTTCTCAGCAGTGACCTCGACCTCGTGAAAAAAAGCCTCGACACCGCTTCGCGCCACCTTGTCACGTTGCTCGTCGAGCTCCCCTTTCGTGAAAAGGATGAGACGATGCCGCTGGCGCAGGAGCGGGAGGGTCTCTTTCACGCCCGGAAGGTACTGGATGGGCATGCGCCGCACACGCTGCGCGAGCGAGAGGATGCGGGCGCGGTCCAAGGAAGACGCAGGTCTCCCCTCTAATTCCTCGAGAGTATCCAAGAGGGACCGGGAGTAGCCGCCGCACCCATAGCCGTGGATCGGGATGTTGCGCTTCTCGATTTGGGTGAGCCGATCGCGTGCCGGCTCGCGCTCCCCCCCGTGCGACTCGACGATGTCGAGAAAACGCTCGGTCGCCTCCCCGAAATGGATGTTGTTCTCCCAAAGCGTGTCGTCAGCGTCGATGATTAGCGTCGATCTCAAGGGGTCACCCTTCGGACAGAAGGCTAAGAGGCTCGAGCGAGCTGCTCAGCGCCTCGTCGAGTGGCAACTAGCCGCTCTCCGTTTAGGCTCCTCCCTTCACCGTCTCTCTCAGCGCGGTGTAAAAGCTCTCGTTTTCGTCTTTCGTCCCAATCATGACCCGCAGCATGTTTTGGAGCCGTGGGTGCGCGCTCACGTTTCGAACGAGAACGCCGCGCGCGAGCAGTCCATGGAATGTCTTGTCCCCGCCTAGCGACGTACGAAAGAGAAGAAAGTTCGTTCTCGACGGAAACACCTCGACGCCCGGAAGCTCCCCGAGCCGCGTAACTAGCGCCTCACCCGTCACCGCAATCTTCGCCGTGCGCGCGAGCACCAAATCGTAGAAAGAGAGAGCCGCTAGAACAGCCTTTTGGGATACCCGGTTCAGTGCATAGGGTTGCTGCACTTTGACGATTTGGCAACGCAAAGTGGGCTGGAGCAGCACGTAGCCAACACGGAGCCCGGCCATGCCGAGCGCTTTCGAAAACGTACGGAAGATCAGCAAGTTGGCGTGCTCGTCGAGAAGGGCCCGTCCGTTCTCGATGGACAACTCCCAATAGGCCTCATCGAAAACGACGAGGCCAGGCGCGCTCGCCACGATCCGCCGGATGCCCTCTAACGAAAGAACCGTTCCTGTTGGGTTGTTCGGAGAGCACAGAAAGAAGAGATGCGGCGCGTGCTCAGAGACTGCGTCGACGAAAGCGCCCACATCGTACTCAAAGCTTTCAGTCAGCGGAACCTCGACCACGTCGGCTCCTTGAATCCGTGCTGCTTGGCCATAGACGAAAAAGCTCGGCGTCGGGGCGAGCGCGACCCGGCCGGGGTCGAGCACCGCGAGTGCGATCGTGTTAAGAAGCTCGTCGGACCCATTGCCGACGAGGTTGCCTTCCACCGGCCAGCCGCAAGCTTTCGATAATGCCGCTCGAATCTCCGGCTGGCCCGGAGTCGGGTAGCGGAAAAGAGGGACGCTCCGCATACGTTCTTGGAGCTCGGCGAGGATTGGCTCCGGAGGCTCCAGCGTATCCTCGTTTTGATCCAGCTTCACGGATGCCGCGTGCGGATCGATCCGGTACGCGGTGAGCGCGCGCACCCGGGCAGGATCAAAGAGGTGAAGTCATTTTGCATCGAGGTGCTCGACATGTCTCGAATCGGATCGCTATCGCGCGCGGGTGAGCTTCGCGGCCAAAGAAACAAGCAACGCCCGGCGGAATTGCGAGAAGCGATCGGTCCGTCACTCAGGTCCCCACATAGCGCGCGTACAAGCTGCGCGCCTCGGCCGGGTCCTCGGTGCCGTGAACGATTGCGCGGCCGTCTTTGAAGAGCACGATCTCGTGAGCGGCCAACTTGACGCGCAGAAGATGGTCGTTGAGTTTCACTTCGCCTAATCCTCGGAGCCGCTCCGCTACGGCATCGAGCTCCATCTTTTGGCTCTTCGACGGCCTCACCTGAACGGCGTTGCGACCGCACAGCGTGACCGCTTGACCGCCTTTCTCGCCAATGAGATAGCTGAGCTCATGGCGGCCGCAAGCCAGACAGTCTTCGCGCGCGCGCGCGGGGCGAAACGCATCGACTCGGCCGCGCCAGACATCGAGCGAGAGCACTTCGCCGTTCAGCGCATCTTCTCGGCCAGCCAATATCTTCAGCGCTTCCGTGACTTGGAACCCCGCGACCGCATGGACGATGGGCGCGATGACGCCCGCGGTGTCGCAAGTGGGTGACGTGCCTGGGGCGGGCTCCTCTTCCATGAAACATCGAAGACATGGCGTCCGTCCTGGGATGACCACGAAGCTCATGCCGTAGCTCCCGACGCAGGCCGCATAGATCCACGGAACGCCGCTTTCGACGGAAGCGTCGTTCAAGAGGTAGCGCGTCTCAAAGTTGTCGGTACCGTCGAGCACGAGGTCCACGTCACGGAAGAGCGATGAAACATTTCCAGCATGCACATCGGCAACAATTGCCTCCACGTGCACGTCGCTGTTGATGCGTGACAGCTTTTGCCTAGCGGCGATCGCTTTTGGAAGCCCCTGCCGCCAGTCGTCCTCGTGGAAGAGACTCTGCCGCTGCAAATTCGATTCGTCGACGTAGTCGCGATCGACGATACGCACGCTTGCAACACCCGCGCGTGTGATCATCTCGGAGGAGACCGAGCCGAGCGCACCGACACCAACGACGAGCACCCTTTTTGCGCTGATGCTCCTCTGCCCCTCTTCCCCTATCTCGCTGAAGAGCACCTGGCGCGAGTAGCGACAGGTGACCGCGTCGCCGCGTGCGCTCGCTTCCATGTCTTCGCGTCTCGGCCGCTCTCCCGTCCAAAGCTCCGCCTGATGCACGGCTTGCGCGGCAAGCATCTCGAGACCGGTGATCGTCGCGGCCCCCGAAGCCCGGGCACTCGCGATGAGCAGCGTGCGCTCGGGGACCGTCACCATATCGAAGACGAGCGCGTCGCTTGCGATCGATCCGACCGGGAGGGACTCACCCGAGCTTCCGAGCGGCGTGGCGTTGACGAGCAGATCCCAAGAGATATCCCTAAGCTCGTCGAGCGCACCAAAGGTGGCGCCGACGCGCTCGGCAAGCTCCTTGGCACGGGCCTCGTCGCGCGCGAGCACACGCAGCTCGACCCCGACGTCGCGAAGCGCAAACGCGGCCGCGCGGGCCGCTCCACCCGCACCGACCAGCACGGCATTCTTCTGGCTCCAATCACCTTTTGCGCTCAATGGCGTGAATACTCCTTCGCGATCGGTGTTGTAGCCCGTCCATGCGCCGTCTCGCACCACAACGGTATTGACAGCGCCGATCTCCGATGCCCGTGCATCAACGGCGTCGAGATGCGGCTTGATGGCTTGCTTGAAAGGAAGTGTTACCGATAGCCCCGCAACGCCGAGCGCTTTTGCACTGCGGACGAAGTCTTCGAGGCGCTCTTCTTGGAAAGGTACGTATACGGCGTTCCTGCCGATGCGCTCGAAGAACGCGTTGTGCATCGCCGGCGAACGGCTCTCGAGCGCATACGTTCCCAAAATCCCGTAGATCTCGGTACTCCGTCCGATCGACGAGAATCGATAGAGCGACAGCATGTCGTCGAGGGAGACTTGACCAGGCCCGGTCGGCGGAGCGCCTCGCGCCGAGGCGTAGGTATAGGCCGCGCCGAGTTTGTTCGCGAGAATCCTCGCCGCAACGCCGGCGGGTCCCATCGGGACCGGAATGAAGGCCACTCCTTTTTTGTCGAGGCCTTGACCCATACGTGCAAGCTCGAGAGCTTCGGCAAGTGAGGCGACACGCGCGGCGATTTTCACGACGTCCGCGCCGAGCTCGCACGCTCGCGCAATCAGGCGGACGCGCTCGCGCTCGTCGGGAAGCCCTTCAAAGTCGTGATGCGACAGAATGAGTTTGGCGCTACCTTCAGGCGGACGCTCACGGAGCGCATCGATCTCGATATCCACGTAGTCGAAGCCGAGCTTGGTAGCGTTGTCGAGAAGGAGAAGACGATCGCTCTCGTTGCCTTCGAAAGCGCCTCCTTCCTTCGCCGAGCGGCACGTCAGAACGGTTACACGATCGACATCCTTGCGAAGGCGCGCGAGGTCCGGACGGTCTATCGCGTCGACGCGCAGCTCAATGAGGTCCGCGCCTTCGCACCCACGGCCCGCCAAGTGTACCAGCTCGTCGGTCGAGCTCGCACTTACGGATGCGATCAGTTTCGTGTTCAAAACGCCCATATCGCCTCTGGCTGGATCTTAAACGGGTTCCGTCGTTTCGGGAAGGTGCCAGGTCAGTTTTGGATTAGCCTGCGGAATAGCCGACTAACCCACGATATGGTGGGGGCTGCCAAAGACACGACTGCGCTAGGGCGCAACTTCGAGAACGAGATCCGTCTTGGCCGTCATTGCAAGGAAAGGAGATTAGCATCGCGCTTCCAATATTGTCAAGACGATTGATCCTTTGACCGCGTTGAACTATTATAGATTGTTAGGTTTACAGGGATTCCTTCTGATGAAAAACTCGGTTCGAACACTTTCCTTCGTGCTCTTGGTGGCGAGCGGCGCTACCGCTTCTCTCCCACCCGAGAGCTTGGCGACGATCCCGGTCTCTGATATCCGGCCCGGCATGGTCGGCGAAGGCCGCACGGTGTTCTCAGGCAGCACCATCGAATCGTTCAAAGTCACGATCTTGGGCGTGCTGCGAAACTATGGCCCCAATCACAACATGATCCTCGCAGAGCTCGAAGGCGGGCCTTTGGCCCATACGGGTGTCATTGCGGGGATGAGCGGGAGTCCCGTCTATATCGACGGAAAGCTCATCGGCGCCATCGCTTTCGCTTTCCCATTTGCGAAAGACCCCATTGCGGGGATTACGCCAATCCAGGAAATGTTCGACGCCACCGCAACACCTCCGAGGCGCCGCGACGCCGCGCGGCTCGAGTTCCCACTCACACCCGAGGTGTTGGCCGCCGCGATTCCCAAAAAGCTCCACCCCGTGTCGATTCAAGGCGTTTCGCTCACCGGCATCGAGTTTCTACAACCGCATATCGGAAAACAGCTCATCCCGATAACGACACCAGCTTCCGTCTTGGGCTTTCCGGCGGAGTCATTCGAGCACATCGCACCGTTTCTGCGCGAGGTCGGCATCGAGCCTTTGATGGGAGGCGTCACGGTAGTTTCGAGCGGAGGCTCTCAGGAAGCCACGAGCCCAAGCCCCCCGCTAGCGCCGGGCTCCTCCGTGGGCGTTGGTCTCGTTACCGGAGATCTGCAAATCTCCGCGGCGGGAACTGTGACGCACGTGGACCAGGATACGGGCAGTGTCTACGCCTTTGGCCACCCTCTCTTCAATCTCGGTCCGATCGAATATCCAATGATGAGCTCGACCGTCCATCTCGTGCTGCCGTCGGTCATGAACTCCTTCAAGATGGCGAGCAGCGGCGAGACCATTGGCACATGGGTTCAGGACCGCGCCACAGCGATTCGCGGCATTTTGGATATCCGGCCCCGCATGATCCCGATGAGCGTAACGGTGTCGACGAGCCGCGGCGAGGAGAAAAACTATAACGTCGAGATCGTCAATGACGAGCTGTTCACCCCGGTTCTGACCTATGCGTCCCTCGTCGCTATCCTTCAGACCACCGAGCGGCAGTTCGGCTCTCAGACGGTGAAGCTCTCCGCGTGGATCGAGACCGCGTCCCAAGGACAGATCAACATCGAGGACGTTTTCGCTGACCAGCAAGCTGCGATGTCCGCCTCCGTCATGGTCGCCGCACCAATCTCGTTCCTTTTGACCAACGACTTCGAGGACGTCGAGATCGAGAATATTCATGTAAGCCTAGAAGCGAGCGAGAGCCCCTTGACCGCTCGTCTTCTCCGCGCGTGGCTCGATTCCGACGAAATCGCCCCGGGCGGTACGGTCAAGCTCAAGATCCTCCTCGGAACCTATCGCGGGGACGAGATTCTCGAGACCGTCGACGTCACGATACCGTCCCATATGAGCTCGGGTCGACTTCAGCTCATGGTCGCCGATGCGCGAACGCTTTCCGCGGTCGATCGGAGCGAAGCTCGGCAGTCATTCGTGCCGAAGGATATGAGCCAGCTCATACGCGCGATCATCTCGCTTCGAAAGAACAACCGTCTCTACATCCGGCTCAGCCGCCGCGTCGCGAACGGCGCGATCGTGGCCGGCGAATATCTGACGTCGCTGCCTCCAAGTGTCCTCAACGTTCTCCAAGCGGACGGCTCGTCTTCGAGCAACTTCACCCCACTCCAGAGTTCCACGTTCTGGGAACATGAAGTCGTCACCGAATACAGCGTATCGGGCTCGCAAACGCTCTACTTGAAAGTGAACAAACGCTGACGACCTTCCAGAACACCGTTCGAAAGGAATTTAAACTTGCTCAACCATCCTGCTGGTCGTCTCCTGCTCGTCGCTGCTACTTTGTCCGCCGGGCTATCCGCACTCGCTGCCGTACCGACATTCTGGCGGGTAGAGAGCCAAGCGGACTTTCTCTCCGGCGATACCGATGGAGTCTCCATCAGCTCCGAGGGCACGGTGAGCCTCGCGCCCGCGGCCCAGGTTCTCGGTGAAGCCACCGACCCGCAGCTCTGGTCCCTCGCCACCGGCGGCGACGGGGTCGTTTACGCGGGTAGTGGCAATGACGGCCGGATTTTCAAAGTCGACGCCTCCGGCACCATGAACGTCTTTGCCGACACGAACGAGCTCCAAGTACATGCGCTCGTGGTCGACCGTCGTGGAAACCTCTATGCAGGCACGTCGCCACGAGGCGTCGTTTATCGCATCGACCCGAGCGGCGCCAAGGAGGTTTTCTTCGACCCCGAGGACCGCTATATCTGGGCGATTGCTCTCGATTCGTTGAACAACCTTCTCGTCGCCACCGGCGACAAAGCTCAGATCCATCGGGTGAACAGTTCCGGGGAGAGCGAGGTGCTCTTCACGAGCGAGGAGACCCATATCGTTTCCCTCGCGCTCGATGCCTCCGACAACATCTATGCAGGGACCGCGTCGAACGGTCTCGTTCTCAAGGTCGACGCCTCGGGCGATGTGAGCGTCCTCTTCGACACCCCATACGAAGAAGCGCGCGCCCTCGTGACGGATACGCGCGGCCATGTCTTCGTCGCTACCGTCAATGGCAGCTCACGTGCGGCGAGCAAGCCGTCGTTGCCGTCGAGCACGCCCTCTACGACAACGAGCATCACTTCAAGTGTGACAGCCTCGGTGACCGTGACTACGTCGACCATGCCCGCCATTGCGAGCACCTCGGGCACTACAAATGTTCTTTCGAGCGGTTCCGCGAAGGGAGGTCTTTACCGGATCGACGCTGACGGTGCTGCCGAAGAGTTGTGGAGATTTATCGAGGACACCCCTCTATCCCTCTTGCTCTCGACCGACGACCGTCTGATGGTGGGGACGGGTAACGCGGGACGCGTTTTCCTCGTGAATCAAAACCAGACGAGCGTCCTTCTTTTGAGCGTCGAGGCGGACCAAGTCACCGCGATGCAGGCGGGGGTGGGTGGAGCGGTTCTTCTCGCGACAGCCAATTCGGCCAAAGTCTATCGCCTCAACCGCGGGCGCCGCACCGAGGGCACCTATCAGTCGCCGACTAAGGATACCGACACCGTTTCGTTCTGGGGGCGCATCCGCTGGGAGGCGCGCGTCCCTTCCGGGACTTCGGTCGCGATTCAAACCCGTTCGGGAAACTCCGCCGAGCCCGACAACACGTGGAGTGATTGGTCTGCACGCTATACCGAAGCCGCGGGGACTCAAATTTCAAGCCCGCGCGCCAGGTTTTTTCAATGGAGGGCGACGCTGAACTCCACGGGCGAAACGAGTCCCGAGATTCTCGACGTTACGGCTATCTATCTTCAACAGAATCTCGCACCCGAGGTGACCGGAATAACGATTCATCCTCCCGGCCGGGTCTTCCAAAAGCCGATTGTGACAACCGGACAGATCGACGTCCTGGGGATGATTGAGACGCTCGCGGAAGACGCGCTGGGTGGAAACGGCGTTTCTGGCGCGAACGGCGCCGCGACGCCACCGTTGAACCTGACCGCGATGAGCCGTCCCGTCTATCGCAAAGGGATCCAAACCGTGACCTGGACCGCCACCGATCCAAACAAGGACGATTTGAGCTTCGACGTCCATTACCGCGCCGAAGGCGAGAACCTCTGGCGTGTTCTCCGCGAAGGGCTCACGAGTCCGGTCATCGCTTGGGATACGGTGGCGATGCCCGACGGCCGCTACACGCTGAAGGTCATAGCTAGCGACCTGCCGGGAAATCCCGCCAATCTCGCACGCACCCGTGAGAGGACGAGCCGGAGTCTCGAGGTCGACAACACCCCGCCTCTCGTCGAAGCTCTCACGGTAACGTCCTCTTCCGGCGGTCACCAGGTTCGTTTCGTCGCGCGGGACGAGATAAGCCCCATCCGGCGCGCTGAATACACCGTCAACTCGGGACCTTGGAAGGTCGTCTTCCCCATCGACGGGATTGCGGACTCCACCGAAGAGAGCTTCGACTTCGCGCTCGATGGCTATGTGGATGGCGGTGTCTACACGCTCGTCGTCAAGCTGACGGATGGGCTCGGAAACGTCGGAACGGCTCGAGAAGAGCTACGCTAGCGTCGGAACTACCGTACAGCAAAGGTTCGCGGCGCTGAGCCGGCGCCCGTTCGGGATCGTCGACAAGAGGCGTTCTCCCGGGCGAACCTCCGTCGTCGTGAAAAAATAGAGGAAGTTCACCGATATGGTCTCGTCGCCGAGGCGCGCGGGCTCAAATCCCGAGCTGCGCACCGCTTCTAGCGTGCGCGTCAGCATTTCTTCGTCGCCGCTGCGATAGATGACATCGAGCGCTTGGACCATGCCATTGCGGTCGATGGAGGCCATCGTCAAGAGCGTACCTTCTTTTCCGAACTCCACATCCGCGAAAGCCAAATGGCCGACGGAGCTCTCCCGGAATCGCGGCGATTTCATCACTTCGTGCAGGAGCACGGGCTCAGGCAGAGTCGATTCCAGGATCGCCGTCGTGAGGCTGCGCGCGGCCTGCTCTCCGTATTGCTGATCGAGGAGGACGACGAGCCCAATGAGAAACGTGGTAGCGAGCGTCCCAAGTCCTAGCGCCGATACGAATCCGGAAGGCTGTTTCGCCCGCATGATCTCGCCGCGCAGCACAGGAACCATACCGCGCTCTTCGGCATCGATTTGGTCGCGAATCTTGCAAGCCAGGGCTTGAGGCGCTCTCATCGTTACGAGATGACGTACGGCGTTGGCCGCGCTCGACAGCGCGTCGTACTCGAAGACGCAACGCTCGCAGTCCCTGAGATGCCCGTCTACGCGCGCCGAGGCGGTAGCCGACAGCTCGCCATCGTGATGGGCGGAAAGCACGGAGGTTCGTAGATGCAACATATTACACTTCCTCTGTTAGTCCGAACAGCCCGGGATCGAGTTTGTCTCGGAGCGACTTGCGCGCCCGTGCGAGACGAGACTTGACCGTACCGAGCGGTAGATCGAGCGTGGCCGCGATCTCCTGGTAGGACAAACCCTCGATTTCTTTGAGCAGCAATATGGTTCGGTGGCTGAATGGCAGCCGTTCAATGGCGCGCATCAAAAGCTGACTTTCCTCTTTCCGCTCCAATGCCTTGTCAGGAGCCATCGCAAGCCCGTCCTCGGGCGCTGTGAGATCACAAGCCGGGTTGGCCTCAGCATCATCTAGGCTCATCGCGGTCATCTCGCCAAAACGACGCTGCCACCATCTCTGGCGGTTTTTTGCTTGATTAATGACGATGCGGTAAATCCAGGTGCGGAGAGAAGCGTCTCGGCGGAAGCTTCCGAGCTTCCGGTAGACCTGGAGAAAGACCTCCTGAGTCATGTCGGTCGACTCGTCGTGGCTCCCGAGCAAGCGGTAGGACAAGTTGAAGACCATGTCCTGATACCGCTGGACGAGCAGATCGAAGGCGATGTCATCACCCGCAAGGCAGCGCTCGATGAGCGCCGCCTCATCGCCCGACCAACCCTGGGCCGCCGGCGCTTCGTGGTCGAGACCGAGGAGCTCCTCTACGGACAGTGTCGCCGAGGTGTCAATGTTCATCAGTCGTACCAAGGGCCGGCGTATCATGAGAAATCCTGA
>Ga0310120_10000377_pt1 | contig 35717 bp, 34 predicted proteins | sample CB27_AW_983_MG_FD_203506 | JGI IMG/M metagenome (GOLD analysis project Ga0310120, IMG submission 203506) | Marine microbial communities from Western Arctic Ocean, Canada - CB27_AW_983 | ecosystem: Environmental > Aquatic > Marine > Oceanic | place: Canada: Western Arctic Ocean | collected...
AAGTTGCGCGAAACAAATTAGGAGGATCCAACGGGACCCACACCGTGGCGTAGCTCAGCGGCTAACGCGAGCTTTGAAAGGGCTCGCTTGCCGCTAACCGTAGAGTACTGTGCCACACACATGTCCCTACTTAAAGGAGCCCCCCCGTGGTCCAGCGCATGGGGTCCACTTCAGGCGTCAGTCGGTCAATGTTGTTTGCCGCGCCTGCGACTGTAACCAGGCTTTGGGCGGCGGCACGGCGAATCAGTTCGCCGACGAGTTCCGACTTTCCTATCCCCGGCTCCCCCTCAATGATCAACGTTTGCGGAACGCCTTCCATGGTTCGCGAGATAGTTTCATTGAGGGTTGAAAGGGCCTCTTGACGTCCGATCAAGTTGGATGGCGACCTGCCTGGAATACGGGCTCGGAATACCGGAACAGGCTCGTCGTAACTCTTAATGCGATGATTGGGCGCTCGCGTGTATCGCGTCTCTTGCATCGTTTCCGCGTGCGTTGCTGCATCGCACAGCACTTCTCCCTCGGAAGATTGCATCAAACGTGCGGCGAGATTCACAACATCACCGAACACCGTGTAACAGCGTCGTTGCGTATTGCCGAGTAGCCCGCAAAACATATCGCCCGTTGCGATCCCCGCCGAACACTCCGTCCCCTCATCACGAAAATGAGCCACGATCGCTCGCGTTGCGCTTACGGCACGAAGTGCTTGACTTTCGGAGCCATTGGGCGGAATGCCGAAACAGGCAATCGCCAACGTGCCCTTGTCATCAGCGAGCAAGTGTACTAACGATCCGTCAAACTTAGTCGTAATCGCCTGTATCCGATCGGTCGCTGACCGTAGGGCCGGCCCACAATCCAGCTTGTCGGATTCCAGTCCATCGAGGCGCAAAAATGCGACGGACACTCGGCGAAGCTCGGCGAGCCAATCCGTCTGTCCAAAATCGATGCGACTAAGCACCGCTGGCGGAACGAATTCCCGCAGCCGCCGCTCTTCACCTGCCGGCAAATCAACGATCGACAACGGCAGCGCCGCTGGAGGTTGCGGAATCCCCCGCAACACGAATGCTTCGCCGACCGGCTCCGCAGCCACCTGGTCATCCAATAACGCCATCACTTCAGGCGCCAGCATGACATCGCCCGGTTGGGCATGTCTGTCCGCAATGCGGACCTGTTGCAGCGGCGGACCCACCAGCATCATCTGTTTGTTGATGTCGTCACCCAGTGCGATGGTGGACAATTTGCCTGCACCGATGCTCACTCGAATCGACATCCGCACATCTTCCGCGACCTGAAAGTCGCACAGTTGATTGGTAATCGTCAATCCGCAAGAGGCAGCTCGCATTGCGACAGAGGTGAGGTCGTCGCCACGTAGAAGCGTGAGAACGGCATCTCCCGCGAAGGAAATGATGTCGCATCCGTGTTCGTCGAGAATGTGAATCAGCGGGTCGAAATAGGTGTTGATCATACCGATGACGTGTTCAGCTCCCTCGGCACCGCGATCCGCAAAACGGCGTGCCAGTCCACTGAACCCCGAAATGTCGGCAAAAAGAAAAGCGCCGTCAAATGGCTTTTGGAACTCGTCAACGGTTCCCGCCACGGCGTGTGAAATGTAACGTCGTATCGTCTGAGAGACGAAGACATCGATCTGTTCGAGATTCGAACGCACGGTTGTTTGGACCATATCAGCGATAAGTAACGTGATCAAAGCACGGCTATCAATATGATCGAAGGATATGGCACGGGCAACCAAGCGTTCAGTGATGCGACATCGTGCGGCTTTCGCCAGTCGCGACTTATGGGCCCCTCCCATGAACTCCTAAGCGTGGCGACCGCCAAAGACGGGCTGTTACTCACGACGACATGGATCTCGCAATCCTTGGGCAAACCGGATGGGTCGTCCAGATCGCAGGCAGGATTAGGTGTGTCTAGCTGGACACAATTTCACGGATCTGAAAGAGATATTTGGATAGGAGTGCATCAGCGAGCACGGCTCCCTAATCGCACCGTGACATCAAACGGCTCTCCGTTGCGCATGAGTTTCAACGAAACTTCATCGCCGACCCGATTCTGACCAATCAGACTCTTTAGCGACGGGAAGTCAGTTACCTCCTCGCCGTTGAACTTGAGGATTACATCACCCTCGCGAATCCCAGCCTTTTCTGCCGCGCTTTTGGCTTGGACCTCACCGATTCGAAACCCTTCGGTGTCATTGGGGCGCGCCCGCTGTGATTCTCCGACACCCAAGAAACCCCCTCGGCGAAACTCAATATCTAGCCCAGGGATGGCTTTGCGGAGCCGTTCGATACCTGCGGCGGTCACGTCGGTCCCGTCGAAGACAACTTTAATCAGCTGGCTGGCTTGGGAAAGAGTGGTCATCGACTTGTCCGACACGGGCGAATAGTAGACACCCAAAGTCTGTAGCTGGGTGGCGTCGAGCAATTGAGCGATTCCGTCGTCGTCCACACTTGTGGAGGTCATCTCGATACTTCGGAGCCCACGCATCTTGACGACTGATTTCATCCATTCATTCGCGACATGACGCCCACTCAACACAATCACCTGACACTCAACCACATAACGCAGCTGGTCTAAATCATCCAGATCACCCTTCCACTTCTCATCAATGATCAAACGACTGGCCCTTTCAAACCGCCCTCCGGCTGGAAATAACCCATTGGGAAACCGCATCACATTGACGGTCGCACCTGCTGATTGAAGGCGGCTTAATGCTTCTTCCTGCCTCAGCGCAAGCACGTATTCCAGCGCCTTCGTTGCTGGTCCTGCATACCCGGGAACGTCAGTCCGCACCGTGGCTAAGTCTTCCAATGCCAACATGGCGGCAACCTCAGTTTCCGACTGGTCGGAAAGTGCCAACTCCCGTAGCACATAGACGCCACGGGCAACGACCTCGCGACTTCCAGCGGCCACGGCTTGACTCACCAAATCGACGGATGATTGCCCCGCCGCGATCAGCTGTCCCGTCGCCTCCTTTCGGACCAGAAACTCGTCGGCGTCTAACTGTTCCACCCAACGATCCAGTTCTGTCGGTAGTGGCGCATCGACGGCCCAGAGACGAGCCGTCCCAAAGAGCCAAATCACCAAAGCTAAAACACCGAATCTCATCCAATTCCCATCCGTTGAACCGCCTAATACCCTCGTACCGTGACTGAGCCACGCCTTGCACCATTTTCCGAGGGCGCTTCATAAATTACCAGACTAATTCTCAAAGGATCACTGTCCGTGGCCTGGTGCCTAACAATGTCGGCCTCATTTTTTGGTAGTCTTGAAGCTATGAAGTACGATAGCTACCACCTGGTCGATTTCGGCGAAGGGCGGAAACTTGAACGTTTTGGGGACCATCTCCTAATTCGCCCCTGCCCGGCAGCTGAAAACGTGCAACCCGCGTATCCGCCAGCGTGGCCAGCCGCGGAGGCGAGCTTCCATCGTCGGATTGGTTCCAACGGTCGGTGGCAAGGTTCGCTGGACACCGAAACCTCATGGATCATCAGGCTTTCCCAGCTTCAGCTGGAGCTAAAACTCACCCCATTTGGCCACGTGGGCCTTTTTCCAGAGCACACCCAACACTGGAATTGGCTGGCGCGTTGCTTGGAATTGGGTCGCTCAAAAACGTCGCCACCAGCCAACATCCTGAACCTTTTTGCATATACAGGCGCCAGCACGCTGGCCGCGGCAGCTGCCGGGGCGATGGTAACCCATGTCGATGGCGCCAGGAATATCGTCAAGTGGGCCCGTCGAAACGCCGAACTTTCCAAACTGGGCCAAGCACCCGTCCGCTGGATCGCTGAGGATGTCCGTAAGTTCGTGGCCCGTGAGTTGCGACGGGGCAGTCGGTATGATGGCCTCATCGTGGATCCCCCCAGCTACGGCCGCGGACCACGGGGTCAACTTTGGAAATTGGACGAACACCTCCCCGACTTGCTCGCTCATTGCCATCAATTGATCGAGCCGAGTCCCCGTTTGCTGTTGATCAGCTGCCATTCGTCTGGATGGGATGCGACCCGCCTCCGGTCGCTGGTGAGAGAAGCAATGCCCTCGCTCGATCCTAACCAGATCGATGCCAGGGAGGTGCGATTGGCCAGTGAACACGGGGCCGAGCTGTCGGCCGGCCATGCCGTGCGGTGGCCTTCGGAGTAAGAATTCAAGACAAAATGATTACCAGCCCCAGCAATCAACGGGTCAAGGACACGATTCGACTGCGAGAACGACGAGGACGCCAGCGCCAGGGCCGTATCTTGGTGGAAGGCCGTCGAGAGATCCGCCAGGCTCTTGACGCCGACATTCAATTCTTGGAAGCATTCGTTTGTCGTGATCTCCATGAAGAGGGTCAGGAACAACTTGTCCAGCAGTTATTGGCCAGGAACACCGCCCTGCATGAGGTCAATCTTTCCGTCTGGGAGAAATTGGCTTTCGGAGATCGCCAGGACGGAATCCTAGGTACCGCCGTGCCACCTCGACGAGAACTGGCGGATTTGCAAGTCGCCGATCGGCCGCTCATCGCGGTTTTGGAGCGAGTGGAAAAGCCGGGCAACGTCGGCGCCGTGTGTCGGACCGTGGACGCGGTGGGCGCGGACGCGTTGATCGTCGCCGACGCGGGGACGGATCTGTTCAACCCCAATGTGATTCGCGCCAGTTTGGGCACCGTATTTCGCGTGCCGGTCATCGCCACGTCTGCCATTCACCTATTGAGCTGGTTAGCCGAACAAAAAATAGGAATCATTGCAGCGAGAGTTGGTGAAGGGCCAATCTACTGCGAGGTGGATTGGACCCAGCCGGTGGCGATCGTCTTGGGAAGTGAGAGTGACGGACTCACGTCAGTGTGGTCCACCACGGAAGTGACTTCCATACATCTACCCATGCGAGGGGCCGCCGACAGCCTCAACGTCTCCAATTCAGCCGCCATCCTGCTGTACGAAGCCTGGCGGCAAAGGCACTGCGACTTCTCCGTCTAACCGGATTGAAGCCGCGCCGCGATCAGCGTATTCCGCATTAACATGGCGATCGTTAGCGGTCCGACTCCACCCGGTACCGGCGTGATGGCACCAGCGACCTCTTGAACTGCCTCAAAATCCACGTCCCCCACCAATCCCGCGTCGGTGCGGTTGATTCCTACATCAATGACAGTCGCGCCGGGTCGAATCATTCCCGCCGTGATGAATCGTGGTTTGCCAATGGCGGCTACCACCACGTCCGCCTGTCTGGTCAAACTTGCCAGATCGTTCGTGCGGCTGTGACAGATCGTCACGGTCGCGTTGGCACGCTCGGGCCCCATGGACGAATCTCTCTGGACCAACATCAGCGACAGTGGCTTGCCAACAATTTCGCTGCGCCCGACCACCACGACATGCTTTCCAGAGATGTTGATGTCGTAGTGATGAAGGATCTGCTGGACGCCGTGGGGAGTGCAAGGCAAGAAGCGAGGTCGCCCTTGAGACAACAACCCCACGTTTTCAGGATGAAAGGCATCCACATCCTTGGCTGGCACGATCGCGTCCAAGATCCTTGTCTCGTCGATTTGACCTGGCAGTGGCAATTGCACCAGGATCCCATGCACCTGTGGGTCCTGGTTCAGTTGGTCGACTCGCGTCAGCAATTCGGACTCGGTTGTCTCCTTGGCAAGACGGTCTAGACGGCTGGCCATAGCCGCCTTTTTACAGGCCCGCTCCTTATGGCGCACATAGACCTGGCTGGCGGGATCCTCACCCACGAGAACCGCGGCCAACGTGGGGACCACCTTCGTCGCCGTGGTGAATTCCTCGACGTCCGCGGCCAACTCCACGGCCAACCGTGCCGCCAACTGTTTTCCGTCTAGTCGCTTTGCCGTCATCGAATCATCTATTCCTGCTGGATGCCGTTGATCAAACCAAGAATCGTGTCAACCAAATAGACCCGCATACATCAAACCATGCAACACGCCACAACCCATGACGGCGGCGACCCAGTCATCGGCCATGATCCCCCAACCCTCGGGTAAACGTTCCGCCTGCCGAGCCGGAGGAGGTTTGGTGATATCGAATAAACGATGGAGCAAGAACCCAGCCAATAAGATGTCAGGGCGCGACATTTGATCGGCCGAGAGGCCAAAGAAGACCACGGGAACCGTCGCCAGCTCGTCCCAGACCACGAATTGGGGATCTTCGACCCCCCAATCACGGGCCACCCGCGTGCAGATCCACACACCCAGAGCCGACAAAGCCAGAATCAGAGCCGCTTGCCCCGCCAGGCTCGTGATCTGACCGATGGCCACCGCCAACGGAACACCCAGCAGGGCGCCGAATGTGCCAGGCGACTTGGGTAGAAAACCGACTCCCAGGCCCGTGGCCAACCACAAGATAGGGCCACCACCTGATCGGACCGCTGCGTCAGGTCGAGATGGTTCAGGTCGAGATGGCTCGACGTCGTGCTCCGTCATGCCCAGCGATTATACCGGACAAGACCGTTTTGGAGCAGTCCAACCTCAACGTAAAGAACCGGTGCCGCCGGCGTTCGACCTGATCAATTCTGGCTAACGTATGGTCTCAACGGACTAGGTAGAGAAGGAGTCAACCAAATCACCAAGGCGATTGTGTGTGTCTTTTGCCGCGACATCCGCTTGGGCTGTGCAACCTTGGTACACTCGGCTTTCATCCTTCACTCAACTGGTCCGGATCGAATCAAAACGCATTGCCTGAGAATCGCTCAAACCGCTCGCGACGAGCACCGGTTCAATCCCCCCAATTCAATCTCAACAGCCGGCTCACACGGGATGCTGATGTCTCTTACTAACCGCTCGTTTCCCGCAAAACACTCCCGCAGCGTCAGCTTTTGGATCGGCGGGAGGTCAGTGCCATGCCCATGGCGATCAACAGCAGGGTCGCCGAGGTGGGTTCTGGAACCAAAATCTCTCGGAACAGTTGGTCGACGAAAGAGAGAGTGGCGACCGAGTTAGCGTCTCCAGAGATCAAAAGAATATCTTTTTGGACATCCAGCTTATGAGTTGGGGCCAGCGGGCTTGAATCAATCAAGCGAGTGAGACCAGGTTGAAGGTCGAACACTTCAAGCAGTACGTTGTTGACACCCGGCAGAAACGTTTCGGTGATACCGACGAATCCAGTCGCACCTGGAGGTCCAATAATGTTGGTATTAGCCTGCAGACGGGCGCCGTTGATAAAGAAGTCGTCGAAGGACATGACGGTGAATGTGACCAGTGCATCGGAGGCACCATCGCCAGGGAGGTCCGTGAAACCGCCCTGGAATCGCACACCAAGAGTACCGTTGGCATTATCCACGATCGGAATGATATTGATGTTGGCCGCGATCGGGTTGTCGCCGGTGGCTGCATAGCTGAAACCGGAAAACTCTTTTTTATCGCCGTTTGGTAGCTCAGCCAGAACGGATCCGTCGGTATCCAGTAGGGTTTGCAAATCCACGGGAGGCCCGATAGGCACGATGGCGGCCATGGCGGTACTCGTGACGGCCAAGGAAACGACGGTCGCAACAACGGTGGTGATACTTCGGTAGGTCATTAGATTCTTCTCCCAAAAAACAGATGTCAAAAAAACACAACACAACACACACACATATGCTCGGGCACCATCGTCGCCACGTGGGTGCACGGGCAGATGTGTGAGAGGAACAGCACGGCCGGCATTTCGTGGGAAGTCGACGCAACGCACGACGCGCTGGGCAACTGGCCAACGAAAAAGGGTTCGCTCGGATCGATAATGGGGCGTAACGAAAACGGACCTGAACGGGCCGCCGGCACCCGTGGACGCAATCGAAAATCTTCGAGTGCACCTGCCAGGGCCCTGCCTGCCACTCGATCGACGGCCTGTGAGGGACGAACCTCACCGAACGACCTAGAAAGACACTTAGCTCAATCGCCGCGCGAGTGTCGTTCCGGCCGGCCACCGTCAAGGATGACGTACGGAATCCCAGAGCATGTTTCGCGTGAGGCCGCGAAACTCCCCTCATGATCAGGCCCCTTTTACGGACCGACGCACAAAGGTAGCGACTCAGCTCTGCAATGCCGCACGACGGCGCAACTCGCCCCTGTATGCGAGTCGGCTGGATAAACCAGCGCACCACAATTGCAGCTTTCACACTAACAAGCTCAAATTGCGTTCAGGATATAGGTAGCGTTACTCGAACCCCTTCATGGGCAATCCTCCATTAGGACCAGCAGAAACAAAAAAAAGGTGCTTAAACCAAACCACCAAAGCGCACCAACTGCGCATCGATTGTGATGAGGCTCAAACACCCTGCATAAGGTCTCCAATTGTTCAACAGTTTGGTTTACTCACTAGCTTCCCTTTGCAGCGCCCTGTACCGGCCGGCCCGACGAGAGCCAACCGAGTCTAAACGGCACTAAAACGCCAAAAATCAATAAAAAAAAGGCGTTTGCGCGTCATCGTAATGCCAAAAATTAACATGCGACGATAAAGCGCAAACACCTCTTGGAGATGTAAAAAGGTTTTTGAATTGATTAACGATCACTAGCTTTTCCAGGATGAAATTACCTACCCCACCCATCCTAAGCAGCCTAAATATCCAGGTCAACCAGTTAGATCGAAAAAGTTGGAAAAAGTTTTAGAATCGTCAGAGACACCTTCCTGGCAGCGTCAGCCGTGTTCAGCTGATCCTCAATATATGGGGAGCACTCGCTTTCAGTTGAGAGGATCGCCTTCCTTGGCAACCGAGGAGCTACCCTCGCTGGCGAGTATATATTGGCGGTACTCGTAGCAATTTCTTCGAGCCGCCGATCGATCGCAAACGAACGGCAGGAAATGTCAAATGAGCGCCCACGCCTTCGGCGAATATTTACGCTCGCTACGACAAATCCTGGCGAAACCGCATGGCGGCCGTCAGAAGCCCAAGTTCCCATAAATGGCTCGATGTACGGCGACGCGGGCGATACTGCGCCCCAAGATCGTCGGTGTTGAAAAGGATGAACCTCGGATGGGATCTTGGAGATAGTTGATGTTTGGCGGGACGGGAGCCGCCGAGCCGAACCGGTGCTTACTAAGAGTACCTGTCGTTGGAATTGACGGCAATTGGATCCCCCTGGCATAAGCGCCGCTGGTCGGGAGTGCCGTCGAAAGCGTCGGGCCACGATAAGAACTGTGACGAAGAGCGGTTGGGGGCCCTGGCCGATCCGTGATCGCGGACACCGAAAAAGGAAACGTGGTGAACTGTGCGTTCGCTTCGGTATTTGTCGCGCCCGCCAACACTAGAGACATGAGTAAGATTGTTGAGGTTTTCATCGTTCTACCCTTTCCTGTTTCTCACGAGCCGGGCAACGTTACGGAATCGAAACGCCACCCTTCTCGCCAGTTCAATGAGCCTGTATCTAGTTGACGGTGGCTCTTGTTGTTCCCTTACGCACCTCGCAACCGTTTTTTCGTCGAGCCAGGACGGTGAGCCAGTGATATCCAACCTCAGAGGACGGCACTGGGTCAACATCCCACCAGGGCCAACATCCCACATCTTGCCGACGCCGGCCGAGCCCTGGTTCAATACGGTTACTCCGAAAGAGAAATAGGTCCCGCCGGGTTGTGCCCAGAAAGGCTATGTGATGGAAAAAGTTTTGCTGGTGATTGGTGACGGAGCGGAGGTGATCGATACCATGGTCCCTCTGTATCGCCTAGGCGAAGACTACGAGGTGGTGCGTGCCGCGCCGGAAGTCCGCACGTACAATTTGGTCCAACACCATCACGATCCTGATTGGGACATTACGATCGAGACACCCGGATACAAGTTGGAATCCGATGTCGCGTTTCGTGGCGTCAACCCCGACGACTACATCGCGATGGTGCTACCCGGTGGCAGGGCACCGGAATTCTTGCGCTACGACAAGAATCTCTTAGAGATCACCAAGTATTTCTTTGAGCACCAAAAGCCCGTGGCATCCATATGCCACGGCATCGAGATCCTGGCCGCGGCAGACGTGATTCGCGGTCGCCGCGTGACGACGATTCCTCGTTGTCGATTGGACGCCGAGTTTTCCGGCGCTACGTATGTGGCTGAGCCATTAGTGATCGACGGGAATCTCTACTGCTGTCGATTCAAGCGCGAGTGCTCGGGTTGGATGAAGGCCTTTGTCGCGGCGCTCTCCGGGCTGAGTGAATGAGATCTGAGAACGCTTTGAAATGATATGCGGATTCTTCCGTGGCGAGGGTGCTTTCAGACTGGCATGCGCAAGCGAAGATGTTACTATTGTCAGCGTCTCGGAGTGACCTAATCCAACACGACCGCATATGATATCTCACAACCCCGCGGACGCGGATCTTGAGAGCATCCACCAGGTCATCACCGAAACGAAGGTGATGTTTGACTGGCAGGTCAACGACCTGTTGGTTTGCGACAACAAACTCATGGCTCACGGCCGGCAACCGTATCAGCCTCCGCGTCGAATATTGGCCGCGGATCGCCCACAGTGAAAAACAAAGCCGGAAAGTGACCGCTAGGACGGTCCGATTGGAGATGAAAGAGCATCATGAAGGTCGACTTGGAAGGGAAATGTGCGCTGGTTACCGGCGCGGCGCGGGGAATTGGCCAGGCGATCGCCGACACGTTGGCCGCCAACGGTGCGCGTGTGGCCTACACCGATATCGACTATGAAACGGTCCAAGATGCCGCTGGCCAAGCGCCACGGTCACTGGCACTGGAGATGAACATTACGGACCATTCGCAGGTGAAGAATGCGGTGGCCGAAGCGTTAGCCAAGTTCGGCCGCATCGATATCCTGGTCAACAATGCCGGCGTGAACACGATGAAACATCGCGTGAATATCGACCAATTCCCGGTCGAGGAATGGGAACGGATCGTCAACGTTGACTTAACGGGCACGTATCTTGTCAGTCGCACAGTGGCTGAATCGATGATCCGGCAGGGGTCTGGGCGGATGATCAATATCGCATCCGTGATGGGAGTCGTCCCGGCTCGTTTGCAGTGCGCGTTTGTTGCTGCCAAGGCGGGTGTGGTCCATCTGACTCGCTCGACGGCGATCGAGCTGGCCGAACACGGTATTCTTGTCAATTGTGTAGCCCCCGGATCAACGTTGACGGAAGGGACGAAGCAGCTTTTCTACAGCGACAAGGCCATGGACAAGGAACGCGCCGAGCGCATGCTCAGTCACGTGCCGCTCGGCCGCCCGGGCACAGTCGACGAGATTGCCCATGCGGTCTTGTTCTTCGCCGCACCGGAGAGCACGTACGTGACAGGCCAGACGTTGTGCGTCGACGGCGGCTGGACCGCCGGTGGCTTTTTCCGCGATTTCTAGCTTCGTCCATCTTGAACCATCTCCTCAACGGCAACCTTCACGTCAAGCGGTCCTTGCTGATCATCGTGCTTCCAATAAGAGTGTCGCAATGGAAGCGAGAACTGAATCCCGCGCTCCTCGAACGCGCGGAAGATTTCGAGATTGACCTTTTCATTGAACGCATAGAAATCCCACAAATTTGGGGGCTGATACCAGTAGATCACGCGGATATTGAATGAGTCGGTATTGAAATCGTTGAAGTAGACGTGAGGCGGGAAATCTGGATCGAACCCGTCGTGGCTATCGAGCGCGGCTCGAATTGCGGAGACGGCCTTTTCGACTTTCTCCCGCGGCGTATCCAGAGGAATATGGAGGTCCGACATTCTGCGGATATGTTGTCGGCGCCCGACATTCTCAATCTCACTTTCGGCGATCTGGTCATTCGGGATTGAAACCAGATGGTTGGTAAGGAAGGTGCGAATCTTCGTGGAGCGCAGCCCGATTTCCTCCACGAATCCGTCTTGTCCCTTGACGACAATCCGCTCTCCTGCACGAAAAGGCTGATCGAGCAGGATTGTGATCGTCCCGAAAAGCCCCTTGATCATGCCCTGGGCGGACAACGCGATGGCCAGACCACTAATCCCCGCGCTGGCGATCAGGGTCGTGATCGGGAAACCGAGATACCGACCACCTTCCAAGAATACGACCGACGCGAGGACGATGCCGAGCAGCCGGCAGAGAATGCGAATTAAGTGTGCATCCAGGCCTTGAGCATGAATGCTGGGTAGTGCGATGACAGAATCGGCGACTCTTTTGCTGACTCCCACGATGACGACGACCAGGGCTAACAGAAAGACCAAATCGGCGGAAAAGTTAGTGAAGTAGAGCGCGCTGCCACGCAACGTGAGATACTCATAGACCACGTGCTTGAACGCCAAAGGAAGGAGAAGCCCAGCCATCGGAAACAACATTGTCATCCAGTATCGTAACAGGCTTTTTCGACGGATACGTTCACCGCGGAGTCTTCCGATGCGATAGGCGGTAGCTATCAGCGTAATGCTACGAGAACCGTGAATGCCAATCCACTCCACTGCCAGAGTGTGAGACCGAAGAACCGATTTCGAAACCAGCCGGGAAGCTGCTCGATCCACACGGCCACCGTCGGATTCGCGGGAGTCGAAAGATACCAGTCATGGAAGCCTTCGGAGAATTCTCTGTCCTCGGTCCGATAGGGATGCTCCTTTGCCTTCTCATACAGGTCTGGCACACGCTTCACCGTGCCGGAAGTGAACAGATATTCGCCGCGACGAGGACCTTCCGCGACTCTGGCGATGGTGATTTGTGTGTTGGGAATCTGCCAACGGACAAGCGGCTGACCACCATCGTTGTCCTCGACATCTTCAGTTCCAGGGATCTCCTCCGGAGGAGGTAGCTCCACGCGATCGAGGATCTCTTTGAGGCAGACCGCTACTTCGCTTGCATAATCGTGGCGGGCATAGTCCGGAACTTCGCTAAGGTCGAGACAACTGATGAGCTTCATCGCCTTTGATAGATACTTGGGATCGTTACGGTCGACGTATTTCTGTGAGTGGATGATCTCAAAATCTCATTCGACGAGTCGAGAAACAGCGTCAGCGTACCACGCGGGCTTGAAGTGTCCGCTGATCGCTTCGGATCCCGTTTCGTGAGGGCGGCAATTCGTTCGTGGAACCCCGGAGAGACTTTTGGCCCTTCGGTGCGGTAGGGCAGTTGCTTTGCCGCACTATAGAACCTGGCGGCTCGCCGCACCGTCTCGACCGAGAAGAGATAGGCGCCTTCACGAGGTCCGTCTTGGACCCGAGCGATCGTAAGTCGAGTACCGGGAATTCGCCATCGAGAGACGGGAACGCCATCGGAACTCGTTGCTCCAGGAATCTTATCGTCCCGAGGCAACTCGATTCGGTCCAGAACCTCTTTGAGAAAGACTGCCGATTCGACTCCGCTTGCATCCCGCAGCTCGCTTGGCAATCCGCTCAGATCGAGACAATCCAAAATCCGCTCGGTCGCGGGAAGGAACGGCTGCGGGCTATCAGTGGGAGTCGCTTCCTGGTTGGCGCAATCGTAAAGTTCGTTGCACGATTCAAGAAAACTGGTCAGCGTTGCACGGGGATTCGAAGTATCCGACGGTTCCAACGGCCGCCGCGCGTCCGCGGCGGAAGATGAGGTGGCTTGCCAGACGAGACAAGCAAAAAGAAGAGATACAATGAAAGTCTGAAAAAAATCTACCCACGGAATAGGCCTTTTCCATGTGAACTCGTTTGTGCAATCGACAGACTGGTCATTCGCTCAGACGGTACTATGGCGGAATCGACGAGTTTGAGAAACTCCAATGCGATTTCGCGAAATCGGGAAGGAACGTTCGTCAATAACGCAAATGCGCAGGGCACTGGAATTGGCTTCGCCATTGACAATCTTCGCTGACGAAGCCGCTGCTTTGGCCGAAACGGACGAGGAAGTCGAACGCGAATAGTCCGGCACCCGCACCGACTGATGAGTTCGCGTTTGCCACAAACGCTCCGGGCACTTAGAATCAGAACCACTGTTCTTTTTTCGAGAACCGCTCGGATGCCGAGCGTCAGCCTACTCCGACGGAAATCTAACGCGTGCTTGACGGGGAGATTCAATCACTGGTTGCCGAGAAGGGCTTCGGTTTTATCAAGCCAGCCGGCGGCGGTGCTGACGTGTTCTTTCACCATTCGATCGTCGATGCTCCGCTCGAGACGCTGGTCAAAGGGCAACAGGTTCAATACGAATTGGACTCCAAGGCCGAAAAGCCAAGGGCGAGAAGCGTAAAGGCGGGCGAAGCTTCCGCAAAAAACCGTCCTTCGCAACCCGACGCTCGTCCATCGCCAAACGTGCGGTCGCGTGGTACCCCTCGCGCCGCCGATCGGCGGGTGTTTGAACATGGCTTCGTTACCAAGCTGCATCGCAATAAATTTCGCGGATTCATCTCGTCCGTAAAACACGGGCCGGAATTCGTCTTTGCCGCGAGAAGCGTTGAGGGAGACAAACGTTATTCACAGCTTGAGATCGGCGACTACGTTCAGTTTCTTGTCGGGGAGTCGGATCCGATGGATCCTAAGCAGCCCGTTGCTAAAGCGGTCAACGTCGTCGAGCTCGAGATGAAAATCCCCAGCGAGGCACGACTTGAACGGCACCCAAATGCCCGCAAGAAGAAGCCGACTTGGCGATAAGCATTCTGGGCCCGACAGATTGGATCACGTCCTGGCCGATCGGTTTCCGCTGAATGGTTTCGTGCCGATGGAAATCGACTAAGTCGCTAGATGGCTCCCGGTCCAGTCGATGTTTCTGTTGGTCAGCATCCCATTGATCTTGTTCGTCGGCCCCTTGGTGATCGCGGCTTTCGCGGCGAGCAAGCTGTGCGATCGGCTGCTCCGCCGTCTGGTTCTTTCCATTCGCTCTCGATTCGTCAACCGCCGTGGACGCGCTACGACGGAGGAATCATCCAGCTCTTATCTTCAATCTGACGCTCTTCATCCGCCTCGCGCGCGCCACCTAGCATCGAGTCCAATTGTCGCACCATCTCCGGCAAAGCTCGTCGAGCCGCCGCGTAACCTATCCGAAAAAGCTCATTGCCCTGCGTAAAATCCTCGAACGGAAAGGCGGATGTGTCTGGTCGAATCAGGAAGTCGCTTTCCGATGCATGCATGGCGGCCAGATTCTTTTGTTGCACATCGCTAATTCGCAACAGCGTTTCAAACAAGCCAGGGCGATTCATGACGTTTGCACGCGTCGCCGATGTGTTTCCCGCGAACTCGGCTCGCAGACGTGAGCCCACATCCACGGCCACAACGATATCGCATCCTTGGCGTCGCAGCACGAGGGACGGCACGTTAATCAGGATCCCACCATCGACCAACGCCTGACCATCGCGAAAAATGGGACTGCCACAATGGGGATGGTTGATGCTTTCCAGGATGGCGTGGACACAATCCCCCTCGGCGCGGACGACTTCACGTCCGGAGATCAGGTCGACCGCGGTGGTCGAGGTCGGGACTAGCAACTCTTCAAGCCGCAGGTCTCCCAACGTCTTGCGGAAGATGCGGTCTAATAGTCCAAAGCGAAACAGGGCCAAGAGATACCGACGTTTGCTGTTGGGCAACCATTTCATCGCGGGGGGCGGCTGCATGGACGCGTGAAACTCCCTGAGCATTTCTTCAATCGTGAGTCCGGCCGCGTAGTGCACCCCAATCAACGCGCCGGCGCTGGTTCCCGCGATCTGGTCAAAGTAGATCCCTTCTTCCTCAAACGCCTTCAACACGCCAAGGTGGGCCAACCCCTTCGCGCCTCCGCCGCCGAGCGCCAAGCCCATGCGTATCCCGCGAAGTCGATGTTTCAAACGAGCCAGGTCCCCGAAGCGGAGCCGGGCCGCTCCCGCCTCGCCTTCGGTCACTAGAACGCGAACTTGATTGGAGGAGGTCCGACCGAAACTTCGCAAGACCCGGGAATCGGCGGCGGACTCCCCCTGACGATGACCGTCACAGAATCGCACGACCTCGATTCGCTCTGGCGATGGATCACGCCACACCGAGATCGAATCGGCCCCGTTTGCCGTCGCTTCGTCATCATCCAACGCCGCCCACCAGATCTTTTCGCAAGGTTCCAACACCTCGACGTCGACCGACGACGAGATATCCACCAAGAATTTACTGTCGATTTCGTTGCCCAAGTGCAGGTGATGGTCCAGTTGCGTCCTGGCGTCATGGGCCGCAGGATCCCACGGCTGACAGGGCACGTCGAGCGACGTGTCGTCTGCCAACTGTCGGTGCCAAAACTCCAGTCGATCGGTGATGACTTGAACCGGTTCCGTCGCTCGGTGCCAAATGCGGGCAATGTGCCATGCCAAACACCCGGTCACCTCGCAGGATCGCACCACGGCTAACCGCAAGAGTTTATGGCGCTGCAGCCGCTCGATGACCGCACCCCGCAATCATTTTCCGAGGGCCCGGCTTATGTTCGCTGCAAAACTAGGAATCGTTTCCATGAACCTTTGAAAAGACTCTCGTTCGATGACCAACAGCTCACAGTTGGTAATCGTCACCGCCGACGCATTGTGTTTGCCATTTTGCAACAGCCCCAGCTCGCCAAAATGATTGCCCGGACTTAAAAAACCAAGCACTTTTTCACTGTCGCGGTCGGCCGCGACCAATTTGGCGCGGCCCGTCAGAATCACATACAGGCGATCACCCATATCGCCCTGGCTGAAAACCCGTTCGTTGGCCGGAAAAGGTACGGACTGTGCTTGCGCCGTGACCCGGTCGATCTCTTCCTGGTCGAGGCCATCGAACAGCTCGCATCGGGAGAGCCTTCCACTGGTGATCGATTTGCCGGCTTGACTCATGTTGGAAATGGTGTGGGAAAGAGCGGTGTCATTGTCAGAATGGGAACCGAAGCGCGAGCCCCCACGCTTTCCGAATCGTGCAAACAAACGCCGATCGGTGCCAGCTGCGAACTTGCGCCTTGGACTGGCCTGCATTCTAGACGATCATTGGCTGGGCACGGCACCCGGCTCGCCACGTGGCACGTGATTTTGAGCGACGATCCGTTCGACCCATTTGACAACCAATTCGACAATCCCCCGACGATCGCCTGGCCTCCATGAGCCATTGTTGAAAAAAACCGCGAAACTACTTTATTAGATCGGGGTTGAATTGGATTGGAAGTTCATTCACCAATTATTTGAGGCGATCGTATGCCGCTCAATCAACCTGCTATTCAACTGACGTTGGCTCTGGCCCTGCTTGTCGGCACTGCATCGGCCGATAAGCGAATCGCCTGGTATGGGGTGCTGGAGGATGGCTTGGCCGAGGCGAAGGAGAGCGGACGTCCCATCTTACTTTTGTCAGCGGCGCCCCAGTGTCATGGAGTTCCCGGGATATGGTGACCGGGCAAGCAAAAGATGGATGGGAGTTTCCTGTCCGACGAGCGTTTGGTCGCGGCGACGCGCGGTTTCGTCTGCATACGATTGGCGACTTACGAAGATGCCGAAGAAGCGCTTTTCCTGCGCGGTATATTCGCCGGTCGCGACGGCCAGCTGGAAAATACCGTTTTCTGCCTCTTAGGGCCGGACGGGCGACAACGACTGTCGCGTTCAGGCCGCAGTCCCCATTTCGCTTTTCGTGACGTCGCGTCGATGGTGGAGTCCATGCACGAGTTGACCGAGCGGTATCCGTATTCGATTCTGTCCGCTGGGACGGACACGCGACTACCTGTCATGAAGAGCGTTGCGCTGGGTTTGAACGTGGCCGCGTGCGATCGACTACCGATTATCGTGACGTATAGTCCCGACGCCGCCAAGTTGGAGGCGTTGAATCAACGACTGCTGAGTTTAGCTTGGACTGAGGAGTTGGCGGGCCAATACATTTATGTTTCGACGACCCAAGGCAGTGAATTGCGGATCGCCGTTGACGAGGCACCGGTGCCTGGGATCTACGTGCTCAAGCCGGACGATTTTGGTGTGCGGGCCAAAACGTTGGGACATTTCAAGCACGACGAACAAGAGGACCGATTGCAACGAGAGTTGGCACGGATCGCCGCGAACACTCTGGAAAAGACGAAAAACACTCGCCGCCATATCGCGGAGGGCCATCGCCGCGGAATCGAATGGGAGAGCGAGATTCCCGTCACCGACGCACACGCGATCCAGGCGCGACGGTCGCGCTGACCCAACGAACTTCTCCCTTGTCGATCGGCGGCATTCGACGGTACAGGCCGGCCGGAATGGACTCGCGGGACGCGATTTGCACTGGGGATCGACACCCCACTTGCCCTCGCAACCGAAACGACAGACGGCGATTGTTGGCTCAAAAATCTCATTTTCTCGGCGATTTCCGATGTTCGCAAGTTTTGTGATTCCCTTGAGTGGCTGGCTTCGGCTATCATTTTTGCGGCTCGTAAGCCGCGAATAGAATTCCGCAAAGTCAGATCGGTCAGCGAAAGGGCACGGCCTCCCATGGCGGTTACGACAAGGCACCATCTACTCACAGTCGTCGAGCTGGATCCAATTCATCGTGCTGGTGAGGAATTGCGTGAGCTCAACACTCAGCTGTTGGCATTGGTCGACGAGTGTGACCCGCCGCGGATATTGCTCGACTTTCAACGGACGGATTTTATCGATTCGTCTTTTCTGGAATTGGTGGTGCGGTGTTGGAAGCGACTGGCTCAACGTCGCGGAGAGCTCTATCTCTGCTCCATCGGAGAGACCTGCGCGACCGTATTCAGCGTGACCAATCTGGATAGACTATGGACCACCTATTCCTCGCGAGATGACGCGGTGGCTTCGTTGTGTCCTACCATCCCAATTGTCGAAATCGATCAGCAGTATTCGTCCATCGACCATGGATGCGTTGATGACGTCGCGCGGATGATCGATCAAGTGGGGAACACTCGTTTCGTGATTGATATGTCCCACGTCGAGCAGGTTGGATCCCGGTTCCTGGGACTGTTGGTCCGCGTAAGCAACGATCTGCAAAAAACAGGCGGTAGATTCGTACTTTGCAGCCTCCAACCGACGTGTGCGGAGGTATTGAAAGCGGCGAGATTGGAAAGACTCTGCGATATATGCGGCACTCGGGATGAGGCGGTCGCGATGCTCGGTGCCGGGCAGAGGGCCTGATCTTGCTTTTCGTGGCAACATGGGACCTAGGGCTTCCTACCACTCTCGGGCAGATCTTGATCGCCGAAATTGTGATCATCGCCGCAGCGACCGTGCAAGGATCGGTCGGCTTCGGCGCCGGAGTGGTTGCAGCGCCGATCCTCCTGTTAATCCATCCGATATTCGTTCCCGGCGTGATTATCGGAGTCGGTTTTCCCCTCACCGTGATGGTCGCCTTGCGCGAGCGTAAGCACATTGACAAGAGGGGAGCGACGATCCTGGTGTTGGCGCGGGCTCTCGGCACATTGCCCGCGGGTTACGTTGTGGGGCTCCTGGCCCCGTCCGCGTATGATCTCATTTTCGCCGGATGCGTCTTGGCGATGGTGGCGCTGAGTGCCGCGGGAGTACGCGTCCGTCCAACGACGGGGAACCTGTTGGCGACCGGCGTTTTTTCTGGTTTTTCGGTCACCGTCTCGTCCATCGGGGGTCCGCCACTGGCCATGCTCTATCAGAACGAACCAGCTGCGCGAGTGCGGAGCACGCTGGCGGTGGTCTTCGCCGCGGGAACGTTTATCTCGCTTGCCGTGCTGGCCCACTTCGGAAAATTCACATGGGACCATCTAGTTGTCTCGGTCCTTCTACTACCGGGAGTCGTCAGCGGTTACCTTCTCTCCAACCGACTGACGCCCGTGATCAATGCCGCGCGGCTGAAAGCCAGCGTGCTCGTGATGTCCGCATCCGCGGCGCTTGTTGTCCTGGCCAGGCTTCTTCTGTGATGTACGTTGACTACACAAACAGCAACGGATGGGCTGAGCGGGCGTGACACTCGGATCCATCGGGAAAGTCAACTTGCCAATTCTCCCAAGTCGTTGGCGAGCCAGCCTCCAACCATTTCCCCCAGCGGCGCACAACGATTTCGCGAATGTCTTGTTCGCGATAGTGTTTGGCCAACGCCTCAAACAGATAGTAGTGCATGTAGGGACTGGCCAGAACCATCGAATTCGCGGCACGACGATTCAAACTTCGTGCGACCGCTTCGTCGAGCAACGCACTTGCCTCCTCACCTTCGACTAATTCGGTAAGCACCAGGAAGGTGACCAGGTGCTGGGAGCGGCTCGTACCGTCCTCGCAATCAAACCAGTTGCCGTCGCGGTGAAACGTTTTTCGAATGGCTGTCGAAGTGCCACTGATCCATGAATCGATTTGTTCGACGGCTTGGGCGTCTCGCGCGATCGTGGCCAGTCGACGGCCCAACTGCATGGCATAGAGATATCGCATGTTGTATAGCGCCGACGGTTCCTCTCGCGGCAAGTCGGCCCAATCCAGCAGCCATCGGCGGCCCGGTTGGCTGTGGATCAGCCCCGCGTCATCACGATCTTCGGCGAATCGATTCAGAATGTCTCGCGCCACGGGCCAACAACCCTTGGTCCACCGTCGATCCGCCGCGATCGCGGCATAGGCCGCGACGCCTTCAATCCAGGCGAAGTTGTATTCCAGGACCAGTTGCGAGTGCGCTTCCGATGGGACGACGCCCGGGACAAGCCCATCTGGATACTGGCCGTCGATGGCCAATTCAAGTGTTCTTCGCAGCAGTCGCGGATCGCCGCAACGCTCGGCAATGATACGTCCAATGATCACGCCATCACCCAACCAGGCGGCTTGTTCTCGCCAGGGGCAATTCACCGTAACATCATCGGTGCAGGCCTGGACTGTTCTCTCGCACATGGCAAGAATCTCGGCCAATCGATCATCACCGACATCCGCGCGAGATTTAAACTCCAAGCGATACTGTCTCGTCCGGAATTCCGCACTCACGGACAGCCCGTCGACCAGGTCACCTGCCAACGTGACCATCACGTAGCGACCACCACGTGGTGTGAATGAGGTGAGCCGATTCGTCCCCTCGGCAAGTTGGTAGGCATCGGTCATGCGCAACTGGCCGTAGTCGTCGGGATCCGAAAGCATCCATTTTCCGCGTTGGCCTTTTTCAAAATACGTCAGCATGACCCACTCGCCACCCCGGGCGTTCTCGATCCGCACCTCGGCCGAGCCCATGCGACTATGAGGCAGTCCATGGCACAACAACAGTGACTGGGCTCCCAACACAAAAGGAGTTTCCCCTTGTCCATCAAAGTCATGCGGACGCCGATGTCGGTACCGTTCGATAACAAAACGATGCGGGTCGTCGGTCACCTGAAACGTGCCGGCGGGTGCCATATAGGCTTCGATGAACTCCATCTGGTCACTCTGCTGTGTCGAGGCTGGAATCGCGCGTGCTTCGAAGTCCGTCCAAGGCGCCTGTCCGAAACAGCCTTGAATTCGAGCAGAGGACCAATTCGAATCGTCAAATTCAATAGCGGTCCAATCGCCATCGGAACTCATGCTCCGAATCTCCTGGCCCGCTCCGTAGATTGAAATTCGCCTGACCCGCTCGGCAAAGCTCGCGTCTCGACTGGCTTTCCATTGACGATCCGTCGAGATTTCACCTTCTCGACGTAGGCGGAGCGTTAGCCACAAACCGGCCGCGGCCCGGTGCACATAGCCAAAATGTGAATAGCCCGGCTGGTAGACCATCACGGCCAGTATATTGGCGCCCTTTTGCAAAAAACCGGACACCTCGATTTCGTCCACGACCATACGGTGCGGATAGCTCCGAGCCGGCCCGTATCCGGCGAATCGACCGTTGACGTATAGGCGATACCGACTATCCGCGGTAATCCTTAGCTTCGCGCCAGACGGGATGGCGGCCAGGTCGAAGGTACGACGAAATCGTGCGTAACATTCTCGCATCTCAAACGGATGCTCGAGCCAGATCCAAGCAGGTTCCGAAGGCTTCATGCGTCACCAGCCTCAGTTAGACTGAGACCCTGGTCCCAATGCAGCCGGAATAGACCAGCGATCCCGCACTCAGGCGAATTCATGATTCCCCGTCCTTCGAATCTCGAAACTTGTCGAACCCTTGACTTTCCAGACTCTTCGGAATGACAATCTGCTAAATTTAACATCTGCGTCACCCGAACGAAACCGTTCGCCGCGCTGAGTTACACGGAATATTATTCCAATTCCAGAAACACAAACACACTCTCGTTGAGATCCGCATGGCAAGCTTCCAAGTTCTCTATTGGCACGACGTTCCGACTCAAGTGAAGGCAAAAGACGAAAGAGGTACCGCGAATGTCCAACTTAACCCTCGTTTCATGCTGAAGGTCGACCAGTTGGCCATGGAGAAGGGGCTGTTTGGAACCGACGAGTATCTCGATGGATGGCAGTGGAGCGACGCCCAATCGCGAGATGGAACCGCGAGCGAAGTTGCGGAAGCCGTCAAAAACGAGCTAGAAGCCAATTTTACGGACGGACGAGACACAGTTCAATAAAAGAAGGCGGTTGTTGAACCGCTCGCATATCCCATGTCATTACACTTAAACATCAACTCCACCGATATCGATGCCACCGCTGGAAAGACTCTCTTTGATCATGCCGATGGGGTTGGCATCCAAGTTCCCACGTCGTGTCTTAAGCAGGGCAAGTGCCGCGAGTGCTTGATGGAAGTGGTCGAGGGTATGGATTTGTTGTCCGATCCCGCGGACGAGGAGGCCCACCTCCAGGACCGCTTCCGACTATCCTGCCGCGCCCGGATCGTTGCCTCCGACGGGTCAATCCGGTGTCATACCATGCGACGAGCAGACATGCGAATCCTCGAAGAGGCCACTCCACTACCGGGGAATCTCTCCGTGGAGGAGCTAAATTCATCGGTTACTCGTGACGGCGATCAAATCTATCTCGATGGTGAACGGATTGCCGAATCGAAGCAACCGATTCATGGTTTGGCCATGGACCTGGGCACCACGACGGTGGTGCTACGATTAGTGGATTTGGAGTCTGGCCAATTGATCGCCAGCACGTCGTTTGAAAATCCCCAGCGCTTCGGCGGTTCAGACGTCATGGCTCGGATCAAGTATGACACCGACCATAGGGGAAGATTGCTCCAGCGTACGTTGTTGGGTTATCTGTCACGAGCGATCGATTCATTGCCCGTTGACTCACGTACCATTTATGAGTTGGTGGTCGCCGCCAACTCAACCATGCGAGACCTCTTCTTCGGACTCAATGTTGAGTCGATTGGCCAAAAACCGTACTGGTCCGTTACCGAACACGAATTCAGAGACGGGACTCGGGCATCGACCGATCTGGCAGCGACTCCCAAACAGTTACGGCTGCCCATCCATCCGGGTGGCCGCATATATGGTTTGCCGCTGATCAGTGGGCACGTCGGTGCCGATGCGGCCGCCTGTTTGCTGGCCACCGATCTGGCCCAGGAAGATCGACTGGTCGCCCTCATGGATATTGGCACCAACACCGAATTGATCCTGGGGCGTCGCGGCAAAATCTTGGCCGCATCCTGTCCCGCTGGCCCCGCCTTCGAGGGGGGCGCCATCACCTGCGGCATGCCAGGATTGGTCGGCGCCATCGAGCGAGTGCACCTCGAAGACGATGGCCGCGTCGAATTTGAGGTGATTGGAGGCGCTGCGCCGGACGGGATCTGTGGATCGGGGCTGGTTGATCTCATGGGCGAACTGCTGCGAACCAAGCGGATGAACCAGATGGGTCGACTGTCAGATGGAGAGAGCTTTCTGGAGCTTGATGCGAAGAGGCCGATTCGCTTTTTCGAATCGGATATCAGCGAGTTGGCCCAGGCCAAGGCGGCCAACGTGGCAGGCCTCCAGATTATTTCCAACCGTTACGGGGTTGGTTTTGATGAGATCGACCGGTTTTATCTGGCGGGTGGATTCGCCCGACACATCGACGTGGACGCGGCTCGTCGAATCGGTTTGATACCCGACCTACCGAATGAGAAGATTGTCCAGGTCGGCAATGCGGCCATCGAAGGCGCCACGATCGCACTCTTATCCAAGGACCGGCGCCACCAGCTCGAGGAGTTGGTTCCGACCATCGAGCATGTGGAATTGGAAACGGATCCTGAGTTCTTTAACTACTTCGTTGATGGCTGCCAGTTCATTCCCGTGCGGTAAACTCATGGCGGCTCGGCCGACAGTTCTAGTTCGGAGGGACCGTTATTTGGGATACACCCAGATATTTCGGAACACGACCGAATTGCCGTGATCCTGAAGGAACAGGGCTTCCGGTTCCGGGCCTTCGGGGTGCCGGCCCGGTGTCCCGTGAGTCAACTCAAGATCGTCATGAATCAAAACGCCATTGTGACCGACCGTGACACTCGCATTTTGGATCTTTTCTCCACTGTTGTCATAGCGAGCGGCCACAAAATCGATGTCGTAAGTCTGCCATACCAGTGGCGGGAGGCACATGTTCACGATTGGCTCAGAGATAGAATAGATCCCTCCGCACTCGTTGTTTTGTCCACCTAGCGCAAAGGAATCCAAGACCTGCAATTCATAACGGCCTTGGACATAGATGCCGCTATTACCACGCCCTTGTCCACGTGCGGTGGGCATGAACGGCGTACGAAACTCCAGATGTAGACTATGGTCGGTGAATTTTTGCTTGCTGCTGCATCCCGTCGCGCCCAGGTACATTCCATCGACAAGCTTACCGTTTTCGAATTGATCCGCTGAGGTCCCATCAAACAGGACGATCGCTGCATCGGGTGGCTCCGCGCCGAGCGACGGGCTCGTGCGAATTACCTTCTTGAGACTACATCGTGATGTTGCGTCTCAATTGAAGTCCGTGGTCACATCGAAAATCAATTCACTGACGACCGTCCGGCGGACTCCGTGAGAACGAATGTAAACGGTTTCCAGTCCGGAGGCAAACTGGCCAGCGAAAGGGTGAATCGACCCATTCCCCAGGATAGGACTGGTTGAGCAAGGCCTCGAAATCCGGCGAAGTGGCCGACACTCGGGCGTCTGGACTATACTTCAATTCGGCTGAGCGGATATGGGACGATGTATTCGGGGTGATGAATGAAATCAGATTTAGTCAAGCGAATGTTAACGAGGCCATGCGAACGCCTCCAACATCGAATTGCGTCTGGCTTCGTAGGTACGCTCATCTGGACCGTGAGCCTTCCATCGATCGGTCTGTCCGTCACTGACACGAGTACTGGTCCGTCGCAACTTCCAAAAGTTTCTGATGGTTTCGACATCGAATTGATGGCGTCTGAGCCGCTCGTTCGCAATCCGTGTTCGATGGCCTTTGACACACGTGGGCGGTTGTTTATTGGCATGGGGCCGCAATATCGACATCCCGAGCCGGATACACCGGGCGATAGTGTAATGTTGCTTTTGGACACGGACGGAGACGACCGGTTCGATGAGCGGAAAGAGTTCGCCACCGGCCTGAATTGCATTCAAGGCATGGCCTGGAACGGACGCGACTTGTGGCTGGCCAATGCTCCGGACCTGACGGTCGTTCGTGACACCGATGGCGATGACGTGGCCGACGTGTACGTCAAGGTTTACACGGATTTAGGGAACATTGAGCACGGACTCTGCGGGCTGGTTTGGGGACCCGACGGTCGACTCTACATGTCCAAAGGGAACTCCAAAGGCTTAACTCAGCCCGGACGCATCGCACCGCAAGCCTTCCGCGAACTGTGGGACGTCGCCGCGCCCGAGGGCACCCCGGAAATCCCAGCGGCTCAAACGTTTCGACCTGCGGATTACAAGAACACGTTTCAGGATCCTCGCGATAATTGGGGGCGTGAAGGGGGAGTGTTAGTTTGTGACGAGACCGGCCAGAATCTGGAGATTATCTCGCGCGGGTTCCGCAATCCGTGGGACATCAACTTCGACGACGCATTCAACTGGCAAGGTACTGACAACGACCAGCACGATGGAGATCGGCTGTTTACACCTTTCCGTGGCTCCCACTATGGCTGGGGGCATTCTTGGAGCGCTGGTTGGACGGGACATGACCATCTGCCAACAGCCCCGATCACAGGCAAGGTGTTTGTTGGGTCGGGTACGGGTATCGTCTTTTACGATGCCGATCATTTTCCCGAATCGCATCGCGGCGTCTGGTTCTTCAACGATTGGCTGCGGAAGACAACTTTCATGTACCGCCCTCGTTTTGACGGCGCTTTGATCCAGCCGACCGAGGAAGACTGGACCGAATTCGTCCGTGGCGGTGAGGCTCTGTTTAAGCCGACTGACATTGAGGTGGGCCCGGATGGAAAACTGTATATTTTTGGTTGGGGAACCGACTACGGTGTCAAGTGGGATGACGACCACGAAATGGCGAACGAAGGTCGTGTTTATAGAGTTTCGTGGAACGGCTCGGGGACTGATCCTGACAAGTCCAGCCATGACACTGGCGACGCCAATGACGAATACCAAGTCCCGTTTTCGGAGTGGAATACGCGCGACCTCATCCGGGTCTTTCGGTCCTCGATTCCAGCACGGCGCGTGCGAGCCCAGCGAGAATTGCTCGACCGCGGACAGGACGCGAGCCAGGAGCTGCGCCGCGAATTGTCCAATCCACACGTATTGCGCGCAGTCGAAACATGGGTTGCCTGGACATTGGGACGCTTGCCAGACGGGCCACGGGATATCGGCGAATGGCTCCAGTCGTCTGATCGATTGAATCTGGTCGTCCAAGGCTTGCGAATCCTCGGACATCGAGCGCGAGCAATGGGCGAAGCGCTGCCGATGGACGTCCTGAAGTGGCTCGAAGATTCAGAGCCGCGAGTACGGCTGGCGACCGTCCTGGCGATACAACAGGCTGGCCACAACCTTGCGGAACCCGCGACATTTTCGCAGGCGCTCCGAACGCTCGCGGGGGAAGAAACTGATCGCGTCGTGTTCTACGCGGCCTGGCAAACCCAACGCCGACTGATTCCAGTCGACCAGCGCAAGCGTTGGCTGGCCCACGACCAGTCCGGCATACGATTGGCTGGACTCCTGTCGCTGGCTGAAGATGGTCAACTGACCGACGACGACGTCTTGCCGTTAATCAGCGACCCAAACGAACAGGTCCGAGCCGTGGCCGCCTTGTGGACGGTTCGCAAGCAGGGAAACTCTCTGTTGATTGCGAGTCCCCCCAGTCAGGAATTCGAGGGCGAGCTGACGGTCAACGTCACGCCCGGTATTAAGCCCTCGGACGTGCGATACACGACGGACGGATCGACACCAAATTCGCGGTCGGCGCGGTGGGAAGATGATGCGCAGTTCGACAAGACGACGGAGCTTAAGTTGGCTCTGTTTGCTGGTGGTCAACAAGTCGGCACCGTGGCCGTCATACACTACCGTCGACTCAACCGACAAGAAGAATCGCTGCGCAACGGACTCCTCAATGTGACAACGACCACAGGCCAGAAATGCCGCGTAGTCAACGGTGGCATGGCCAGTGGAGAAGCATCTATACGGATCGAAACTACCGCTATAAAGAGGTGCCTGACGATCTCCAAGGTCTCACAACACTACAGCTCGCCAATGACGATGCCGGCTTGCACGGGGACCTGTATCTGAGTTTTGAGACGGTCACGCCGATCACCTTGTATCTTGGCTACGACAAACGCATTGGCGATCCGGTGGCATGGTTGACGGACGACGCCAACGGTTTTGTGCAAACCAACCAGCGAATCAAGACGGACGACACCGAGTTTGACGTCTATCGCCAAGACCACCCCGCTGGCCGGGTCCAGCTCGGCGGCAATTTCAATGATGCTGTCGACGCGAATAAATCGAACTTTGTCTGGGCTCTTCGCCGACGGCCATTTCCACTGCTGGAACAGCACACCACGGTCGATGAGGCGGTTGCCAAGCTGCCGACGGCCAATGCGGCTCGCGGACAGGCACTGTTCTATGTCGATGGCGGTGCCACATGCTCGACATGCCATCGGGCCGACGCGAGCGGCGTTGGCTACGGCCCTGGTTTGTCACACCTTGTCAAAAGCAATGACCGGAGGCATGTGATCCAGTCGATTCTGGAGCCCAGTGTGAAGATTACCGAAGGTTTTGCCGAGCAGGTCGTTGAGACCGGGGACGGTCGCACGATCACTGGTCTGTTGCGAGCCGAAACCGATGCTGGAATCTCTCTAATTCAAAAGGATGGCCAATCGGTTTTCGTCAAGCGAGAGGAGATTGACAAACGATATTCTCAAAACATCTCACCCATGCCGGTCTTCGCAACCTTGCTAACTGCTCAGCAGGTGGCTGACCTTTCATCTTGGCTGCTCAAACGTGACGCCTCACGGGCGGAACTGGAACCGGAACTGTCGCGCGCCAAGGAGTGACGTCGGGTATCGCAGGCAGTTCCACGTGCCCCTGCCAGATAACGTAACGGGCCTTCAGGAAACTGGTTTTTAACGTTATAAAGGTAGTATCCACCATGAGAATTCTGAACCGTTCAGCAGCATGTCTGCTGGGCTCGGTCGCAGTCGCCGTATTTGCCTCCCAAGCAGCGATGGGACAGCCGAAACGGCCGAATATCGTCATCATCTGGGGCGACGACATAGGGCAATCGAACGTAAGTGCTTACACACGTGGCTTGATGGGATATCAGACACCCAACATCGACAAGATTGCCAGTGAAGGGATGCTTTTTACGGACTACTATGCGGAACAGAGCTGCACGGCGGGGCGAGCTTCATTTATCACCGGTCAGCACGGCATGCGAACCGAATTGACGAAGGTCGGACTACCCGGAGCTAAGACCGGGTTGCAGAAGGAAGACCCGACCATTGCCACGCTCCTACAAGCCCGAGGTTATGCGACAGGTCAAGACGGGAAGTCACTATCGGCTATGCACCCAAGTCATTACAATCCTAGACCCCCCACTACCCATGGGCACTCCACGGCGGATCCGTGCAGGTCCAAACAGAAAGGATAGGAAGATGGGAGCCAACGAAAAAGCACAAGAATTGGGCGTTTCTTTAGAACCGCTGGAGCCAGGCTATCTGAATCTCTGCATACGTAGCGGCAATCTGTTGATCACATCAGGCCATGTCAGCGACCTCCATGGGGTGTTGGGCCAAGACCTCACAGTCGAGCAAGGCTATGAGGCGGCGGCCGATTGCGCCCGGAAGATTCTTCGTTCCGTGCACGATACGCACGGCACTTTGGAAGGGTTGAGGGTGTTGAAGCTATTGGGGTGTGTCTATTCGGCCCCAGATTTCACCGATCAACATCTCGTCATTAACGGTGCGTCGGATCTGTTGCACGAGCTCTACGGGAAAGAGGGAGACGGGCATCACGCTCGCAGCGCGCTCGGTTTCGCTGCGTTACCGACCGGCGCGGCTGTCGAAGTCGAGGCCATATTCGAAATTAAGTAGAGACGGGGTTTGTCAAAGCGCGGCGTGGCCGATGGATTTTGATATTCGTGCTTGGGAATTCATGAAAACGGACAACTTGCTTCTTACCAGTCCCTACGTCGCCCCGAGCAAAACCCACGTTGTCTCGTTGAACAAAACACTACCTTCCGAATATGAACGTGTTGCGCAGGGTCAGCAGGGAATAGATGCCAGACGAAGCCGTTATGCAGTGGCAACCATCATGGACGCCCATAGAAACCCAAAGCAGATTCGCGGCCATCATCAGGGCAAAGCCCCAGCGGCTCTTGGTTGCCATCGTCATGCCGACGAGTCCCAAAGGTATCGCAATCCAGCCCAGCAATTGAATTGACATGATCCCCTCGCCGACCCTGTCACGGGTCCCTTTGATTCCCAGTTAACTACCCGACTGGTTGCTAAGCGAGGTGACGTTTGAAATGTTACTGAGAAACGGTTGAAAAAACAGAATGATGCATAAAACGGCTGGAAAAGCACGAAATGGAATCACGGGTTTCGTTTCGTCTTGAATCGTTGCTGGTCCGAGCCAGCGAAGCGGACCACTTCTCGTATTCGTCGAGGCAGTCCGCCGCGTCGATGAACTTCTTCCAGACGAGGCGGCCGCGGAATCCATACTCCTGGCCGGACTCCACTTTGTTGACGACATACTGGAAATCCCAGGCCGGACGTGGAAGCTTCGGCAGTTTGAACTTGTAGAGGCTGAAGCGAATCTGGTCGCGAGGTGTGTGCAACCTATCAAACATGAGGATGAGTGTCATGTCACGACCCGCTCGGCCATAGTAGAACGGCTTGGCGATGCGCGGCCAGTCGTACGACCAGGTATTCAGCCGAAACTCGACGTCGTTGTCATACTGCAGATCGTCCGCGGCGAGAGCGCGATAGTTTCCGCCGCGATTCCAATCAGGATGAGCTTGCTTCGCGTCCGCGGCGATCCACGCTTCCATTGCGTCGCTCGAATCGTGACCGCGGAAATGAAGCGAAGCCTCTCGAACATCGTTCATGTAGTTCGCGAAAAAGAATACCGCGTAGCCGTGTTTTCCAAACAGGCTCGCATCCCGCGGCGTGCATCGAAAATCGAAATCGACATAATGCGGATCCTGGACGGTGTACGTCAGGCTGCTGGCGACGCGCCAGGGGCTGTCAGCGGCATTCCGCACCAGCTTGACGGACCTGCCGTCGTTCAAGCGGTAGAGCGTGTATCTGCCATGACGAGGGGTGAACTTGTTGTGCGAACTCCGGTGCCCGGAGATGATGTGTTCAAAATTTAATCCGGCCGACGCCCCGCTCGTCTCCGGATCGAACGCGTCAAATCCGCTGGAGTGTTTGATATTGAACAGCGAATCGATACCGCTCAACTGTCCAGGAGACTGCGAATTATCCCGAAACAAAACCGACAACTCACCCGATTCGATGTGGGCACTTTGAACTGGTTCCATTTCTCGCGCCGCGGACGTTACGACTGATAAGATCGCCGCGAAGATCGCTGGACTCGTCCGCGGCACGCGAGCGAACGGTCTCTGAAAAAGTTGAGTCGGACACATGTCGTGGTTATTTACTCACGTCGATCCCATGGTTGGACAAGGCTAGGCTCATTGGCATAACGGTCCATTTGAAGCGTCAACTGGACACCGGCGCCGGGTGCTAACCGCAGATGGAACGTCGGGGCGTCAGCGGTGATCCGCCCGTTATTGAATGTCACTGTTCGAATCTGGTGTTCACCATAAGCGCCTCCTTGCACCACCAATTCACGAGAATCCGTGGGGTTTACATTCACCACGGTCACCACGGTTTCACGATCCGTCATCCGCTCGACCAAGGCCGCCACATCCTCGGGTAGCCCACTGCGGCGGGCCACGGGATCGAAGTACCGCAACCGGGCATGGAGCAAAGCACCCCCGCTGGGGGTTTCCAGCGCACCAAGCATCAACTTCAATAGATGATCAACGGTGACCGGGTTCTTATCCATCGGATCGTCTGCAAGTCGCGTGTCAGGCGTCGTGGTATCCGAGCGCATGGCCGCATTCTTGCGGCGTATCGTTTCAAAGTCGCTCTGCAGGGCTCGCACTGGGAATTCCGGGTCGTCGCCAGCCAGAAAGCGGAACCAGCCGTCCCGCGACACCAGCCCACGGTCGGTTGGATCCATGGACCAGTAATACACGTCTCTGGCCCCAGCGGACCAGGGAGTCTCTGACCAGCTGTACCAGCCATCGTCTCCATACATCGTCGGATACATCGTCTTGCCGTCAATCGTCTTGGCCTGGGCATTAATCGTCTTGATGATGTTTCGCCAGACGTCGGCATACTTCCGGTCACCGGTCAACAGCGTCGCGTTGCCGAAACCGATACGACCCAAATGAACCGTATTGCGATTGGCCGTTTCGTCCGAACCCGGAACAGCCACCGTGAAGCCCCATCCGTAGACGCCACCGTACCACTTCCCATCCGTCGCCCCGCCGATAGAACCATCCAATCCGATATTCGATGGAATCACCCCTCCGTTCTCTTGGGTGCGTTCGCACCAGGCATCGACATACTCGATCAACCACTCCTTGTACTTCGGTTCGTGCGTCAACATGTAGGCGTTGGCAGCGAGCGACGTGGCCACCAGATTTTGCGGATGATCGCCCACTATGTCGTTGTAGTCCTTGAAGTGCTCGACCATCTGCTCGTAGGATTCTTCGCCGTGCAGCGGATCAAAACGGCCCGCGACCTCGATTGGGTCGCCGGCCCAATCGAGCCCGGTCGCTTTCCGCATCAACGGGCCGCGGCTGCCGTTGAACAGGCTGCGGATGATCTTGTGCTCAGGGTCGTAATTCGGCGCGCCTGGTTCTTCATTCAGATAGAAACCAGCGAATCGGCGCACGCGTCGATGGAATTCGTACGGTGAGGGATCGGCCAGTCCCAGCACGTTGAAGACGGTGAGTCCCTCACCATTGTGCAGCCAATCCATCGTCACGGGAAACTCTTTGTAGTACATGCCGTCCCGCGCAAAGGGCACATCAACCGTCTTGGCCTCGGTATACTGGCGGAGATGCCCCTCCCATCCTTTGCGTGTCATCCGCAAAATTTCCTCGGAACCACCGAGCGCGTACAGGAGCGGCCAGTGGTTGAGGTTTTCGATCGCATCATCAGGGCCGTCATCCCCACCCCATCGCTCGACGCAAAGAAGATAGCCGCGCACGTCGAAATACTTGTCAAAGAACTCCTGGCAGGCCGACGTGTGGGCCCGAAGAAGTTGACGTTCCATCACCGCCCAAACGGGTGGAACCATCGGATCGACCACGTCAACGGTCACGCCGAACGTGGCATCCGTTGGCGCGATTAGCGCGAGCACCATTGTAGAAATGGCGAGCTGATTTCTCATGCTGTCGTCTCCAAACTCAATGTTTTATCTTAGATACTGCTTCTCGATTTTGGCTGCGACCGTTCCCAGCGCATAGTATCCGACGGAGATTCGGCCCACGTGGGTCAGAATGTCGAACGCCTTCCAGCGCGGCCAGCTGTATTCGTCTTCCATCCACGGGATGCGTCGGGCATGGGCCTCGGCGATCGACCGCTCCATTGGGCAACCCGTGGCGACCGTCATGATCTCCGTCGGCGACTCGATGCGGGGAGTGGCCAGGGTTTGGCCCGAGAGTGCATCCTCGGCTTCGACTTGAACGGTTTCTCCCGGCTTGATTCGAGCACGCGGCTCGTGATGGCGACTGAACTCGAAGCTGGGAGAATCCGCGTTCACGTACTGCATGCCAATTCACTCCGCCAACTTTTCGTATTCGGCCAACAGGGGTCGATAGGCATATTGGTTGAGCATGGCAATGAGGCCACGGTCACTTTGATCCTGGGCCACATCCGCCAACGTATTGATGCAGTTGAACGTCTGCTCCAGCGCCTGTTCTAAATGTTCGATGGCCGTCTCGGCATCGCCTGCCTCATTGGCGATGGCCGCCTCGCGAACCGCTTTGACCGCCGCGAGATACTCGAGGACATACTCTCCTCGTTTCGCATAGTAAAACAATAGCGGTGCCGCACCGCCGTTGATCGCTCCCTGCGATCGGTAAAGTTCAATCATGAACTCGGTATACGCGTCCGTAGCCTCTTGCCACCAATCCGGAATCGGCTCCGGGACATAGTGTCTCATCAACATTCCATCGACCGGAAACGCGAAGCCGAGATCGTGGCTGTCGATCAGATTCGTGGCGGTTTCGAGATGCTGCCAGCCGATCCACAATCGTTCGGCGGCGGCACCGTTTCCAGTCGTCGTGGTCCACAGTTCGTTGTGGGCCGCCCGCGGCGTCAGTTCCCGCTGCCAAGCCGCGCGAGATAGGAAATAGACCGCTGGGTCCAATTCTCCGGGAACCCAATAGCGGGTCGAGAATCCGTCCCAGCCATGCTCTTTCAAATGCTCCATCAAGATTCCCATGCTCTGCATCGACGACTGAGGTAAGATCCCCACATTGTCGTCCGCCAACGTCATAATCAGCTGGCTCCTCACCCTTTCAGCCGGCAGCTTGTCCAACAGATGACGATTCTCCACCACGCGACGCGCTGTGTAATCGACGAAATTCAAAGTTGCAGTTCCCGCCGGAACGACTTCGTCGAGCAGAGGAAACAAAGCAGGATCAATACCCGTAATCGTCAGATCGACTGGTGTGCCGTCGGCTCGCAGCAGCAGCCGGTCGTCCGCCAATGTTTCGTGTAAAAAAGCCAATCCGACGAGATTGCCTCGAATCGCCTGCTCGCCTCGCTCACCGGACGCAATCAGCTTGCGCTGCGCGGCCGAATCGACTAATTGTTCAACCGACCAGTCCGTCAAGATACCCCGGTCGTTTAGCAGGCGCATCGCCTCGTCGGCGTGTTGGTCCCACTCCGGGAACTCAGGCAGAGTCAGATAGAGTTCATCAATCGTGGGATAGGTTTCCAGATAGGCGCGGATCTTGGTGGCGACAAGTTTCCTCAGCACCTCGTCGCGCGGCCCCTGTTCGGCCGCTGGAACGATCGTCAGATCCCGCAGGCCGCGCCCGACCCGCGAACCTGGCAGCACGCTCTGAAACTCACGTGGAAACTCCAGTGGTGAGATGCTTATGCCAACCGACATGCCCAACTTGTGCGCTGCGGCGATCAAGCCCCGTAAGTGCGCGATTCCAGCGCGCGTCATTTCCTTGGGCGTACTGAGACCCGCGAAATCGGGATTCTCAAATCGCTTCTGACCTAAAAAGACCTTCTTGCCGACCGTATCTCCGTCCACGGGATATACATTTCCCCACCACAAGACGGACGTCTGCTTGGCCACACCCCGAAACTCATACTGCACGAACGGATGCCAGGGATAGACGCTGAGCATCAAACGATTGAATTTCATCTTGGCCAATTGCCGGAGAAACTTTTCGTGCTCCTGGAGTCCCCACGACTCCGGCCCCATGGCGAAATCATTGATCGTTCGCCACGTCCGCGACCTCAGCTCCGGCTCCATGACAACGTCGTGGCCGCCGATGTCAATCGGCTGTTTCTCAAGCGGAACAATATCTCCCCGAAAGAGATACCGAATCCCGTAGCGATGCCCCAATTCGTAGGCCGACCATAGGGTTGCCGACGGACTGCCGCCGCCGACGATCAGCGTTGGCTTGCCGCCCATCACTAGACTGCGTAAGACCAACCCCTGATCGCTCATTTGGGGCCAATCGGATCCGGCTGCCTGGTCCACATGCGAATTGGTCGTCGGACTGCCAAGAAGAACCACGTGGGTGGTATCAGCGACCGGTTGCGTGCCCACGGCCACCTCAACGTCCTTGAACAGTTGACGAAACTGCGCGGCCAATTCCTGGGCGGCGTAACGCTCGATCTCGGGAGCTTTGTGTCCAAACACAATGGACACCGACGCGGCCGTTGCGTTATCCGCGACGAGGACGATCAACCCACAAATCGCCAGGACACTTGGCACAAACCTGCTTAAACTTTTCGTTTTCTGGGACATATCGCACTAACCTCAAAGTGTGGGCAGAGATGGCTCGAAGCGGCCGGCTCAAAGCGAATGTCATTCGCTCGGTTCGGCAAAACAATACAGTTTGTGTAACGTTCGCACAAAAAGCCGATCATTGGCGATCGCGGGAGTGGCGATCACACTGTCGCCGACATCGTTCTTGGCGAGGACTTCCAGGGACGGGCCGGCGTTCAACACCACGATATTCCCGTTTTCACCAGGCACATAGATGCGCCCTCCGGCAGCAATCGGCGATGCGTAATAGTTTCCAAAGTTCTGGATGCGCTTCTTCTCCCAGATCTCACTGCCGTCCTCCAGGTCAAACGCCGCCGAGATACCGCCTTTCTTGACGACGAACAGGCGGCCGTCGTACGCCAATGGCGATGAGATGTTGGAAGGGGCTTTGCTGTCCAAGTTCCAGACCATCCGTGACTCGGTCACATCGCCGGCGCCGCCACCTTGGATCGATTGGATAATGTTCCCGCCTCCCACCATGTTCTCAGGGGATTGGAAAGCGCGGTCGATTTCGTCGTCGACAAGCAGGCCGTCCTGGTCCGCATCTCCTTGG
>Ga0310120_10000381_pt1 | contig 35463 bp, 26 predicted proteins | sample CB27_AW_983_MG_FD_203506 | JGI IMG/M metagenome (GOLD analysis project Ga0310120, IMG submission 203506) | Marine microbial communities from Western Arctic Ocean, Canada - CB27_AW_983 | ecosystem: Environmental > Aquatic > Marine > Oceanic | place: Canada: Western Arctic Ocean | collected...
TTCAAACCGCCAGAGGGGAAACGGTCGACAACTCCGTCATCAGTCCACACGGCCTGGCGACCTGCGCCTCGCCATTCCGGCCAATCGTTGGCGTGAAGCGTAATAGACGACAGAACCCCCGTAACGAGAATCGACGTAAAAAGTGAACAACACAAGAAGCGGTAATTACGATTCGTGTTCATGAGTATCTCCGCTCGCGGCCACGCGCTCGCGGCTCGCAGTAACGTTGAGTTGATGAATTAGAGGCTTGCACCCTAGTTCAGCAGACAAGTGCCCTAAGCTGGAAGCCCTCGGCGTTCCGAATGCATCTTATGCTTCAGTCATCTCTAACGTCTAGGAACGCGGCGATTCTCTCCTAGTTGTTGCGGCGAAGAATGTGCCAGATGCGACCATGTCAGAGGACGGTCCACTGCCTGGTCCGAATGACCTAAGGTTCGTGTTGTCGTTGGTATCGACGGAACCCAACCGGTTCGAAATCGCAAAGCGAGCAGTATAAATAAGCGATGATGAGATGGTGGTCGGCATACTGACCGCTGGCGCGCCAAGTGGAAAAGGAATTCGTCAGTCATTTCAATGAACGAAGACGATGCGCCTACACCTCGGTCCGGCACCCGCTCAAATTCTTAGTTTTGAACTAAGGGCGAACTCAATACAAATCCAGCACGGAATAGAATCACTCCAATAGACGAAACAACAGAACGACATCGCCATGTAAGATGTCACGGAGAAAACGATTAACTCACGGACCGCTTTCAGGAGTCCTTTGATGCTACTAGAAAAACGCGTTGTGCTCGCATCGACGGTGGTCGCCTTATTTACGCTAAGTCTGGACGTTGCCCCCTCGATTGCGCAGCCCGATGCCAACGTCCCGCCCGTAACCGACGCGATGCTCCAGAATCCGGCTCCAGGCGATTGGCTGATGTGGCGCCGGACACTCGATAGTTGGGGCTACAGTCCACTCAACCAAATCAACCGAGACAATGTGGCCAGCCTTCGGTTGGTCTGGACCCGAGCCCTCGCGCCTGGGGCGCAGGAGGGAACCCCGATAGCCTACGGTGGAACTTTGTATATGCCGAACCCAAATGAGCACGTCCAAGCGATCGACGCGACCAGTGGCGACCTCAAATGGGAATACCGTCGAGACATTCCTGAGGATGTCGCACAGGTGATGGGCGGAGGGATCCAAACCAATAGAAATTTAGCGATTTATGGTGAGCTGATCATCGACACCAGCAACGACGATTACGTATACGCCCTCGACACCACCACCGGAGCGCTCACCTGGGAAACACAAATTTTCGATTACCAGGTTCACCCTGCTCGTCATTCGTCTGGTCCCATCATTGCTAACGGAAAAATCATTTCTGGACGAAGCTGTCGGCCCCGCGCAGGTCCGATTTCCTGTGTCATCATCGCGCACGACGCAACGACAGGAATGGAACTGTGGCGTACAAGCCTTGTACCGGCACCGGGTGAACCCGGCGACGAAACCTGGGGCGGTGTGCCATACGAAGAACGCATGCATGTGGGCTCATGGATGGTCCCAAGTTATGACCCTGACCTGAACTTGATCTACGTCGGGACATCAGTCACATCACCGGCTCCAAAATTTATGCTCGGGGGCATCGAAAACCAACACCTCTACCACAATTCCACTCTCGCTCTCGACGGCGACAGCGGTGACATTCGGTGGTACTATCAACACCTTAACGACCACTGGGATCTTGACCATCCTTTTGAACGCCTTCTCGTCGACACTGCCGTGATACCTGACGCCGATGCCGTATCGTGGATCAATCCTAGGCTTCGCGCCGGCGAACGCCGAAGCGTAATCACGGGGATTCCTGGGAAAACTGGTGTGGTCTATACGCTGGATCGCGAAACAGGTGAATTTCTCTGGGCGACGCCGACGATTGCACAAAATGTCATCAGCCACATCGATGGTGAAACCGGCGACGTCACAGAAAACTCTGAGGTTGTCTTTACCGGTCTGGGGCAGGAAGTGATGTCCTGTCCATCGTTGACTGGGGGGAAAAATTGGCCGGCCGGAGCGTATAGCCCACTGACAAATACGATGTATTTCCCGTTACAGAATACTTGTGCTCGAGTGTTATCGACGATGGATGGTGGAGTTGCTATTTACCGACTTGCATATAGAGACCAACTGGCACCCGGCACTGACCAACTCGGAAGCGTTCGAGCGATTTCTGTCGATACCGGGACCACTACCTGGCGCCACGAACAGCGAGCACGCACCTACTCACTCGTCACAACGGGAGGTGGATTAGTTTTCGGCGGTGACGGCAACGGTCGATTCAAGGCCTTCGACCAAGAGACCGGGGAAGTTCTCTGGGAAATTAATCTCGGCTCGTCAGTCACAGGTTTTCCCATTACTTATGCCGTAGACGGACGCCAGTACATTCTCGCGAGTACCGGAACGAGAGTCGAAGGGTTGACACCAGATGTGCGTCCAAGTTCTGGAAACAACCTGTTTGTTTTTGCCCTTCCCGAGTAAGCTGAACACTCTAAGAGGAATCACCTTGCGGTCGACGGATTACCTACAAAACTTCCGTTTAGGTTCCTCCTCATCGACAGAGGTGTCCACCGAAGAACTGCCTTGTGTCCATTCTCATCAGCGAAAATTACGATAAAACGTCCGCAAATCATCGACAAAGAGTTCAGGTTGTTCAAAGGCAGCAAAATGTCCTCCACGTGGCATCTCTGACCAATGTGTAATGTTGTACTGCGCTTCCGCCCAAGCACGAGGGGGAAGACTGAGTTCCTGAGGAAACAGTGCGACACCCGTCGACACTTCTATTCTCCCTGGCGGCAGCGCAATCAGCCCACCTGCCGATTGATGCGACGATTCATAATAAAGTCTGGCGGCTGAAGTCGCAGTTTCGGTTACCCAGTAAACCATTACATTGGTCAGCAGTTCATCTTTCGTAAAAATTGATTCGGGATGTCCATCGCAGTCGCACCAACTCTGAAACTTCTCAATAATCCACCCCGCCAAACCGACAGGAGAGTCATTCAGCCCATAGCCAAGAGTCTGTGGTCTCGTGCCTTGAATGCGGCCATACGCAAACCCATCTCCTAGAGAAGCCTGACGCGCTCTCATTCGTTCAAGTTCAGCAGCTGTCGCGCCAAAGTTTGGTTCGTTTGAGTCTGTCGGCGGCTCGGCCAACACCAAATTCAAATGCAACCCTGTCACATGCTCCGGATACTTGTAGGCGTTCCAGCTACTGACAAACGCACCCCAGTCCCCACCTTGGGCGGCATATGTTTCGTAGCCCAGTCTAGCCATCAACGTCGCATTAATGTCTGCGATCTGTTCCGGACCCATCCCGCGGCTATTTGGTTTATCCGAGAATCCGTAGCCGGGCATAGACGGAGCAACGACATGAAACGCATCTTCAGCGCGACCACCATGAGCAACCGGGTTGGTCAGCGGTCCAATAATGTCTAGGAACTCGGCAACAGAGCCCGGCCAGCCATGGGTGATAACGATCGGTATCGCATTTGGCTCCGGAGATCTCTGGTGGATGAAATGGATGTCAAGACCATCGATACGAGTCTTGTAGTGATCGAATGAATTTAGACGCCGTTCCTGCTCTCGCCAATCGAATTCATTTTTCCAATAGGTAATGAGTTCTCGCAGATAAGTAACGTCTGTCCCGTAGACCCAAGGGGCTCCAATCTGGTCTGGAAATCGTGTGTCGGCTAGTCGTTGCTCGAGATCATTGAGCACCGACTCCGACACATTGACCGTAAATGGTGTGATCACTGATGAATCACCTTGACCTTGAATCCCATTTAGGGCCTCCGCATCGCTCGTTTGGCCTAAAGAGCTGGCCATCACCAAACTTCCGACTAGTACACTCCGCTGCAATCGCTTCAACATCACACGTCACCTCAAAAAAGCATAAGCCGTACACGCCTCAACAAACAGCCGTCAGGATTTCTGACGAATTGGCACCAATACTGCCACCCAGTGAACAGGTGTATTCGTAGGATTCTTCCAAGCATGCATAGTGTTGCGCTGAATTACAGCATCGCCAGGGTAAACCGTCACCTCTTCTGTGTCGAGTACAAGGATTAATTCGCCACTGAGAAGAACATTGATATCTACCGTTTCAGTCCGATGCCACCCGAGTGGCGCATCCGGAGATGTGGGCGGTAAAGCCACAAAGACGAAATTAGCACCACCGACGGTTGGCTCAAGGCGTGGCGAATCCGTCGGACGCAGTTCTCTTGGCATTGTCTCTGGACCTGGTCCAAATGGGTCATCGTTAGTTGTTCTGAACAGATTCGGGAATGTCCCTCCCGAAATTCGCTCATCACTGACGACATACGATTGACCGTCCGCATCATGCCCGGTGACGATTCGCCGCATTCCGTTCGGAAATTCGATTTCGGAAAAAGAACTAGCTTCAAGACCAGCTATTCCTGCGAAAATTCCACTACCGATGGCTGCACTCAATGAACCGGTAAGTACAGTCCGTCGATCGACGCTATCCACCTTGATCGATCGATCGGACGTCGTTTCTTCTTGATCATTTGACATGCTGTACTCCTTACGCCTCTGGATATCCGGTCCGAGCAATTGTTTGCACCACTACGGTAATGTAAACGTTACCAGTACATTGCTTCCGGTCGGCGCTTCGAGTTCTGGCGCGTAAGTTCCGAGGCGATCACCGACCCCGCCCACCGGCACCGTGACATATTGTTGTCCATCAACGGCGTAGGTCACTGGATATCCGGTTATCTGGCTTCCGAGTATCGTTTCCCACAAAACCTCGCCAGTCATCGCGTCAAAAGCCCGGAATCGGCGATTCAAATCACCGAAAAATACAACGTCACCAGCCGTCGCAAGCGTAGAACCCGCATTTGGTGCCCGCTGACTGTAACGCCACACCTCACGCCCTGTTGACATCTCAATCGCTCGAACTTCAGTCAAATGACCACTATCCTCAAAACCAGGTTCCGGAATAGAGAATCTCGGGCTTGCGCCAGAAATCGTACGATCGTTCGTCGTTTGGTCCAAGCAAGAACGATTAAAAGGAATGTAAAGCATCCCAGTCACGGGGCTATACGACCATGACCACCAGCTCTTGACGTTGTGGCCGCACACGACAAACCGTTGCCCCACCTCACGTGCCACCAGGTCCATATTGATGTAGACCGCTCCTGTTTCAACATCGATATCTTTAATCACGAAGCGGTCCGTATTCGAATAGGGAAGCGGAGAAGCCCACAAGAATTCACCAGTTTCTCGATCGTTCACGAACAACCCTCCCGGCTCGCCCATCACGACCACAACCTTGCGCTCCTCAGCTGTTCCCGTCAATTTCGGATTGATCCACCGCACCGCCGATGGATCAGGATTCACTACCGTATCGATCAGTGTCCGTTCCTGAACGAAGTCTTGGTCCCAGTCATCACACGGTAAATACTGGTAATACCAATCGATGGCACCTGTATCAGCATTCATTGCCAGCGTTGAATTTGAATAGAGCTCGCACGGCGTCCGTTCGCCGACATCCCAAGTTCCACGACGGATAATCCTCGGGTACGGGAGCGGCACGGCAATACCCCAAAACACTCGATTGAGCTCTGGATCGTAACTGCCGGGCAAACCCCACGGAGAAACATGAACTCGCCGCGCGGTCGGCACATTCCCCCAGGTCTCGCCACCGGGGTCATCGCTGGCCGCTGCCGTGTAGGTGCGCCAGCGCTCTTCACCAGTTTCCGCATCGTGCGCTGCTACAAAACACCGCGCCTCAAGACTACTCGGACTGCATGTTCGGCCGCTGACGACCATTCCATTAATGATCATTGCTCCCGAAGAATGAGTGATGCCCTCTCGGTAGTCAGCCATCTGTGTTTCCCACGCCAGTTCTCCAGTACGAGCATCAAGCGCGATAAGGTACGAGTCTGCTGTTAAATGAAAAATGTGCTCGCCGTAGATTGCCAAATGGCGAGTGCGCCCGCCCAACTGCACATATTCACGGAGGTCTTGGGGTAAATCGCGTTCGTAGTCCCAGAGAAGATCGCCAGTGGTGGCATCAAGTGCTTGCACATGGTCTCCGCCCGCATGGGCGATGTACATTACCCCTGCGTAGACAAGCGGTCGAATCTCCTGCGGTCCCTCATCCATCGCTCGCATCCAGGCAAGTCGCAACTCGCCGACGTTCTCTCGGTTGATCTGGTCGAGCGGACTGAAGCCATGAAAATCGTAGGTCCGATGAACCATCAGCCAATCTTCTGGTTTCGGATCAAGCAACAGTTCCCGAGTGACGGGCGCAAAGTCATCGTCCTGGCTTGCAGTCAACACGGCTGGCGACATGGACAAGACCCACGCACATAGAGCGGCCACGAAAACCTCCGCCAACAAGAATCTTCTCGACCGTTTCGCCATAAGACCACTCCTTCCTACACGAGCCGACAATTCTCTTTCAGGCCAGACTCAGGTCCAGTGTTCTTAATGGATGCAACATCGAGGCATCCATTTCACTGCATCAGTATCTCACTCGTTCGACAGTACTCAGAAAGATAATGTGTCACTCACGACTACTTTCTTCAAGAATTCCACGTCTGAGTTGTGCAGCCAATAAAAGCAACCGACAATGGTCCGCTTGGGCAGCATCTACGTAGAACACAGCACCATGTCTCGGTCTAGAAAAAATACCAGAGCGGAACAATTCGACATTCACGACATAGTCGATTCCGTGCTCTGTAAGCACAGCTTCGACGCGCTTGGACTCCGACAAGGCAGCTCCAATATAGAGTCTCGATATTTCTCGGTCCGAAAACACATCAGCGTCGACTCTTGGCATAAACACTTCACTCAGTGAGTATCCGCAGTGCGGAAGATGCCCTAAAGAGGTTATCTAAATTCGCGCACGAACCTTCGGCTCGTTAGCTACCGAATGTCAAAACCGACCAAACGCATCAAATCGATCGCGTTTCCCTTCTCAAGTACTCCCCTTCGAAGCTTGTAATCAAAGTACAAATGCCCATCCCTCAGTTCATCTCGTAAGTACACATTCTGCGCACGCTCGCCTAACCCATCAACAATCTCCGTCAGCGCCAAATCATGCGTGGTGATCAGTCCAATCGCTCCCTGAGCGACTAAGCTCTCTACAAGTGTTCTAGCGCCCACCTGGCGTTCATGGGAGTTGGTGCCATGCAAACATTCGTCTATCAGAAACAGCACTGGTGCCGGTCCAGATGTTTTTTCCAGAATCGCGCGTAACCGACGAATCTCTGAGAGAAACCGCGAGCTACCTTCCTGCAACGAGTCACTAATCCGAATCGATGCCCCTACTGTTAAGGGCGACAATTGAAAGCGTCGAGCATGCACCGGGGCCCCTGCCTGGGCAAGCACGACATTGAGACCAATTGCACGGAGGAGGGTGCTCTTGCCTGACATGTTCGAACCACTAACAATTAACACTTGTGGTTTTTCGGACAGCTGAACATCATTGTTCACGGCGGAATCGTGTAGCAACGGATGTCCGATAGAGTCGGCTTCAAGCTGTGTGTCGCTTGCAAATTCTGGCCAAATGTCGTTCGGCCGTTCGAACCGATATGCTGCAAACGACGACAGGGCCTCAACCTCGCCAAGGATATCAATCCACCGCCCGAGCACGCTTCCAGATGATTCGCGCCAACGATCCACAGCACGTGCAAGATAAACGTCCCAAACGAAGACAAAATTGAACAGTCGAGCAAATAAATTGTGGCGAGAATCAACCTGTTCCATTAACCGCACGATGCGTTGCAGTTGACTCGACGGCAACTCACCATCTACTTTGAGCTCCTCACACAACTGAATCAAGCGTGAAGTCGAAAAGCGTTCTTGTTCGAGACGTGCGAGTAAATCCGTCAGGATCGCGGCATCGTGCCCAGCTCGCTCCGCGTGGAGAAACACCTGTTCGACTGTCGCTTTAACCCGAAGCCGCACCACTGCCACAATGCCAACAGCCACGACAAAGGTCCAGCCGAATGCTGACCGCGTAACATCCGCGAGGTTCAGATTGCTTTCACCAGCGAGTATGTACGCGAGTCCAGACATGAGTGTAATCCCGCCAAAAATCGAGCCGATCCACGCGAGTCGAAGGGACGGCGACCAGCAAAAGGCCGGACGAGAATCACCCCAAGTGGCCAGGGCATCCGTATCGATCGCGGCTTGTGCAAAATCACCACCAAGTACTGAAAGGTCTTCACGAAATGTCAACTTAGGGGCAAGCTCGTCAACCGATTCCTGTCGGCGGACAACCACATTCGGCTCGGATGGATTCATTAACCATGCCGCAAGCCGAGCCATTCCATGTTCTGTGCGAGCCGTACATATGCGCTGAAATAAAGAACCGTCTCCAAATAAATCCAAGTCAAGAGAGTAGAGATGAGTCGGATCGGCAAAACGTATCCCACTCTCTCCTTTCCCAGTCCACTTGCCGTCGAGCCTAGACAGACCTCGCTCATAGAACAAGATCGCGCGCTCAAGCCGACGAAGTTTGATCTCTACCCGATTTAATAGAACACCCAGCCAAAAAATGATACCTAACGGCACCACAACCCACCAGCCAGACAAACCCCATTCCCCGATCACAGCAAAGCAAATGGCGATCACAACACCGAAACCAACGAGACGCATATTGCCAAGGACACGGTGTTTTTGTTCCAGAACAATCTTCTCGGCCTCTCGTTCCGAGCAATGTGTTGTAAACGCTATTCGAGCATCAAACAATTTCTTGTCTCCTCTTGCTAACATCCATAATCGTAGTCGTTGTTGTTCAACGCGTGTTATCTATCCGGTAGCGGCACAGCAAATCAAACAGAATGACCTCGTCCAGATTGGGCATGCGACACTATTCGAAATTCAATCCTGAACAACCGATTGAGACAACTTCGTATGATTTCAGAATTCAAACAGTGCGGACTCGAACACTCCGACCAAGCATCCAAGTGTAACTAAATCATTTCGCTTCCAACACCACGACAAGACCTATGAACCACCTAGTTGGAAACTGTTAAGGTTGTTGGTCGAATTGAAGAATACACAACTGCCTTCTAGTGAATTGGCCGCTCAAAATTGACAACGTTGCCGACATATTGACCCTAGGCGATGGAACGAAAATCGGCCAGTTCGAGTAAATCATCAACGCAACTGTCAATAAATGACGAAGGCAAACAGCCGTTCTCCAACTGCCACCAATACGTGTTGGCGCCCGTCAACAAGATACGTCTGAGGTGCGTTCGATATGTTGCCTATCCGGGTGTGCCAGAGGAGACGACCATCAGCCGCGTCAAACGCGACCAAATTGCCACTACCATCCCCAGTAAACACAATACCACCTGCAGTCGCCAACACCCCAGCACCACCACCTCCACTCAGTGGCCACGGATGTCGCCAAACAGTCTCTCCCGTTCGAAAGTCAATCGCTGAAAACGCATTGCCGCCAGAACCCACGACAACGCGGTCCTTACCACCGAGTCCCATCGAACCCCGCGGATCAGGGTCGGTCAAATAAAGGAGGTTGAATCCGTTGTTTTCCTGCGTGTAAAAAAGACCCGTTTCCGGACTGAACGCAGGTGGCTGCCAATTGGTGACGCCTCCTTCTACAGGAGAGACAAGCGTTCCGGCTATTATCGCTTCCTTCTGCGGATCAGGATTCGGTGATCCACTGTCCCGGATATGGCTCGCCCAGTTTGCGGTAGAACCGTACCGACTAGTCACAACATGTTGACCAGTGCCCCGATCAACCGTGAAGAAATATCCATTTCGAGCGGCCGTAGAAACAAGCTTTCTTTGACGGCCGTTGATCACGCCGTCGATTAAAACGGGCGTTTGCGCAGAATCCCAATCGTGGGTGTCGTGAGGAGAAGTCTGAAAATACCATGCCATTTGACCAGTCGCCACATCTACGGCAATTAAGGTGCATGTAAACAAGTTGTCACCTGGTCGAGCTACCCCCGTATAGCCAGGGGTCGGATTGCCCGTCCCGAAGATGTAGTAATTCGTTTCCGGATCGTAGACGCCTGGCACCCACACCTGCCCGCCGCCGTGCCGAGCAGCGTCGAGACTTGGCCACGTATCCAAGCCTGGATCGCCTGGCTGCATCGGCACTGTATAGAAAATCCATTGGCGCTCACCTGTTTCTGGATGGTACGACTGCAAAAAACCGGGAGCGTCAAGGTCATTCCCAGTTCCTACCAATACGTGGTCACCAATGACGATCGGAGCCATCGTCGAAAAATACTGTTCATCAAAATCAGCGATCTCCACGTGCCACCGTTCACTGCCATCGCGAGCATCCAGTGAAACCAGATAGTTATCTGGCGTTTCAAAGAAGAGATAGTCATGCCACAGGGCGGCACCACGATTGCCTATATGAACGCTCCCCTCTGTCTTCCAAAAATAATGCCAGCGTTCAGTCCCGTCGCGGGCGTCGAGAGCCCACACATGGTCTGGAGCCGTCACATAAAGAACATCGTCCACCTGCAAGATAGAACCCTTAATTCGTTGGTTACCAATAACAAAATCGCCGCTTCCTTCACCTCCAACAAATGTGGGTGCGCCATTGCCAGTTAGGACAGGCATACCTGTATTCAATTCTCGGGTCCACGCCAGCGTTAGGTGTCGAACGGTCTCTGTCGTGACTTGAGTGAGGCGACTGTACCGTCGACCAGTATAGTCACCCGAATAAGTCGGCCAAGAATCCTCTAGCGGTTTATTGAGTAATGCCAAGTCCGCTCCAAATTGGTCTTGAGCAGTCATTGGAACAGGAAAACCACCAACAACCGTCCAAGCAACAAGAATTGAGGTAATGGCAGAGAAAGACTTCAATATCATTTGAGAGTTACCAGATAGGCAGTCACATCGTGAATATTCTTGTCTGTATAAATGCTGAGTAGTTCAGTATGACGACCCAACGGATCACTAATTTCGACCGTCGGCACATCTCCATCGCGCCGAAAGGACCGCAAGCGTCCATTGCTATCGGACAGCAAAACGAAAAAATCATCGAGTCGTTCGAGTTGACCTCCGACACGAACACCGGATGGTTGAGTCACTGACACCGTTACCGATGGTCGCAATGTTCCCCTACGACGCCCCCTGACCCAGGTGTTCTGGAGTGTCTTCGCGTCAGAGATTTCAGTGGCTATCCCTGCCAAATCTCCAGTGGCTGAGTGGCAGGATGAACAGTTGTCGAGAAAATAGACCTTACCGGTCCCTGGGTCTCCTACCAAAATATCCAGTTCGACGGTTCGGTCCGCAGAGGGCGGGGCACCCTGCCGCTCTGCCTTTGCAAGCACGCTCCGAATAAATGCGGCCACCGCCTCTGCATCATCTTGAGCCAAAGACTGAGCCGGCATCGAGGAAACACCAGCTGTCGTCTGGCCATCGCGAATGACCGGCCAGATCGATTCACCTTGTTCATCACGTAGAACAAGCTGCGAACGGAGCAAATTCGGACCACCAAGATCTCCTCCGCGAAGGTCGACACCATGACATCCACGACAGTGAATCCCATACAACCCTTGACCACGTGCAATTAATGCCGGGTCTTCGGGAGGCCGTTGTTGCTGTCGATAAGTTTCCTGACTGCGGTCTTGCTGCGAAACTTGACGAGCAATGGCGACGCGGACAGTCAATACGAACTGGAAAACCAACAAAATCACCAGAGCCAGTTGGAAATAGAAGCGGCTATCTCCGATCAAATTGCTATGCGCCGCGGCGACAAACCGTAACGATTGGATTATTTTGTCCGTCATCGTCTCGTTTTTCCTGAAAGGCTTACCCAAGTAACTCCTCAGAATAATATGAAATCTACATCAGGTTGAGGCAACGCTAGTTCGTCCTAGTATCAGCAAAGTCTTGACAATGATCCACAAATCCCCACCCAAAGACGCATTCCTTAAATATTCTTTCGACAGCTCAAGTTTCCTTGGCAAGATTCGTCTCACGTACTCTTGCTCAGCGTCTCCAGCGCTAGCCAGAGTAATCTCTTCGTCAAAATATTGGAGTGAAGCAGGATCGGTCATCCCTGGCCGAACGGTCAGAATAACAGCGTAGTCACTCTGTTTCAATTCCACGTATTTCCTCACCTCCGGACGCGGTCCGACTAGCGACATCTCGCCGTTTACGACGTTCACTAGTTGAGGTAATTCATCAAGCTTTAATCGCCGGAGAAATCCTCCCATTCGTGTTATTCGACAATCTCCAGCAACCGTCAAACAGCTGTCAGTCTGACGGCCATCAACCACCATCGTTCTGAACTTAATGATCTCGAAGGGATTAAAATCCCGTCCGATCCGTTCCTGAAAAAAGAAAACTGGCCCGACAGTCTCAAGCTTAATTAGTACAGCCACAAGACTTAGCAGTGGACTAAAAAGGACAAGGAAGAGAACTGAGCCACCAATGTCAATAGCTCGTTTCATTCCAAAACCGGAACACTTTAAACTTTTTTCCATCTTTTTGCATCAAGAACAAACCACGAAAAAGTCAGCTCTAAACTTCGCCGCTCCTTAAAGAAAACTGCGTCAAACTTCGCTGGCACACAGCCGGACGATCCCGGAGTCTCATGGCCTGCGCTACGCCAACACCACTCGCCGACTCGTAGATGTCAGGCTTTCATCCGACGACGGCTCGTGCTCTCAGCTTTACGAATCGTACCCAAATAATGGGAACACAATAGCGGACACAACTCCAAAACGGTGCACAACAGCATAGAACAGGGAGCTAACACTCTCGCGACGGGAGGTGCCAGTGTGATCCGTTTCATATCCACGACACAATCTGGAAACAACACTTTGATTTCATCTTTTCGAACTCCCCGAACATCTGGATTTCGAGGATTATCGATATGGAAATCGTACCAAATGATCACTCCATTGTCTGACAGGAGACGTACCATTTCTGAAGCTAATCGCAGACGAAGATCAAAATCCAATATCGACGTAAATACTGTCGACTGCAAAATGATGTCAAAACTTTTGTCCGGCATGGACAACGACGCCGCATCTCCGCACAACACTGAAACCCCGCCAGGCAGTCGCCTCAGCGCTTCGTTAACACGCTGCTCCTGGAGATCAATTCCTACGACATGCTCGGGGGCAGCTCCCCACTTAACAAACTCCCTGAGCCAATTGCCCGTGCCACACCCAATCTCCAAGAAACGTAACGAATCGAATTTTCTGATTCCAGCGCGGCGCAACAGAGTCAATACTCGGCGCTCACGCATTTGAACTCCAAAGAGGTAGCCAAGGTCAAAGTATGAGTCGTGCGGCATCTCTTGACGGTCTCGCCTTGCAAAGACCTCCCGTATGCGATCCTGTTCACGCACCGATTGATTACTCCCTTTTGTCTGAAACTTTTAACTTTGACTGTCAGCGACTCAGTTCCGACAGTCGGGACGGCACACGGTTCCCACAACCGGCCATCCAGCGAAATAGTCCGTACGCTAAGCCGAATCCATATCCCAAATGCATCACAACAAATGCAACTGGTAATCGAATCGCTATGCCAAACGGTGCATTGCGCAACGCACGCACAGTAAAAACGCCGTTCGCGATGGCATAAAACACGGCCGGCACCGCCAAAACGAAGGCTGAATAAACTGGTCCAAATAATAAGAACGCCAAACTCACGCAACTTGAGCCCACTAACAGTAGGGGCGCCATCGACCGCCACGATATAACTCGACTGTGTTTTCGCATCAACGCGACCTTCCAAAAACCGTACTGCAGATATTGTCGAAACAACCTTCCAAATCTATCTCGCACGTAGTAGGTCGAGCGGACGGCAGTAGACATGAAAATGCATCCGCCTTGCCTTCTAATCCGAAAACTTAAGTCGTCGTCCTGATTGCGAATCAGACACTCATCATAGAGACCAACGGTTTCAAACACCCAGCTCCAACATGCTGGAAATGCCGTTCCCTCAACATATCCTTCGTAGTCTAAGAATCGGTGCCTCGCATTGCCGACACCGAACGGATGTGACATAGCCATCGCAATTGCTCGCCCCGTTGCCCCACGGCCACGGTGGGCGATAGGCCCGCCTACACTCCACGCCTCAGGATGCGCACGAAGTAGCGCAACATTTTGCTCAACGAAATCGGTAGCAACCGTGGCATGAGCATCAACTCGAATGATCACATCCCCCACGGCCACGCTAAAAGCGCAATTTAAGCCAGACGCGGCGTACAATCCAGGATTATCAACGAAATGAACACATGCGTTTCGTTCAACAAAGTCTTTAATCAAATGACGCGTATTGTCACTGCTTCGACCGTCCACAACAATGATTTCCATCCGGTCAAGCGGATAGGTCTGCAACAGGACCGACTCAAGACACTGCTGAATGAACCGTTCTTCATTCCGACAAGGCACGATGACTGAAACCATCGGAAATTTTGATTTAGGAGAACTGGCCGACACTGTTGAGACAATAGGCACAAACGGCATAGGCACTTTGATGACGGCAGAAAAAGCGTTAACGACGGTTTCGATCCTCTTTGAGCTAACTCCAAGGATCGTAACGCACGGAGCGTCAAACACAATGCACTAGATATTCATCAAATGAGGAGATATAAGAATGGGACCGCTGGACGGTGTAAAAATTATCGAACTCGCTGGCATCGGACCCTGCCCAATGTGCGGCATGCTTCTCGCTGAACTCGGAGCGACAATTCTCAGGATCGAGCGTGTTCAGCCAGTAGACATTGGTGTCGAGTTACCCAGAGAGCACGCGTTCTTGCATAGAAGTCGTCCGGCGATCACTCTTGATCTCAAGAAGGATTCTGGTATTGCCATTGTTCTCAAACTATGTGAACAAGCGGACGCTCTGATCGAAGGACTTCGTCCTGGTGTTATGGAACGATTAGGTTTAGGGCCGGAACCGTGCAGACGTCGAAATCCAAGTCTCGTCTATGGGAGAGTCACCGGATGGGGACAGTCAGGACCTCTTTCCAAAACCGCCGGACACGACCTTAATTACATCGCGATTACCGGGGCCCTCGATGCGATTGGACGAAAGAACCAACCCCCGACACCACCTTTAAACCTTGTAGGAGACTACGGTGGTGGAGCTCTTTATCTGGCACTCGGCGTACTCGCCGCGCTCATTGAATCCAAGCACTCAGGACAAGGACAAGTTGTCGATGCTGCGATGGTGGACGGTGCTGCATCCTTAATGACCGCAGCCTACGCCCTCCAAAGTGCTGAAATTTCAACTGGACCTCGTGGAACAAACATTCTCGACAGTGGCGCACATTTCTATGATGTCTACGAAACAAGTGATGCCCGCTACATCGCGCTTGCTGCTATCGAACCCAAGTTTTTTGCAGAGTTGCGTCGCCTTTTGGACCTCGACCCAGAATCGTTGCCTCATTCACAGGAACCGACAGACTGGCCGGTGCTGAAAAAAAAGATCGAGACTCTGATCAAGACTCGGACAAGAGACGAATGGATAGCCATACTTGAAGGAAGTGACGCATGCTTCGCTCCAGTACTCACGATGAAAGAGGCACCTTTTCATGCCCACAACCAAGCTCGTCAAACATTCATTCAACGTGACGGACAATGGCAGCCTAATGCATCACCACGCTTTAGTCGCACGCCAAGCGCCGTTAGTAATTCAACTCGAATAACAGATCGAAGTACTCAGGCAATGCTTCTAGATTGGGGTCTTGACGAAACAGATATTGCACTATTGCTTAAGAACGAAACAGCAAGTCAGTCTTCACCAAAAGGCCCTGTTTCTGATCTGTGAAGACTAGAGAGATCCAATTTGACGAACTGCATTCAAATGCAAAGAAGCTCTCACTGCCAAATCGAGCTGCCCATTCAAACTACGTTAACTGGCAATTGCGCATTCGACCGTTATCGCGAACGATCCCTTCTAGACGCGCCGGACGATTCAGGCAACTCCTTCAGCAGTCGCTGCAATTAACAACAGCATTACGAACATAAACAATCTACGACGCACCCACCACCGTTCTTCCTGTTGACAGAAGATAGAACCCTTCTCGAGTAGGACGAATCTGAAAACAAATCACTTCGAACAGCGAGAGACCGGTCCTCATATACTCACAACTACGTGAGGCAAACCGACAATCACCTAGAGGTGATATTCACGCGGTAGTGATTATTCGCTCAATTCATCGTAGGCAACACCAAGGACACCACTTAAACTGAGAAGTGGAAATGGTGACAAATGGTCATCAAATCCAGGTAGTGACGTGGCTGCTATCAATTCTTCTTTCGAACGACCGGCCTGCATTTCTCGAACTGCCAGTTCCAGTGCAGCGCTGAAGTAATCACGGAGATGCGCTAAATCCTCTTGAGTACCTGTAACACCTGCATCCGGACTCCCATGCCCAAACACATAGAGTGTGTCCGTCTCGTGGGCGGACGCAACCGCGTCCAGTGTCTCGATCCAACTGTCGATTCGTGCACCGGAAGAACGGTCAACAAAAGGATGCAATCGATTAAACATGAGGTCACCCATGTGGACGACGTTTGCTTGTTCAAATGTCACAACAGCATCACCACTCGTATGACCAGGACCGTGATGTCTCGCAACGATCGTTTCGTCTCCGATTGTCGTTCGCCATTCATCAGCGAACGTCACGTCAGGCAATGCTTGATCTATGTCGGTATTCGCGTCTGCTGTCTGCCGCTGCCAACGTGCACTACTTTCGTGGGCAACAATCGATCCAACAACCGGCCGAAACGTCGCATTACCACCAGTGTGATCGGCGTGATGATGTGTATTAATCAACAAATTAATATCCCGAGCGGATCGTTCCGCAATACCCGAGATACAAGCTTCCGCAGAGGCTGCGTTCTGACTATCGACGACCAAAACGCCATCTCCATTGACGAGCCATCCGATCGTTCCACCTTGTCCGTTGAAAATACCAACACCTCGTCTTAATGGTTCGAATGCCGCGCTAGACTGCCCCTGCCTTCCAATCAAAGGGAGGTCCCTAAGCGCTATCGATAGTACTGTCGCGGTTGAAGTCGCTAAAAACCTACGTCTATCCATTACAGTTTCTCCTCAAAGAAAATACCCCAAAGCAAGCCGATGTCGGACACATTCCGGCGACAAACGAAGCCTCGAATCCGACAAATACTGGAGCAACACGAAAACTGGAAACTCTCAATTGAATTCTCGAAACGCCTCCCGAATCGTTCTCTAGCGAACCGGCTTCTAAGTGGGCAACCTTTATTCTATCGTGCGAATTAAGTCTCGCTTGAAATCAAGCATAAACACAAAAGATGCCACCGAATATTTACGTCACACTGCTCAGTCGAGAATCGCCTGGTAAACTAGTGCCCGCATCTTTCCCTGGTCATCGATATTCCCAGCCGGCATCAATTGTGTTAAGTAGACGACCACTAAGTTCTCTGTCGGGTCTACCCAATACGCGGAGTGATAGGCACCAAACCATCCATATTCGCCGACCGAACTCGGTAATCCAGTCGCAGCTGGATCGGTCACCACAAAAAATCCGAGGCCAAAGCCCTGCCCCGCTCCAAACGTGAAAGGAATGCCACCAAGGTGGTCAGCGGTCATTAACTCAACTGTTTTGCGCGTAAGGATGCGAGCTCCATCGAGTTCCCCCCCATTGAGCATCATCTGGAGAAACCGGCTGTAGTCACTCGCCGTCGAAAGAAAACCAGCGCCACCAGAAAAACTAGCGCGTGGACCATTAACATAGGCTCCCTGTCCGACCGGTGCTCCCAAAAAATCGAAATCTGTTTCCTGACCAGCGTCCGGCGCACGTACGATCCCGGTGTCAGCAGCTGAATAAACCGCTGCTAAACGCGGAGCCTTCTCCCTAGGCAGATAGAAATGGGTGTCATTCATCCCAAGAGGCTCAAGAATGCGCTCGCGCATAAAAACATCAAGTGGCATTCCGCTTATGCGCTCGATTAGGGCTCCAAGAATGTCCGTGTTATAGCCATAGACAAACTGAGTGCCTGGCTGCGCATCAAACGGAAGTGCCGCAAGGCGTGTCACAGTTGCGCCAACTGGTTCGTCCCAGCCCGCAAAATACCATCCTGTGACGCCAGCTGCTTCCCAGCGGTCACGTGCTGGTCCACCGCCATAGCTAATACCTGCCGTATGAGTTAATAGGTCTCGGATTGTGATCGGCCGAACAGCATCGACGACTTTGTACCCACCGTTTCCATCGGGTTCCGCAACCGTTGTTTGCATGAATTCTGGCAAGTACTTGCCCACAGGATCGCTGATAAGCAAACGTCCTTCTTCCTGAAGCATCAATACCCCGACGCTAATTGGAGCTTTTGTCTGTGAAGCAATCCGAAAGATGGAATTTTCAGCCATTGCTGTTCCGGCTTCGCGGTCGCTGAACCCAACCCCGTTCAAATAGACGACCTTTCCATGGCGAGCAACTAAAGCAACAGCACCAGCCAGTTCGCCTTCATCAACATATCCCTGAAGCACGTCCGTGAGTCTCTCGAGACGGTGAGCTGACATTCCAACTTCTTCAGGCCGCGTCCGCGGTAAACCTTGCGCAACTAAGGCCTGGATACTGACGACGAGCAACACACCCGTGAGGACTAGCTGTCTAATTAGAGAAATCATGGGCTTTCTATCCATTCATAAAAGTAAAGCGATGACTAGTGGTGCGGCGACACCGACACAGCGACGAAGCCAGAATTATATCCATCCTAGTCTCAAACTACTGTATAAAAGGACCTTCCGACAGTTTGGACAATGCTTTTGTCATACAAGATCGCGGAAAGGCGCAGAATAACCTAAACCAAGACGGTTACCACAGCTGTGCCATGACCCTTTGAATCGGCATTCGTTATTTTCAGAAGAGCACAAAAACGTTAGTGTCACCTTGGATTTAGACTGAAAATAAAGCCGTGGGTCAACAGAGCGTGCCAACGTCCAGGTGAAACCGAAAGAATAGAAGGAGGAAGTCAATTATGACGAAACGAGTATCCATCAAGTGCTTCATTGTTCTGGTCGTCCTTATGGCAACGCCCAATTTCCTGATCGCCCAAACGCAAGAAAGCCAAGAATGGACACAAACACGAACCGCATGGGGTGACCCTGACATTCAGGGCATCTGGAATAACGTGACGGCAACACGCCTTGAGCGCCCGGCAGACCTGAGCGAGAGAAACATCCTCACGGATGAAGAAGCCGCTGAATACTCACAGTCGATCGCCGATCGGCGTGCCGAGGCCGAAGCAAGGCCGCACACGGGGTACGCCGCGAGCATCTGGTTTGAGTCAAGTGATTCACTCTCCGGCAATCGCACGTCCTTACTGATCGACCCGCCAACCGGTCAATTACCGCCACTGACCTCGCTGGCAAAGAAAGTTGCAGAGGCAGAAGCAGAAGCCAGACGTATGAGTCCAGCCGACACCTGGTGGGACCGTGGCCCGTACGAGCGTTGCGTCTCGCGAGGATTACCAGGCGCAATGATGCCAGGGTTTTATAATCATAACTACCAGATTCTCCAGACCCCGAACTACGTCGTAATTCTTGTGGAGATGATTCATGACGCTCGAATCATTCCATTGGACGGGCGTTCCCGCATCGACACTGGTATCAAGCAATGGCTCGGTGATTCACGGGGCCACTGGGAAGGAAACACTCTCGTCGTCGAGACGACCAATCTTCCACATGTCGACCGACGCAACGTGGCAGTCTTTGGCACCAGTGAACAAGGCCGTGTAATCGAGCGCTTCACAAAGCTAGATTCCGGCTTTATGGATTACCACGTCACCGTCGATGACCCAGTCACTTTCACTGACACGTGGACAGCCTCTATTCCGATGACACTTGTCGATGGTCCCCTTTACGAGTACGCGTGCCACGAAGGGAATTACGGTTTACCGAACATCCTCGCCGGCCACCGACGAGAAGAAGCCCAGATGGCCCAATCGAAATAGCACGCAACAATGTGTTCATTCAATCGGACGCGTGGAGCGGGCAACGCAAGTCGTCGCCGGCTCCGCACGTCTGTTTCGTGTTCCAACATCAGAGAACATATTTTTCCTCACTCTCCATTCATCTGCCACTGGACAGACCCAGTTCGACTAGGCCGGCCGCTGCGCCACAAGTGCTTCTGTGGATTGACCTTCAACGGCCCTATTTGTGTCTAAGTCTTTGGACTCATACAGGATCTTCCAACCCCAATCCCGAACCATCCCGACAAGTTGACCTTGTTTCAAGACAAACCGGTGCCGGTCATTGAGCCCGGGAGCAGACACGTGAAGGGCCCCAACGAAAAGCCCGCCAGGCCGCACACCGAAACGAATGGGTGAAAACAATGGGCGGTGTAGAAAAAAGCAATCAGCAATCAAATCGTACCCATCAGGCTCAATAACGAATTCGGCTGGTTGCGCCTCCAGGTCCTTGACGTAGTGCTCAATTCTGTTTCGGCAGTGGCGGGCCTCCGCCTCTGCCAACATTAGATTGATTCCTACACGGGACCCATCGACGGCGATCACGTGCCAACCCCGCTCGGCCAAGAAGATTGCGTGTCGACCCGTACCACAAGCCAAGTCGAGAGCGGTTCCTGGTTTCGCGGCACCAGCGGCGAACGAAATCGACGGCGTAGGAACTAAACCTTGTGGCTTCGACTGAGAGAATCGCTTATTCCAAGTCTCGATACGACCAGGGAACTGTTGACGTTTCACCGAAACTCGTTCGTCAAATAGCGGTAGTGGGCGTTCTAACTGTTAGTTATAGGGACCCTTCGAAACGTTTATGTTTCGCAAGAGCATTAAAGAGCCGACCGTCCTTCGTACGCGTGACGTCCGTGGAGTCAAGACATAAGAATGACAACGCAGCAAGGCAACGCAAAACGACGGGCTCCCGTTCTTTAACTCCCGATAGAATCATGCGCTCTTCGGTATAAACGCAAGGAATCTCCTCGGATTATCGACGAGGATCTTCGTGATTGTCTCTTCTGGAACGCCGGCATAACGTAACTTCGGCACGAAGATCGCCACAACCGAAGAATACCCGGCACCACCGTTAGCCTTAAGTTCCTGTTCGTTTGCAAAGTCCGCAGACAAAAGCACATGGTCTTCGTAACCAGCATCGATGACAGATAGGATCATCTCCAATTTCTCAGCGTCGCCTTGTGTAATTTGGTGGCCAACCGTGTCAAATCCGAGAAATGCACCGCGTGCAGCTAATGCCTTGTGGACCTCCGCTCCTGGGTCTCCTGTGATGTCCGCTAAGTGGCCAATACAAACAAGCTTCGGATCGACGCCCATTGACTCAATAATGTCGAGTTGCTCGATTCCGCATTGCCCACAACCTTCGTGTGGCGTGTGTGTGAAAAGCGGTAAACCCGTACGAAGGTGGACCTGACAGGAAGCCCGAAGCACCTTACGCTCATCAGGGTGCATCGTTAGTGAAGATCCAATCTCTCCGATCGCACCCCATCGTTCCGCACTAGCAGCCTGCTCAAAATCCAGTGCAATTTCATCTTCCGTCTTTTGTGCTATGTCTGGCGGATACCTCGGTTGCGTCCAAAGGCCGCTCGCTCCGACAATATGCATACCCGATCGCTGCGCCAATATGCGTAACCGATCGAAGCTCTGACCAAGATCAATCGTTCCACCACTCACAATACAGCTCACACCTTCCTGAGCTGTCGCTTTGACTTCTTCGACCATGAGGTCAATGTCAGTCGTAAATGAACCCAAAGGTTCCCCATTTTCAGGGGGAGTGACCCACGAAGGCAATGGGTCGGACAGTGATAGGTGTTCATGAAAAAGCGTTGCCCCATCAGCCAGCACTGTTGGGTCGATATCACTAAGGACGGTTCGAATAATGGAGGCTTCTGGAAACGTCACCCGATCCTGAGACGCAACAGCTCCCAACTTTGCCACGAAATTTGGCGTCTCTAGGAACCCAACTGCCGCAGTTCCACCGAGAAGACGCATCGCGTCACGACGCGTCAAGAACCCTGACTGCGATTTATTCATCGAAAATCTCCTCAAAATGAGCGACGTGAACGTGGCAAATGGCGCCTAACGTCCATCCCCACCCGGAATTTTATGTCCGAATTATTTTGGACCATACGAGACTTTCCGCAACCAGTCAACGACTAATAACTCGGATACTATCAACTCCCTAATCAGACCAAAAGAAGACTCGGCGATCACTGCACTCCTCCAAAACAAGCGGCTAGAAACATTTAATCGTGAAGTGTTTGCGCAAATGCGAACAGTCAGAAAATTCATCAGAGTTTTCGCAGCACAAACGAAACATCTCCAGCATTTCAGGCGTCGTTATGGCGCTGGAAATCTTGCTATTCGGTCACCGCCGGCAATACCACCAACCCAAATTTCAGCGCCAACCTGAATCGCAGCCGTTCCTAAGAGCAAATATTCGTTGGTCGGATAAGCAAAAATCTCCCGAGCGGTTAAGGACTGTATGTTCACCGCCGAAACTCTTGATGTGATCCCATCACAAATTCGTTGCTGCATGCATTCTCCCACTCGGGTTCTCGTGGGTGTACTGTGACCAGCAGCCAAAAGACTTCCGTCAGATGCCCAGTGAACGTTGTCAACGTTAAAGCCAACTTCCACGACATCTTTCCGGATGGGCATCAAATCACGTGACAAACGAATTACAGACTGACTCCCGTAGCCAGCGACATAAAACCACCGTCCGTCTCGTGATATCTCTAGCCCGTTCGGGCCAATGTTTTCACTTCCGGGAACGAGGCTCCAACCGGTCTCGCTGTGCCATTCCCACACGTCACCAGTCCTCGGACTAGTTGCCGCAAAACCGCCATTGGGAAGCCCAACAACAGCATTCAGTCCAAGGGCTTCCGGCGCTACGGCACAGCCAACCCATGTTAGTCTTGGCACTTCGGTCCGAGCGTCAACTCGAAAAACTTCGATTGCCTCTCTCGACCCATGGCGTACAACAAAGAGTGTGTGTACGCCGTCACCTCCAGACTGCAAACTAATCCCGTGCGGTCTAAAATCAGCAGTGGACATCCCTGGACATTGAGCAAAAGTCGCCAAGTCATGTTCTGGCTGAGACTCTGGAGTTGGAAACACTACAGTTGAGGAATGGTCGCGACTGTCAGCTAGGGATAGATACCCGTCATCTTCCATACTCGACACGATTACCCACGGCGATTCAGGAATCGTCACCAAATCCTCTGGGCTCACAGGTCCGCACAAAAATTGGATATCCCCATCTGGTGCGCACTGCGCCTCAGCCGAATCAACGAGCCAGACCATGCTTATTGTCGCAGCCATCACAACGACGGACTTCTGTAAGCTCATAGCAACTCCTTAAAACGATGAAATAAGGAAGACAGACTCAAAGGTCTTGAAATTCGAACGATCACCCAAGTCCTTAATCGTAACGTGGTGAACGTTTCAGTTCAACGTAACTCCAGAGCAAGGTCGTTGTAGGAATTAATGTCCGACTCCCTTCCGTTAGGTGCGATGTCTGACCGAAAAGAACCAAATTAATATCTCCGCTATTGGGTTTTGTGCATACCTCTTTCGGAATGCTTCAGTCGTATAATCGGCACGGTCGAGCCATTTGGAAATACCTCGAAAGCAAGGAATCTTTAAGATGCATAAACGAAACCTTAGGTCACCTTTAAAGTACACGTTTTTGACCTTTTTGTTAATGGCCTCTGGATTCATCTCGGTTCATACCCAATCCGATGAAGCTTTCGTTCCGGTAACGGACGCGACGCTTCAGAATCCCGACCCAGCTGATTGGTTAATGTGGAGACGAACACTGAACGGGTGGGGTTACAGCCCTCTCGATCAAATCAACCAAATGAACGTTGATGACCTACGCTTGGTCTGGACCCGAGCAATGACACCAGGCAGCCAGCAGGGAACACCCTTGGTATACAAAGGAGTGATGTACCTACCAAATCCCAGAGACGTTATCCAAGCTATCGACGCAATCACTGGAGACCTCATCTGGGAATATCGCCGCTCCAGGCCGGACGATCTCAGTGAATTCGTTGCGGCATCACTTTCAGAAGCAAACAGGAATATCGCTATTTACAAGAACCTGATTATCGACACGAGTGCGGATGCCTTTGTATTCGCTCTCGATGCCAACACCGGCCAGCTAGTCTGGGAAACACAAATCCTCGATTACACGAAGAACCCCGCCCATCATACGTCCGGACCCATCGTCGCGAATGGCAAAGTGATTTCTGGTCGTGGTTGCATGCCGGAAGGTGGACCAGAAGCGTGCGTAATTACGGCTCACGACGCCGACAATGGAGCCGAAATTTGGCGAACCCGTTTGATTCCCGCACCTGGTGAACCTGGCGATGAAACATGGGGAGGCATACCTTACGAACAAAGACGCCACGTCGGAGCCTGGATGGTCCCAAGCTTCGATCCGGCGCTGAATCTGATTTACCTCGGAACTTCGGTAACGTCACCCGCGCCAAAATTCATGCTCGGTGGCACCGACAAGAAGCACCTGTACCACAATTCAACCTTGGCACTCGATGCTACTACTGGCGACATCATTTGGTATTACCAGCATCTTAACGACAGCTGGGATCTCGACCACCCCTTTGAACGTCTCTTAGTAGACACAGCGGTTGCTCCATCTTCGACCGCTGTCAGTTGGATTAACCCGAGACTCCAGCCAGGCGAAACACGAAAAGTGGTTACTGGGATTCCCGGAAAAACGGGCGTGGTATATACCCTCGATCGCGAAACCGGTGAATTTCTGTGGGCAACACCAACCGTAACGCAAAACGTAATCAGCGACATTGATGGTGAAACCGGTGTCGTTTCTGAAAATTCTGAACTTGTTTTTAGCGGCCTTGGACAGGAAGTTCTTGTGTGTCCCACGTATAACGGAGGCAAAGATTGGGAAGCTGGAGTTTACAGCCCTCTAACAAAGTTAATGTACTTCCCACTTCGTAACACCTGTGCACGCATGCTTACTGTAGAAAGCAACGACACCCTACCTCTTGAACTCTATTCACTTGCGGTGCGAAACCAGATTGCCCCTGGAACGGATCAAGTGGGTACAGTCCAAGCCATCTCCGTCGAAACGGGAGAAACAGCCTGGAAACATGAGCAACGATCCGCGACCACCTCGCTTGTGGGAACTGGAGGCGGCCTCATCTTCGGTGGAGATGCAAACGGTCGCTTCAAAGCATTTGATCACGACACCGGTGAAGTGCTTTGGGAAATCAACCTCGGTTCGTCGGTTACAGGCTTTCCAATCACTTATTCTGTAAATGGTCAACAGTACATTGTTGCCAGTACTGGAACCTCCGGAAATCCGAGGGCTTTTCTTACATTAACACCGGAACTACGACCGAGCGCTGGTAATAACATTTTCGTTTTCGCGTTGCCTTCTTCTCGGTAGACAAATGGCATAAAACTCACGGCTTCATCTCGCTTCTCCTAGTTAAGGACGTCAACGCTGAACACGTTTATAGGACTCATCGGTTGAGTATCAGGAACACAACAGTGATGTTTGGTAGAGAGCAACAATCAATCGCGCAAGCAATTAGTTTCATGAAGATGGCTCAACTATATCTCCCGTCGAAAAACCGGATTCACGCTACTAAGAACTGATGAGCTTGAAAACACTTACTTCGGTAAATAGGTGACAGTTTTCACCGGCTGAAATTGTTCAACGGAAACGCCCGGCAACGCTTCTCGTAAAGTTCACGACCAGAAGGTTAAGAGCCAGCTCTTTGTTCGACAATTAATCGGGAGAGAAATGCTATTTCGAGCTCGGACACGTCGCGCAGGAATGCTTTTCATTTTTATCACTTTATTCATTGACATCCTTGGCTTGGGAATCATCGTTCCCATACTTCCCGAACTCATTAAACAATTTCTTGGCGGTGATGTCGCTCTAGCAGGACGTTACTACGGGCTAATAATCTCAAGCTACGCATTAATGCAGTTTTTGTGCGCACCTGCGCTCGGCGTACTGTCTGATCGTTTTGGACGAAGACCCGTCATCCTTATTTCACTCTTCGGACTAGGCATCGACTATCTCATTCAGGGTTGGGCGCCATCAATCGGATGGCTTTTTGTAGGTCGTTTTGTTGCAGGCATCATGGGTGCTAGCATCACGACCGCAAACGCGTATATCGCAGACGTTTCCACGCCTGAGACTCGGGCGCGTAACTATGGCTTCGTCGGTGTAGCGTTTGGTCTCGGCTTTATTCTTGGACCCGCGCTTGGAGGGCTCCTCGGCGGTATCAATCTCAGGCTACCATTTTTCGTCGCAGCCGGTTTAGCCCTTGTTAACTGGTTGTACGGATTCTTTGTACTTCCCGAGTCCTTAGCTCTCGAACATCGAACAATTCGCTCATGGAGACACTTGAATCCGCTCACTAGTATTCTTGGACTTCGAGCTTACCCTCTGGTCGCTGGACTTGCTCTCGCGTTTGCATTTGCGTCCCTAGCTCAACGTGGCCTGGAAAGCGTCTGGGTCCTCTATACAGGATTTCGTTACGGGTGGAATGAACAGACCAACGGACTTACTTTGGCGCTCGTGGGGGTAATGGCGGCATTAGTGCAGGGCTTACTAATCAAACCAATCATTACGCGATTCGGAGAACATTCGACGATTATTTTTGGTTTGAGTATATCTATGATGGCTTTTCTTTCATATGGAATGGCTTCCGCAGGTTGGGTAGTTCTCGTCATCATTGTGTTCGGTTCTCTGTCCGGCGTCACCTTGCCTGCCATCCAAGGTCTGGTTGCTGGAACAGTAGCGCGCTCAGAACAAGGTAAAGTACAGGGCGCATTGACCTCACTGACAAGTCTCACTAGTATTTTTTCTCCGCTTATGTTCACCACTGGGCTCTTTAGTTTTTTCACATCCGATCGAGCACCGTTCATAATGCCGGGTGCCCCCTTTTTTCTTGGGTCTCTCTTGTTCTTAGTTGCCCTCACCAGCCTAGTGCGTCTATTCCAGAAGCAATCGAAACCGTTATTTGGGCATTCGTAACACACTATGACTTTCGTCGAGCCCACATTCCAGTTCGAGAACTCCGGTGGTTGGCGCCGCTTTTGTTCGCTAGACAGTCCCAATTCAACCAAAAGGTACCGTCACCGAATTTCTTGAGCGGATACAAGAAGGAATCACGGCTGCGATTTTCTTTAGAGACTAATTGTTCAGACCGACTGAAAATCCCCTAGAGTCAACTTCGACCGTCGACTCTCTGGACAGACTCGATTGAATTAACACTAGAGCGATCGTGCACTCAAGAACTAAGACGAGTGAATCCCTCAAAATGAGGGCCGGATATTCGGTCGCTGCAAGCTACCTGAAAGACTCTTAGCGTTGAAGAGCTGCTGGTTTCTCGTAAATATCCCTTATTTGAGGACGTGGTCCTTCTGTCGAAAGTCCTGCTGTCAACATAATGCGATTCATTGCTTCCGTCGTTGGTCGAGAAAGTTTGAATCCTCCTCCCCGATATCCTTCGGCAATGAACAAAGGCGTCAGTCCTCGTTGGTTCTGGTTCTTCCAGATATCAGGGTCAGCCCCTTGCGCCGCAAGCAATTCAACGACGGTCGGAAAGTTGCCATATGCTGCCCCATGCATAGCCGTATCACCGTTCTCATCAATCGCATTGATGTCAGCTCCTAGTGCCAACAGATATTGAACCGCCGGGTAGGCTTCCAGCTCAGAACCCGCCTCCTCAAGTGGAGCCGTTGTACCTAAGCCCGCGACAGCCATCAAGGGAGTGGTAAAGTCGACGTTTGGCATGAAGGGATCCGCACCTAGTTCCACCAAGAGACGCATCAAAGTCAGGTCTGCTCGGTCCGCTGCCATAAAAAACGGTGTGGCTCCCTCACTCGCTAATCGCGACGCTGTCTGTGGTGGACGAGCTTTGATTCCGTCCAACCGAAGGTTGACATTTGCACCACGTGCAACGATTCCTTTCACAAAGTCGAGACTAGAAACCGCGCCCGACCCGACTGGTGACGGATTACCGGTGTCACTCGCATCAGGTTTCCGACCCCAACTCACACTATGAATCGGACTAAATCCCGTACGCTGGTCATTTGGGTCCGCACCAGCATCAACTAACGCCAAAGCCAATTCGTAATGTCCGTTGCGAACCGCCATCAGCAACGGACTCATTCCGTCGTTAACGGGCCGCGCCGACCGAGCATCGCACCAAGAACACTGCGCATCCTTATCACGCTCGAGAAGGGCATTCACATCAATGCCAGTGGCAAGTAGTCGTTGCACAACTTCAGTCCGTCCTTCTCGCACCGCGAAGAACAAGGGAGTAAATCCAGAAAATAGTCTAGCCTGAGGATCCGCGTTCGCCTCAATCAATGCATCCACAACCGATACATGACCCTCGGCCGCTGCCCACATCAGTGCCGTCTGATTACGATGTTCCGTCGTATTCGGATCAGCCCCGTGTTTCAACAGAACGTCAACGACCTCACGACTACCTGCATAGGAGGCCGTTATAAGTACAGTTTCTCCACCACTTAGGACCGTGTTTGCGTCGGCGCCCGATTCCAACAACACTTTCACAAGAGGACCATTGCGATTTGTCGCAGCAAGAGAAATCGGCGTGACACCGTAACGATTTTTCGCACTCACGTCCGCACCAGACCGAACCAATAACATAGCGGTATCAAGATCGTCGTGATACGCAGCCCAATGCAGCGCCGTCATTCCGTCAACCTGGGTTGCATTTACGTCTGCACCCGAGTTGAGCAACTCATCGACCAGACCTAATTGTCGTTGTTCTGCCGCATCAGCAAGAAGGGCGTCTCCCGGAGCTGCAGAAGTCCCAACGCTGACCGATCCGACAATGAAAACGGCCACAAGAAGCGCAAATTTTACGATGTGTCGCGACGCCATCAATCATCTCTCCCTGTTAGACCGTGACTTCGTCGAACAAATGTTCAATTTTTCCTGTGCTATCGCCAAAGGAATCCAGACGCACTCCGACGCGATCAAGGAGCGTGAGATGCAAATTACCCAACGGCGTCTGCTCCGTATATCGAATATGCTGACCACCCTTCATCCCACAACCTGCTCCACCAACGACTATGATCGGTAGGTTTTCGTGGTCGTGAATACTCGGATTACCGATACCACTTCCATACAAGTAAATCGTATGGTCAAGAAGTGATCCATCACCATCCGGAGTCGCCGCTAGTTTTTGAAGAAATTCTGAAAATAGCGACACATGGTAGGTGTTGATCTTCGCGATTTTTTCAAGTTTTTCCGGATCGTTGCCATGATGACTAGTCGGATGATGCGGGTCGGGCACTCCAATTTCAGGATATGTCCGATTATTAAGCTCTCGGGTCAGCTGAAACGTCACGACCCGAGTGATGTCTCCCTGAAGCGCTAACGCCTGTAGGTCGAACATTAACCGTGCATGGTCCGCGAACTCCACCGGGACGCCCGTCGGCCGTTCCATATCCGGTTCAGGATTCTCCATCGCTCCATTTTCCGCTCGTTGGATCTGCCGCTCAACCTCGCGAATACTGTCTAAATATTGGTCAATCCGCACCCGGTCGCTAGCAGCCAGCCCTGTCTTTAAAGTCGTGATGTCGGCACTGAACGAATCGAGTAAACTTGCGCGGGTTTGCAGCGCCACCCGTCGTTCCTCTGGGCTTCCACCTTCCCCAAAGAGACGCTCAAACACCATACGTGGATGGGCCTCGGACGGAAGTGGCGTCGTCGGTGACGACCACGAGAGACTATTTTGGTATACGCAGGCATAACCGTTATTACAAACTCCCGCCAATGGATCAATGTCCATACACAATTCAAGCGACGGAAGCCGCGTATCTTGGCCGATGTACTTGGCTGCGAGTTGGTCAGCCGTCGTTCCTAAGTGATAATCAGAACTCTCTGTATGTTTGGCAAACGCAGCGCTCAGGAATCCTGAATTTGACGTATCGTGCGTCCCGGGATAGGACAACTCCAGTTCAAGATTCGTGACAACGGTCAGCTGGTCGCGGACCGGTTCCAAAGAACTTAGGCTTGGCGACAATTGCCGCAACGTGCCTTGGCCTTTGGGAATCCATTTGTCGTGGTAACACCCCATCGGTACAAACACATACCCCAACCGCGGCACAGGACTTGCCGCCGTCTTGGCCAACGCTGTAGCTGCGGGAATCATCGCGTCAAGTAACGGTAAAGCCAACGTGGCCTGTAGTCCACGCAAAAATGTTCGCCTCGGCAAAGCCTTCTTCGTGATGATCATGTCGAATTCCTCATTTGAAACGGCACGCTTTTCACAATACCTAGAATGAGCGACGAAAAACGAAAATCGTTGGATTCTGCCTCACGCACAATCTGGCGAATTGCTGGAGCATCGTAGTAATCGACCCCGCGGCCAAGTGCAAACGTTAAGAGTTTTTCGGCAAGCGTCCCAGCAAACAACTCTGGGGAACTCACTAGGCCTTCTTCAAGACCCGCCACGCCAACAAAATCACCAATTCCTGGCAATCCGCCCGATGCATCCATCCGACCGTTGTCACCTTCGTGGTCACGCCATCGCCCGATAGCATCAAAGTTCTCAAGCGCAAAACCCACGGGATCAATTGTCCGGTGGCAATTCGCGCATACTACGTTGTTACGGTGAGCGGCCAACCGTTCACGCATCGGCAGATTAGCAGCAACCGTATTTTCATCAAGAGAAGGCACATTCGGGAGGGGCGGAGGTGGAGGTGCTCCAAAAATATTGTCCAAGACCCAGACACCACGAATCACCGGTGACGTTCGCGTCGCATAGGACGTCACCGACAGAATACTGCCATGGCGCAACAACCCACCCCGTTTGCTACCAGCGTCCAATGCCACACGACGAAAACGACTGCCATAAATGTTTGGAATGCCGTAGTGCTTCGCGAGACGTTCATTCAAGAATGTGTAGTCCGACTTTAGGAGTTCCACGATACTGCGGTCTTCACGTACGATGGTATCGAAAAACAACTCCGTCTCTTGACGAAAAGCTTGGCGAAGATTGTCATCAAAATCCGGATACAGACGCACGTTGGGACTAACGGCCTCAAGATTTCTCAAACGTAACCACTGCCCTGCGAAATTTCTTGCAAGATTAAACGACCGTGAATCGAGTAGCATCCGCCGAGTCTGATGCAATAATTCTTCAGGCCGACTCAGCTCTCCGCGAATCGCAGCGTCAAGTAATTCGTCATCGGGGATGCTACTCCAGAGAAAAAATGACAAGCGCGAGGCCAGTTCTAGGTCGGTAATTTCGTAGGCGGTCCTTGGTTCGACATCGGTGGGATCAACTTCTACTCGAAATAAAAATTTCGGGCTCATCAGCACAGCACTCAGCGCGATACCAATGCCAGTATCAAAGTTTCCGTCGACGCGACCCTGCCTGTAAAACGCCATCGGCCTTTTAAAATCATCGTCGACAACTGGTCGGCGGTACGCCCGTCGCATCAAGTCCGAAAGAATGTCTCTCGCACATCGCTCCTCTGAAACCTGAGTGGCTTGCGGACGACACACGAATAGCTTGCGGCGGCTCGGGGTATCACGCACACCCGTTGCGTTGTATGGCCCTGCAATTGAAATCTCGTACACCGCCGGAGTCTGCCGAGGATGCCGTGTCTCATTAAAATGCGATTGGAGCGGTTGCCGTTCAGTCTCAAGTAACGACGAAGCCCGTTTGAAGAAAGTCACTCCAATATCGTGAGGGCCGGCCGATACAGTGGTGCGAATTTCCAAGTGCGAATCAACTTCAGAATGGTCGTCGCCTTCTAGGGGCTTCTCAATCGTAAACGTTGTAACACGCTCTCGATCCAGCAGTAATTCCAGAACGTGGGGTTCAGGCTGCCGTAAACCACCGACAAAACCACCGCGATTGCGCGCCAATCGGATCTGAATGTCATATTCGCCGTCCTGAACAAAGGTGAACGGCATCGAAATGCCGCCGCGTGTTCCGATCGGAAGACCCGGCACGTGCTCTTCTTGGGTAACATCCGCTGGCACACGAACAACCTCACTTTGAACCGACGCGTGAGTGGTGCCAATCGCCAACCGACTTACCCGTTGAGCAGCTGAAATATAGCGATCTAGAAGCGCCGGCGTGAGATCGCTAACGTTGACGTTGTCAAAACCGTGACCACTCTCGTCAGGCGGCAGTAGTGACGTGCTATCGATATCTACAGCCAAAAGGTCTCGAATAGAGTTCTGATACTCAGTTCGGTTGAGACGCCGGAGAGCCTCTGTTCGACCAGCCTTTGGATTCGAAGTCGCCTCCCTGTCAAGAGACGTTTCCAACCACGACAATAGGAAATCACGATCTTCTTTAAGCGGTTGCGGTCTGTTTGATGGTGGCATTGTGCCAGTGCGGAGTTTCCTTACGACCTTCTCCCACACTTCGGGGGATTTACTCACATCCGCAAGGTCCATTGACTCCAAATTCAACCCGGCTGTCTCAAGCCTTTGGTTGTGACATCCGATGCAGTAACGTGTCAACAAGTCACGATAAACTGATTCGTCCGAAACTTCAGGGGTCAATGACGTCGATGCAAATTGCGTTGACTGAGTAGGTTGCTGCGCCAGGGGCTCAAAAGGCAGCAACAACAGCACAATTGCGACCAATCCACCGCTAACGACACAATCTCGAAAGCTCTCGACTCTACGGCCCCTCGGACTCAGCATTCACACGCTCGCTTGGAAATAGTCATTCCCACCCTATATAAAGAACAAGCCTATTGTTACTTGCCTAGCAAGTCAACACAGAAAATGAAGTAACTGTATTGTTTCTAATCGTTTACAAGTTCACCTCATGTTTTCAAACCTATCTTGCCAAATGAGTTAGGCCCAAAGCTCAAAATGAAGACTTTGAGTGAAAAGGGAAGTCGTCATTCCTTTATTCACCGAAATCTAAACAACTGGTTCAAATCACCAGACAAATGGAATGAGCGCTCGTCGCTCTTTCGGGTAATGAGGAAACTTTTCATGGTACCAACGGTGATGGGCGTGTGCTCTTGGAACCAGATTGGCCGCGGTCCAGATGGCAAAGGAAAAACCAGCAAGAGACCAAGTCATTACCGCCCAGCCAATCCACTCGATAATTTCACTGGCATAATTCGGACAAGACAACCAACGAAACAATTGACCTTCTGGGATGTCATATTCCGATTTCGTCTTCCGTCGCAACTCAAAAAGAATATTGTCAGCCCTAAGATTTGTGACCATTCCGCCAACAAACAAAATCGCACCGACACAAAATTGCAGGGACCATTGCCATTGGTAAGGGTAACCCTCAGGCTTCAAGTTGTATATCCATTCAGCATTGAACAGAGTGTTAACGACATTAAAAACGACCCCCGTCATTACAATCACAAAGGGCATCCTCTTCCCGGGGATGTGTACTCGTTGAGGCCAGATACACGATCGGTGTAAATAGTGAATTGTCCAAAAGACGTAAAAACAGTAGACAACACTCGCTAGTGGTTCCTGAGAACTTATCCGAGTGATAAAAAGTGCACTCATAAGAATGACGCAGGGAGACTCCATCAAAATCCATCCAAGGCGTACTGGTAGCCGAGGACCCCAACCTCTTTTTTCGTGCCTTCCGTAAGGAGCCGGAACAAACATCAGCAGGGAAAAAGTAACAACAGCGATGACGAGCCAGACAGAAAGGAAAGAATAATAAAAATCAAGATCAATCAGCATATTTGGAGTTTATGCAGTCTATCTTCAACACCTCGACATAGCTGAAATTCATTAGCGAAGCCAGAGCCGTTGATGCCAATGAGCGGCAGTATCGAACCAAGGAGATTCTCGCAAAAGTGGGTCAAAGGCAACGCCGGCATCCATCCCTGGCACCAAACACCAATTTTTCAGTGAAAACCAATCGAGGAATCTCGCTAATCGCGTAAAGACAGGACATTCAATACACAAAGAGGCACACTGCGAAATACTAAACCCTGTGATCCGTATCTAGTTGTTTCTACGTCTTCCTGACACTAAAACTCCACATGTTAGTTACGGATCTAATGGATGAGCAGTATTCCATTGGCGAATTTGACGTTGCGATTCACTTACATCTTCAGCCGTCATTCGGCCCGTAAGACCGTCAAGGAGTTCCACGATTGTTTCCCGGAAATCGCTCGTCGAACGGGACTCCGCAATACTTAACCACATATGTGACGACACAAAATCCTGAGGAACACCACGGCCTTCTAAATACATACGCCCGAGATAAAACGGCGCATCACTATTGCCTCGCTCAGCCGACCGCCGGTACCAGTTGATGGCTTCAGAGAAATCCTCAGTTACACCTCGACCTTCGGCATGCATGAGTCCAAGCGAAAGTTCCGCGACGGCATCTCCCTGTTTGGCAGCAAGAAAATACCATTTCAGTGCCTCCACATCGTCCTGTCGAACACCAAAACCCTGCTGGTACAGACTACCGAGACGGACCTGCGCCTCAACATCCCCACGACCGGCATGACCGTGCAAACCATCGATGTTGTCAGCCGTTAGCTCCGGCTGCATCTCGGCCGTGGAACTGAAGCAGAAAAGGAGCAAGAGAAACCAACTGACGCTGCGACACTGAGCAAAATAGTCAACCATGGTTTTGTTTGTCTCCCGTTCCTAGCGTATAGCCGGAAACGTATAACTATTTAGTGACCGGAACCCCATCGACCCGTAATACCGTGTCCCCCAAATAGTCCCGTCAACATTGCCGAAAGTCTTACAGTAATTTCTCGTACCGATATCTTAATGTGTAGACACCGACTTCCGTTCGACTGAACACAACAGCCCTCCGTAGAGCCTTTCGTGAAACTTCTGCAGAAAGTCTAATCGCCCCTCGTTTCAGTTAAGAATACCCACTTAAATGCAAATCGCCCCGACAGTGGCGTCGTTTAGCACCACTGTCGGGGCGATTTATTCCTTAACCGGTCGCTCCTGTGTTAGGCCTCTGGAGCTGGGTCAACGATCATTATGGCTGCAGTCTCACCACTCTGATCGAATGGCGACGTTACTTTGATCCCTTTTCCTGCTTGAATCAAAGCTGACCGCGCAAACATACTCGGAGACAACTTCGTCTTGAACACAATGCGTTGGCTCTCCGCATGAGCTGACACAAATTGAACAGGCAGAACGTAGCCGTGGTCCAAAATAAGCTCCTCGCGGTGCTCCAAATATCGAATTGCTTTTGCCTCATCTCTTCCATTCGGCGACCAAATTAAAACGACCTCATCACCTGCAGAGAAACGGTCGACATACCGAAACACATGTTGCTCTACTGGAGCAGATACGGAGACAGTTTTTTCAGTCTGGTTCAGCGAAACAATTTGACCGGGCCACACGTAACGCCTCACCCGCTCGGTCACATCGTAAGCATCGACCATCAGCAAACTTGCCATCCCGTCACCTGGCCGATGGGGAGAGGTCACCGTTGCCCATGCTCCCCGCGTTAGTGCCCG
>Ga0310120_10000382_pt1 | contig 35351 bp, 26 predicted proteins | sample CB27_AW_983_MG_FD_203506 | JGI IMG/M metagenome (GOLD analysis project Ga0310120, IMG submission 203506) | Marine microbial communities from Western Arctic Ocean, Canada - CB27_AW_983 | ecosystem: Environmental > Aquatic > Marine > Oceanic | place: Canada: Western Arctic Ocean | collected...
CAACCGCGCGTATCCATCGCCGCGCGTCTAGTGGCAGACATGATGGAGGTGGCTGGCGCAGACCGTTACATAACCCTCGACCTGCACGCCGGGCAGATTCAGGGCTTCTTTTCCATCCCCGGCGATGTACTTACCGCCTTCCACATCTTGAGTGACCATTTCCAGCAGTGCCATGAGCGAATGCACAATCCGGTCGTAGTGACAGCAGATCTGGGCTATGCTAAGAAAGGGCGCAATTTCGCTGCCAAGCTTGGCTTGCCGATAGCATTCATTGAGAAGCGCCGCCAGCAGAATGATGCCCGGACCGAGGCTGTGGGCGTGATTGGCGAAGTGCACGATCGCGATGTAATAATCGTTGATGACGAGGTGGACACTGCCGGCTCGGTGACTGAGGCGTATCATATTGTCAAAGAGAAGGGCGCGAGAGATGTGTATCTTTCGTTTGTGCACGCTGTGCTCTCCGACCCGGCGACCGAGCGCTTGCAGAGAACTGACTTCAAAGCGATTGTTACCACTAATACTGTGCAGATTCCTGCGGCCAAGAAGCTCCCCAATATGACCGTACTCTCCATTGCCCCTTTGCTTGCAGAAGTCATTCTGCGCGCCCACGAGGGCCGCAGTGTTGGTGAGATGTTTAACGAGTAGCACGGTCGTATGTTCAAAAAGCTGTTGACAGCGGTCAGTGGAAATCCGACTGAGCGCGATCTGAAGGATTATGAACTGGTCGCGGATGGAATCTCAGCGCTTGAACCTGAATATCAGGCTCTGACCGATTCGGAGCTGCGAGCCAAAACCGACGCCTTTCGTGATCAACTGCGCGCAGCCACCTCTGGCCTGAGCAGTGAGGAAGCCCGAGATAAGGCCGAGACGCGTGCGCTTGATGAAATTCTGGTTCCAGCGTTCGCCACGGTGCGGGAGGCTGCGGTCCGCACCATCGGTTTGCGTCATTATCCAGTGCAACTGATTGGCGGACTGGTGCTGCACGCAGGCCGCATTGCGGAAATGCGCACAGGTGAGGGTAAAACGTTGGTAGCCACCCTGCCGCTTTATCTGAATGCGCTCGCTGCACGCGGCGCGCATCTGGTGACGGTCAACGACTACCTCGCGCGTCGCGATGCGAAATGGATGGGGCCAATCTTCCATTTGCTGGGCATGCAGGTCGGCATTCTGCAGGACGCTGGGCGCACCGACAACGCACAGATGGCCTTTCTGTTTGATCCCGAGCATGAGACATCGCAGGAGGACAGCAACCACATGCGGATGGTGCCCCGGCGCGAGGCTTACGCCGCCGACTTGACTTATGGCACCAACAACGAATTCGGCTTCGACTATTTGCGCGACAACATTGCCAACCGCCTGTCTGACCGGCGTCAACGCGCTCTACACTATTCCATTATTGACGAAGTGGACAACGTGCTTATTGATAGTGCGCGCACTCCGTTGATTATCTCCGGCCCGGCGCAGCACGACCCGACCATGTACACTGAGATCTCGCAGGTGGTGCGTCAACTCAAACCACAACACTATGAAATTGATGAACGCGCGCGAGGAATCTCTATTTCTGACGAAGGCTACGACCGTGTGGAAGAACTGCTGGGGAAATTGCTTCGTGATCCTGACCGACCAGAAGATATCACGCTGGAACAAGCGCAGATCCAATCTCATCTTGAGCAGGCGCTGCGGGCTGAATTTATCTTCAAGCGGAACAAGGACTATCTGGTACGTGGCGGACACGTGGTGATTGTGGACGATTTCACCGGGAGGGTGATGCCGGGCCGGCGCTGGTCGGATGGGCTGCACCAGGCCGTAGAGGCCAAAGAGGGTGTGGTCATTCAAGCCGAGAATGCCACCTACGCGACCATCACGCTGCAGAACTTTTTCCGCATGTATGGGAAGCTCTCCGGGATGTCCGGCACGGCGGTCACTGAAGCGGAGGAGTTTGACAAGATTTACGAGATTGATGTGGTGCCCATCCCCACCCAGCTCGATTATCGTGCTCGCGTGGACCCAGACTTGATCGATGTGTCTTTCAGGGAGAACGGATCGAAATTCTCGTTCATTGCCCATGTGGATGATACTAATGTACCGCTGCTGCACCGGCGCAAAGATTATGATGACCTTGTCTTTCGTACCGAGGAGGCCAAGCTGCGTGCCCTCACACAGGAAGTGTTAACCCGCCATGTCCGCGGGCAGCCCATGTTAATTGGTACCACCTCGGTGGAGGCCTCCGAACGTCTGGCAGCGCGTTTTCGGGCGGAATCGCTGCGCGCTCTGGCGCTGGTCTGGCTAGTGCGGGATGCCTGGTTCGAGGTGAACGATCGCGAGGAGGATGGCCGTGCTGTGCCGGAACTGGCGGAGTTGAACGGGCCACTGGAGAAACTTAAGCCGATGCAATTGCGGCCACTCAGCAAGGAATTGAAACTGCACCTGAATCCTACGTCGGCAGAGAACGTCTCCCGTCTTTGCGATATCCTCGGTCTTGACGTGCAGGCGCAGCCCAACCTACGCAACGTGCTTGAGGCGGGCGTCTCCTGTCAGGTGTTGAACGCCAAGAAGCACGACGAAGAATCCCAGATTATCGCCCGCGCCGGGGAACTGGGAGCGGTGACGATTGCAACGAACATGGCTGGCCGTGGTGTGGATATCAAGCTGGGCGGTGAAATCTCCGAAGAGGCGCTCGGCAACGTCAATCGCGTGCTTAAGCGCGCGGGCAGGAATGATGCTTTCAACATGACCGATGAAGAGCGGGAGCAGGCGATACGCGCGCTTTCTGTGGACGATTATGGCATCTACGCCGAGGAGGTGCAGGCCTTTATGCAGCACATGCAGGACGAGCAGAAGGTGCGCGAATTGGGCGGTATGCACGTAATTGGCTCGGAGCGTCATGAGGCGCGCCGCATCGATAACCAGCTGCGTGGGCGTGCCTCCCGGCAGGGCGATCCGGGCTCGAGCCGTTTTTACCTGTCCCTCGAAGATGAGCTTATGCGCAGGTTTGGCGGTGCCAACGTTTCTAACCTGATGGAGCGCCTGAGTATTGACGATGCCATGCCTATCGAACATGGCATCGTCAACAAGAGCATCGAGCAATCGCAGACGAGGGTGGAGGGCGCTAATTTCGACGTGCGCAAGCACCTGCTGGAATACGACGATGTACTCAATGTGCAGCGTAGTAAATTCTACGAGCAGCGCAATCGTATCTTCCGCAAAGATGACTTGAGCGAAGATGTAGAGGCGATGCTTGCCGCAGAAGTGCAAAGACGTGTGGAACTATCTAGTGCGGACGAGGAAGGTTGGTGGCTGCTGCTGGCTTGGCTTGATAGCACGCAGCCGGCCCTGGAACGCCCGGACGGCAAACTGTTTTTTCCGTTTAGTATTGAGTTGCTTTTGGACGCACTCGGGCAGGCGGTGCCGGCGCTGGAGCAATTGTGGCATGCGCAGCAGAGCTCAGGCGCAGCCGGGGAGGTTGAGGAACGTGCTGAAGCAGTTGCCGTGCAACAGGGCGAAATTCACACAACTCTCTTGGAGATGGCTCGGCGGTCGGCTGAGTTAGCGCTGGAACGCATGTTGATGGCATATGATGCCGAGCTCGATGATTTGACCGAGCAGCTGCCGGCGCGTGTGCGCGAACGCTGCGAGCTCGCCGAAATGACATATGAGGGTGCGGTGATGGAGGCGCGTGATGCCGGGCAAGTGTTGGTGGTCTCCCAGGTATCCAAAGAAATGATAGATACGGCCGGGGTGGCGCTCCATCTCACCCGCGAACAGATCAATGAGCTCACGATGGACAACCTGAAAGACCGTGTGGGCGCGCGAATTCAACGTGCGATTGGCTCGGATATGCTTGCTAAAGCCCTGCGCCGAATCGAAACGCGCACGCGGCTAGAGCTTGAAATGGAGTTGCCCGAGTGGGGGACATTTAACTGGGATGATTTGTGCGAGGAAGTGCTGGAAGCGCTTGCAGCGGCGCAAAACCAGCGTATTGAGCAGCACCTCGGCGAAATCACGCAGATTCTTGAGCAGCATCTCACTCATCCCGAGCGCATGACGCGCGGTGACTGTGGCCGTCTAATATTAGACTTGGCTTACAGTCGCGACGTCAGTTTCCATGAGAAGACGCGCCAGCGACTAGTGCGTATGGAGCAGCGCTTCCCGTATGTTTATCATGCAGCCGAGTTGCTGCAGAGGGAGACGGCTGCAACGCTGCCGGAACGCGTTCTGACGCATTTGCATCAAGCGAGCGAAATTCTGAGGCATGCGTGGGGTCAGGCGGAGCTGCAGCGGTTGCAGGCGGAACGTCCGGCAGATCTGGATACGAAAGCCGCAATGCTGCTGCGCGCAGAGCTGGGGGATCAAGAATACGCGGACGTGGAAAGGCAGCCGCTCGGCTCGCTATCTGGCGTGGTACGGGAACATGCGCTGGAGGCACTCGGGCGAGGGGTTATGATCGGAGCTTATCGGCAGCTGCTGCTCTCTATCAGCAGCCAATTGTGGGTGGATTATCTCACTTCTATGGAAGCACTGCGCACGTCTGTCGGGCTGGAGGCTTATGCGCAGCGTGATCCGTTGACCGCGTACAAGAGTCGGGCGTTTGATCTTTTCCGGCAGCTGCTGCTCGACATGCGCACCAGCCTTGTTGCGAGCATGTTCACCTCCAGCCCGGTGGAACTCACGGGAGTGCGCACTGAGAGGCGTGGAGAGGAAAAGACAGCCGTTGACAAAACCCTGGGTCGCAACGATCCGTGCTGGTGTGGAAGCGGCAAGAAATACAAGAACTGCCACATGCGGCGTGCGGGGAAGAATAAGGCGCGACCACAAGGTACTCCTGCCGCTCTGTCCTCCAGGAAGAAGCGGAAAAAGATGCGCGCGCGCCGCTGACCGGTTACGCAGTCTTCGGGCTGTTGCACTCCAGATATGGTTGGCAACCACGGCAGAAATACGTGCCGCGCTGCGCTATTGTAGTGCGCGTAATGGCACGGCCGCATCCATAGCATGGTTCTCCCCGCCGCCGGTATACGCGAAAATGGTTCTGGTGGGTTCCTCCTTTGTATACCCAATCTATGCTAGCGCCATTGTGGCGAATGCCATCACGCAATACTTTCCGCAGGCTGCGCCATAATCGTCGTGCTTGCGTGGGCATGAGCGTGTGGCTGCGCGTTATCGGGTGCAGCCCTGCCAGATGGAGAGCCTCGTCGGTGTATATGTTCCCCATGCCGGCGAGGAAGCTCTGATCGAGCAGCAGTGGCTTGAGCATGCGTTTGCGCGCTGTCAGCGCGCAAAAGAAATTGTCCGGTGTGAATTGTTTGGATAGCGGTTCCGGGCCAAGGCCTGCGGTGATTTCATCCGCCGCTTTCACTAGATAGACCCTTCCAAACTTACGCGCGTCCGAGAAGCGCAACTGCTCAAGGTTGTCCAAAGTCAGCACGGTGTGAGCGTGCCTGTCCGCGGGGGCGTCCTCTGCTGCGAGGTACAAGTCGCCGCTCATTCGCAGATGAAAGAGCAGCGCATCTTCACTCAATTGAAAGATGAGGAACTTTCCGCGCCGCCGCACGTCCGCAATACGCTGCCCATGAATGCGCCGCCTGAATGTGGTGAGCGATGGTGTATCAATGTGACGTGGCCAATCGATGCGGGTGCACTGGATGGTGCGGTCGATGCACGGCTCGCGCAACTGGCGCACACGGGTTTCAACCTCTGGTAGTTCGGGCATTTTCTGGCCGTGAGCAGCGTGTGCAGCGGGGACGCTGGTTGTGGGCAGGAGCTCCCCGGCCAGGACTTGAACCTGGAACCAATCGGTTAACAGCCGATCGCTCTGCCAATTGAGCTACCGAGGAAGGCTTCGGGATTATAGTCGCCGCAGCTGCGGCGTGTCAAGGTTTTGTCGGGGACGGCGAGATTATGTTGAATGGCGGATGGCGGTGTTCTACCCGCGCGCGCAGCTGGGCCAGACCCGCTTTCGCGTGGTAGCGCTCTTGCTTGGAAATGGGCAGCTGGGCGAAATCATCCCCGTCCAGCAGACGATGCACGCCGCACTCATCTACCCACAAATCCAGCGCTAGATCAACAGTGTGGATTTCATGTCCTACCAGCAGCGCCGGACGAGTGACGTTGCAATACCAACCTTTCAAAGCATCATCTCCGTGCGCATGGATCTGATAAATGGAATACCAGCGTGTTGTGAAAAACCACTCTATGAACCTGTCTCCGCGCTCGAAGATGGCATAACCGAGGTCAATATAGTTGTAGCGGTCAAAGCACGCTTCAATCTGCAACCAGTCATGCGTATGCTCCCGGAGTTGCCCGGTCCAGGTTAATTCGGTCTTGCTGGCAATATTCATTTTGCGTACGGTCAGGCTGCCCCCGATTTTCACAGATTTCCCTCCGGTAGCCAGATGACCGCGTCTGGCGGCAACTTTAGTCGGATATGAGTGCCCACGACCGGCAGTTCAGTCGGTGTCGGCAGTTCGAAGCGGAGCGGTGGCCCCTGTTCCGGCTGCAATTGCAGGCGGATGAGCGCGCCGCGAAAAGAGACGCTTATCACCGTGCCATGCAAATTTCCCTTCGCCGAGATTCGCGCGCCAGTTGGACGCAGTAGCACGCTGATCGGCGTGTGCTCATCCTGCGGTTGCTGGCTGCCGTTGGCGAGTGGATGCCAGCCCACAGCAGGAAGTTGTACACCGGGCCGTCCGCCTGCCCTTTCCGGCGTGGCTACAAGGATATTCGTCAGCCCCAGAAAGCGTGCCACATACGCCGAAGCCGGGCGGGCGTAAATATCAGCGGGAGGGCCGATCTGTTGAATCTCGCCGGTGCGCATGACGATGACGCTGTCGGCGATGGCAAAGGCTTCTTCCTGATCGTGGGTGACATAGATTGCAGTCTGCTCTATGGCGCGCAGGAGATGTCGTAGTTCGCGCAGCAGCTGCTCACGCAATGTGCGGTCGAGCGCTCCCAACGGCTCATCCAACATCAGCAGCCGCGGCCGTGGCGCTAGTGCCCGCGCCAGGGCAACCCGTTGTTGCTCGCCTCCAGAGAGGGTGTTCACATCCCGCTGGGCGAAATCCTCCAGCCCGACCTGTTCTAGGGTAGCAGAGACACGCGCCCGGACTGCGGCGCGTGGAAGAAGCTGCTGCTGTAGTCCAAACGCGACATTGCCGAAGACGTCACGGTGTGGAAATAGAGCGTAGTCCTGGAACATCAAGCCGAAATTGCGCACGTGCGGCGGGAGGGCGGTCAGCGGTGCACCATCCCAGTGCACTTCGCCGCTTTCCAGTTCCAGCAGTCCAGCGATAACGGCGAGCAGAGTTGATTTTCCGCAGCCGCTGGGGCCTAGCACGGCGAGGATTTCCCCGTTTGCGACTGAGAAAGATACTTCGCGGAGCGCCTGAGTTTCGCCGAAGGATTTTGAGACGCACCGGATCTCGAGCATTTTGCTTTAGATTTCGCCTACTGTACCGAAGCGCAGTGATTCAATGGCTAACATTCCGCCGCCACAGAATATCATCAATAGTGTGCTCAACGCTAGCGCCTGACCGTAATTGAGCGCGCCAGGCTGCGAAAGGTAGCGAAAAATGGCGACCGGCACAGTAGGAAATTCTGGGCGGGAGAGCAGCGCGGTTGCCCCGAACTCACCCAGCGAAATGGTGAAAGCAAAAGCAGCTGCTACGATTGCGGCGCGTCCAATGAGCGGCAGGTCAATTTCGCGCCACACACGAGACGGGCTGCTGCCCAGCACGGCGGCTGCCTGCCGCAGTTGTGGGCGGATGCTCGTCCAGGCGGGCAGCAGGCTGCGGATGACAAAGGGGAAGGCCACCAGAGTATGCGCCAGCGGCAGCAGCAGCGGGGAGGCACGTAGGTTCAAGGGCGGGCGATTGAAAGCGATGATAAAGCCAAAGCCGAGCGTCACCGCGGAAGTGCCCAGCGGGAGCATCAGGATTGGGTCAAGCCAACGCCCAAGGCGCGTGCGGCGCGCCAGCATTCCGGCGGTTGGCAGACCCAGACCCAATGAGAGCACTACCGTCAACAAAGCGTTACGCAGCGAGACCCCGATTGTTTCGATGGGAGTGACGAAGAAGAGCGACTGGCGCCGGTTTGTGAAAAGTTCGCGATAGTAGTTCAGGGTGAAGCCGGTAGTCACTATACCGCGCTCGCCACGGTCAGCTTCCAGCTTGAAGGTTGAGCGCGCAGCGAGCGCGCCCAGCGGGGCAACCAGCAAGGCTAACAGAACGATGATAATCACCCCGGCAGCCAGACGCGTGCGCAATGTTGTCAGCCGACGCTGAGTTGTCTGTGGCGAGCACGCGTTCAGAGGGCGACTAACACGTGCTGCCAGACGCATGTAGGCAATAGTAAGTCCCAGCGTGCAGAATAGTTGGAGCAGCGAGAGCAGCGCCGCCAGCGGCAGGTTGAAAAAATTCAGCGTCTGGCGATAGATGGCTACTTCGAGCGTGGCGAAACGGGGGCCGCCCAGAATCAGGATGACACCGAAGGAAGTGAAGTTGAAGATGAAGACCAGCATTGCGGCAGTCAGCACCGCCGGGGAGAGCAGCGGAGCGGTGATGTGGGTGAATGTACGCCAGGGAGTGGCACCCAGGTTGCGTGCTGCCTGCGTCATGCGCGGGTCCAGCCGTGCCCAGAAATCGCCCACCAGTCGTATTACGATAGTGGTGTTGTAGAACACATGCGCCAGCAGAATCGCCCACAGAGTATTTACAATCAGTAGCGGTGGTGTCTCCAACTGTAGTGCGCGCATTAGCCCCAGATTGATCCAACCGCGCGCGCCCAGCAGTGCGTTGAAGCCGGCTGCCACCACCACGGTGGGCATTATGAAAGGAATGGCGGTCAGGGCGCGCAGCAGCGCTTTGCCTCGAAAACGGTAGCGCCCGATCAGGTACGCGCCCGGCAGCCCGACCAGCAGCGTGAGCAGCGTGGAAAGGGCCGCTTGCCAGATGGTGAACCACAGTGTACGAAGGACATAAGGGTCGCTTAGCGCTGCAAGCGCGCTGGCTGTGTGCTCTCCTTCCGCCAGGCTGTAGCGCAGGATAGCGCCGAGAGGATAGAAATAGCACACACCTAGGAAGGCGAGTGGCAGCAGCCATAGTACAGGTTGCAGGTTAACCTTCAACTTTTCCACTTTTCCGTATGCGGTCTTGTTTGTAGAGTTGAGCATTGACCACTGGTACAATCAACGTAGCATCGTATTGGTCCAGGATTCAATCCATTCTTCGCGATACGCGGTGATGTCATCCGGTTCGACAGTGGCTGGCTGCGCGGCAAGTTGCGCGTGCTGGATGAATTCTGTCGGCAGTTCGGCGCGCGGGTTCACCGGGAAAACGAACATTTGCATGGGCATATCGTTCTGGAAAGTGGGACTGAGCATGAAGTCAATCCAGGCTTCGGCTAGGTCGCGATTTTCCGTAGCGCGCAAGATGCCTACGAATTCAATCTGCCGGAAGCAGGTATCGGGTGCGATCACGCTGCCAGTGGGCGCTTCTTCCGGTTGCTCTTCAGCAAAGATTACCTCGGCCGGCGGGCTGGAAGCATACGAGACCACCAGCGGGTATGGGCCTTTCCCGCTGCTCCCGCTGAATTCGGTGAAATAGGCTGTTTCCCAGTCTTCAACCACTTTGACGCCGTTAGCGCGCAGCTCAACCCAGAAATCTAGATATCCATGCGGTCCGAAGTGGCCCACTGTCGCTAGTAGGAAGGCAAGCCCCGGAGAGGAGGATGCAGGGTTCTCGACCACTAATAAGTTGGAGTATTCGGGGGCGGTCAGGTCTTCTAGAGATTCCGGCAGCGCCAAGTTGTGCTCAGCGAAATAGGCTTTGTCGTAGTTCAGACAGACATCACCAAAATCCACCGGCGTAACGCGCTGCTCTTCATCCAGCTTGAATTGAGCGGGGATCTCGGCTAGCAGCGGCGAGGCATACGCCTCTAAAATATCAGCTTCGAGCGCGCGTGTGAGCAGTGTGTTGTCGATGCCGAAGATCACATCTGCCAGCGGCACGTCTTTGTTGAGGATGGCCTGATTGACTAATGTGCCAGCGTCGCCTGCAGCCAGAAACTGTACAATGGCGCTATGCTGTGCTTGAAATTCGGCGACTACTTCCTCGGAGACTGCAAATGAGTCGTGTGTCATCACAGTCAGGGTGCGTGGGCTGGCCGGGATGGGAGTTGCGCTGCCACATCCGGTCAGCAGCAGAGCGAGCACACAGTATGTGTGTAGAGCGTTGCGTTTCACGTTTCCATCCTTTCTGGATTGTTGATGACTATACAGATGAGTAAGCCGGATTGGAATGAGACTGTTGCTTCTGTTGCGGTCATGGTGTTGCTGACGCCGAGCGTTGCACCAAAAGGCAGCCGGCCTGTTTGCATCGGGTATTCCAACCCACTGGTGGTCACTCCGTGAGCGTTACCACTAACCGGTATCAGCGAGACTGTGTCACCCGGGCTCCCGAAAATGACATGCGCGGCGTGGGGCAGCAGCAACGTAATTTCATGATTGCCATCTAGTAAACGGATGCGCGTCTCCGAGAAACGTTGGTGACCTAAGAGTAGCAAGTTCGCCAGCGTTTGATCCCAGCGGCCACCCAGCGCACCCAGGATCAGAATCTCCCGCACTTCTTTGTGGATTGCCAGGTCAACCGCCAGTTCCAGATCGGTTTCTTCTTTGCGCATTGGGTGGCGATAGACTTCCGTGCCGCTCTCCTCAAGCTCCTCCACTTCCGGAGCCGATAGCGAGTCGAAGTCTCCAATCAAAATATTGGGCGTGCATCCGATTTGTACACAATAGCGTCCGCCACCATCAGCAGCAATGACCAGATCATCCGCGCGGAGCAGTGATTTCAAATCCGTGTCGGCGGCCATCACGCCATTGGCGACGATGACGGCTCGTCTGTCCCCTGCTGTTTCTGTTTGCTGCATATAATGAAAAACCGCCTCTCTAGGAATGAGAGGCGGTTCGCGTAATCGTAATTTCCCTTCGCCGGAATTACCCGGAGCAGGTTCCGCGGGTCGCAGTCTAACGCCTGCCTCTCAGTCTGGAATTCCAGACTCCCCGGTGACTTGCCTTCATTATATCATATCCCTTTACTCGGTCGGTTGATTTGGTTGCCGCGCCTTTCTTCGCCCCGTATAATACTGCTTGTCCATGGCCGTCGCCGAAGCGAAAACCCTGTACCTAATTGATGGTCACGCGCTGGCCTATCGCACTTATTTCGCTCTCACCGGGTCAGGTTTCCAGGGTAGTTCGCGCAGCGGTGAGCCTACCGCTGGGGTATTCGGATTTACATCAGTGCTGCTGCGCATGCTGGAACAGGAATCGCCGGACTATCTCGCCGTGAGTTTTGACGTCGGCAAAACCTTTCGCGATGAGATGTTCCCGGATTACAAGGCCACGCGCGAGAAAATGCCCGATGACCTGCGCGCGCAAATCGAGCGTATCCACGAGGTTGTGAGTGTTTTCAACATCCCGGTTTTCACGCAAGAGGGTTATGAGGCCGACGATGTACTCGGCTCGCTCAGCCGCCTAGCCGCGCGCACCGGCGTGCGGGTGGTCATCGTCACCGGAGACCGCGACCTGCTGCAGCTGGTCAATGAACATGTTTCTGTCAGCCTGCCTGGCCGCAGCCTAGCGGAGGCGCAGCTTTATGGCCCGAGCGATGTGGCGCATAAATATGGCGTTACCCCGGAGCAGTTCGTCGATTACAAGGCTCTGATTGGCGACAAATCAGATAACATCCCCGGTGTTGCCGGGGTGGGCGAGAAGACCGCGAAATCGTTGCTGCAGAAATATCTTACGTTGGACAACATCTATGCGCATCTGGACGAGGTCGAGCCGCGCTTCCAGAAAAAGCTCGCCGCCGACAAAGAGAACGCTTATCTCTCTCGAAAGCTGGCAGCCATCGTAACTGACCTGCAGCTCGATTTCGATCTTGAAGCCTGCGCCGTTCCGGCAGAGGGTAATTTCGACCGTGCGGCGGTGGAGGAGGTGTTTCGCGAGCTGGGGTTTAGCACGCTGCTGAAGCGGCTCTCAGCGCTGGGGGATGCACAGGTTGCTTCCAGCGGGCCCGGCGACCTGCAGCCTGGGCTTTTCGCCGCCCCTGCCAAAAAGGAGCATGCCACGCCCGTGCCTGCGCCGACGCGCACGGTGGTGGTGGATAACGCTGCCGCCCTTCATGAGCTTGCCAAGAAACTCTCCGCCGCGCGCGTCATCGCCTTCGACACTGAAACCACGTCCATCCACCCGATGAGCGCCGAGTTGGTTGGGCTCTCGTTTGCGGTGGCGGCCGGGGAGGGCTATTACGTTCCGGTCGGACACCAACTGGAGATGGCTCCGGGGGGGCAGCTCGGGTGGGAGAAGGTGCGGGCTGCGCTAGCCGAGGTGCTCACCGATGCCGGCATCAAGAAGGTGGCCCACAACGCAAAATACGATTTCATCGTGATGCAGCGCAATGGTCTCACAGTTGCTCCACTCAGCGCTGACACAATGGTGGCCGAGTGGCTGTGTGATCCGGGCTCGCGCAACAAGGGCTTAAAGAACCTAGCTGAGGCGCGTCTGGGCGTAGAAATGGAAGAGATTGCAACACTGATCGGTACGGGTAAGAAGCAAAAGAGCATGGCCGTCGTGCCGGTGGAATCGGCGGCGCCCTACGCAGCCGCCGACGCAGACATGACGTTGCGCTTGCTGCCGCTGCTGCGGGCAGAATTGGAACATAGCGCTATGCTGGAACTGCTGCAGCTGGAGATGGAACTGATCCCGGTGCTGGCGCAGATGGAAATGAACGGAGTGCTGCTCGACAGCCAGTTTCTGGCTGAATTCAGTGTGGAGCTGGAGCAACAGGTCAAGAGTCTGAATGACGCGGTGATGCAGGCAGTGGGCTACGAATTCAATCTGAAATCCCCGCAACAACTTTCCATTGCGCTTTTCGAGCATATGGGAATCGACCCTCCGCGTGGTACGCGACGCACCGCCTCCGGGCATTATTCCACCGCTGCAGGCGTGCTAAAAGAGCTGGCCGCAGACCACACAGTGGTCCGAGAGATTATGCAATACCGTGAGTTGGCAAAACTGAAATCCACATATGTGGATGCGCTTCCGCTGGCGGTGAACGAGGAGACCGGGCGGGTACACACATCTTTCAATCAGACCGGCACTGTCACCGGGAGGCTGTCTTCTTCCGAACCGAATCTGCAGAATATTCCTATCCGCACCGAGGTCGGGCGGCGGGTGCGGAGGGCGTTCGTCGCGCCGTCCGGGTGCAAACTGGTGGCTATGGATTATTCTCAGATTGAGCTCCGCATCGCTGCGCATATTTCCGAGGACGAGTTCCTGCTGCGCGCTTTTGAGCGCGACGAGGACATTCACATGGCCACGGCCGCCGCGGTCTTCAATGTTGCGCCTGCGAAGGTCACATCCGACCAGCGCCGGCAGGCGAAAGCGGTGAACTTCGGGCTGCTCTATGGCATGGGGCCTTATCGGTTGATGGACTCCACCGGCATCACGCTTGGCGAGGCGGAGGAATTCATCGAGACTTATTTCGCGCGGCTGCCTGGCGTTAAGCGGTATCTGGACACCACCCGTGAGCAGGCGCAGCGTGATGGTTATGTGCAAACCCTGCATGGGAGGCGGCGCTATTTTCCGCTGCTGCGGATGGCGGAGAGCGGAGATCAGAACGCGCGTGCGCGTGCAGAGCGCGAGGCAATTAACGCGCCCATCCAGGGTACGGCAGCGGACATTATCAAGCTGGCGATGGTTGACATTGGAAGGCAGCTGTCCACGCGTCTGGCCGACGCGCGCCTTTTGCTGCAGGTACACGATGAGTTGCTCTTCGAATGTCCGGATGGGGATGTGCAAGCGCTAGTGGAGTTGGCGCGCCCGATAATGGAGACCGCTTTCGAGCTGGTGGTGCCGCTCAAGGTCGAAGTGAGCGTCGGCCAGAACTGGGAGCAGATGCAGGCGCTGTCTCTGGCTTGAACACCCTTTATATGACTGGGTGGCTGCCAGTGGCGGCTGCATTACTAGCGGTGTCCCTCTGGGCGATTTCATTTGTAGCGATCAAGGTTGCGCTGCCCGAAATGCGCCCGGAGACCATGATTTGGCTGCGGCAGCTGCTGGGCGCGCTTACAGCGGGGATGATTGTGTGGCTTCGCGGCGGCTGGGAGAAACCGGAGCGCGGAGATTGGCCACGCCTGGCTCTAGCCGGATTTGTTGGTGTGGTGCTTCACCAGTGGCTTCAGGCATATGGAATGCTTACCACCACGGCGACCGTCTCAGCATGGCTTTCGGCGCTGTCCCCAGCGTTGATGGTGGCAATGGTATGGCTATGGTTGCGCGAGCGCTTTGTGCCACGGCATGCGCTCTGGCTGCTACTTGCCGGTCTCGGTGCGGTGCTGGTTTCTGCTGGAAGCTGGCCTGCAATGCTGCGCGGTAGTTTCGGCAAGCGCGGAGATTTGCTTGTTATGGCTAGTGCGCTAGCATGGGCGCTTTATGCAATCCTGCTTAAAAGTCTGGTGCGCACCCGGAGCGCTGGCACGGTTACTCTGGTCACCCTATTTCTGGGTTGGCTGCTGCTGCTGCCACTCTTCATATTACGGGGAAGCTGGGAAGATCTGACCCGCATAAGCCCGTCAGGATGGGCGGCGGTGCTGGTGCTAGGGGTGGGCAGTACCGGGGTGGCGAGCACTTTGTACAACTATGCTCTCAAGCATATGTCCGGTACGCTAGCAGCCTACGCTACTATACCTCGAACCACTGCTGACAGCGGCGCTGGCGGCCGCGCTGTTGCGCGAACACTTCACACTGGCGATGGCGGTAGGTGGTATTCTGATTATATTCGGTGTGTGGAGATTGGAACGATCTACTAGTCGATTAGGACTTAGCCTAGATCAGGGTTTCAGCCCGGCGAATTCGGCCATAGGCAGAGCCGTGGCTGCCCAGATGTAATTCTGTGCGTGGCTGGGCAGCCCGCTCTCTGAATCGTAAAACTCCCAGAAGTTTCCCGGACCAGCACTTACTTTTTGAGCGAGAGGGAGCGTAATCCTTTGTGCGCTTTCTAGGTAACCGTAATCTACCAGTCCTTTGACCACCAACATGGTCATCTCAGGCCACATTCCGCCTTGCCAGCGGCGCGCGCTGCCATAACCCTGCTCTGACTTACCCAGCGAGGGCAGCCCGAAGCCGGAGTGAAAATCACCGCCCGGCTGTAGATGTCGCGTCACCATTGCGGCGGCCTGTTCTACTGATGGCACGCCTGCGTAGAGGGGCATTAGTCCGCCGATGTCGCGTACTCGCACCTGACCGCCACGGCGCGAGATTCCATAATAGAAGCTGTCCTCCGCGTTCCACATCAGCTCGTTCATCAGTTCGTTCAGCTCAGTGGCGCGTGCATCGAAGAGTGGCGCACGGTCATCCCGTAGCTCCCGGGCGATTGTTGCCAGAGCACGGTCGTTGGCTACCAGATATGCGTTCAGATCCACTGCGCATTGATTCTCTGCCCCATCTGTGGCGACCCATGTCGCCAGTGTGGCGTCGTCTCGTACCGTTTCCCATAACTCGTTCCAAAAGAAGAGACCCTGGCAACTGCTGTGGTCGCGGCGCCCGGAGTGCAGCCACCACCAATCGTGGTTGCGCGCACCGGCTTGTAGCGCTGCGCTCAGAAAGGCTGTGTCGCCGCAGCGTCGGTAAATCTGTAGTGCCTCCCAAGCCAGTACCGGCAAGGTGGTGTTGCCGTCCGTGTCCACCGCGGCCCCGGTGTCCGCGGTGACAAGATATGGGAAACCACCATCCGCGTTCTGAGCGTGATAAAAGGCGCGTAACATTCCCTGTGCCTCGCTGCAACGCCCGAGGCTGGCGTATGCCAGCGCGGCCAGATTCTCGTGGCCATGATTCCGGATGGACTGGAACCAGTACAGACGAGGCTGTCCTGGCGCGACCGGGGTGAACGAGTAATATACTCGCTCGCCAATTGTGCGCTGGATGAACGGTTGCTCCAGAAAGTTGGCCACAGCCGCGCGCAGACCGGAGGCAGCCGGTGTGGTAGCGGCCTTGCCAGCCTCATATGTGGCCGCAGCGTCGGGAATTGTCAGGAGCTGCCCTACCCAGATTTTGTCCGCATCTACAATGCGGTTGGCGATGGCCAGGGTCGCAACAGTGGTTCCGTAGCGCGCGGCGATTCCCGAGAGTGATTCACCCGGTTGTACCACATGCACGCCCTGCTGTGCGGCCAGCGCCGGCGCGGGCACCGCATGGAGCGCCGCTGTCACCAGCAATACGGCCAGAATGCGCGAATGACACCCTGCTTTAGGGGACGTGCCGATCATCGCGGTGTTGTGCGAGGTTACGCAGGCTCCAGACTGAAAGTGAGTGGGTAATGGGCCTCTCGCGCTAGACCGTGCGCTTTTCCCACGCAGTATTTGGCCTGTTCCTTGGGACAAGTGGTCACCTCTGCCAGCCCGGTATGGTGCGCCTCCATGGTGATTCCCTCGGCTCTGGTCTGTTCGAAATCGAACACAATGCGCAGTACCACTACCACGAATCCCCATGGAGTCACCTCGTCGTTGTGCAGCATCACGCGGTATGGCGGCTCCATTTCTGTCTCTGCTTCCGGGAATGGCAGCAGCTCCAAGTCAGGGGTTTCGGTCGGTAAAGCGTTGTGCTCTGGCATCAGGCTGGTCCTGAAACCTTTGGATCTGTCTCTGATCCGTCCTCGCGGTAATGCTCCAGATAGATTTCCACAGTCGTTACCAGGAAAATCATCACCACCGGGCCATAAATCACGCCGAGGAAACCGAAAAGATGCAGCCCGCCAAGTGCGCCTATGAGTACCAGCGCGGAATTGAGATTGGCTTCCTTGGGCACCAGCAGTGGCCGAAGCAGAGTGTCGATATTGCTGACCACCAGCAGCCCGCCCAGCAGCACCAGCAGACCTTGCCACACACTTCCGAAGGTGATCAAAACGATGCCCGCTGGCACGGTGATCATGTTAACACCGAGGGGAAGTAACGCGAAAACGATGCACAGCAAAGTCCAGAAAGCCACATAAGGCACGCCGCCGATGGCTAGGAATATGCCGGCTGCCACGCCCTGGGCCAGTGCTATTACGAAGACGCCGCGCACCATCGCGCGCGCCATTACGGTGATACGCTGAATATATCTGTAGTCGAGGTCATCATCGAGCGGGCTGAGGTCTTTGAGAATCTGTAACACGCGCGGCGTGATGGGCAGCACGGTGATGAGCACGGAGATGAAAACGATGGCCTGCGTGATGAATTGGATCGAGGTGCTGCCGATCGAAAGCGCGCTGTTCGCCAAGTATGAACTCACCGGCCCGGCAACCTGCTCCACGCTCTCGATTAGTCCGACCTCGGTGATTTCATAATCTAGCAGCGGGATGGCGCCCAACAGGTTGTTGGTCTGCATGATGAACTGACGGACGGTGACGTTGCCGCCGGCCACCAGCGTGCCCACATCTTGAGTAAATTGCAGTGCCTGCCGGATGGTGACGTTTGCCACCAGCGTGAGCGGTGCCAGCAAGCTGACGGCGATGGCCAGCAGGGTAAGGAACATGGCCGCTGACTTGCGTCCCCGGCACCAGCGCACGCAACGTATGTACAAAGGGCGGTACATCACCGCCGCCAGCAGCCCGAGCACAATGGCGGAGAGATATGGCCGCACGGTCATGTAGGTTATGAAACAGGCCAATACTACCACCAGATAAAAGAAGTTGCGGTTGGTACGTGTGATAATACTCATGAAGGATGTTTTATGATTTGTTCCGGTCGTGGCCCAATTGTAATCCAGGTTTGCGGTCATAGGAAACACGTCGTTGTCGGCACTCCTCATCCAGTGCCAGCTGCTCTGAGCCTATTTGGATGGTCTGCGCGAAAGCGCTGCGGTCGTGGCATGGCCCCGCGGGCATTATCGCCCTCGTAGCATGTCTTGCAGCAATTGTGAACCGGCGTTCGGGCACTAATCTGGGGTCAACTACATCAATGTGCATCTGTGTCGCGTGAGGGCGTGCTCCAGGTACGCAAGAACCATATGCCGGTGGCAGTGGAATACATGCTGTCAGGACTGTAGTCCGAGCGCATGCAGCATTGCCCAGTTCCTGGAAATACGATGGCTGAGTTTCGTTGTGGGGTTCAGCCACAGCTTGTTAGTGACGCCTGCCAGAGCCTGTGCATAACCTCTACAGGGAAGAGTATAGTGCTATCTGCGCGGGCTTCGCTGGTGGCACTGCGTGCTCCGAAGGGCAGCTCAGCGCCGTGGTTCAGCGCCCACGTGAGCGTGTTCGCTTGCACTATTAGGGTGCCTTCCCACACGCTGTAATTGCCCTCGGAGTCATAGTGGAGGTTGACCACCTTTCCGCTCTTCAGGATGCGATGTGTATAGCGTTCTTGTCCGAGCAGCAGTTCCACGTTCTCGAATGACCACGGGTATTCGCCGTTGTCCGCCCCGTCCGTGGTCAGCCGCATGATAAAACCGCCCGCTTCAGCGATCTGTCGCTCCACTGTGATGATGTCTAGGGATGGCTTCTCCCCGCTGATGTCGCCGCGCGGATCGCGGATTGTCTGGCTGCGGATGCTGTTGTCTGGGTTGCGGAGCTCGGTCGCGCCGCTGCCGGCATCGAAGAGCATCGCTCCGCCCGGTTCGAGCGCGGCGGGAAATTGGAGCTCCTCGGGCATCTCTCCACGGTGCACAATCAGCACCCTGCGAGCGCCCATCAACATAGTTGCCGGCGCTCGCAGGGTGAGGGTGCCGCCGCGGGTTTCTACAATTAGATTCTCATCTCCTGGTGTCCATTGGATGCGGTATAGAGCTGCCTCTGAGAAAACCCCGCTCTCATCAGCATCCACTGGGAATACGCACACTTGCCCGCGCGACGCGGATTCCTGGGTGGATGTCGGTGTGGATCCGATCGGTGTTTTCACCGCTGTCCCAAAAAGCGTGGGGGTTGGTGCTCCGAAGGTTGCGCCAGCGTTGCTTTCCCAGTCCTGCGGCAGGCAACCCGCCAACAGCAGAGTGTATGCCAGCGCGATCACGAGTACGTTTACTGGCGTGGGACGAGTTTTCATAGGGCTGGCCGGTATTTTGTCGACATTAATGTGGGCCCGGGATTTCGCCTCGACTTCAGCCGTCTGGCTGCTCGAGCACCACAAATGCGATACGCTGCGCGCTTATTCGCACGGTATGACTTATTAAGATTCCCTGCAGCTCAGCCCGTACTGTGCACTCCATCTCCGGGATATCGCTGAAGACGAAATTCTCGCTGATGACCTCGTCTGGCAAGGTGCGCTGGTTCCAGTAGGTTTCTACCCAGCGGCGGCCGCCGTCCGGGCAGTCTATTTCCACAAGCTGGCCGGGGACGAAGCGCCCCTGTCGGTCGAGTACTCGTCCGGCCAGTACTCCGGTACCGGGAAGCGGCGTGTACCATAGTTCGGGGTTGCGCACCATTATGTAATTTGCGGGGTCGTCGATGCGAATCTCAAGATGCAGGTGTGGTGCTAAGGCCGCGCCCGATTGCCCTACAGAACCGAGTGGATCTCCTGCGGAGACGATCTGACCCTTTTCCACATCGATGCTGTTCAGGTGTGCATACAGCGCAAAGAGCGAACGCTCATACCATTTCTGGTCTAACTGCAATATTATCATGTTTCCATAAAACTCTGTGATAAAAGCAAAGTTCTGTGAGCTGTCATCACCGGCGTAATATACTGTTCCATGGCCTATGGCCACGACTGGAGTTCCTGTTTCATTTGCCAGGTCAATGCCGCGGTGGGGCGCAAGCAACCCATCCCACGTCATACCGTAGCGGTATTTTGATGATGGGTAATTGTTCCCTTCTTTCCCTAATGGCCTCCCAAAAAGAAAATGCTCTTCGATGACGACTTTCGGATTAGGTAATGGTAGTTCCTCCGGATTTGCTTTGCGCACTATTGGTGTTCGCGTTGCAGTTGGAGATGGTGTGAGTGTAATTGTTGGTGTGTGCGTGCTGGTGGGCGTGCTGGTTGTAGATGGCGCGGGTGTAATAGTGGCAGTTCTCGCGCTCAGAGGCAGCGGCGGAGGCAGCGTGGAACTGACGGCAGCTGCCTGCTCACTTATCACGGGCTGCGGAAGACTGGATGATTGAGTCACGGGTTGGCAAGCGCTCAACGTGATCATAGCCGCTATTGTGAAGGGCTTCGGAATTAACGGCAACCTCTGTGCTGATGATGTCACTGTGGAGTGGGTGTAGTGGTTAGGGTGGGAGTCCATGTGGCGGGTGGCAGCACATTCCTAAATTCTACCCAGGTCAACCGGTCTGGTAATATGGCGACTTTTTGTGTTTGCGCCTTGTGACCAGTGTTAACGCTGACAGTGTAGCTTCCAGGCGGCAAATCGGCTATCGTAAAGTTCTCGCCCAGCAGCTCGTCTGGATTGATGGTTTCAATCACGTAAGTAGTCAGGTAACGCCGCAACGGGTCCGCGTCTTCTGCATCCAGTTTATCGGAGCGAACGGTGACATTTGCCAGTGGAAGCAATTCCCCATTGCGGTCGGTAACCCTGCCGGCAAGTGTACCCCAGTCTGGATATGGCAGCAGCCACAACTCCGGGTTGCGGGTGGTGGTGTAATCGTTGTGACCGACGCGCACTTCCAGATGCAGATGGCTGCCGCCTTTTGCTACTCCGCTGCCGCCTACCGTGCCCAGTTGTGTTCCTGCCTTCAGCAGCTGCCCGACGGAAACCGTGATTGTTTCTAGGTGACCATAAAGAATGTAAACAGGTTGATGCAAAAAAGCGCGCTGCGAGAGCACAACAACGGCTTTTCCATAGAAATCATATTCCGGCCCGAGCATGGATTCGGCATCAGCACCCGCGAAGACCACACTGCCGGTGTCTGCGGATAGCACCGGCGTGCCGCGTTCGTTCTCGAAGTCGACGCCATGATGTGGCCGTAATGTACCCCCCTGCGTTGAGCCGTATCGATATGTGGGTGCGAGGTAATCTTGGCCCGCTTCTGGAATCGGGCGATGCAACCAGAAGTGCGCCTCTGGCAGCACGATTAGAGGCGCGTATGTGTGCTGTGGCGTGTGTGTTGCGCCGGGTACGCGAGTGTGGAAAGGCGTTGGCGTCAATGTGGACGTCGGCGTAGAGGTGGCGGTGGCAGTTGCCGTTGGAGTGAATGTGGCTGTAGGGTAGGGCGTGTCGGTGGGGATTGAGGTTGGGGTGATGCTTGCGGTCAAAGTTATGGTCGGTGTGAGCGTCATAGTGGTGTAGCGTACGTCCGGCGGCCGCAACGTACGCTCCAGCGTTAGGACCTCCGGACCGCAAGACGCTCCGGCAATCAGGGATGCAAGTAATCCTACTTGGAAGAGCAGCCACTGTGCTGTTGATATGTTTGCGGTTTTTTGGTCTGGCTGTGGTTTGTGCACGGGCGAGAAAGACTAGTTCCGTAAACGTGGATTCGGCAAGCTTGCGAGAATTATACACCTGAAAATGCGGTAGAATGTCCTGCGATGAGTAGCAAGAGGTTGTTTGCGGAAGCGTGCCGGCCTTCCTTCCATACGCACATCCCGCTACTTGTGTTCACATTAATGCTGCTGGCGAACTTCGCATGTGTGCGTCAGGCGGTGAAGGATAGCGCCGCAGTGAATGGGCGCGTCACGCCTGTTGATGGCAGCGTTGAGCGGTTCGCTCGGCCAACTCCTGGGACCTACATGCCCTGGGGCGGGCGCGAAATCGTGTACGCCACTGTGGCTGTGACCGGCACGCCAACGCCGGATGCCACTCGTCCGGCGCAGGCCCGATCCGCGCAGCAAGTCCATTTGGTGCAGCGCGGCGATACCCTCAGCGCCATTGGGCGCTTGTATCAAGTTTCGGTCGAGGCGCTGAAACAGGCTAACGATCTTGGTCCGAGCAATACAATCGGCGTTGGTCAGGAGATTGACATCCCTGAATATTACTTGCCGGTCGGCCCAGATCACAAACTCATCCCCGATTCAGAACTGGTTTACGGTCCTGGTCAGGTGGGCTTTGACCTTGAGGGTGCGGTGGATCATTGGGGCGGATTTCTTTCTACCTTTAGCGAGACTGATCGATTCGGAAAAACGCGAAGCGGCGCCGAAATCGTGATAGCGGTGGCGCAAAGCTACTCGGTGAACCCGCGTTTGCTGCTCGTGGTGCTGGAGCAGCGCACCGGATGGGTGTTGAGCCCGTCGCCGGGAGCGGCGTCGGAAACTTATCCGTTTGGGTACGTCAGGTCTGGATACAAAGGATTGCTCCGGCAGCTCTCGTGGGTGGCTGACATTTTGAACGCCGGTTTTTACGGCTGGCGCGATGAATCTCTCAGCATACTTGATTTTGATGACGGGATACATCTTTGGATTGCGCCAGGTTTGAATAGCGGTACCGTGGCGATACAGTTCTATTTCAGTCAGCGGTACACAACCGAGCACTGGCGTGCCATTGTCAGCCCCGGTGGCTTCGACCGACTGTACGCCGACATGTTCGGCAATGCTTTTGGGTATGCTTATGAGCCGCTGTTACCGGCTTATCTGGATCAGCCGACGCTGCAATGGCCTTGGGGTCCACATGACGTCTGGTATTTCACCGGTGGTCCGCACGGTGGATGGGATTCTGGCAGCGCGTGGGCGGCGCTAGATTTCGCTCCGCCCGCGGAAGGCTGCCAGCCAGCCTCGAGCTGGGTGCGTGCCGCTGCGGATGGGCAGGTCGTGCGTTCCTCCGATGGTGCTGTGGTGCAGGATTTTGATGGCGATGGTCATGAGCAAACCGGGTGGACCTTGCTTTACATGCATATTGCTGCATCCGGACGAATTGAAAACGGGCATGCCGTCAAAGCTGGGGACATTATCGGTCATCCCTCCTGCGAGGGCGGGTTCTCGAACGCTACCCACTTGCATTTTGCGCGTCGATACAACGGGGTGTGGATTGCTGCCGACGACCCTGAGGCGCCTTTTGACCTAGATGGCTGGGTTGTGGAGTCGGCCGGACGGGAATACGATGGTTGGCTGGTCAAGGGCGATCAGTGGCTGGAGGCGTGGGACGCACCGGGCGACATTAATTTGATACCATTATCTCCGTGACTATGATGGCGCATTTCACCGACCATGAGCGGGTGCAATACGTGCGAGCGATGTTTGACCGCATCGCTCCGCGTTATGACCTTATCAACCGGCTGATGACTGTCGGGCAGGATATACGTTGGCGGCGCCGGCTGTTGCAAGAAGCCGCTCTACCTGTCCGGGGCCGGTTGCTCGATCTGGGAACTGGTACCGGCGATGTAGCGCTGGCAGCGATTCAGGGGCACCCCGGACTTTTTTCCGTCGGAGCGGATTTCTCCGTAGGCATGCTGAGCGCGGGCCGCACGCGATCGGGCGGTTCTGGAGTGCGCTGGCTTTCCGCGGACGCGATACAGCTTCCGTTTTCGGATGGTACTTTTGATGCTGTCACCTCTGCTTTTTTGATGCGAAATGTGGTTGATTTGGAAAGCGCTTTTGGTGAGCAACAGCGGGTTTTGAGGACCGGCGGAAAAGTCGTCTGTCTGGACACGACACCGCCCGGCAATAGCTTGCTGCTGCCGGCGCTGCAATTCCATTTGCACCGAGTGATACCCTTTTTGGGTTGGCTCATCGCCGGTCAGAGGGAGGCGTACACCTATTTGTCTGTATCCACCGAAGGTTTCTTGCCAGCCGAGGATCTGGCGGAATGCATGCGCGCCGCCGGTTTTCGCGATGTCACTTTCCGGCGTATGATGTTCGGTACAGTGGCGCTGCACTGGGGTGCCAAATGAAGGCTCCCTCGTCGCATGCCGCGCTGCGGGGCGAACCCTCGTATGTGTGGCGCACTGGTCAGGAACGGCGCTTACGCATGATGCTGGCTGCCGGCGTGGTGGACACAGGCAGCCGTGTGTTGGTGGATGGCTGTGGACTTGGATGGTATGTGCGAAAATTACGTCAGTTTTGTGCTGATGTGCACGGGCTTGATATAGAGTTCAGCCGTCTAGCAAATTCGGTCGCTGCGCGCGATCGGCTGCTGTGCGCTCGTACCGAGTGGCTGCCGTACGCGGATGGGTGCTTCGATGTGGTGATTTCCCATGAGGTTCTGGAACATGTGTGGGATGATGCTGCGGCGGCGCGTGAGATTGTGCGCGTACTACGTCCACCGGACGAAACTTGCGGGAATCCCGGAGGTAGGGCCGTGATCTTCGTCCCCAATCGTTTGCATCCTATGGAGACGCACGGGATGTATTGGCGCGGTCGCTATCGATTCGGGAACATCCCGTTGCTCAATTATGTGCCATCTGTGCTGCGTGCCCGTTTGGCCCCACATGTGCGCGCATACATGCACGCTGAATTAGAAGCGCTGTTCAGTGGCGTGCAGGCACGAGTTATTTCGCACACGGTAATTTTCGGCGGTTATGACAACATCATCGCCCGGTGGGGTCGTTTCGGGGAATGGTTGCGCAACAGTTTGCAATTGCTGGAACATACTCCGCTGCGTTGGCTGGGACTCTCTCATCTGCTTGTGGTGGAAAAGGTGGAGCCCGCACGCGCGCTACGGTGAGCGGGGTGGCGACTAAACCTTTGGCATTATAATCCTAGCGATGCCGAATGCAATTAATCTGGTTCGTGAGCGGCGCGCGCGTCGACGCCGGGACCGCAGCGGCTTGCGTAACCTGCGGCAATGGTTTGTGGGGTTGCTGCTGGTGGCCGCAATAGCAGCTCTGGCTATGGTTACTGTGGGCGCGATGTTCGGACTCGAGTTGTACTCTGAGCTGGTCAGTGATCTTCCCAGTGCCGATGCGCTCGCGCAGGCATTCGAGATTTCCAGTAACCAGTTTTTTCAGACCACCATAATCTATGACCGCAGCGGGCAGCATTTGCTTTATGAGGTTATTGATCCTCGCGCAGGTGACCGTCAGTGGCTCTCTCTGGATCAAATCCCGATTCGATTCCAGAATGCTACCATCGTATTAGAAGACAAAACATTTTACCAGAATCCGGGTTATGACATTGTGGGAATATTGCGTGCCTTCGTATCCAATCTCAGTCGCCCGGCTTGTGTGCTGCGCCCGGAGAGCTGTCCCGGACAGATTCAAGGTGGCAGCACCATCACACAGCAACTAGTGAAAAACGTGATAATCGCCCCGGACAGCGCGGCCGAAACGAGCTATGCGCGCAAGTTCCGCGAATCCCTCATTGCACGGGAGGCGACCGAACGCTATAGCAAGGATAGAATCCTGGAGTGGTATTTGAACACTAATTTCTATGGCCATCTCGCCTACGGTGTTGATGCGGCCTCGCGGGTTTATTTTGCCAAGTCGGCCGTTGAACTCAATCTTGCAGAGAGCGCGTTGCTGGCGGCCATACCACAATCGCCTGGCCTGAATCCGATTGATGCGCCGGAGGTTGCCCGGCAGCGTCAGGCGCTGGTGCTGCAGGCAATGGTCGAGCAGGGTTATATCACCGCCGCGGATGCGCGTGCGGCTCTCGCTGAGGATGTCTTCGGGCGGCTGCAACCGGCCAGCAGCCGGTTTAATATTGTCGCCCCCCATTTTGTGTTCTATGTACTGAACCAAGCCATTGACCAGCTCGGTTCGGCACTCGTGCATCGCGGCGGCTTGCGCATCGTCACCACGCTAGATGTGGGCCTGCAACTGCAGGTTGAGTGCGCGGCGCGCTCGCATGTGGTCCGGTTGGGGGGTGCTGATCCGGATTACGCTGAGTTAGCTGCCGATGGAAGTCCATGCGCAGCCGCGGTCCACTTGCCGCCGCTGCGCGCAAAAGATGTGGGGGTAGATCGGAACGTCTCCAATGTTGCCGCTGTGGTGCTAGACCCGCGCACAGGCGAGATTCTTTCCATGCTGGGTTCGTATGATTATTGGGACAAGTCCATTGACGGCAGCTTTAACGTTGCTGTTGCTGGTCTGCGCCAACCCGGATCAGCATTCAAGCCATTCACATATCTGACTGCTTTCTCACAGGGATATACCCCGGCAAGCATGGTGCTGGATGTGCGCACCGCCTTTCCACTGGATACCGGCATATCTTACGTGCCGGAGAATTATGACCGTCACTTCCGCGGGCCAGTGAGTTTCCGTACCGCGCTGGCGCAATCTCTCAACGTGCCCGCCGTGCAGGTGATGACATGGGCAGGTGTGGAAAATGTGCTGCGTAGTGCACACAGAATGGGCATAAATACTCTCGATGGCGACCAGGGCGTATATGGCCCTGCGCTAACTTTGGGCGGTGGCGAAGTCACTTTGCTGGACCTGGCGTATGCTTATAGTGTATTCGCGAACAGTGGTGTGATGGCAGGGCAGCCGGTTCCGGCGGCGCAGGCGCGTAGCGGTTTCCGGGCGTTTGACCCGGTTGCTATACTGCGCATAGAGAACAATGATGGAATCCTGTTGTCCTCCTGTGGACCTGATGGTGGCGCGCCCTGCGAGTTCCCTGGCCCCAGTACGCAGCCGGTGCTCAGCTCGGAGTTAGCCTACCTGATGAACCATGTTCTTTCTGATGAGCGCGCGCGCATACCTGCATTCGGGCATCCTAATCCGCTCGAACTTGGTCGGCCGGCGGCCGCCAAGACAGGTACCACCAATGACTATATGGACAGCTGGACAGTGGGTTACACGCCTCAACTCGTGGCCGGCGTGTGGGTAGGGAACAGCGACTCTAGCGGCATGGTTGGAGTGCCTGGATCCAAAGGGGCCGCGCCTATATGGAATGCGGTGATGACCTATGGGCTGCGCGCGCTTTCGCTCCCACCCGTTGGATGGGATCGTCCGGTGGGTATCCATGAAGTGGCTGTGTGCTACCCATCTGGTCTGCTGCCCACCGATGATTGTCAGCAAACCGTGCGCGAGGTGTTTGTCAGTGGGACGGAGCCACTAGCCTACGATAATATCTGGCACGCGTTTGATGTCAACCGCGAGACCGGTAGATTGGCTACGGTTTATACGCCTCCGGACCTAGTCGAGAAGCAAGTCTTTCAGGTGCTCCCGGCCGAAGCCGCCGACTGGGTAATATCTGCCGACATCCCGCAACCGCCACAGGAATATGACACTGTGTACTCTCAGTCTGGGCAGGTGCAAGCGGCTGCCCTGATCAGCCCGTTGCCGTTTTCATATGTGCACGGGGTGGTTTCGGTAGAGGGAACAGCTCGTGGCGACGCTTTCCAATACTACCGGCTACAAGTCGGAAAGGGTTTGAATCCGGAACAGTGGTCACAACTAGGCGGCGACTACGGCGAGCAGGTGGTTGAGGGGGTGCTCCAGCAATGGGACACCAACGGGTTGGCCGGGTTGTACACCCTGCAGCTGCTGGTAGTCCGCGCTGACCAGCGCTTCGACATGTCCACCGTACAGGTGACAGTAGACAATCAGGCTCCAACTGTCCGTCTGATTGCCCCATCTCCGGGTGAGCTCTTTACTATGAAGGATGAATCCATCGTGATTCAGCCAGAGGTGCAGGATGATTTTTCGGTGGAGTACGTGGAGCTCTGGGTGGACAACCTTAATGTGGAGACCAAGACGGTGTCTCCGTTTACTACGCGCTGGCCAATAGATGCAGTCGGGGCGCACAGTATTTACCTGCGTGCCGCAGATGCAGCGGGCAATATCACTCGCAGTGAGACGGTCACAGTGGTGGTGCAGGGTTAAGCTGTGATCTCCTCACATACGTAATTCAATTCTCCAATTTGATGTTAAAACAATAAGTGATATAATGACTTGCCATTGCGAATCATTCGCAATGGCAAGAAGGAATCTTTTGCGAAACCGTTATTTCCGCGCGGAGATTTCCATGGAATCAAAGAAATCGTTGGAAGTCCAGCTGCGGGATGCAGGGTGGCGATTTACCCCGCAGCGCCGACTGATTCTCTCGATACTTGATAGCACTGATGACCATCTGGATGCGGATTGCTCTCAGAATGAGAATGTTTGATGATCCAACGGTCAACGCTACACTAATTATGTCGAGGAAACACAGAACATGAAACGTAATTGCCAAGATACCATCTTAGAGGAAGGTTCGGTTTGGCCCTATCTGCGGCAGTTGAACTGTAATTCTAGCCGTAGGAAATATTCCATCTGCTAACTTCGAAGTGATTGACGCCTCTGTATCAAATAGTCCACTGATTTGGCAAGAAAAAACCAGGTAAATCTAATTCAATTTGACTATATAAAATGGGTATAGACGAACTATCATGAGAAACAGGATCTTCTTGGTTGCTCTTGCGGTGACATTAGCATACATGTTGAGCTCGTGCGCGCAGACTGAAGGTAGCGCAGAGGACACACTGGTAGTGTATTCCGGGCGCAAAGCAAATCTAGTGCAGCCGATTATTGACCATTTCTCCGCGTCTACTGGTATAGATGTCATGGTCAAATATGGTACGACCGCGGAGATTGCCGCCATGCTTTTGGAGGAAGGTGACAACAGCCCGGCGGATGTTTTCTGGGCACAAGATCCCGGTGGGCTCGGTGCGGTGGCGGCTGCAGGTATGTTGTCACAGCTGCCGGACGAGTCCCTGGCGCAAGTGGATGCTCACTTCCGCGCTCCCGGAGGCGAGTGGGTAGGTATCTCAGGCCGTGCTCGAGTGATTGTCTACAACACCGATAGCATTGACCCAGAACGTGACCTCCCATCGGACTTGTGGGATTTCACTGACCCAGAATGGAATGGTCGTCTTGGTTGGGCGCCTACCAATGGATCTTTCCAAGCGATGGTGACCGCTTTGCGAGCAAGTTGGGGACAGGAAAAGACGCGGGAGTGGTTGCAGGGAATAATGCTCAATGACCCAGGTGTTTACCCCAATAATAACCCTATTGTGGCAGCGACTGGTTCAGGAGAGATTGATGTAGGCTTTGTGAACCATTATTATTTACACAAGTTCATTGCCGAAGAGGGCGAAAGTTTTCGCGCGCGTAACTTCTTTCTGCCAGCGGGAGGCCCGGGTTCCATGGTGATGGTAGCAGGTGTGGGAAGGCTTAAGAGTGCAGAGAATGCGGAAAACGCGCAGAAGTTCATTGACTTCTTGCTCTCGCCGGTGGCGCAACAATATTTTGCAGGACAGACTTATGAGTATCCGCTAGTTGATGGGGTAAAAATTCACCGTGAATTGATGCCGTTAGTGGAGCTTAACGCTGTAGACATCGAACTCACTGACCTTTCCGATCTTCAGGGAACGGTTGAATTGCTAACTGAGATTGGCGCTCTGGAGTGATGATTTCGTCTTTAGGCAACGGCGGGTTTGGCTGATTCGGCGTATGTTGGGCGCAGCGCCGCGAGCAACGGGCTCTCGCGTTTACGAGCTTGGTGGGTTTCACTTCCGGGCGTCCTCTGGATCGTGGGGTTCTTGGTTGCTCTGGTACTATTGCTCCCGGTTGCTTATTTGCTGCTGCGGGCTCTAGGGGCAGGCGACGCAGCTTGGCAGGAGCTGGTCAGCGCCCGGACCGCGCGCATTCTGGGACGTAGCTTATGGCTGGCGTTCTGTGTAACCTTGAGTTGTGCGCTGCTGGCTGTGCCACTGGCGTGGCTCACTGTTCGAAGTGACCTTCCGCTAAGGCGCATGTGGGCAGTGCTCACCCCGTTGCCACTGGTGATTCCGAGCTATGTAGGTGCATACCTAATGATTTCCGTGCTCGGGCCGCGCGGCCTCTTGCAGCATTGGCTGGAGCCTCTGGGTGTCCAGCGCTTGCCAGATATCTACGGCTTCCGTGGAGCCTTTCTGGTGTTGACACTGCTCAGCTATCCATATGTTTTGCTCAGTACGCGGGTGGCTTTGTCGCGAATGAATCCGGCGATGGAGGAGGCTTCGCGGAATTTGGGCAGCGGTCCATGGCGAACCTTTTGGAGAGTTACTCTTCCACAGCTACGTCCGGGGCTAGTGGCGGGTGGGCTGCTGGTAACGCTTTATGTGTTGCGTGATTTTGGCGCGGTATCGCTCATGCGCTATAGTACCTTCACACGCGCGATTTATCTTCAGTACCAATCATCTTTTGATCGTACTATGGCGGCCATCTTGGCTCTGGTGTTGGTGTTAATAACCCTGATAATTCTCGCCATCGAGATGAGGACCCGTGGCCGGGCCAGCTATTATGGAGGTGATGTTGGCAGCGTTAGACCTGCAGTTACAATTCGTCTAGGTCACTGGCGTTGGCCATCATGTTTTTTTTGCGCTGCCGTGGTTACGCTTGGACTCTTCATGCCGGCGGGTGTGCTGCTATTATGGTTAGTGCGTGGAATCAGGATAGGTGTGGATTTTTCTTCGCTCTTGGGAGCAGCGCTCAATTCGCTGGTTACATCCGGTGCTGCAGCCGGGTTATCACTGTTGGCTGCCATTCCGGTGGCCGTTCTGAGCGTACGTCATGCTGGGCGTGCGAGCGGTATTATGGAGAGAATAGCCTATTCAGCTTTTGCGCTTCCGGGAATGGTGGTGGCACTGGCTCTGGTATTCTTCGGAGCGAAATTTGCGCGGCCGCTTTATCAGACAATGGCGATGCTGTTGTTAGGCTATCTGATTCTGTTCTTGCCTCAGGTGGTAGGTGCACTGCGTGCAGCGCTGCTGCAGCTGTCCCCGAGCTTGGAACATGCGGCTCGAACGTTGGGTAGAGGTCCGCTGGGTGTGTTTAGCACTATTACACTCCCACTCACATGGCCGGGGATGGTCGCCGGCGTAGTTCTGGTGTTTCTTACTGCTATGAAGGAGCTTCCGGTCACTCTGATGCTTTCTCCTCTCGGATTTAGCACTTTGTCAACCAGTGTTTGGTCGGCGGTCTCTGAGGCGTTTTTTGCTTTGGCCGCGGCTCCCGCTCTGCTGCTGATTTTGTTATCATCGTTGCCGATGGCGCTGCTCGTGCTGCGAGAACGGGAGACGATAGCATGAAGGAAATAGCTGTACAGTGTGAGGGTTTGGTGAAAACCTTTGAAGATGCCGGCGCGTTGAGTGGTCTGAACCTGTTGGTACTAAAAGGCGAAATCATGGCGCTCATCGGCCCAAGCGGTTGTGGCAAGACCACGTTATTGAGGCTGATTACTGGCGTCACTGAGCCGGATGCGGGTTTGATTGTCATTGGTGGGAAGCCGGTAGTAGGTCCAAGCGGGTTAGTGCCTCCGGAGAGGCGGCGGGTGGGTATGGTGTTCCAGAACTACGCACTTTTCCCACACCTTTCTGTGGCAGCGAACGTAGCTTATGGGCTGAAAGGACCTGACCCGCATGAGAAGGTACGTGCTATGCTTCAGTTAGTCAATCTGGTAGATCACGCCAATCGCATGCCTCATGAACTCTCCGGTGGGGAGCAGCAGCGCGTCGCGCTTGCCCGCGCGCTTGGCCCGCAACCAGATGTATTGCTGCTGGACGAGCCGTTTTCTAATCTGGACGCAGGGCAGCGGGTACAGGTGCGCAACGAGGTACGCGCTATTCTCAGAATGGGTGGCACGACCGCAATTTTCGTGACGCATCATCAGGAGGAGGCGCTCTTCATGGGGGATCGTGTGGCAGTGCAGAATCAGGGACGTATCGAGCAGACAGGTACTCCCGATGAGGTTTTTGGCAATCCTGCTACTCGCTTTGTGGCTGAATTCATGGGAGAGACGGATTTTCTTCCTGGAGAGGTCACGTCGGAGGGAGTGCAAACTGAGATTGGGATGCTGCAGCCGAGTAATGAAATTAGTATGGGCGCACAGGTTGATGTGGCTGTACGCGCAGATGATGTATATATTTCTCCTGACCCCTCCTCAGGTGCCATCGTCCTTGCACGTGAGTTTCGCGGCATGGTGAACGTTTATCGAGTGCGGCTGCCGTCTGGGCGTTTCATTCACAGTTTGCAACGCCATACGGTGCAGATCGCGCCTGCCACCCCCGTGCGCGTGATCATGGAACCCGGACATGGGCTAACGTGCTTCTCCGGTTCTCAGTCCTGACTGCAGAACTTGCAGGCATAAGTTGTTGTGGCGGGGATGCGTCTGATAGAAAGCGCAGCTGAAGGCCTGTGCCCGTCTAATCTGCATGTTCCCACAGTTCAATATGCGCCTCCTACTGATTGCTTTTTTCGCGCTTGGATTGATATATGATCAATCCACCCCAATTTTTGAAGCCTCTGATGAGGCTTGGCATTATGGTGTAGTACGTGAGATAGCATCTGGTCGTGGGTTGCCCATTCAGCAATTGGGGAAGATCACTACATATCGGCAGGAAGGCAGCCAACCACCGCTGTATTATGCGCTCGGTGCTGCGTTGACTTTCTGGGTGGACGGTGCCGATGCACTCAGCGTTGACGAATACAATCCTTTTGCTCAAGTGGGCGTGCCTGGAACGCCTGTGAATGTGAACATGGTTCGCCACACGAATGCTGAGGGATTCCCATGGCACGGTGTTTCTTTAGCGGTGCATCTGCTACGATTTCTTTCTCTGTTGCTTGGTTGCGGCACTGTTGCCTTGACCTATATGCTGGCTCATTCGCTTTTCCCCGGACGTACAGGCCTGGCGCTGCTTGCCGGTGCTATTACTGCCTTCAACCCTATGGTGATTTTCATCAGTGCGTCGGTCAATAATGACAATGGCATCTGGCTGCTCAGTTCTTTAACCATGTACACGCTGGTTCTGTCCGCACAGAGTGATCCTCGTGTACAGTCGTCACTGATGCGCCCGCTGCAGCCCAAATATTTACCCTGGACGCTTGGCGTACTGTTAGGCCTAGCCATTCTCACCAAGCTTTCTGGTCTGTTAATTGTGCCGGTAGTGGGGGTGTTTCTGCTATGGAGGGCCAGGCGCGGAGGTAACTGGCGATTGTTCTGGAGTGACGGAATCATTGTCACCTTCTGTGTGCTGCTGCTGAATGGGTGGTGGTTTTATCGCAACTGGGTACTTTATGGTGAATTTCTAGGTACCAGTACCATGGCACAGGTGTATGGGATTATGCGCTCGGAACCAGCAAGTTTAACAGCCCTGTTTATCGAGTGGCGCGGTTGGTGGTATTCTCTTTGGGGCGTTTTCGGGGCTTTCAACGTACTTCCGGGCCAATGGGTTTATGCTTTGTTCACCGCGCTGGTGGTTCTTTCCATCGGCGGGGGATTACGCGCGTTGTGGTGCCGGATCGGCAACGCGACCGCCATTGCAGACGTCAACATGGCACATAGCCTGATGGTGCTCTTTGTAGCGCTTACGTTTATTGGTAACGTCTTATGGTCATTGCGCCAGCATGCTTTGCAGGGTCGTCTTGCTCTGGGAGCGGTTGCACCAATTAGCATATATCTGGCTGCTGGGATTGTGTTTCTGGGTGGTAAATGGCGTGAGAGTCTCATCGCCTGTATTGCGACAGTTATGCTGTTCATTGTTTCTCTGGTGGTGGCGATTGTGTACGTCGCCCCGCGATACAGGCCGCCGAGCGCGATGATGGAAACAGATTTGCCGGCAGATGCTTTTGTCACGGGCATAATTTTCGGTGAGGAGATTGAGCTACTAGGATATTCTCTCGGTGACGATGCTGTCCGGCCGGGCGATACTATGCAGGTTACATTTTATTGGCGCGGGCTTGAAGAAATGGATTCGGATTACAACCTCGCCCTAAATATGCACGGACGTGACATGGAGCACATCGCAAAGCTGGATACCTGGCCGGGGGGCGGGCTTCTTCCCACGGGCGACTGGCTGCCGGGAGCGGTGTACGCTGATAGGTATTCCATTCAACTTTCGGGGAAAGCGTCTGCGCCTACGCTGCTGCGGCTGGGTGTCTCATTCTGGCTAGATTCGTTCGCGGAACCTCTGTCAGTGAGCGCAAATGGTTCGGCCATCGCCTCTCTAATGCTGGAAACTGGCCGACTCTTACCCGCCTCTCAGGTTGAAGAAACAGATGAAATTGCGAACGGATCTACCTTTGCGCATGGTATCACACTGGCTGGGCACAAAGTGTTATCGCAGGTAGCTTCCGCGACGCACTTTATGATCTTCTGGCACGCGGATAATCTGGTTGCCACTGATTTGACGGTCTTCGTCCACATGCTGAATGCGGACGGTGCAATAGTTTCCCAAGCGGATGGGCGGCCCTTGAACGGCGACTGGCCTACATCTGCATGGGAGCCTGGCAATTCTGTGCACGATCCGCGCAGGTTGGCTTATAGTAGTGCTCTGCCTCCTGGCGAGTACAATATACTTGTTGGCCTGTATGACCCTGCCACTGGATTGCGTGCTCCAGCTCACGGTCCGGACGGTAGTGAGTGGGCTGACTGGGCTGTGCCGCTTATGACTGTTCTTGTTTCGGAATGAACTCTTGCGGCAGTCGCGGTATACTTGCGTAAATTTGAATTAATGGAATTGGTGATGTTCACCGTGTGCCAACAGTTGAACGGTGTTTTTCAGCCTGATAAGCATTGTGGCCTCTAGTACAACTCGGCACGTATCTGCCTCAATCGTGCTCGCGGCTTTGCTCGCTGCATCTTTGAAGGGGCAGCAAAAGGTTGCTTTGGGGCAGGAAATTACGTCCACAGCAACCGCGACCGTCACCTTCACCGCCACTGCCACGTTCGTGCCAACCCCCACTGTGATTGGGCCCTCCGTTTACGTGCCAGACCGGGTGAACGTGCGGAGCGGTCCGGGTACGTATTATGAAAAGATAGGCGTGCTTGTCGCCGGTCAGTTGGTAGCGGCGCTTGGGCGCACGGCTTTCGGAGAATGGATTTCTATCGAATATCCCGAGGGAACGGGCGAGCATGGCTGGGTGTACTCCCCGCTGGTCGTCGTGCGAGAAGCTACCGTGGAAGATCTACCAGAAGTGGAACCTCCACCTACGCCCACGCTGTCGGCGGTGCCCGCATCCGGATTCGCCCTGTCGCCACAGCAAACCACCTTGGCTACGCGGTTACCTACTTTTACCCCAGCGCCACCTGTGGCGCAACCGACCTTTGTTACGCCTGAACGCGAGGGGGGAGTTCTGCCCCCCATAGTGTTGATTGCCGGACTGTTTTCTCTGGGGGCTGTTTCAGGGCTGGTGGCAATCTTCCGGCAGCGAAGATAAACCCTACCTTAATTCTAAGCAGCGAATGCGCTGCCTGTTGCGGCGACCAGCGTGTATGGTAGCTGCTGTATTAATAAACCGTGTTAGGGAGGAGCGCAGCTAACCGCAGCCGCCGCTGCCGCACCCGCCACCCGCCGCCGTAGGCGCGGGGGCGGGTGCGCTTTCGGTAGTGCGGAAGGAATGTCCACATCCACAGCTGGCAACTGCCTGCGGGTTATCGATGCTGAAACCGCCACTCATCAGATCGCCCGCATAATCAATCGATGAACCACGCATATACATCATAGAGGTGGGATCAATAAACACCTTGATGCCGTCTTTTTCCACAATGGTGTCGAGTTC
>Ga0310120_10000383_pt1 | contig 35306 bp, 28 predicted proteins | sample CB27_AW_983_MG_FD_203506 | JGI IMG/M metagenome (GOLD analysis project Ga0310120, IMG submission 203506) | Marine microbial communities from Western Arctic Ocean, Canada - CB27_AW_983 | ecosystem: Environmental > Aquatic > Marine > Oceanic | place: Canada: Western Arctic Ocean | collected...
CTTCTGCCCATCGCCGGCCTCGACTGCGCCCAGGATCTGAGCGGCCAGCCTCTGGATAACGCTCCTGAGTGGGATGTGTCCGCTTTTGCCAGCTACGAGTACCCACTCCCTGCAACCTCCCTCGCACTCTTTACCCGGGCCGACTACTCGTATACGGGCAGCCTGTACCTGGATCAGGATCTCGACCCGAACCTCTTTCAGAACGGCTATCACCTGCTGAACTTGCGCGCGGGACTGCGGGCCGAGGACCACGCGTGGTCGCTGACCCTTTGGGCCACGAACGTGACAAACTCCGAGTACCTCGTGATCGGCTTCGATGTGCCGGTCATCAGCGGCTATGCCGGGGTGCGCGGCCCGCCGCGGCAGGTGGGCGCCACGCTTCGGCTAAACTTCTAGACCTGCCGGGCCCCAGGCTCAGCGGTCGAAACGATCCGCTCGGGCGTTTTGCCAAAAGGGGCTGACCGACTCGGGAATATCGCCCCCAAGAAGTTGGCCGGGCTCGAGGAAATCGTAGAGCTGGTCGAAGCGCCGAATCTGGTGGGGGCTGGTGCGCTCGTAGAGATGGATGGGCTCGAACCGGTCCGGGTGCTCGAGCCCGCAGGCCGCGGCGGTTTCGGCGAGGCCTTCGAGGGTCGCCTTGTGGAAGAGATAAGCGCGCTCGGCCTTGTCCTCGGGGACCAAAGCCCTCTGCAGCCGCTTGTTTTGGGTGGCCACGCCCACCGGGCACAGGTTGGTGCCGCATAGCTGGGACTGGATGCAGCCCACCGAGAACATGAAGCCTCGGGCGACGTTGCACCAATCGGCCCCGAGTGCGAGGGCCGAGGCCATCTGGTAGCTCGCGAAGCGCTTGCCGCTGGCAGCAATTTTGATGCGATCGCGCAGTCCCGTGCCCACCAGGGCGTTGTGGACCAGGAGCAGGCCCTCCCGGAGCGGGAAGCCGAGATGGTCGGAGAATTCCGGCGGCGCCGCACCGGTGCCGCCTTCGCCCCCATCGACGGTAATGAAGTCCGGCGTGATTCCGGTTTCGAGCATGGCTTTGCAAATGGCGTAGAACTCCCGGGGATCGCCCACGCAGAGCTTGAAGCCCACGGGCTTGCCCCCGGAGAGATCCCGCAATTGCTGGATGAAATCGAGCAAGCCGGTGGGCGTGGAGAAGGCGGTGTGGCCGGGCGGCGAGATACAATCCTCGCCCATGGGGACCTTCCGGGCGGCGGCGATTTCCGGGGAAACCTTGGCCGCGGGCAGAATTCCCCCGTGGCCAGGTTTTGCGCCCTGAGAGAGTTTGAGTTCGATCATTTTGACCTGGGGCAGCTGCGATTGGGCCTCGAAGAGCTCGGCCGAGAAGCCGCCTTGATCGGTGCGACAACCGAAATACCCGGTGCCCACCTGCCAGATCACGTCGCCTCCGGGTTCGCGATGATGAACGCTCAGGCCCCCTTCACCGGTGTTGTGGGCAAAGCCACCCTTGAGCGCCCCCATATTCAGCGCGCGCACGGCATTGGCGCTGAGCGCGCCAAAGCTCATCGCCGAGATGTTCAGCAGAGAAGCCGAATAGGGCTGCCGGCAATCCGAACCCCCGACCTCCACGCGAAGGTTTCGGCCGGGATCCTTGACCGCAGCACGCGGCCGCGCCGAATGGCTGATGAACCCGTACCCGTAGCCGTAGACGTCCAGTTCGGTCCCAAAGGACTTGACCGCTTCCACGCCCTTGGAGCGCCGGTACATCAAGTCCCGAGCGTCCCGGTTGAACGGGCGCCCGCTGGTGTTGCTTTCGACGAAGTACTGATGGATTTCCGGCCCGGTCCCTTCCAGGAGGAACCGCAAATGCCCGAGCACCGGGTAGTTGCGCAGAATGCTGTGCTTGTGCTGAACCAGATCGTAAATGCCCACCAGAAGCAGGAGGCCGGTCACCGCCATCAGCACGTAGAACCGGGGCAGGCCGAAGGTGCCGATTAGCCCGAAGAGCACGAAGAGAACCGACAAGATGGGCATCACCCATCCCCGGGCGCGGTGGAGAAAGTCCATGATGTTCCCCTCTGGGCGATAATGTTGGCGGATTGAACCCGCATCTTACCCTACAGTTCGGAGCACCGGAACACAGTCAAGGAGATCGGGTGCCATGGCGGAAAACGTTTCCAAGAGCCTGCTCGATGTTCTCGCCTCGGCGGGTGCCCGGGATATTTTTGGGGTGACCGGCGACGCCCTGAATCCGCTGCTCGAGTGTATCCGCACAGACGATCGCTTTCGCTGGATCGGCGTTCGCCACGAGGAGCACGCGGGGTATGCCGCCTACGCCCAATCCGAGTTGACCGGCGGAATCGGAGTCTGCGCGGGCACCACGGGGCCGGGCGCCCTCCACCTGATCAACGGGCTCTACAACGCCAAGAAAGAGGGCGGGGCGGTGGTGGCCATTACGGGCCAGGTGCCCCGCGCCCAGCGCGGGAGCGATTTTCACAAGGAAATCGACCTCGCCAAGATGTTCGACGACATTTGCGGCTACCAAGCGATCATCGATTCCCCGGCCCAGATGCCGCGGATGGCCGAAATCGCGGTTCAAAAGGCGCTGACCGAGCGTATGGTCGTACGCATCGAAATCCCCTCGGACGTGATTGGCGCCAAGGTCCCGAGTCAGCATTTCAAGCGGCCCGTGGTTCGCTTCCGCTCGGATCTGATCCCCGAGCGATCGGCCATCGAGAAAGCGGCGGCGCTGATCGATGCCGGCAAGCGGGTCACGCTTTTCTGCGGCATTGGCTGCCGGGACTCTAAGGACGACGTGGTGGCCCTGGCCAGCCGGATCGGCGCACCCATCGTCCATACGCTTCGAGCCAAGGATGTTTTCGACTACGACGATCCCGGGGTGGTGGGCATGACGGGCCTGTTGGGCAATCCGGGCGGCTACCATGCGGTACAGGATTGCGATGTTCTGGTCATGCTCGGAACCGATTTCCCCTACGACGAGTTCATTCCGGACGGGATCGAAATCATCCAGGTGGATCATCGGGCGGACCGGATCGGACTCCGGGCGGCGGTGACCCTGGGCCTGGTGGGCGGTGTGCGCGAGACCCTGGCCGAGTTGACGCCCCTCGTGGAGGAACGGAGCCCTTCGCGTTTTCGTGAGCACCTGCTCAAGATGTGCGAAAAATGGCTGGCGCAAATGGACAAGCAGTCCTCGCTCGAGCGGACGGACGAACCCCTGCATCCCCAGCTCTTCGCCCGGGCCATCAGCGATCGGGCCGACAAGGACGCGCTCTTTGCTCTCGATGTTGGAGAGTGCACGATTTGGCTCGCGCGACAGATGCGCATGGGGGACGGCCGAAGGATGCTCGGCTCCTTCAACCACGGCTCTCTGGGCGCGGGTTTGCCCGTGGCCCTGGGGGCGGCGGCGCTCGATCCGAATCGCCAGGTCTGGACCCTCGCCGGGGACGGGGGCTTTGCCATGTCGATGAACGATTTCGTGACAGCGGTTCGCTTCAACTGGCCCATTAAGGTGATCGTTTTCAACAACAGCGAATTCGGTTTCGTCAAAATGGAAATGGAAGTCGCAGGACTCCCACCCTTTCCCGATGCCACAGGGCTCGTCAACCCGGACTTCGCGGCGTTCGCCAAGGCCTGTGGGGGAGACGGGGTTCGGGTGGAACACGCCCACGAGATCATCCCTGCCATCGACCAAGCTCTGGCCTCGGAGAAGCCCTTCATCATCGATGCCATTGTGAGCCCGGGCGAGTTGAGCATGCCTCCGCATATTTCGGTGCAGGAGGCCTACGGATTCGGCATCTCCAAAGTCAAGGAGGCCCTGCTTGGAATCAAGGGTGATCATGAGATCTGGAAGCTTTGGCGCGATGAGTTCAGGGCGAATGTGTTCTAGCATCGACCGGGAACCCAGGGACCGGACACGAGTGCATAGCCAGGGGACAGGGGACAGGCGATGAGATCCTGCCCGCAGAGCATCGCCGGAGCGTTCGTCTCCAAGGGGGGCGGTGCTTGGGCGGGCCGTATTTTGATTGGGCTGTGGGCGACCCCGAGCGTGGCCCGGGCGGACGCCGGCGGGGGCACTCCTTCCCTTTTCATGCCGGTCGCCGAGCCCGCCCAGTCCATTCTCGACTACGGGACGCTCTTGGTCCTGATTTGCGCCGTCATCTTCGTGGTGGTGATGGGGCTTCTGACTTTTACCGTGATTCGTTTTCGCGCCTCGGCGGCGGATAACGACGAAGAGCCGCCCCAGGTCTACGGAAGCGACCAACTGGAACTCGCCTGGACCATCGTTCCGGTGCTGATCGTGATTGTGCTCGGCTTGATTACCGCTGGGCGCATTGTCGCTCTACAGAAGGACACGCGTCCTGAGGGCAGCCTCGCGGTGCGGGTGGTGGGGCACCAGTGGTGGTGGGAACTGGAATACCCCGACCTCGGCTTTGTCACCGCCAATGAACTCCACCTTCCCCTGGGCCAGGTGGCCTTTCTGACATTGGAATCCGACGATGTGATTCATAGCTTCTGGCTGCCTCAGTTGGCCGGAAAACTCGATGTGATCCCAAATCGGAAAAACACGATGTGGATCGAACCCCAGAAGACGGGGATGTTCGTCGGGCAGTGCGCCGAGTACTGCGGCACCCAACACGCAAATATGTTGCTCCGAGTCTTCGTGCACGAGCCCGAAGACTTCGAGCGGTGGGTCCGGGAGCAACAGCTGGAAGCACGCCGAGTCGATGCCCATGCCGAGGGCAGGGCCCTGTTTGCACAAACCGCATGTGTGAACTGTCACACGGTGCGTGGGCTCACCGAAATCGGCAGTTTTGGACCGGACCTCACCCACTTGATGAGTCGCACCACCCTGGCCGCCGGGGCGGCGGCGAACGACGAGGCCAGCCTTGTGGACTGGCTGACCGATCCGGATCACATCAAACCCGGAGTGCGGATGCCCGCCATGAAGCTGAGCCACTCACAAATTGCCCGGCTCGCGGGCTATCTTTCGAGCCTCGAGTAGGGAGCAGGGCAGAATGTCGGCCAGCACAGAGACTCGGGTTCCGGAGGCTGCGAAGCGGACAACCTCCGGCTGGTCCCAATCTCTCCACGATTGGGTCACCACCGTGGATCACAAGCGCCTGGGAATTCTCTATATCGGGGCCGGTTTTTTCTTTCTCGTGATTGGCGGGGTCGAGGCGATCCTGATGCGAGCGCAACTTGCCGTGCCGGCCAACACCTTCTTGGGCCCCCAGGAATTCAACCGACTCTTTACGATGCATGGGACCACGATGGTCTTCTTGGTGGGTATGCCCATCGTGACAGGGTTTGGCAATTACCTCATCCCCCTGATGATTGGCGCCCGGGACATGGCTTTTCCCCGGCTCAACGCCTGGGGATTTTGGATGTTTCTGCTGGGCGGGATCGTGCTCTACATGAGCTACTTCGCCAGCATGGGGCTGTATGGCGCCGGGACCGCGCCCGATGTGGGCTGGTTCGCCTATGCGCCCCTGGCGGGAAAAGCTTTTTCACGGGGGAACGCTACGGATTACTGGATCCTCGGCATCTTGATCAGCGGCTTCGGGAGTGTTTCGGGCGCGATCAATATGCTCACGACGACATTGACCATGCGCTGCCCGGGCATGACGATGAACCGCTTGCCCCTCTTTGTCTGGATGATGCTGGTGGTTTCTTTTTTGATGCTCCTGGCCTTGCCCGTGCTGACCGGCGCCCAGGTGATGCTGCTCTTCGATCGCTTCATGGGCGCGCACTTCTTCGACACCCAGGCCGGGGGCGATGCGGTTTTGTGGCAGCACTTCTTCTGGTTCTTTGGCCATCCCGAGGTCTATATTCTGATGATTCCGGGTTTTGCCTACGCGTCGGAGATCATTCCGGTTTTTTCGCGCAAGGTGATCTTCGGATACTCGTTCATGGTGGCGGCGACTCTCGCCATCGGGCTGGTGGCCGTCGGTGTCTGGGCCCATCACATGTTCACCGTGGGCATGGGCAAGGGTCTCAGTGTCTGGTTTGCCGTAATGACCATGATCGTGGGCATCCCCACCGGAATCAAGTTGTTCAACTGGATCGCGACCCTGTATGGCGGCAAGATTCTCATGCGCACGCCCATGCTCTTCTGCCTCGGCTTTCTCGGCCAGTTCCTGGTGGCGGGCCTTTCGGGGATCCTGTTGTCCGGCGCTCCGCTGAACTGGCAATTGAGCGACTCGTATTTCGTGGTGGCCCACTTCCACTATGTGCTGATCGGCGGACTGGTCTTTACGATCTTCGGAGCCTGCTATTACTGGTTTCCGAAGATGACCGGGCGCTTGCTGAGCGAAAGGCTGGGGCGCTGGCACTTTTGGTTGTTCTTCGTGGGCTTTCACTTGACCTTCACCACCATGCATGTGCAGGGTGTGCTGGGGATGCCCCGGCGGATCTACACCTACCCGGTGGAACGCGGCTGGGAGGTGTGGAATGCAATTTCTTCATCGGGCGCGATCCTCCAGGCCCTGGGCGTGGCGGTTTTTCTCTTCGCACTCGCCCAGGCGTTTCGCCGGCCCCAATGGGCGGGTCCGGATCCCTGGAACGCGTGGACCCTGGAGTGGTCCACTTCATCGCCCCCGCCCGCCTACAATTTTCTGACGATCCCCGAGGTGCGGAGCCGCAGGCCCCTGTGGGACCTCAAACACCCGGATGACCCCGATTGGGAGCACGAATAGGATGCGCCCATGACTCAACCCTTGCCCCTTCCCTTTGCGCCTCCATTAGCGCCTCCATTAGCGCCCCCACGAGCGCCCGCTGTGGCGCCCGTGGGTTGGAATCGCGGTCGCGTGGGAATGGCTTGCCTGATTTTCGGCGAGAGCACTTTCTTCAGCGTGTTCGTGGTGGCCTATCTCTTCTATATCGGAAAGAGTGGGAGCGGACCCCAGCCCTCGGATGTGCTCGAGTTTCCCCTGGTCGCCACCCTTTGCCTGCTTTCCAGTAGCGCAACGGCTGGGTTAGCGGTGAAAGCGTTGGCCCAAGGCAATGCGGCGCGCGCGGGTGTGGCCCTCGCACTCACCGTGGGTCTCGGCGCGGGTTTCTTGGGGGCGACGGCCAACGAGTGGTTCGGGCTGATCTACGGCCACGGGCTCACCATTGGGACGAATCTCTTCGGGACCACCTTCTACTCGTTGGTCGGCTTCCATGCCGCCCATGTAGCCCTGGGCCTGTTGATGCTCTCGCTTGTTTTGGGCGGGGTGCTGGCCGGAAAGCTGGGCCCCGAACACAGCGAGCGTGTCGAGATGGTGACGTGGTACTGGCACTTTGTAGATGCGGTCTGGATCGTCGTGTTAACAACGGTCTACGTCGTGGGGGTATAGAAGTTTTGCCTTTGGAGGAGCGCGTGGACAGCGAAGCATTGGCGAGCCCCGCCGAGGGCTTGAGTCTCCCGGCGCCGACGTCGGCGCCTCTTTATCTGGCAGTGGGTCTCGCCCTGATGCTTGTGAGCCTGGTGACCAGCGTTCTCTTCGTTTGGGCAGGTGGGGGATTGGCGCTTTGGGGGGCCGTGGGTTGGTGGCGCGAAATGTTCCCCGAGGAAGCCAAGGAATTCGTGCCCGCCCAGGCCGAATCCGAGCGAGCGCCGCAGATCGTGCCCGTCCCGGGACACGTCAGAAATCTTGTGGTGGGGGAGGGGGGGCACCGGGTACGGCTTCCCCTGGAGTACCACCCCTACAGCGCCGGCCTCAAAGGAGGAATTGCCGGAGGCCTGGCCATGGCGCTTGTCGCGGGGGTCCACGGATGGCTGAGTCATGGCAGCCCGTGGCACGCGCTAAACGGGTTCGCAGCGATCGTCCTGCCCTTTTTTGGGGTGGCTCCGGGCCCGGAGCTGACGGGCTTCCACGCCGGCATCGCGCTGTCCGGGGCGCTGGTTCACATCGTTCTCTCGCTCCTAATAGGGCTGGTGTACGCATCGGTTCTGCCCATGCTCCCGGGACATCCCCGGCTCTGGGGTGGAATTGTGGCTCCCCTGGTCTGGACGGGCGCGGGGTTCATGAGCATTGAACTGGTGGAGCCGGGGGCAGCCGAGGGAATTCAGTGGACGGTTTTTATCGTCCTTCAAATCGTGTTCGGGATGACCGCCGGCGAAGTGATCGCGCGCAGCGAACGCCTAAAAACCCTCCAGTCCTTCCCCCTGGTAGCGCGCGCGGGCCTAGAGGTCGATATCGATGGAGATGAACTTTGATCCCCCGGCTGACTCTGTTTCTCCTGGTGGCGGCGAGTAGCTGGGCGTGTGATGCGCTCCCCGGTCGCCCGGATCCCGCGGACCGGTACCTGCGCCCGGATGAGGTGAAGGACTTCGGGGCCCTATACGCGACGAATTGCTCGGGGTGTCACGGTGACGCCGGCCGACTCGGCCCCGCGACACCGGTGGGAGATCCTCTTTACGTGGCCTTGGCCACGCCGGACTACCTCCGGGAGATCATCGGCCGAGGCGTACCGGGAACCTCCATGCCCAGCTTTAGCCGGGAAGCCGGTGGAACACTGACCCCCGAGCAGGTCGCGGTCCTGGCGAGTGGGTTGAGGGAGAACTGGTCGAGCCCCTGGGCCGAAAAGCTGGCCGCCCAGGCACCTCTCTTGGTGCCTCTCTTGGTCGCTCCGGTGAGCGAGGCCGCTCCCGGGAGCACCGCCCAAGTCGAGCGCGGTCACCGTGTCTATGACCAGTTCTGTTCGCGTTGCCATGGAGGGGACGGCCGCGGCGGCGAGAGGGCCGGCTCCATTGTGCACCCCGCCTACCTGGGCTTGGTCAGCGACCAAAGCCTAAGAACCACGACCCTGGTTGGGCGCGGGGACCTCGGAATGCCCAGCTGGCACGACGTGGGGCAGCGCCCCATGTCACCGGGCGAGATCGGCGATGTGGTGGCCTGGATGGCTTCCCATCGCGGGCCGACCCAGTGACTGTGCTTCGCCGGAAAAAACGAATAGCCAGGAGATAGAGCATGGAGCCCCACGATCACGAACCGCTTCCCCCGGCCGTACCCCCGGTGACGCGAAGGGATTTTCTGTTCAAGCTGGGCTTGGCCATGAACGTCCTGGCCGCCGCTCTCGTCGGAATTCCCGTGGTGGGCTACGTCGCTTCGGCCCTGGTCAAGGACCGGGGTCGCAAGGCATGGATCCCTCTGGGTGGTTTGGATGATTTCCCTCTCGGCGAAACCCGGTTGGCCTCCTACCGAAACCCATTCACCACGCCCTGGGATGGCGTGACCGCCGATGTCCCCTGTTGGGTACGGCGCAAGGCCGCGGGGGATTTTCAGGTTTTTGCCATCAATTGCGCTCACCTGGGCTGCCCCGTCCGCTGGTTTCCCCAGTCGAGTTTGTTCATGTGCCCATGCCATGGCGGAGTCTATTACGAGGACGGTTCCCGGGCCTCGGGCCCTCCGCCCAGGGGATTGTTCGAATACGAATTTCGCGTGCGCGGCAATCATCTCGAGGTCAGGGGTGGCCAGACCCCGAACCTCTCCGAGCCGGTTTAGGAACGAGCCCATGAATCGAATCCGTTTGCTCGGTCAGTGGCTGGATGATCGCCTGGCCCTCGGGCGCCTCTACGAGCACACCATCGGGCACCGAATTCCCGCTTCCTCGGCGAGTTGGTGGTACGTCTTCGGGAGCGCGACCCTGGTCTGCCTGATCATTCAATTGGTGACAGGAGTCTGTCTGGCCCTGGTGTATGTCCCCTCGCCGGATGACGCCTATGCGAGCCTCGAATATCTCGACTATGAGCAGCCCTTCGGCTGGTATCTCCGGGGTCTGCACTATTGGGGATCTAATTTCATGGTCGCCCTGGTGACCATTCACATGGTGCAGATCTTCCTTTTTGGCGCCTACAAGTATCCGCGCGAACTCACATGGATGGTGGGCTGTGCGCTCTTCCTGGCGACCATTGGGATGGCCTTTACTGGGCAGACCATGCGCTTCGATCAAGATGCCTACTGGGGTGTGGAGATCATCGTGTCGATCCTGGGCCGGTTGCCCGGGGTGGGGGAGTACGCCACGCATCTGCTCCAAGGCGGACCCATCGTCGGTGCCGAGACCCTCTCCCGGTTTTTTGCCCTCCACGTCTTCGTGATTCCCGGCGCGCTGATCGGGTTACTGGTGATTCATATTCGGCTGATTCTGGTCCTGGGGATCAGCGAGTACCCCGTGGCCGGCAAGCACGTTGAGCCCGGCGCCTACTGCGACGATTACGAAGGCGTGGTGGAGAAGACCGGCATTCGATTGATGCCCGAGGGCGGGGGCAAGGACCTGGTTTTCGGCGCTTTGGTGCTCCTGGCCATCGTGCTCTGTGCGGCCCTGATTGGTCCCAAAATTCCCAATGGCCCCGCGGACCCTACGCTGATCCACACGGTTCCTCGGCCGGATTTCTACTTCCTGTCTCTCTTTGCGGCTTTCGCCCTGATGCCCCCCTATCTCGAGAGCGTGGTCATCGTCTACGTCATGCCTTTGGCCATTGTTCTGCTCTTTGCGGTGCCCTTCATTTCCCGGGGCCGAGAGCGGCATCCGAGTCGCCGTCCCGGAGCGGTGATCGCAGTGATCGTGGTTCTGTTGAGCCTTTTCACCCTGGCCTGGGAAGGCGTGAAGTCCCCCTGGTCGCCCCAGATGGACGCCTGGAGCGGCGTCGCCGTCCAGCCCCGCTTCGTGCGGGGTCGTTCGCCCCTGGAGCACGCGGGGGCAACGGTTCTCCAGGCCAAGCAGTGTCGCAACTGCCACGCCCTGGATGGCGCGGGGGGCAAGCGCGGACCGGATCTCGCTGGCGTGGCCACTCGCCTCACCGAGGACCAGTTGGTTCGGCAGGTTCTCCAGGGCGGGGGCAATATGCCCGCCTACGGCAAGCACCTGGCCCCCCATGAAGTCACAGCCCTGGTCGCTTTCTTGGGCACCCTGCACCCGGAAAACCAACCCCCTGCACGCAGCGCGGCTTCCTCCTCTTCGCCACCGACGGGGTTCCGGGAACCGCGATGAACGTTTCGGGCCTATGGGGAACGCCCTGGTCCGCCGAGCCCATGGTTGGGATTCTCCTTCTCATGACCGCCGGGTTCTATCTCCGGGGGTTCGCCCGGGTTCGGCGTCAGAGTCCCCAGCATTTCCCCGCCTGGCGGCGCAATGCTTTTCTCACCGGCCTGATTCTGCTCTATGTGAGCATCGCGTCACCGCTGGATGCTTTGGCGGATCTGCTCTTCTTGGCGCACATGGTTCAGCATTGGCTTCTCATGATGGTGATTCCGCCGCTGATCTGGCTGGGCGCGCCCACGGTCCCCTTGCTCCGGGGCCTGCCCGGCCACGCACTTTCCCGGGGCGTCGGGCCTCTCCTTGCATCACCCGCCCTGATTCGGGGGCTTCGATTCCTCACGAATCCAGGGGTGGCCCTGGCGTTGTGGATCGTGGTCACCCTGGTCTGGCATTGGCCCCCGGCCTATGAGTGGGCGCTGACTTCGCCCCGGGCTCACAATTTCGAGCATGTGTGCTTTCTCTCTGCCTCATTGTTGCTCTGGTTTCGAATCCTCGAGCCCTGGCCCACCCGGAGATCGAGGGGATTCGGTTCCCGTTTGCTCCTGGTGGCTGCCGCGGCGCTCTTCAACTCAATTTTTTCGGCTGGGTTTGCGTTTTCCGAGACCCCCCTCTACCCGTTCTATGCCGAGGTCCCGAATCCGTGGTCGGTCTCGGTGATGGCCGACCAAAACGCAGCGGGCGCGTTCATGTGGATCGCGACGAGCCTCCCCATGATCGCGGCGGTCGTGGGTCTGACCCTCGCTGGCTTGTCCGGGCCTCGGCTTCGCCCCCTAAATCCCGCCCCCACTCGGGACAAACCCACCCGGGCGCCCCTGGGCCAAGGCGCCTGGATCGGGTCTCGGAAAATGCGCCGGGGCATTCAGTGGCTTCTTGCTGGGCTGGCCTTGGTGGTCGTTCTCGATGGCCTTTGGGGCCCCTCGGTGCCGAGTTCCGAAAATCTGGCCGGGGTCCTGCCCTGGACCTATTGGCGCGGACTGAGCCTCCTGGCGTTGGCCATGCTCGGAAATTTCTTCTGTGCAGTCTGCCCGTTTACCCTGTCCCGCAATCTCAGCGCCCGGCTCTTGGGGCGTCCGTTTCGGTGGCCCGGCTGGCTACGCAACCGATGGCTCGCAGCCGGGCTCTTCCTCCTGTATCTCTGGAGCTACGAGGTTTTCGAGTTGTGGGACCGCCCCATGGCGACAGCGGCCTGGATCATCGGTTTCTTTCTCGGTTGTTTTCTGGTCGAAGGGCTCTTTCCACGGGGCACCTTCTGCCGGTATGTCTGCCCCATCGGGCAGTTCCAGTTCGTACACGCGAGCCTCTCGCCCCGAGAGGTCCAGTTCCTCTCAGCCGAGGTCTGCGCCGGATGCACGACCCACGACTGTCTGCGGGGCAATGCTCAAAGCCCTGGCTGCCCTACGGAGCTTTATCTCCCGGCCAAAGTGGGCAACCTGGACTGCACGTTTTGCCTCGACTGTGTTCGGGCATGCCCCCACGACAACGCTGGGCTTGTCCCGGTTTGGCCCGGGCGATCCCTGGGGAGCGGGCGGGTGCGCGGCCAGGCTCCAGGCCTCGATCTGGCGTTTCTCTCGGGACTCTTTGTCTGGGGCGCCTTTGTCAACGCCATGGCCATGTCCGCGCCTTTCCTCATGGCACGCACCAATCTGCTCAGCGAGTGGGGTGTGCCGGATTCGAAGGGCGTGCTGTCTGTCAGTCTCGTGGGAGCCTTGCTGGTTTTCCCACTGATCGCTCTGCCCCTGACCGCCGGCGCCGCGCGTTGGTTTTCGGGAAGCGGGGCTTCGGCACGCGGATCCACTTCCCGGCTGATCCAAGGTTTGGTGCCCCTGGGCTTTGCTATGTGGTTGGCCCATTTCGGTTTTCATTTGGTCACGGGGCTCTTGACCGTGGTCCCCGCCAGCGGGAGGGTCCTGCACGATCTTCTTCCGGGTGAATTTGGGCCGCCCGTATCCCTGGCCCCATCCCAATGGAGCGGGCTCGTAGATACTCAACTGCTCGTGTTGGGCGCAGGCTTGGTCGTGAGCATCGCAGTCCTCTGGCGATTGAGTCGCGAGATTCTCCCGGAGCCGGGGAAAGCCCTGAGGCTGGTTTTCCCGTGGTCGCTCTTGACGTTCGGCCTCTGGGGGTTGGGGGTCGTGATCTACTTATCTCCCATGCAGATGCGAGGAACCGGAATGTGACTGGGCCCATGGCCGCTCCCCAAAATCCAGGGCCGCGGTCGCCCGGAGGCCAGGGGTCTCCGTGGGCAAGCGGGGCGAGGTTATCCCTCGCTTTCCTGCTGGGCTTTGCGGGGGTTCACCCGGCCCAGGCGGATTTGGGCAGGACCGTCGCGTCGGGCCCGGCGGGTGAGTTTCGGGTGAACGTCGTCGCGTTTCCCCCTTCACTGGGCGTGGGCGAATCGACCTGGAGCGTGTTGGTTCGTGACCGGACCACCGGGAAGCTCCGCACGGATGTCACGGTCGAGTTTGCCCAGGCGCCCGGAACGCCAGGGAAGGGTGGGGCGTCCGCCGGGACGTCGGTACCCACCCCGACCCCGACCTCCACCCCCGCCCCGACCCCCGCCCCCGCCCCGACGCAAACGCCGAAGCCAATCCCGGCCCAGCCGGGGGCCCATCCGGGTTTCTATTCGACCCGGGTGCTTCTCTCCGAGGCCGGAAACTGGTGGGGGCAAATTCGCGTGCGGTCGCCCGAGGGCGAAAATGCGAGCTTTGACTTCGGTTTCGAAGTCGGCCCGGCCAAGGACCCTTGGCACGAACATCGAGGAGCCATCTTGTTTCCCCTGGTTGCCCTCATGCTCTTCGCTTGGCACCAGAGACGCGTGGGGGGAACTGGGTGACCAGAGAACTTTCGTTCGATCGCTTCTCGCGCAACCGGGAAGATCTTCGCGCGTATTTCCTGCATTTCGGCGAGGTGGAGTGTCCACAGCTCCATGGGGCGATCTACGCCGAACTCAGTCGCGTCGTCGCCAGTGACGACGATCTGCTCGCCCTAGCGGCGATGGCCCCGCCCACCCAGCCCCCGGCAAACCTGCTCTTTGCCGCCGTCCACGCGCTTCTCCTCGGTGGAGAGGCTCATCCCCTGGCGGACTGGTATCCGTTGTTGGCGGAGTCGGGGTCCAGAGCGAATCCCGTGCAGACCATCGCCCGGCCGTTTAGCGAATTCTGCCGGCTCCACCGAGCTCGACTGACCGGGCTGATCCAAACCCGTCTTACCCAAACCAATGTCGTCCAGCGCTGCAGTGGCTTGCTGCCCGCGCTGACCACTGTCTTTGAACGCGGGGGGGGCCAGCCTCTCTCGCTCATCGAAATCGGGGCGAGCGCCGGTCTGAATCTACAATGGGATCGCTACTTTTATCGCTACTTTTGTCGCGACGAAGAGCGAGGGCTCTGGGGCAATCCCGAATCGCCCGTAGTCGTGGATTGCGAACTGCGCGGCGATCACGAATTGCCCACCCTGGAGGAAAGAATCCCCGTCGCCTGGCGCCGGGGGCTTGATCTTCGCCCGGTGAATATCACCGACCCCGATGAGGTTCTCTGGCTTCGCGCACTCATCTGGCCCGATCACCCCGGGCGTCAGGAACGCCTAGGGGCGGCTCTCTCCATGGCCCAGGCAAATCCGCCTCGCGTGATCGAGGGCGAGGCCTCGGAGACTCTTCCAGGGCTGATGGACGCGGCGCCCGCCGATAGCCTCTTGTGCGTCTACGGCACCCATACTCTCTACCAGTTTCCTCGTGCTGCTCTGCTGAGCACCCTCAAGGCAATGCAATCCCTATCCCATCGCCGGCCCGTCCACTTTCTCAGTATCGAGGGGACCGCGACGGACTTCTCCGAGTTGCGCTGGACTGAATACGCAGGGGGAGGGCGATCCGAGCGTTGCCTGGCGCGTTGCAACCCCCATGGGCGATGGCTCGAGTGGCTGGGTTGAGGCCGACTCCCAGGCGATTCCAGACAACCTCGGCCGTACCCGGGTAGCGGGAACTAGCCCCGGCTCGCGGGCTTCATCCCCGTGAGGGGGACGACGCTCAAAGCATTTGCCTCGCCGCTTCTGCGCGAGAACGGGGACGTCACCGTCGCGTGGGCTTCAACCGGTTCCCCCAATGCGCAGCGAACTACCGCGAGAGTGTCGTTCTGGGTGCCGAGGATCGCGTTCAGCAACTCGGGCAGTTGCTGAAGGGCCGCCAGCCTGACCCAGGAGGGTTCTTCATCCAGAGGACGGGCTTCGCCCAGGGGCTCCGGGCGATCGAGAGTCGAGTAAAGGGTCGCTCCATGAACCAGGTTCGAGGGCCGGACAGAGAATTTCCAGGCCGCATTCTCTGTGGAGGTACGATCCTGGGTTCGGAAGTGATGGAAACCGAGTTGGAGTCCCCGCTCTCCTTCGGGTTCACCTTCCGCTTGGGCTCCGGCTCCATCTCTTGGGAAGATCAGTTCCGTCGAGCCCTCGAGAAATTGGTCGGCCCAGACTTCAACGGCCACGACAGCGAGCCTTTCGCCGAGGTCCCGCCAGAACTCGTTCAGTCCATTGCTCGACTCGAGGATCTGCTCGGACAACTCCTCGATGCGTGCCATTTTGGCTTCGACGACCGAGATCTCGCCTTGCTCTTTCTCTGACATACGTTTTTCCTGGTCTTCTTTCCTGGTCAATAAAGGGGATGCAGGGAAATCTATTTGCCGTCTCTAGTCCTCATGATTATCGGGTGCGTCCGGCCCGGGAGGGCCCGGCTCAATTTGCCCGCCGGGGACAAAGTCGTTCGCCGGGAAGCCCACCTCGCGGTCCGCAAGCACTTCGACATCGCCCTCCGTATCGAAGAAGAGGCCCCCATCTTGATCCCAGTCCTCCTCATTCTCCAGCATGCCCGAGTGGTCGCGGTAGGTGGATCCATAGGCGTCTTGAAAGGTGTCGTCATTGTGGGGCCGGGTGCCGTTATTGAGACTCTCGTGTCCCTCGGGTCTGGGGTCGAAGACGTTCATCATGCGGATGTCCTCGTGCTCGAGGTTATGGCAGTGAAACACAAAGGGTCCGGTGAAGGTCCGGAACTTCATCAGGAACTCGCTTGTTCCGTTGGGTTCAAGGACGGAGACATCGACGTTGTAGCGATACTGGGGCGGCGGCCGCTTTCCGTTGTACTTAACGATTTCGTGGGCCTCAAGATGAATATGAACAGGGTGCCACCACCCGCCCGAGCTATTTTCGAAGATCCATCGCTCGGCACTGTTGAGCACCGGGGTGGCATTGGTCGTGCGGGGACTGAAGAAATGATTATTGATCTGCCATGCACCGTTCCTGCGAACAAACTTGAAGTAGCGCGTGGCGCGGACTTCGCTCTCCTGAATGCGTTCAAAGGGCCGCAGGGGAGTGCCCACGTCGACGCTCACGTCGTTGTTGTGCCTGGGACCCTTGACGACGAATTTCATGAGCGGGGTACGATTCCGTCGGCTGATTCCTTTCGGACCCCGTCCATCCTTCTGAACCATCAGGTTCTCTAGATAGACTTCGTCGGGGGCATCGCTGAAGTCGACGATGGTATCCACCCGCTGGGCCATGGCGAGGGTGAATTCACGAGTCGCGATGGCTTGGGGGAACTCCCAGGAGTCCTGGCCGAGTTGGATGAACCCGCCGTTGCTCAAACGGAGATGGTAGATCCGAGCATTGGAAGCGTTCAGGAAACGCAGGCGATATTTTCGGCGTTCGACCTCAAATTTGGGCTGCACAGTGCCATTGATGGTGAAGACATCTCCGAGTCGCCCATTGTGGTCGAGAAAATTATAGGGAAGTTCGGTGCCCGTCGAGTCGAAAGTCTGATCCATTAGGGCCAAGGGGATGTCGGTGACGGTGTCGTCGGCAAAGCCGGGCATTGTGGGCGTGTTGTAGAAGGCCGGCAGAACTCGACGCTGAATCAAGTCAAGTTCCAAGTCATCTTGAATCAGGTAGAAGCCTGCCAGGCCTCGGCTCACGAGATAACCCGTGATATCCATCCCATGTTCGTGGTACCACATGGTGGTGGGCAGGTCCGAGGGGGAATACGGGCCGGTATTGCCCGCGCGTGCAATTTCCTCGGGCGATGCGCCCAGGGCGGCGGGCTCGGCCGAATGCCGCGGTCCGATATTGGGATAGTAGTAATCTCGCCTTCGCCCGGGGAGGATATAGAAGTCCGGGTAGCCATCCGAGTGCGCCGGGGTATGGTCGCCGTGCAGATGCACCGAGCACTCGGGGGCGGTTCCCAATTCGCCGATTTTCCCGAGATTGTTCTGAACACGCATCATGATCGGCTGACCCTGGCGCGCAAGAATCGTCGGAGCGGGGAATGTACCGTGACCGCTCAGGTTGTATTGGCCATCCAGGCTCGCACTCGCATAACCGAAGATCCGGGTATCGATGCCGGGAATGAACTGATGGGTACCGTGCTCGACGCTCAACTGGTAGTGGAGTTCGCTGCCCCCGATGCCAACACCGTTGCCGAATCGATCCCACTTTTCATTGGCCGGGGTATTCGCATTGGCCGCAGCATGGACGGGGTGATCCCTTTGGTATTCCGGCGCAAACCCGTGGTATACCGCCTCGGAACCGACGCTGGCTTCGGCGGTCCCCGCCGACGGGCTAAGATTCAGCCCGTTTTGGACGGTTCCATCGCTGGGATCCACGACTGCGTCGTTGAGCACGGCCGGGAGTTCGAAGGTGGCTGTAAAGGGCGTGTAGCCGAAAGGGCCGCTGCCTCGCTTGGCGGCTGCAGTGGTTCCATTATTTCCGCCACTTCCGCCGCGGCGCTTGTCGCGGCCTCTTGCGTGGAGTTCCCCGGTGCCCCCAACTGCGCCGGCAAGTCCCGTGGCGACGGTTCCTCGAATCAATGATCGACGAGTAATCTTCATGGCGGGTCTCCTGAGTAGGGGCCCCTCCACAAAATCACCCAAGTGAGACCTTGAGGGGTATTACCCTGTAGGGAATACCCTACCCATTACCGGACTGTAATGATAGTCCCGTGCCCCCCGTTCAAAGACTTATCTATATTTCTCCTTCAGATACAGACATTTGAGGGTCGCAGAGCAGCGGGTAACCGAGTCGAGAGATCGGGTGCGGGCCGGCGGGAGGGTTAGGCCGGCGGGTCGAATGTCTCGAAAAACGCCGAACCGGCTTCGGTCCAGACGCCGTGCTCCTCGAGGGTTTCAAGCCCACGGGCGTACGCCTCGGCCGAACCCTCGAAGCTCTGCCCAAGGGGAAACTCTTCGGGCCGGTCCTGGGCGAGTCGCTCCAAGACCCGCTGGTTCCGAGCCAGAACAAAAGTGCCATGGAGCACCTGATAGAGGGGCCGCGGGTCCGGGCGAATCGGTGCCGCATGAATCTCGTGGGGGTTCTGGAGCAGGGGGTCGTGGGCCATCAAGGCATTCAGCGCAAGATGCGAGGTCTCGTGAACCATGTGTTCAATCAGGTAGGGCCCCAGAGGAGTCGAATCCGAAGGCAACCTGAGAAAAACCGCGCCGAATACCCTCGGAGAACTGACCGCGGCAACCCCGCCCCCCTGGAAGAGCTTGAAGCGGGTGACGTACTGGCTGATCTCGGCGTGCATGTCCTCGTCGGCTTCTTCTATAAGCCTCAGCGCATCGGAGTAAACCGCATCCACGACGGAGAGATCGGTCTCGAGCAGCGCTCGCAACTCGGTTTCCCCATCCCTGTGGCGATCCGTCGGCGGCTTCCGAATTTCGGCGATGAAGGGATCCTCCCAACGCTCCTCAAGAATTGAACCAAAGCGAAACCGTGCGTCGAGGATCTCTTTTTTGCTGAGTGTGCAAAGCCACTGGAGCGCATCGAGGACAGCCTCTGATTTTTCGTCACGAAAGGCATCGGCTAGCCGAGAAAATCCGGCAAAAAGAGCGGGAGAGAAACGCTTGGACGCGTCGAGAGATTCGATTCGTTCCCGCAGCAGGGGCACTTCAACCTCGAGGCCTACTTCGGCGTGTTCGATGGCCCGGATCAACTCCAGCCTCAGGAGTTCGCGATAGCTTTTCCCAAGCATCCGCGCGCCAGCGGCGTTGGGCGCAACCTGCCGGGCGGAAGCCGGAATCGGAGAGGGGGCTGCTTCTGATTCAGGAGAGAGGGGCATTCAGATTCTCTTCATTGAACGATCGCGAAAACCGGAGAGGTCTTCTTGTCCTCAGGCACGAACCACGAGGATCGCGTAAGTTTAGATACTTATACTCTCTGATGGATTTTTTCAACAAATGTTTTCAATGACAAGTCGGGGCGTCGCCCGGGCCAATGCGCTGATTGCGGTGATTGCGGTCATGACGATCGCGGGTTGCTCTCCCGTGGACGAGGACTCGACTGAGTCCCTCCGGGAGACTGGCTATACGAACGCAGCGGGCAACACGAACGCAGCGGGCAACACGAGCGCAGCTGAGAATGCAGCGGCAACGCCAGCGATTGACTACGACGAGATTAGGGCCCGCCTCGAACCACGGGCGGCTCGGGGCAAAGTTTCCGATGAGTTTCCCAATATCTCGCTGACGGATCAGCACGGGCGGACCTACCGCTTCTTTGATGATCTGGTCAAAGATCGCCCGATTGTCGTGAACTTCATGTTTACCGAGTGCGCGTTGGTGTGCCCGGGCACGACGTCTAACCTGGTCCGCCTTCATTCGGCCTTTGACGGGGCCGTGGGCCGGAACATCACCTTCCTTTCGATTTCCCTCGACCCCGACAACGACACCCAAGAAGCTTTGCACAACTACTGGGAAGCGTTCGGGAGCCAGGAGGGCTGGCTCTACCTCCGGGGCGATTTCGAGGAAACGGAACTGCTCCGCCGCAGCATGGGGGTATACGACCTTGACCCGGTGATCGACGCCGACAAGACCCAGCACGCCGGACTCCTCACTTTTGGCAACGACGCAACCAATCGATGGGCGGCGCTGCCGGCCTTGTCCTCGATCCATGACCTGAAGGGAACCATCATCCGCTTTGCCCTTGCCGGAAAGCGACCGGGCAGGCAACGGCCCAAGTCCGATCTTGAGGAAGTGGAAGACGCCTCAGGGAAGATTTATCAAAGCAAGGGTCTAATTCGCGGCATTGACCCCAAAAGGCGTGAAGTGGTGCTGGAGCACGACGCGGTGCCCGGCTTGATGCCTGAAATGACCATGACCTTCGCCGTCGCGAAGGAGATCGAACTCGATCGCTTTCCCCTCGATAGCCCGGTCATTTTTGGCTTGGTCAATGACCCCACCGGTTTTCGCGTCGTCCAGATGACGCTCCAGACCGAGGGTTCGAATCCTGGGCCCGCGCAGTCGGCTTTGGTCGCGGCGGGCCAGCGCGATTACTCGCTCTACTGTGCGACTTGCCACGGCGCCGAAGGAAACGGCGACGGTCCTCTGGCCGGATCCCTGGACCCTGTGCCGGCCAAGCATTCAAATGGCGAATACATGAACAGCCTCACCGATGAATACCTTTTTCGCGTGGTTCAGGAGGGCGGGGCCGCGGTGGGGAAATCGCCGATGATGGCGGGCTGGGGCGGCACTCTCTCGGATGAACAGATCCTGAGCCTCGTGGCGTTCATGCGCACCTTGGCTGAGCCGCCCTATAGCGTCGCCCCTATAACGTCACCCCTATAGCGTCGCCCCTATAGCGTCGCCCCTATAACGTCACCCCTATAACGTCACCCCTATAACGTCGCCCCTATAGCGCCGCTCCCCAATAGAGTCGCGCCCTAACGCGCGTTGGAGGCTCGTGCTCGGGTGGCCGGCGCCTCAGGCCATGGCTGCGTATACAGCGCGGAGCAGTGCCCGGGGCCGGGGATCCACCAGCCAGACACCCGAGTGCATCAGGTTCATCGTGTATCCAAAACTCATTCGGTTCTCGGGGTCGGCTTGGCCATAGGAGCCGCCCGCCCCGGCATGGCCAAAAACCTTGAAGTTGGGGCCGACCGGTTCTTCAGCCGGCGGCATTTGAAAGCCCAGCCCAAAGCGCGAAACCACGGGCAGGATCAGGTCCTTGCCCAAGCATTGCTCCTGGCGCGCCCGCTCGATTATCTCGGAGGAGAGAACATGAACGCCATCGATCTCGCCCCCCAGTGCCAGGGCACCATAGATGCGGGCGAGCGCCGAGGCGGTTCCGTGCCCATTGGCGGCGGGAATCTCCGCCTCGCGCCATTCCCGAGTATTGGCGTCGGTGGGCAACATGGGCGGATTGATAAAGGCCTTGGCCAGCAGGCTTTCGGGATCGGCCATGATCTGAGCAAAGAGATCGGTTCCGTCCTCGGCATGAACCGGCCCCTGGACCAAGGGAGAAACTCGGGGCTCGTGGGCCTCGGGCAAGCCGATATGAAAGTCTAGACCAAGGGGCTCGGCAAATTGCTCGCGAAAGTAGTTGCCCAGACTCATGCCGCTGATCCGGCGGACAACCTCGCCCACCAGAAACCCAAAGCTGAGCGCGTGATAGCCGTGGGCCTCCCCGGGCGTCCACCAAGGCGCCTGCTCGGCCAGGGCTTCGGTCATCGTTGTCCAGTTGTAGAGGGATCCGGCCGGCAGGGGCTTTTGGATCGCCGCCAGCCCGGCGCGGTGAGAAAGTAAGTAGCGAACGGGAAGGTCCGCTTTCCCTGCCGCGGCAAATTCCGGCCAGTAGCGGGCCACGGGGGCGTCGACGTCCAATAGGCCCTCCTCGACTAGACGCAAAGCGCACAAGGTCGTCATCCCCTTGGTGGTGGAGAAGACATTCACCAGACTATCGGGCCGCCAGGGCTGGGTCCGGGCGTCGTCGGCGTAGCCGCCGTAGAGATCGACGACGGTTTCCCCTTCCACTGTGACGCAGACCGACGCACCCAGTTCATCTCCACGCTCAAAGGCCTGCTGGAATACATCGCGTACGCCCTCGAAAGGTGAGTCGCAACGACCGTGGATTTCCGTGGTCTCGGGCATTGGTTCTTTTCCTCCTTGGGCGGGTCCGGGCGGCGTTTTGGGTAAAACCCCTGGGCGATGGGCAAGGCCGGAGCATCGCAAGTTCTGCTCGGGCCCGCGAATCCACTCGACGGGGTTCAGCGCCGTGGCGCCACTCGGCAGGGGCCCATATGATCGGACTGGAATAACCCTGAGGGAGAGAAATCAATGGTGCTTCGTGTGCTTCCCGGACTTTTCGGTGTGCTCTTTTGGTACATCGCCGCGACTTGGCTGCTGGACCCCGTCGGGGCCGCTGCCGGGCTCCAGATGGAGCTATTCGACGGCGCTGGACGGAGTTCTCAAATCGGTGATATCGGAGGATTTTTTCTCGGCTCGGGCTCCCTGCTGGTGCTGGGCGCCTGGCGCAAGAGCGCGGCGTTGTTGCGCGGGGCCGCCATCATGGTGGGTGCCGTGGGGGTCATGCGCATCCTGGCCTGGGCGTTCCAGGACGCAGCCTTTGCCGCGAGTTCGATTGCCATAGAGGCCGTGATTACCGGGGTGGCGCTCTTTGTTGCCTCCCGCTTCGAGGCCGAAGACAGCGCGGCCCCCGAAGAGAGCGCGGCCCCAGAGGCCTGATCTCGATCCGGGAAGAGAACAAACCCGAGAGGACAAGGTCTCGCCTTAGTTTTCAGCGGGTTCGTCTCCCCCGGCCAGTGCTTTGGCCAGTGCCGAAGCCTGGGCCAAGGGCAGTCGCGTGACCTTGGGGAGGGGAGCCTGGGTGTCGGGCTCGCCCACCCAACGAAAGGTCATAAATCCTCGGCGATGCCCCGCGGTTTCGAGATAGTTGGGGTGGTCCGTGGGCGCATGGGCCACCACGAAGCGAACCATGCCATCGGGATCGACTTGAATCGCGTCATGCGTGCGTGAGGTTCTGCGCTCGGCGTAGTCCACGGATTCGTGCCAGGGATTCTCGATAGCGAAATTCCAGAACCGCACATCCAGGGGTTCTACCTCTATGATCAATGCCTCGTCGGGTTCGATGGCATAGGGACTGATCAGGTAGAGGTTGTCGGGACTACTGATATCAGCGCCGAAGTCGCCGCTGTTCCTTCGCAGGAAACGATTGGGAGAGTCTACGAGCGAGGGCGACACGTACCGGTGAAGCAGTCCCATGCCCTGAAAGGCAAAGCGCGTACCCTGAATCGAGCGAGCGACCTCCGCGTCCGTTGAGGGAGCGAGCGGGGCATAACGCTCGCGCCCCACGACCTCCACCTGAAGAGTCGCCGGCTTCTCCGTACTGCGGTCGCCGAAGTACTCTCGGACCAACACCGAGCCGAAACCCGCGGCGGGACCGGTCTTGACCCAAAAGCCTGGGGCCTCGGGCTTTTCTGCTGTGAGCCAAAGGGTGTAGTGGCCGTCCTTATCCGCACCGAGAGTGCGTTCATTTGCATAGCCGAGAGATTTACTTCGCCCTGTGCGTTGCATGGACAAAACGCTGAACGAGAGGTGGTCGGCGGTCCCCAGGTTTCCACTAATCTTGTAGTCGCGTTCACCGTCCCAAGCCAGGGTGTAGTACTCCCCGTCAGGGTTGTCCCCACCCACTTTTCTCCGGCCGGTGTCCATCCGCGCAAAATGAGGTGCTGCCGGGTAGCCGTCGCCCGCTACATCCTGGGACATGGCCAGAACGCGAAGAATGAAACGCATGCCCTCAGCGGCCTCTTGCTCACTCGTGGCGTCGGCAAGAATGGTCGAACGCAGGTCCGCCACCGTGGACATCAACCGATCAAAGGCGGCAACGCTCTGAAGTTCCGAGTAAGGCGAGTCCTGGGCAGAGGACTCCTCGGCGGAGGTGATGGAAACGGCCAAAAGCATAGGCAAGAGGGCGAACAGACGGGGCATGCATACTCCTTATCAAATCGGGGACACGGGAGAAGGGACTCTAGGTCGGAAAAAACTCGACGTCCCGGGGTGATGCTTTCTCAGCCGGTGTCGGGTCCTCCTCGGCGACGCGTCCAGGGCCGCGGTTCTCTGCCTGCCTGAGAAGCCGGCTTTCGGTTTGCAGAGAGAGAAAGAGAGAGAGGAAAAAAAGAGAGAGAGCCGAGTCTTGCTAGATGGGGCTTGAGGCGTCAGTATTCAATGGCCGTGGGCGGGAGTCACTTGCCCGGCGGTGATCTCCCGAGCGGACCCAGGGGCTCCCATAGCAGCAACCTCACAAGTACTCGAATGCGCCCGGTGCCGGGTGTGCTTCGAAAGGGGAACACGTGAAACGGACATTGATTCTGGCGGCTCTGATTTTCATCGCTCACACCACCGCCGCTCTGGCCGATGACTGGATCCAGACGGGCTACAATGATGCCGATGAAAGTTCGGGGTACTTGCGCCTGAGCCTGGGCTCGGGACGGAGCGACTCGTTGTCCACGGACGGTTTCTGGGGATTCGGAATGGAAGCCGCCGCGGGGGTCACGTTCTCGGACCGGGTGCGTTGGGATTTCGTCGAACTTGCGTACAACGGCCCGGAATTCCCCGGCGCCTTGGGGGGGGGCTCACGCCTCGATCTTCAGACCAACGTCTGGATCGGTGATTTCGACCCCAACCATCGTTTTCACCCCTTCCTCGGTGCGGGGGTGGGTTCGGCCCGCTATTCCGAGTCCAACGAGGTGGACTGGGGCTTCGCGTGGAACGCCGGGGCGGGTTTTGAGTTCCAACTGACTTCAGAGCTTGCGATTGGTCCGCGATACACCTTCCGACGGATGGATTTAGATGTGCCGACCGTCGTGCCCGGATTGACCCAGGAGGTAAAGATGAATACCCACGAGTTCACGCTCTCGATCGTTTGGAGCAACTAGCCTCCCCGGCCGGTCGCGAGGTGGCTCAGCCCCGGCGAAAGATTTCCTGATCCGGGGGTGCGTCCAGCAGCATCCGGGCGCGGTTCATGGAGCGCTCGAAGCCTTCAAAGAGGCGGTCGCCGCTGCGCAGAATTCCCTCTTCTCCGAGGAGGGCACCCAGTTCGGTTTGCTCCATGACGCCGGCCAGATCGTCGGTCAGGCCCGAGAGCACCACCCGCGTGCCCTGGGCCCGGAGCCGAACCGCCGCCTCGCGCAGGGTCTCCAGAACCGTGGCGTCCAGGTGCCGGGCGCGCTTGAGCCTGAGTAAAATGATTTGGGGTGCATGGCGGCCCACCTCAACAAGACGATCCGAGAGATCACCGGCAATGGCGAAGTTCAGGTCGCCCTCGAGATGCAGAAGCACGGCGGGGCTGGAGCCCGTCTGTTCATCGATTTCGATTTCGCGAAAGCGACCGCTGGGGGAGCGAACCAATTCCACGATCTGAAGGTCTCCGGAGCGCCGAACCAAAAGCGCCAGGGAGAGAAATAGCCCGACATAGAGGGCCTGCACCAAATCGATCCACAGCGTCGACCCCAATGTGGCCAGAAGTACCAGGGCGTCGCCCCGGGTGGTGGCCGCACGGCGCAGGGCGCGGGGATCGACGAGTTCGATGCCCGACAGCACGACGAGGCCCACCAGGGCGGGCATGGGGACCGCGTTGACCACGAGGCCCAGCACTGGCAAACCCACCAGAATCAACCCGCCGGCCACGACTGCGGTGAGGCGGGAACGTCCCCCAGCACTTCGGGCCACCGCCGTTCGGGTCAATGAGCCGCAGGTCACCATGCCGCCCACTAGGGCCGAGACGATGTTGCCCGCGCCCTGGCCAAAGAGTTCGCGGTCGGTGTCCAGGCGCGAGCCCGCCGGCGGGCGGACGCTGCGCGCAGCGGCCACGGACTGCAGGGTGACAAGGATCGCAATGGCGAAGGCGGGCCTCGCCACGTGTTTCAGGTCGGGTACGTCAAGCGCACTGGGGCTCGTCCAGGAACGGGCGAACTCGCCAATACCCGGCAGAGCGTTGGGCCCGGCGTCCCAGCCCAGAAGAGCGGTGCACACGCTCACGGCGGCCAGGGCCACTAGGGCCGCGGGGAAGCGGGCGTCTATCCGGCGCAGCCCCAGGATCAAGGCGACGGTGACCACGGCGACCAGTAGGGCGCGGGGATCGGCGGAGGCCAACGAGCGTCCGGCGTCCTGGAGGGCTGGCCAACTCTGGGGGATGAATCCGCCACCGTGGGGGGTGCGGAGTAGGTTCGGCGTGAGTTCGGGGAGGAGTCGCAACGCAATCAGCAGTCCCGTCCCCGTCGCAAAGCCCACGATCACGCTGTCGGAGAGAAAGCGGCTGGTGCGGCCAATCCCCAGTAACGCAAAGGCCAGCAACATCAGGCCCACGAGCAGCCCCACCGAGAGCACATGGCCCATGGGAACGATGCCCGTGGAGGCGAGGGCGGGCACCACAATGGACGTGCCCAGGAGCAACGCGGTGGGGTTGGTGGGGCCGGTTACCAGGTAGGGGCTCGAGCCAAAGAAGGCCGCAGCCGCGCAGGGCAGGGCAGCGGCCACGAGGCCCATCTCCCCGGGCAAGCCCGCGACCCATGCGTAGGCGAGGGCCTGGGGGATCGCGACAGCGGCCACGGTCAGCCCGGCGAAGAGATCAAAACGGAGTTCCCCGCGGTGCGGGAGGTTCAGTCTCGGGGTGAATGCCAGCAGTCGGGGCGGAATGAGCCGGGCCATGGGGTCCTCGATGCGGGCGCCATGGTCATCTGGGCACACCCGTTTGCGAAAAACTCGACGTTCTAGAAGAATTAATACGAGAAGCTCTAGGAGAAGTACGAGGACACGTTCTAGGAGAAGTCCCAGGTGACGTTCAGGAATAGCGGGCCGAGACAGGAGTCGTGTCCAGACCCCCTCCACGCACCTCGGCTACCGCGGCTTCGAGATCCTCGAGGTACTCATCGACCACGTCGGCATGGGCGGGTGAAAGCATTTGGTGGATCGCGCGTGGTTCGGTGACCACGCCGCTGAACCAGCCCCGGGCGAGCATTCGGCCGTAGATCTGAAATGTGTCCAGGGTTTCCGAGCCATAGAGGAAGAGACCCAATTGCGGCTCGCCGTAGGTCCGCAGGTCCGGGAGGGCGTTGATGGCATCCATCATGCGCGCCCGGGTCTCGCAAACGATCCGGGCCTTCTCGCGATATCCCTCTTCCCCCAGATAATGGAGGACCGCCCATGCGCTGGCGATGGCGCCACCGGGTCGAGTCCCCGCGGCGGTGGGGGTCTTCATGTGGCCCCCGGGCCAGTCGCCACTCTCAAAACCCTGAAAGGCCCGTTGAGCCTCGCTGCGATGAAAGATCGTGGAGGCGCCCTTGGCCGCGTAGCCGTACTTGTGAAGATCCGCGGAGATGGACGCGACACCGGGCAAGGAGAAATCGAAGCCGGGCAGGTCGACCCCGTTCATCCGGGCGAAGGGAGCGAAATACCCGCCCACACAGGCATCGACATGAAGCCAGAGACCGCGGTCCTGGGCGAGATCCGAGAGCGCCTCGATGGGATCGATCAAGCCGTAGGGAAAGCACGGGGCCGAGCCCACGAGCATTAGGGTGTTCGCGTCCACGGCCTCGGCCATGGCCCCGGGGTCAGCGCGCCGGTCCTCGGCCAGGGGAACCCGGACGATTTCCAGGCCCAGGTAGTGGCAGGCTTTGTCAAAGGCCAGGTGGGCCGAGACCGGGACCACCACCCGTGCCCCCACCACGGTGCGCCCGGCGGCGGCGGCTTGGTCGCGGCAGGTCTTGACCGCCATCAAGATGCTTTCGCTTCCGCCCGAGGTAAGGTTTCCGCACGCGCCCTCGGGTCCGGCCAGCAAGCCCAAGCCGATTCCGATGACCTCTTCTTCCATGCGCTTGAGGCTGGGAAACGCCAGGGGCCCGAGACCGTTCTCGGACTGATACATCGCGTAGGCTTCCTTGGCGACGCTCAGGACATCTTCCCCGGCATTGAAGATGTAGACCGCGGTGCGTGCGCTGCGCCAGTCCGCATCGCCCTCGCCCAGGGCCCGCATGCGCGCACCCAGGGAATCCCAATCGGTTCCGAATTTGGGCAGGGCGGGGCGGGGTGGGCTCATAGGTCCAGCCTACGCCACGGCGTGGAGAGACGCTCATGGGCCTTGATGGGAATCAGCTCTCGGGATCGGGGCCCGGCCATTGGGGCCAGTCCTCGGTCACGCTTGAAGTCCAGTTCGGCGTGCGCCGCTCGAGGAAGGCCATCACCCCCTCCACTGCATCGGGGCGTCCCATCAAGTGGTGATGGAGCTGGGTTTCGTAGCGCTCGACCTCTTCGGGCCCCAACGAACTGCTCTGCCAAAGCAGCTTCTTGGTGACCGCCACCGAGAGCGGTGCGGTCTGCACCGCGATTTCATGGGCGGTAGCCCGGGCGTGGGCCAGCACCTCCCCCGCCGGCAGGCAGCGGCTGGCGATCCCCAAGGCCAAGGCCTCGTCGCCGCCGAATTTCCGCCCGGTGAGCAAGATGTCTGCGGCCTTCGCCAATCCCACGAGCCGGGGCAAGCTCCAGTGGACCTGACAATCGGGCATGACCCCCCTTCGCACCTGAAGCACACCGTATTTACCCTCCCGAGCCACAAAACGAAGATCGCATTGCAGGGCCAGGGTGAGGCCGATCCCGATCGCGTGCCCGTTGAGTGCGGCGATGACGGGCTTGCGCACCTCCCAAGCGGGCATGGCCAACGGAGAGGCGCTGAAGTTTTGATCCTGCTCCTGGCTTGCGAATGTCTCGGAGCCCGCGGTCATGTCGGCGCCCGCGCAGAAAGCGTTTCCAGCCCCGGTCAGAACCACTGCGCGCACGGCATCGTCCTCGTCGCAGCGCCGATAGGCGTGGCTCAACTCGGCGCCCATGCGGCCGCTGAAGCTGTTCATTTGGTCTGGGCGGTTCAGCGTCAGGGTGGCGACGCCGTCGTCGAGTTCAAAGAGTAGATCGCTGTATTCCATGGGGGTTCCTTGCCGCGAGGGCTAGTCGAAAGCGAGGCCAGTTTAGACCGGGACTACTCCAGGCCCAAGCGGATTCGCCCGGCGAGAGCGGACAGCTCCCCGGGCTGGCCCGGAACTCGGGGTTGGAGCGCCAGGGAACTTCCCTCGGCCCGAGGAATCAGGTGCGTGTGGTAGTGAAAGACGGTCTGGCCCGCTGCTGCCCCGTTGAGTTGCATGACCATTACCCCGTCCGGGGCAAGGGCCTTGCGGATGCAATGGGCCAGTTGCTGGCTGGTCCGGCTCACCGCGGCCAGGGAAGCCGCGTCGATTTCGAAGATGTCCTTGGCGTGGCGCTTGGGGATCACGAGAGTATGGCCGGGAGCAACGGGGAAAATGTCCATGAAGGCCAAGCTCAGGTCGTCTTCGTAGACCTTTTCGCACGGCGCGCGGCCGTCAACAATCTCACAGAAGATGCACCCGCTCACGGGATTTCCTCACGTCGGTATTGGTGTTGGTATTGGTGCCAGTGCCGGGGTTGGTGCCGGTGTTGGTGTCGGCATCGGTGCGGGCGTCGGTGTCGGTACGCCCCCGAGCGGAGGCGACTGGACGGTGCGGGGGGGAATGCCCGGCCGAGAGGCATGACCCCGATCAGGGGATCAGCGTCGCAACGGATTCGGGCATGTCCTTGGCCACTCGGATGATAGGAATCCCGTTCTGGGTGTTCTCGTGCATCTCGGCCATGGCCCGGGGGAGATCCTCGAAGTCGTAGATCTCTGAATGGATCGTCGGCTTGAAGACCGACCCGTAAAGAGCCGTGGCTGCCTCGATGCCCTCGAGGGTCTCGTAGTGGGTGTGGTCCAGGGTGATCTGTTTAATGGACGCGGCGGCGGAGTTGTATTCCACGTCCCGGGTCAGTTGCCAACCCGCGCTCACAATGACGCCCTCCCGCGAGGCTGCGGCGAAGCCGGCGTTGAAGAGGGGCCCTCGGAGCATGTCGCACACCACATGCATACCTTCACCGTCGGTGAGGCCTCGAACTTCTTTCACGAAGGCCTTGCTGTCCGCTCGGCTGGCGAACCGGTTGAAGGCCTTTTGATCGATCCCGACGATGCCCTGGGCCTCGAGTGCTTCCCGGCGTTCGGCGCTGCCGGAACAGAAATAGGCATTGTGCCCTTGGGCCCGGGCGAGCATAAGGAAGAGTTCCGAGACGCCACCTCCGAACGCCATCACATTGAGAGTCGGTAGCTTTTCCTCGGAGACCTTTACGCGGAAGATTCCCTCGGCGCGTCGCCAGAGGTGATAGGCGGTGGGTGCGCGCAGGGGAAGCGCGGCGATTTCCCAAAGGTTGAGTCCGCATTCGAGGGGGGCGGGCACGATTTGCCAATCGGCCACCACGGCTTCCTCGCCATACCAACCGATGGAGTCCGGGGTGTCGTAGGCCCAGATCACCTTGGGGTAACCAAAACGGTCCGGGGCGCCATTGCAATGGGTAACGACAATCTCCCCGGGCTTGAAACGGGTGACCTCGGCGCCCACCGCCAGGACCTCGCCCAGGGCAGAGTTCCCCGGGTAGATCTTGCCGCCCCGGAGTTCGGCGATGTTCACGGTATCCGCCAGGGCGGCGTGATCGACATTGTGTTCGGCGGAAACCGCGAGGATGCGCAGATGCACGTCCTGAGAGCCCATCTCGGCGAGTTCGAGTTCGTCGAGCTGGATCACCCGGGAGATATCAACCTTGCTGAGATCCTGATTGACACGCTCGCGTTCGGCGGTGATATCTTCCACTTTGATCGAATAGGCTCGGGTCATCTTTCCCTCTCTGGATGGACTGAAATCTGCGGGATGCGTAGGCTAGAAGATTGCCCGGGCCTCTGCATTATTTCTCTCAGAGAGGCTTTGGACGGGGCGAAACGAGCGCCGAAACCGCGCCACCGGTGGCCCTTAGGGCGAGCCGAGGGGATCGTTCAATGCCGCTGTGGGTTCGGCGGGCAGGCCCGGCGGTGTCCAGCGCCCATCCCCATCGGCATCGACGAAGATTGGGTTCGTGAAGGCAAACGGTGTATAGCCCGGGGCCACCTGGCCATAGAGCGAATCCGGATCCGCGTTCCCCTCGACCTCCACGGTCACGAAGGCATCGGTCTCAAAGCCCAGGGGGATCTCCAGGAGGCCGTCGGCGGGGAGTGGACGGCGATCTTCCAACTGCCCATTGATGAATACGCGCACCTCGTTCACGGGCACCCACGGCGCCGCGCGAACTTGAACGCGAAGCTTGCCTGCCCGGCCGGAAAAGCGTTCCCCCAATGACCGGTCGCCCAGGCGAACGTCGAGTAGGGGGCCAGTGCTTCCGTACAGATGGCCTCGGCGAATCGATGCCATGAAGCGCTCGGTCTCCAGGGCCGAGCCTTCGGGGTCCGGTCCGTAGGCGACATAGTTGACCGGAAGAGCCACGGTTTCCCGCGCATTGTGCGAATCGCTGTTGGCTGTGGCAGTTCGGATCTCACCCTGGAGTAGGAAAGAAAACCAATCCGCCCGGGCAATGCGATAGCGCGCCAAGGATTTTCCGTTCAGGAGTTCGACGGCATCAAAGTCCAGATCGCGCAGGCCGCCCGGTCGCTTGCGCTCGATCAGAGCCCGGTTGCCCGGCGCATCGAGGGGCAGGGTCGGGTCATAGGGCTCACCCACCACCGAGAGGTGGGAGAAATAGCTCCCGAGGCCCGAGTCGACACTCTCCGCGCGCGGGTGATTGAGTTGCAGGATCGGACGACCCGGCAGAGCCCGCACGTCTTCGGCAATGCGTGCCAACCGACGGTTCTGGCTCGTGGGCGCCCCGCCGCGGTAGGCGTCACGTTGCCACTCCACGGGGAAGGCATTGGAGTGCCCCGCAGTATGCGGCGTCTCCGGACCCAGGTAGGTGCTGGTGATTTCCACCCCGACGAGGCTTCGCAACCGATCCGAGAGCCCCATGGCCTCGATCACCGGCGCATAGTCGAAAACGTTGTCGTGCTCGGTGGAGACGATCACCTGCGCCCCCATGGCCACGAAATCGGCAATGCGCTGAGCCAGGGGAAGCCCAGAATCCTCACTGGGGGCGGCATGGACATGCAAGTCGGCGGACAACCAGCCCGGATGATCGAGCAGGCGAACCGGGGGCTCCAGGTCGAGGGGGACGCTCTGCCCGGGCGCTACGCTGAATTCCCGGGCGCTGACGCTCCAAAGTGGCCCCCGACTCGCCAGCACGCGATAGCGGCCCGGGGCGAGTTCGATCCGCGTCGGGTCATCGGGGGTGCCCGCCAGGGAGTAGTGATTCGATTCGGTGTGTCCCAAAATTCTTCGGCTCCCGACCCGAAACCCTCGGCGATCGGCGCGAAATTGCGGGTTCGGGGTGCCGTCTAGGCCGACTACGGTGAGGCGCATGATCTCGCCCCCCGGCAACTCCAGAGAACCTGGCTGGGGAACCGTTGCGGGTTCAAGGACGATATCCGGGGGGGAGTGAGCCAAGCCTTTGGCCACAGCAAACAAGAGGGTTTTGCGTCCGCCAGCCCGGGGGAGGACCTCGATTTCATGGGGGCCCGAAGCGCCGGGGGGAAGCCGGAAAGCAAAGCGCCCGTTGGCGTCGGCCTCGAGTTGGGTGATCGGACTGAGGTCGGCCCGGCGTACATGCAGGGTGGCGAAGGGGGCGTCTACCCGACCGCGCACCTGAATCCCCCCGGCCCAGAGCAGGTCGGTGATCGCCGCCACCGTGGCCGTCTTTGCCAGCATGATTTCTCGAACGAAGACGACCCGATCGCCGGGGTCGAGGTCCATCCAAAGCAGCTGGGCGAATTCCAGGATACCGGGCGGGCCTTCCCCGCCCCAGAGCAGGGTGTCCGTGTAGGCCCCCAGAATCGAGAAGTGCTCGCCGTTCATGGCCACATGCGCGAGGGGTTCGACGCGGCCGTCGCTGCGCTCAATATGCACATCCAACAATCGCCAGCCGTAGGCGATCTCGGGCTTCAGCCCCCGGGTTCCGAGCAAGATCTGGAGATCGGCGCGCACGATGGCTTTGCTGGCGGAGAGAACGTTGTCGATCTCCACTGACGGGTGCTCGAAACCGAGAGCCCCGGCTTCGCCCGATGCGTTTCCGGTAAAGGGCACGAGTTGCCCATTGCCGTGAATCGCCACATCGGCGATCACGAAGGTGGCCTCGCCCTCGCTCTCGCGTTCAAGGGTTGTTCGAATCAAGAGAGCCGCTGCCGGGGCGGGCTTCACCGCGTAGGTGGTCTCGAGCCGGGTGCCGTGGAGGTGGCCCACCGTGACAATTTGGGCCTCGTCGGCAGTGACCTGGGCACGGATCGATTCAACGCGGATGACCTCGCCGCGTGAGAGGTTGAGCACCGGCTGGAGCACGCCCCATTGATCGTCGGATCGCCCGCAATGGCCCAGATCCACGAGCACGCCCCCCCGGTCGGAAAGCATGGACTCGTGGTCCGGATCGGCGAGGGCGGCACAGACAACGCCGTTGCCCAGGGCCCAGTCGCCAATGCCCGCAATTGCATCGGGCCCCCCTCCCCGGAGCCGCCCGACATTCTCGGCATCCAGTTGTTGGGCGAACAGGCCCGGTTCTTCGGCGCTCACCGGTCCCGCCGGGAACTGGAGGACCACCGCGAGGGCGACCAGGGTGCTCGCGGCAATGCGCCCGCGGAGTCTTCCCCCACCCGAGCAACCCGGGCCGGAAACGAGCAGCGGGGGGCAGGAGGGGCGGGCGCTCACGGCCCGACTCTAGCAGGCCGTCTTTCCTTAGCGGGCCCGGCCCAACCGCCGGCCTCGGGAATTCCCCCGAAGGACGGGCAATCGTCTGCCGCTCTTGAAAATCAAGTACTTTTAGAACTAAGCTGCGAGTTGGGGGGAGCAACGAATGCTTTCGGGCCACGCCTCCGGGCGGACCGGATTCATGCTGGTGCGGCGCAAACTTGTCGAACGCTTGAGGGCCCAGGGGATCCACGATCCCCGAGTGCTGGCGGCGTTCGAGGATGTGCCCCGCCACGACCTGGTGCCCGAGGCGCTTTGGGGCCAGGCCTATAAGGACACGGCGCTGCCCATCGGCGAGGGCCAGACTATTTCCGCGCCCGGAATCGTGGCCACCATGTCCGCCGCCCTCGGGCTCCGGGGCTCGGAATGCGTACTCGAGGTGGGCACCGGTTCGGGCTACCAGGCGGCGATTCTCTCGCGCCTGGCCGCCCGGGTGATTTCCATCGAAAGAATCCCTGCACTGGCCCAGGCCGCCCAGGCCGCGCTGGCGAATCTCAAGGTCCGCAACGTGGAGTTCTATCTCGGCGACGGTACCTGCGGTCGGCCCGAGGACGCGCCCTTTGAGGCCATCGTGGTCACCGCGGGCGGACCCGAGGTGCCTCGCCCCCTGCTCGGGCAGTTGGCCCTAGGAGGGCGTCTGGTGGGCCCCTTCGGACCGCGAGATGCCCAGCAGTTACTGCGTATCCAACGCACGGGTGAGGCCAGCTTTACCCAAGAAGTTCTCGGACGTTGCGATTTCGTTGATCTCGTGGGGCGGAATGGATGGCTGCCATGAGCGCTGGCCCCGGAAGAACACCGGCTCCAGGCCCAAGATGGACTTTCGCGGTGGCGACTCTGGCCCTCGTGCTCGTCGGTGGGCTGATAATGGGCGGCGGCCTGCTCTCGTGCGCGGGGCCGGATTCCGACCGGATTCATACGGTTCGCAAGGGAGAGAACCTGTATCGCATCGGCCTGCGCTATAGCGTTCCCGCAGCGCGAATTGCTCGGGCCAACGGAATTCGCGATGTGACCACCCTCTCAGTGGGTACGCGATTACGCATTCCAGGGAGGAGGGCCCGCACGGCGCAACGCAGCTCAGCCCAGGGGCCTGCCCAGTCCCGCCGTCCCTCGGCGCTGGCCGATGCCCGGCGCTCGGCACGGAGAGATGCTCTGCGAGAAGGAAAACTCAGGTTCACGTGGCCGCTGAAATCCCCGCGCTTGACCTCGCGTTTCGGACAGCGCAAGGGCCGCCCCCACGAGGGGATTGATCTGGGTGCGCGCAGTGGAACGACGATTCGCGCGGCGGAGAGCGGCAAGGTGATTTACAGCGGATGGCTCGGAGATTACGGCAAGGTGGTCATTGTCAAGCACGCCGGGCTGTACCGCAGCGTCTATGCCCACGCCCGGGCCCTCCATGTGGAGAAGGGCGATTTTATCGAGAAGGGACGGCGGATCGCCGAGGTGGGAACCACTGGCCGTTCGACGGGCGCCCACCTGCATTTCGAAATTCGCAAGCGAGACGAACCGCGCAATCCGCTCCTCTACCTTCCCTGAACTTCACGGACCCGCGCCGTCATCCGCTATGCTGCAGCGCGCAGCGCGCCCCCGTAGCTCAGGTGGATAGAGCACCGGTTTCCTAAACCGGGAGTCGCACGTTCGAGTCGTGCCGGGGGCACCCCATAATTTCCGGTGAGTCCAGCCCACGGCGAGGCGCAAGCCCCCTCGGACAAACTGGACGAAGCAAGGCGGGCGAAGCCCGCACAGCGAGTCGTGCCGGGGGCACCCCATAATTTCCGGTGAGTCCAGCCCACGGCGAGGCGCAAGC
>Ga0310120_10000384_pt1 | contig 35286 bp, 20 predicted proteins | sample CB27_AW_983_MG_FD_203506 | JGI IMG/M metagenome (GOLD analysis project Ga0310120, IMG submission 203506) | Marine microbial communities from Western Arctic Ocean, Canada - CB27_AW_983 | ecosystem: Environmental > Aquatic > Marine > Oceanic | place: Canada: Western Arctic Ocean | collected...
AGGTGGCCGCCGAGAGCTCGGTAGCGATCAGAGAAAGCATCACCGCAGTCGGACCGAGACCACGGCCCGCCAGCAGCAGATCATCGGCGCTGTCGCTACGACGAGACACACGAAGTCCGATGGTCAATACCAGAGCCAGGTAGCCGCCGATGACGAGCCAATCGAGCAAGGACATGGCAGGAGGATATCTCCAACTACCTTCCTCTACAGCCCAGGATCGGCTGGAATTCTGACTCCCAGCCGGGACAATCAGGGAATGTTGGATTCCACAAGACCACAGCGAGACCCTCGTCTCGAGCCGCTCTTCGATGACGACAGCCACACCGTGATGGAGGCGTGCCTCGATCTGGTGAAGGTAGTCTTTGACGACCCGGAGCTGGAGCAGGAGTTGATCGAACTTCTCGAAACCACCCTCGACGAGGGGGAGGGATTCTGCTCTGGAGTACTCTGCTCGGTACTACTTCTCGGAGAGGTTCGCAGTGCTCCTGCCACCTCGGTGATTCTACGGTGCCTCCAGCAGGATGATGAGGTGCTACAGAGAGCCTCCATCCGGACGCTGCAACGAATCGGTTCTCCCGCTTTCGATGCTGTCATTGAACTTCTCCGCGACTTCGAACTCGACGGTGAACTCGCGGCGGTCGCCATCGAGTGCCTCGAAGGAGTCTCACTGCATGATCTACCGCAGAGCAGGGAGGCCATCGAGGAGTGCCTGAGGGCTGATCTGATGCGACCTCAGATGCCGATCCAGAGAACAGAAGCCACCGCTCTGGCTCTGGCTCATCTGGGAGTTGTCGAAGCGATCGAGATCATCGAACGAGTTCTGGATCGAGATTTCCCGGACGGGAACGCATTCATCACCGACGCACTGGACCTGCTCAGGGACCATCCTCAGGGGCTATCTGGATTTGCAGAGGATCCCATTGAAAGTGTACTGCGCTGGCTCAGCGCTGAGATTCTTCCAAGTGCAGAACTTGAACAGGCCATTTTGCTGGATCCGGAAGAGGACTCCGCCTGCTGATCTGCGTGATCACCGAAGGCCACGGTCCTGTTGCTATACTTCCTCGAAGAACCACGGCTTGAGTGCCTGCAATCTATCTTCGTATCCATCTGGATCCAGTAGCCAGCAGGAACTCGCCACCGATGACAGCAGACTGTTGCCGTCCTGCGGCGTGAAACAAAATCCCGTGATCGTGGTACCGCCAACCACGGACAGTGTCTCGTGAGGGATCACCGTCTGATTGAGGATCCTGCCGAAGAAGCCATGATCTCTGCCGAAGCTGAACACCTGGTTCGCCGATTTCTTGAAGGTCAGAGCCAGGCGGTCATTTGCTCGGACCCGCTCCAGTATTTGCTCGGTGGATGTGGGTTCCTCCACTTCGAGCCGAAACCTGAGGATGTGCATGTACTGAGAATTCAACTTCACTGCACTGGAGAACAGGCGCGGGTAATCCAGATTCTGGGTCTGGAACAGGTGATAAGCATCTCTCGCGTGATGGGTGCCGAATCGCTCGTCCTTGTGCTTACAAACCTGAGGAGAGGGGGAATATCCAGCATCCTGGCTAACATCATTTGCCCGTCTCATGCAAACGAAATCGGCAGATACCAGGTTGTCAGGCATCTCTCCATTCCCGAGCGCCATCGTCTTGATGATGGCCGCCAGATTGTGCGTGTTACAGGAGACCACATGAAGATATCGATCCAACCCAGGAACCAGAGCATCGTCATTGATACCGCGCGCATACATCTTTCCGAAACCGAATTCTGATCCCTGCGCAATAAAGCCCTTCACGTCGTTGGCGCTGCTGAAATATTCTTCCTTGTTCGCAAGGCCGGAACCGGATGGCGTACAGTCGACCACAACCGAAGAACGCTCGATCGCATCTCTGGCCGTGAACGAAGGGCGCATTCCAAGTTTTTCGAATCCAGGCATCGTTTCCGCTGCAGTTGAAAGTAATGCTCCTCTTTCGAGCAGCGTCCGAACCTTGGAGCGGTCGGTATAGAGGGGTGTGCGCTTGTTGAAGGTCACCTCGTCGATGCCGAGTTGATCCTTGAGGTGACAGAGCAGTCCGATCAGCGGCTCGCCGATGGTCCCGGTTCCGATGACATGAACAATTCTTGACATGACAGATCCCCCACGATATCTGGTCTCCCATCTCAACCACTGGGCCAACATGGCACCGGGGAAGAAAACAGGCTTACCACTTCCGAGACTAGGGGATAATCGACGCCTGTGCGACCGATCCCTGTCGTAATTGAGCCGCCATTCATCCCTGAAAAAACCCTCCCGGTGTGTCCCGGGAGGGCCAAAATTCGATCAGAACTGCCTATTACGACATCAAGGTATCGGTGGTGCCTCATCGAATCCGATCGATACCGAGTCCACTTGCGGGGTGAATCCGATGTTCACGGGATCCAGATAGAGAAAGAACCTCACCACGATCGACTGGGGATTCAAGAGTTCTTCCGGATCCGCCACGATTCCCAGCAACGGACCAATCTGCCCCGATGCGACATCGCTGACCCCATAGCCCTCATAGAGAATCTGAATGTTGGCGGGGCTGCCTGTCAGCAGAGTCGTGGTGGCAGATTGCACGACCAGATTCGAGTAGGAACTTCCATCGTCACTGACCAGGTTGTATGGCGTCGAAGCTGCCGAGCTCAGTGAACTTCCGAACAACGAGAAAGTACCTATGCTCGGAGCAGGGACCACATCGATTCCGGTGTCAGAGAAGCCGAGAGGAGTTTCCACTCTCACCCAGCCTTCGGCACCACTGCCTCCAGTGTTGGAACCATCCGTCGGGTAAGGGCTGCCTGGAACCGGCTGATTGGCAAACCCACCGCTCGCATCGAGTAGCGCACCGGCAGCAACATTGACGACACTTCTTCCTCGCACCCGGATCGCACCTCCAGCACCGGCACCACCCGCCGCAGCCCCGATGGGAGCGCGGTAAGCACTGCCTCCCACCGCGAAGATGCCAGCTGTGGAATTGATGTTCATCGGCCCGTTGGCAGTGATCTCGATGTACCCACCACCACCTCCTCCTCCGGTACCCGGAATCGAGGTCGATATGTCAGTATCGAAGAGCGCACCGCCGCCGCCTCCACCGAGGCCGCCGACATGCAACGGAAGGCTAGCTCCGGGGGTGGTTGGATCAGGAACGATGAAGGATGCCGCACCGTAGGCGCTGCCTCCCTGACCCGCAGCCGGGAATTCCGGATCGGTGCAGGCTCCTGCTCCACTTCCATCGCTTCCCTCGTCGGCGTAGCCGCCGCCTCCGCCGCCTCCAACGGTACAACTGATGGGGCCTTCAGCGGCCTCTCCTCCCGTCGCTGCAGCAATCATGTCGGGAGGGATGGTCCCGCCCGGGTCGCCACCGGGTGGTACTCCCGTATAAATCAATTCAGGCGGCACACCGGCGGGGATACCGCCGTCCTCGCCATCGGTGAGAGCACCCGATTGAGCCAGACCCCCGCCTCCTCCGGCACCTCCTCCGGCACCTGCGCCACCTCCGGCGCCTGGCACTGGATTGACTGGATCGGAAAGATCAGGGATTCCACCCGAGATGCCACTGACGTCTATGACTCCAGAAATCTCGGCGCCACCCGAGGAGCGAAGAAACAACGAGTTGCTTCCCACCCCGATCAACAGCGCCAGTTCGTCGATCTGGATCGATCCGAACTCGAACACTCCAGCCACACCGTTGTCGTAGATCAGACTTCCGCTGCCGTTGGTGATGGTTCCGGCATCCGTGTCCGCAAGATATGGACTGTCCCCTGCGGTCAACAGCATCGCAATGACTCCGGTTCCTACCTCGATGGTTCCGGATGAGACCCCGTACGATGTTCCCATACCGACCCCGACCGGAGGCAGCAGTGCAGATTCATCCAGGGTGCCAGGAAACACCATCGATCCATTGGCTTCAAAGCGGACCAATCCGTCGCCACCGGTGCCACCCTTCTGGATCTGCGATCCATTGGGAGATTCGAGCTGGATTCCACCGAAACCTCCCAGCGCCAGGATGGAGGCCGTGGCTCCCACTTCCAGGTCGCCGCTGGCTCGAACGATGATGCTTCCACCGCCGCCGCCACCTCCGGCACCTGCCGTGGTCCCCTGAACACCGCGCTGGCCATTTCCACCATTGAGCACAATCGTGCCGGTGATACGAACCGAACCATCGGCGACGATGCCGAGGGCACCACCACCACCACCACCACCACCGCCGTTGTTGACGACAGGAGAGGCGGTCGTGGTCGGGCGCCGCGTACCGGCACCACCACCTCCACCGCCGCCACCGCCGTTGAGCTGGATGCCCAGCGAATCGGTGGTCGGGAAACCACCCGATCCGTTTTCGGCCCGGTTCGAGAGGTTGAAGGAGAAGGTGTTGATCCCGTCGCCACCTCTGACCCCACCGCCACCACCACCGGCATTGCCAGCTCGGGTCGTGTAGATCGCAGCAGGGATGACCAGATCCAGTGAACCACCGCCACCGCCACCGAACTCACCTGATGTAGATGGCGTGACGGAATCGATGGTCTGGGTTCCGGCATTGACTTCCATCGTGGCACCAGTTCCTCCGGCACCTCCACCGGGTCCGGCTGAACCGCCGTCCCCGCCCATGGCAGAAACTCCCTCGGATCCATCTGATCCTGACAGATCGAGAGTTCCCGCCAGCAGGCACACAATATCCTCTGGGTTGCCCGTTCCGGAGCAGCGCAGGATGACCGGGAGATCGACGGGTCCCGACAGTTGCACGATCGCCCCCGCCTCCATGGCAAAGGTCCTCATCTGAAACTCTCCCGGGACCGGACCCGCGGGAAGGATCTCTATGGGTGGATCATCGGTCACATCGTAGATCGAGCCATTGAGGGAATTCATGTCGTAGGTGCGATCGGCCTGGAGGATCACATCGTAACAGAATGGATCGATGCAGGAACCTACCGAGAGCGCGCCACTCACCTCGGGTGCTACGGCATTGAAATCGAGCAGCCCACCGCCCCAGACCGCACCCCCTGCGGTGGGATCGTAATTGGTGAGTGATTCAAAATTCTCGTCAATGGAACCCGCTGCACTTCCGCCGAGGGTGTTATTGACGACCATCGGGCCAGAGGTCCAGATTCCCGTCACACTCTGGGCCGCAGTCGCGGGCACCGGATCTCCCAGTTGCAGTCGAATCTTCGTGATGGTCATTCCATCCGGAAGATCTGCGGAACTATCCCACTGGTAGGTCATCTTCTGACCAGGAGCCACGGCGAAGGGGGCTGCTCCGACAAACCCGAACCCCGTTGGCACCATTCCTTGCCCATCGAAAGTATCCTCGATAGCGGTGCAAGGTTCCCAGTTGTCGGACCCGATCGGATTCTCAAACTCGGGAATCGCATCGAAGCGGCCCCGAACCGGATCACCGACGATCACGAACTGGAGGGGGATGTTTCCGGCACGGATACCTCCCGGCATCAGCCCCGCGACCGTGTAAGGAGGAATCGCAGACCACTCTCCTGGGCCCTGGGGCGTCGCAGCAGGAAGTTGGATCTCGGAACTCACCAGCGGCAGAGCCGCTGTTGCCGCAGTCAATGTGATGCCGAGCGGAGAGGTGTCTCCCGAGAGAGCAAACGGAGTCAATTCGACACGGACTGCCTCCATGTCACCGGGTAGATCATAATTCACATTTCCCGCGCCACTTTGCACACTCGGTGAAGGCGTGACCGTACTGCCATCATCGATGTTGGCACTGGTCACATTACTCAGGTTGTAGCCATAGACGACTATCTCGTTCGTTGGCAAGAAAACTGCTCCATCACTGACCAGCACACTGTCTCCATCTTCACCCACGGCAAATCCGACAATCTCGGGAGCTGCGGTGAACACATCTGCGCCGGCAAAGACCCCGGAGACGAACAATTCAACGGTTCCACTGCGGACCCCACTCGGGACCACCACGGTCAGAAACGAGGGATTTCCGCAGGCACCGGTGGGTGGTGTGGTGTCGACATTGATGTTGGAGATGTAGCCCTCAAGGATCGTCTGATTGCTGAAGCTCCGGAACAGCACCCGATTCCCTTCGAGCACCGGATTGAAGTTGACCCCATCGAGAGTCAATGTCGATCCTGCAGCCCCCTGAACGGGAACCGGTACAACATTATTCAGCACAGGCGAGATGCAATCGGGTTCCGGCGGCGGCGGAGGTGGCTCCGTGACCGGCGGATCCCCGAACTGGCCACCAAAACGGTGACCCGAGTTGCAGCCTCCCGCGGTGACGGCAAAAACGAGGGTGAACAGGAGCAAGAGGCTGGTCGAACGCATCGACATCTCCGAGTGGAGCACGCTGGCTCTCCTTTCCCCCATGCACCTCCGGGTGGGCACTCCGGAGCCGGGGTATGACTGCTTCATTTCAAGACGAGCGAAACTTTCAGGATCCCATGACAAACGGGACATTGCCCCCCTCAGGGCGGGGCGACGGTTTCAACTCGTTCCATTTCCTAAAAGAGACACGCAAATCACCGGCCATAACAATAACAACACCCCTGCTGGTGAGGAAACTGGCTTCCACTGTGCTCTGAAAGATCACATGGAACCGATTGCCGTCAAGGGAACTTGACGCTTCATCCCCTCACTGTGCCACAAGTGACACTCCCCGGCTTGCGATTTGCGCCCCCCAGGATCACCCCCAAAGAGTGCAAATCACCACGGCAACCTGGCAGCCGGAGGGGCCACGGTTGCCACCGAAGATCCCCGTGAGGGGACAGCGAGGCATCGTATTCTCCCCGCCGAGAAGAGTCAATATTCGCAAGGGTGGCATCCCACTCTTCTCGCCTCCAGGATGGGACCAGACACGCCGTCATGCAGACCCCCAGGAGAGCGAAAGGGGCCCCTGTGGCTCGATTCCTGCGCCAAATCTTTCAAAAGGAGTTGGAGTGGCTCCGAATGCGGCTCCGGTCCCTGTTCGGAAAACGGCGTCATTCCGCGCCTCCTGCTGCTTCCGTGCCTCGCCGGAGTTCTCGCCGGGACCAGCCCCCGACCGAGCGGCTGCCAGTGGATGGTCCCAAGACACGGAAATCCAGCAGCCAGCACAAGTCGAGTCCGCGTCGCAGGAGGGTCACCGCCGGCGATCCGCGAGTCCCTGCTGCTACCACGCCGAAGCGACCGACCATCTCCCCCGACAGGGCCAGACCGTTGCCGAGGGAAATCGCTCCCACGCCGTCCGATCCCTTCTCGTCGGTGGTCGCATCGATGGTTCTGCACGGCACCCTGCTACTGATACTGATCCCCCTGTTGATTCCCGAACCCGAACCTGCAGCCAGATCATGGGACGTGGTGATCCGGCTCGAACCCAGGGAGATCAAGGTGATCGAGGAACCAGATCAGCCGCCGATGGTCGAACCGGAACCCGAGCCTCAACCGGAACCTGAACCAGATCCACAGGACACTGCAGACTCGACCCTCTCGCCCGGCATCGAAGTCGAGGTCGAAGTCAGCGGGATCGGAGCAGATCAGGGTTCAGAGGGAAGCCGTAGAAAAGGACAACTGCGAAGCGAGGCTCTCGCAAACCATGGCGGCAATCCCTCGACCGAGAGCGCAGTCAGGGCAGGACTCGACTGGCTCGCCCGCCATCAAGATCCTGACGGAAGCTGGTCTCCAGATCATTTCGATGCTCGCTGCCTCGGCACCGAGCAGACCTGCCAGGGCCCTGGCTATCCTGAACATCGTGCAGGGATCACTGCCCTTGCGTTGCTGGCATTACTCGGTGACGGACATCTTCCCGACTCCTCCGACGACCCTCTCGACTCGGCAACAACACGATCTCTGCAGTGGCTCCTCGATCATCAGGATTCACAGGGCTGTATCCGCACCGATTTGGAAACCGGATCACGCAACATGTACGATCACGGCATCGCCGCCTTCGCACTGTGCGAAACGGCGCAACTGACCGCAGATCCGATGATTGAAGAAGCGGCGCGCAAGGCGATCATGTTCCTGGAATCGAGCCAGCAAGCTGGCGGGGGCTGGGACTACACCCCATCCCTCTCGCTTCGGAACGATCTCTCCATTACCGGCTGGCAGGTGCTCGCGATTCATGCCGGAATCGAGGCGGGAATCTTTCCACAGAAAAGCACCTTGACTGCCATCGGGAGATACCTGGACCGGGCGATCGGTGAAGGTGGGCATTCCACCTATGCCGACCGAGGTAGGGGGCGCGGGCGAGGTGGTTTTGGCATCGATGCGGTCGGGTTGATCACCTTGCTGGCGCTCGGACACTCTCCAGTTGCAGAGCGCAATCTCATCTGTGCACGCCGTATCGCGGAACACGGACCACGGCCAGAAGACCGTCGAGATTGGGATCAACACCCCCAATCGATGTATTACTGGTACACCGGTACGCTCGCCTTGTTTCACATCGGAGGGGAGCCCTGGAGTCGCTGGAATCGCCAGCTCCAGGAGAAGGTGCTGCCACTGCAGAACACCTCCGGAGACGCATTGGGCTCCTGGGATCCCGACCCGAACTGGATCGGAGCTGCGGGTGGACGTGTCGCACAGACAGCACTCGGAGTCCTCACTTTTGAAACCTATTTTCGATACACTCCAATGCATATGCGAGTAGGAATCTCACGCACGCCACGAGATCGCTGAAGGGATACGATGTTCAATCGAGAACACTGCACCAGGACAGCGATCGAGGATATCGATCGGAGGGCGACGGAAGACTTCGGGATTCCTGGTCTGATCCTGATGGAACACGCATCGATCGGAATCGCCCGACGAGCCGAGCAGATGCTGGCCGATTCAGGGGTCGCCAGTGGAATGGGCAGGATCACCATCTGCTGTGGTCCCGGCGGAAATGGAGGCGATGGATTTGCCGCCGCCCGCCACCTGGCGTCACTCGGTCACTCGATCCATCTGATCGACCTCATCCCCACCTCGGCACACCCGGACCGTCGAACGAACCGGGAAATCTGTAACCGACTCGGCATACAGATGCAGCATCATGCACCTGAACCTACAGAAACTGCCCCCAGCGACCTCATCATCGATGCAATACTCGGCAGCGGAATGAACAGCCCGCCTCGAGAGCCACTGTCGAACTGCATCGACTGGATCGAGCAACAAGAGGAGTTGGTGCTGTCGGTAGACCTGCCTTCCGGGCTGGTGGCAGACTCGGGCGAGACTCCCGGGGCGGCGGTCACGGCAAACTCGACCGTTGCCCTGTGCATACCCCACATGGGGTTACTGCTGAACGAGGGACCAGCCCGGGCAGGAGAGGTGTGGGTCTGCCCCATCGGTGCACCCAGGACCTTGCTACCGCGAGGAGCCCCCGTCTTTCCACCGGAACCACATCGTCTGCCGTCCAATTCGATCTCTCATCTGCAGTGACGATGAAGAAATCGATTCGATCCGGTATGATAGAGACGCCAGGCGTATCCCCTCGACCCGAATTACTGGGGGGGGTTGTCAGGCCTGGGATCTGAACTGCGGTCGAGCCATCGAACTGGAGGGAGATGGGATGAATCCCATCGAGAAAATACTCTGGGGTTTGTTCATCCTGATGTCCCTGGGAGCACTGGGCTGGGGAATTGTGATCGGTCTGCCAAGTACATACCCGGCCAGCGCCATGCACTCCGAGAAGATTCCAGAGCAGCAGTGGCGGGCGCAACTCACCATCGAGCAGCGCACGGAACTGGATCAGATGCTGGTCTCGGGCGGATCCGGTGGCTCTACCGGGGGATCGACACGACGACCCCAATCGGAGATCTATCGCATCAACAAGCCATTGCTCGAGCGGATGGGAAACCTGAACGAATGCCGAAGAGAACTGATGAACGCCTCCAGTGAGGTTCAGGAAGACGGTTCACTCAAGATATTCGGCATCCTTCCTGAGAGTCTCCTGGCGAAGGTGGGCCTGAGAGAAAATGATGTGCTTCGGGCGGTGAATGGTGTCCCGCTTGACTTCGGCGCGCTCGGAGATTGCCTCGATGCACACGGCAAGAGCCTGGAAAAGCTAGGCGCGGGGGATCCGGTTGTGATCCTGATCGAGCGCAGGGGGACCCCGGTGGCACTCACCATCGACCCCCCCGGACTTTGATCATCAAGTTCCCTTTTCCTCGCTCACTGCTCGCTGGACCCTGCGGCCTTCTTGTTGGCAACTGTGCGGTTGTAGATGGTCTTCACATTCACGCCTAGATCCCTGGCCGCACGTGTCTTGTTGCCTCCATGGTGGGAGAGCACCTTGGCGATGTGGGCGTCTTCCACTTCCTTCAGCGACATCTCCACAGAATATCCTGCGGAATTCGAGCTGATGTTGCGGATCTCAACAGAGGCCCCCATCGGAGTCGTGGCAATTTGCTCACGTATCATCTCACCGTTCACCTCTTCACCACCACTGAGGAGGACCGCTCTTTCCAGGACATTCTCGAGTTCGCGAATATTTCCAGGCCAACTGTGCTGAGTGAGCACCTCGACAGCACTCGATGTCAGCGACGGAACGGAGATCTCGCGTGCTCGTAGTCGATCCAGGATCGATTCCACTATGTGAGGCAATTCTGCGTGACGCTCTCTGAGCGGAGCCAGTTCGACATGAACAACATGAACCCGGTAGAAGAGGTCAAGACGGAATCTTCCGGCAGCAACCTCTTCACGCAGATCTCGATTGGTGGCAGCGATGATGCGTACATCTACGGCCCGATCATCGGTCGATCCGACGGCACGGATTCGCCCGGTCTGGAGGACCCTCAGCAACTTCGCCTGCGATTCAATCGGTAGTTCGCCGATCTCATCGAGAAACAGCGTGCCGCCAGAAGCATGCTCGATCAGGCCCTTCTTGTCTCGATCGATCCCGGTGTAGGACCCCTTCAGCGCTCCGAACAGTTCGCTCTCGATCAATGACCCCGGAATCGAGCTGCAGTCGACAGCAACCCACGGACCATCTCGGCGAGGGCTGGTCTGGTGGACCAGGCGCGCGATGAGATCCTTTCCCGTGCCACTTTCACCGCCCACCAGGATCGTGGAGTCGGTGGGAGCTACCGCTGAAAGTGTCCGGAGCACACGAAGTGTTCTCGGATCATTTCCAGCAACAAAGATATCCTTGCCTCCGGACTCATTGAAGACCGGTAGGTGCAGAACTGACTTCTTCTGGGACATGCCCGATTCGGCCAATGGAGTACTCATCAGATCACTTCCTCTCCCTCGAGGATCTCGTCCTTGTGTTGTTCAAAAAGTTGTGCGATTCGAGGATCGAATTGGCTGCCACTTCCGGCACGGATCCGCTCGACGGCATCTGCTTCAGAGAGTGCTCCTCGATAAGAGCGATCACTCGTCATTGCATCGAAAGCGTCAACAACAGCGATGATTCGTGCCATCAGAGGAATCTGCTCCCCCGAAAGTCCTTCCGGATAGCCAGTCCCATCCCAATTTTCATGATGATGAAGAACACCCTTGAGGCTCGGGTTCAAAAATGGAACCGGTGCAATGATGTCAGCGGACATCTGAGGGTGTTTCTTGATGATCTCATACTCATCGTCTGTCAGTGCCCCTGCCTTGTTGAGGATATCCTCGTGAACACCGATCTTTCCGATGTCATGGAGCAGCGCAGCGTGAGACAGCGAGCGAAGTTGGCCTCGATCAAGGCCCGAAATTTCTCCGAGCTTGATCGCCATGTCTCTCACTCTTGCAGAGTGCCCATTGAGATAACGATCCTTGCTTTCCAGGGCGACCAGCAGGGCTTCCACCGTCTGCCTCATCCCTTTCACCTCATGGATTCCGAGCGCACGAGTCTTGGCTCGTTCCAACGAGGCCAGAAAGTCATCGACGTCGTATGGTTTTGCAATGAAGTCAGTGGCACCCTTCTTGATCAGGTCCACTGCATTCCCCACCGTCCCGTCACCTGTTGTCACGACAATGCTGAGATCTGGATCTTCTTCGAGCGCTTGCACGACCAGTTCGTCACCGCGCATGCGTGGCATGTCGAGATCTGTCACCAGGATGTCCCAGTGTTCTTGCCCTATATGCCTGAGAGCCTCCTCGCCATCCTCGACAGTGGTCGGTGTTGGCCACCCTTCGGCATCCAGGATGGCTGCGATCAACTCTCTTGCGCCGGCGTCGTCGTCTGCGACCAGGATGCGGAGATCTTCATTGCTCATCGGAGTGACCTCCGAGCATCCCCTGCTTCTCCACCCTGAAGCGAATCTTCAAATCCCCATCGCTCCAACAGGTTTTCATGCATCCTGTCGATCTGGTCCTGCAACCAGTGTGCAGACACCGATTCCGTGAGATTTCCCAGCAACGCTGTCCCCGATCTCTTCGATTCTCTCGAACAGAACGCAGTGACTGCTTCAAGTAGTTCCGGGACATTTCCATGCCACGGCCTTGCCAGCACTTCACCGAGCATCGTGAGGGTGAATTGCTTCCACCGATCCTCGAAGTCCTCCGGTCGGGAGGATGCCCATATCTGGTACCTGGAGATGGCTGAGATGTCCTCGGGCCGCTCCCTCAGGGCTGGAATCGATAAACTCCCGCAAATCTCAAGCTCAGCGAGGGGGCTGGTAGCCGAGAAGCAAACTGCCCCATCGCTGACCAGATCGATTCCAAGAATGATCCTCGGGATTCCAGCTGAGTTCGTCTGGATCAAATTGACCAGTTCCCTCGCCAGTTCATCACTCAATAGTTGTGCGGATCCGATGTAGACGGTACCAAGTTGCACAAGAGTCGGTATCTCGTCGCAAGAAGCGTGAAGATCATCGATGCAGAAATCTGGACCGTGAACAAACTTCAGTCGGGATCCTGGGAAACTGCCTGCGGCGTGTATCTTTCGCACTGCAAGCCGCTTGCCAACACCTGGAGCTCCCGAGAGGAGAACCGAGCCAGATTCGACGCTCATTTCGAGCACGAAGGTGCGAAGGTCATGAATGGCCTCGCTATCCCCCACTATCGGATCAAAACGATCGGTCGATTGCATCGCACTCTCCCAATCCGGCAGCCGATGGCTGCGGAATTCCCACTTCGGCCTGAGGCCGTCTACGCTGGAGAGAGGTCAAACCCTCCGAAGAGGGGGAAAAGGTCGTTGTCCCCAAAGACTATCCCGCTGGGGCGGAAATCGTCAAACGAGGCAAGATGAGATGGGTGTCAAGCTTGCTGCAATCCATGGTCCTGAGCCTCTGGGTGGCGTTCCTCGTCATCGACAGCAATCCTGTTTCTGACCGAACCGCGGTCGGAATAAAGTTCCCGGGACCCCGGCGGATTATCGGTCGATAGCGAGCGATCCTGCTCAGGGATCTTCTCGTCTACCCAGCGGCTGGCATCGGCGACCTTGACCACGACGCGGCAAGATACGCCCTCTTCCTCCATGGTAACTCCGTAGAGGCACTGGGCTTCTGTCATGGTGATTCGGCTGTGGGTGATGATGAGGAACTGGGAGGTCAGCGCGAACTCCTGGAGAACCTTCACAAATCGAATTGTGTTTTGCTCGTCCAGTGGAGCATCCACCTCATCGAGGATGCAGAAGGGGCTGGGTCGCGCCTTGAACAGGGCAAAAATCACGGAGATGGCAGCCAGTGCCCTCTCCCCACCCGAGAGCAAGTCGAGACTCGAAATCCGCTTGCCAGGCGGGCGGGCCCTGACCGTAATTCCTGCTTCAAGAGCATCTTCATCGGGATCGAGTTCCAGGTCTGCGACTCCACCCCCGAACATCAGTTTGAAGATACTCTGGAAGTTTGATCGCACCTCCTCGAAGGTAGTGAGGAAGCGTGTGCGACACTGGTCATCGAGCGTCTCGATCGCCTGACGAATCAGATCACTGGATCGAGTCAGGTCTGCGACTTCTGCAGCAATATCTGCATGCCTCGTCTCTTCAGTTTCAAGTTCTTCCACTGCCTGCAGATTCACATTGGCATTTCGCCGCATCCTGGCCTGGATCTGCTGATGCTCCCTGCTCAGACGATCAACAAGGGCTCCATCGCCCTCGAGACCGTCGAGGAGAGTCGTGCGCCACTGCTCGATGGGCGCCTCGTCCAGTGAAACCTCGTGATCATCCCGAACCCGATCCCGGATGACTTCGATGCGAATCTTGCACTCGTTGGCACGGATCCGATCTGCCTCGCGCCCTTCCCTGATCTTCTCTGCCTGAACTCGACTCTCTTTCTGGCGCTTTTCCACTGCGGATCTCTCCTGGCGACAAGAATCCAGCAGTCGATCCTGCTCATGCCGTGTCTCACTGATCTGCTCCAGCTGCTGGAGCAGCGACACCTCCTCCTGCCCCAGGTCTTCAATTTGCTGGAAGAATCCCTGCTGACGCTGCTCCTCTTGCTCGATTTCGATCGTCATTCGCATTCTCAACTGCACGCGCTGCTCGACCTCATCTGCGAGGCGACGCTGTTCTCGCCAGTCGGATGAAATTCGCTCCTGCTCCCTGGTCCCGTCCAACCGCATTCGTTGCCGCTCGGTATCCAGGTCGCCAAGTTGCCGATCCAGCGGTGAGATCCGTCTGGAATCCTCCTCCAGAGTTCCGTTGAGGGCCTTCCTGTCGCTGGCCACTATTTCAAGGTCACTGTGCGCAGCATCCCTCAATGCGGAAAGTTCCTCGTAATGGGCCAGAGCCTGCTCCATATCTCTGTCGAGCAGAATCCTTCTCTCCTTGACGATGCGCAGTTCCTCACTCGCCTTCTCCTTCTCTCGCCTGGCATGGTCAGCCTCGATGCGGGCCCTACCGGCCTCCTGGTCGAGGCGCTGGATTTCTCCTTGTCGAGCCGAGATGGACTCCTCCAGGGACTCTTCCTGCTCCGATGCCTCCGCTACCCGGGAGTGGATCTCATCCATGGAACTTCTCAGATGCATCATCTCCACGCGTCGAGAGACGAGTCCGCCCTTGCTACTGCCGGGAATCCTGACCGCTCCCCACGGCTCGATGACCGTTCCATCTTGAATGACCACACAGAATCCCGGTGATCTCCTGTGCAACAGTATTGCATCGTTCAGGTCCGAGGCGATCAGCACCCTTCCCAGCAGGGAATCGACGATGGGGCGACAGATGGTTTCGCAATCGATCCGCGATGCGAGGGTCTCGACTCCCGGGGGGGGATCAGGTTCCAGGGACTGACCTTCCATCTCGTTTTCGATGGAAACAATCGAGACCGATTCACCATCCAGTATCTTCTCGAGGGCGCGTATCCTGCTCTCGATGGGTGTTCTTCCCTGAAGCACCACCGTCTCCAGCACACGCCCGAGTACTGCATCGACCATGCGTGCAGAATCTGGATCCGCCTCGATCAAGCGGGCCAGAAGCCCCCTGATATCCCGCGCCGCCGGCTCTTTGGAGTTGAGCAATTTCTGCGTGCCCTTGCCGAGGCCTTCCAGAGTCTCTTCCAGTTCCGTCAGGAACCTCAGGCGCCCCTCGTTGGACTCGTTGTCAGACCGAAGTTTGGCCAGGGTCCCTCTTGCTTCATCGAGCACCCCAAGGCGGTCCTTGACCTCATCGCGAACCCTGTCTGCATCGTGGACACAACTGCGCTCCAGTTCGATCAACTCGATGATACGGTCGTCACGCAGACGGCTCTGCTCCTCCAACTCGAGTTGCTGCATGCGAAAATCTCGGTTTTCTGCGACACGACGATCGCGAATCGTATCCTGCCCGCGGAGATCTCCGGTCAGGGCTGCCACCGTGTTCTTGAGTCGTGTTTCCTCGTACACCAGACTCAGATCACGATCCTTGCTGGCCAGTATTCTCGAATCGAGCTGCTCCCTTTCTGCAAAGATGGTCGAGTACTTTCCATTTTGCAGTTCGAGATCTCGTCGACATTCACGCAGGTCTGAAATTGTGGTCTTCAACCTATCGCGAACTTCCTCACGGCGGACCAGATACTCCTGCTCAGCAGTGACCAATTCCTGTTGTTGCCGGGTAAGATCTTCGTTGCGCTGGGAAGCGTGTCGAGCCTGTTCATCCAGTTGTCGCCGACGAGCATCAATCCCTTCCAGCGAGACCTTCATCTTGGTTTCCTTTTGCCTGGTGTCGTCGAGGAAGCGATGCACACTTTCGAGTCGAGTTCTGATTTCATCCAGAGAAGTTTCAAGTGACCCCGACAGATCAGAGAGCAATTCTCTCAGCGTGTTCCTCCACTGCAGTCGGAATGCTACACGCTCACCTTCCTCACTGAGTTCCTCGACCTGAAGAGATGACATCACGGAACTGACCATCTTGACGCGATCTCTATCCTCGATGTATCGACGCGCTCTTCCAGCCTGCATCTTGAGGCTGCGAATCCTTCGCTCGATCTCTGACAGCTGGTCAGTAGCTCGAGTCAGTTCCTGCTCTCCCCTTTCAAGTCTCCTCTCCGCTTCGGACCGCTTCTTGCGGAAACTGGAGATGCCTGCTGCTTCCTCGAAGATCTTTCGTCGTTCGAGAGAATTGGAGTTGAGGAAGGAATCCACCTTGCCCTGGCCCAGAACGGAATAGCCGTCCGCTCCGATGCCGGTGTCCGCGAAGATCGCCAGAACGTCTTTCAGGCGGCATCGCTTGCTGTTGATCTGATACTCACTGGTGCCATCTCTCAGGAGAATCCGACCGATCTCCACCTCACTCGCGTCGACCGGAAGTGTTCGGCTCTGGTTATCAAACAGCAGCCGGACCTCAGCTCTCGAGAGGGCTGCCCTTGTTCGGGTGCCCGTGAAAATCACATCGAGCATCTCTGTACCGCGTAGCCCCTTTGCGGATCTCTCTCCGAGTACCCATCGAAATGCATCGACGATATTGGATTTGCCGCACCCGTTTGGCCCCACGACGGCACTGATCCCCGGGTCGAATTCGAATTCGACGGGGTCCGCGAAGGACTTGAATCCTGAGAGGTAGATTCTTTTGAGGTGCAAGATTTCCTTTCGACCCTGTGATTCTATTTCGATTCCCAGACCCTAGGTGCGTTGGGCTGTGGAAGCCAGCAGTCTTGGAGAGATCGCTACTGCTGCTAGCAGTTCCTCTAACCGGTTCCAGCCACCTCCTCTGCGGCGCGTGATCTTGCTGATCAGTTTTCGTGCAGCCTTGTAGGCGAGCGCGACTTCTCTGGACTCTATTCCGATCGCCGGAATCCTCACGCTCTGCAGAGAATTCCGAAGCAAATAATCGATGAACTCCAGTGGGTTTGATTTTTCCGAGGCGATCCAGAGTGGCGTCGAGAGATTCTTCGCCTGATTCCAGTCTTCTCTCCAGGGAATCGAAATCCCATGGTCTGCAACATGATCAAACGCCATGACACGCTGGCAGATGGCCCTCACCGCCAGTGGATCTCCATCGAGGCGACCCGCCACCAGTACCGGACGAGGATGTTGTTCGCTGCAGATTCGCACAGGAACGGAACCTCTGAGGCACTCTGCGAGCATCAGCCGTGTCGAGGCAGGTATCGGTAGCGGAACCCTGATCAGTAACTGGGCGCCCTCGCAGAGGTGACGAATTTCATTCTCATGGCGCTCCTGGTGCATCGGATCGGCGAACAGTTGCCCACTCGGAATCCTAGCCAGGGCGGGAACTTCCCAGATCACCTGCGGCGACTGCTGCTGAGCTTCGATGTAGCCATGAATGCGCGCCTGCAGTAAATCCCAGCGGTGACGGCCATCTTGAGGGGGAAGGCTAGACAGTTCCTCGAGTGCTCCCGATACCACCAGAGAGCCTGCGACCCACTCGATCTCGCTGACTACCCGGTCTCCTATCAGGTGTATTGAATCCTCGTTCTCGGTGTAGCTTTCCACAGCAATTCTACGCTCAAGAAATCTGAATGGCTGTGTCGGCGTGAGCCCGCCATGTACCGGCCACAAGTCACCCAGGTAAGAGTTTGCAATTGCGGACTCGAACACCTGAGTGCCACTGAAGTGTGCGATTCGATCAGTGACCAGTTTCATCGCAGAGTCATTGACCGATTCATCTACAGGCCAGGCGATCAACTGATCGATGGCATCCAGCAATCCAGTTTCACCTCGATTCCGACAAGAAGTTTGAATCCGCTCGATCAACTCATGACTCTGCCATTGAACCTCTGTATCTCCCAGTTCCTCCATCACTTCATGAAGGATCGCTTCAGTATCATGAAGCATGAGACCGGATTCCTCAGCAGCACCCAGTTCTGGTGAGCCACTGAGAATCGTGTCCATCATCGAACGGATACGCCGTTCCAGAGGTAGCATTCCACGATGGGATTCAGCGCACATCTTCTACTTCTCTCTTCTCCATCAGGGCCGTCAGTGCCTGAAAAAACTCTGAGATGTCGGCAAACTCCTGGTACACCGAGGCAAAGCGGACATAGGCAACGGGATCCAGTTCCTTCAATTGGATACTCACGACTTCCCCGATAAAGACTGAGGGCACCTCGTGATCAAACTTCTCACGGATCAGTTTCTCGACCTGATCGACGATCGTCTCCATCTGCTCGACCGAGACGGGCCGCTTCTGACACGCCGCTATCAGCCCATTGAGAACCTTTGTGCGGCTGAATGCCTGCCGGTTCTGGCTCTTCTTGACGACCAGCAGGGGGACCTCTTCGATCCGTTCGTATGTCGTGAGACGCTTGTTGCAGCCGAGACACTCCCTGCGTCTCCGGACCGCTCTCCCTTCGGAGATGGTCCTGGAATCCACAACCCTGTCATCGTCTGCACCACAAAATGGACACCGCACCGGGTGGTCTCCTCCCGCTTCGAAGGACTGAACTGGGCTACCTGAAGTTGGGCAACTGGCCGGGCCCCTCGCGAGGCTCCTCGCGAGGCTCCTCGAGGAAGTCTCGCGGCCGATCGCATCCCCTCGACCGGCATCGATGCCATGTTATCCCACACGAGGGAGGCACTCAACGAGCGCAGCGACAAGAGTTCGGCCCCATCCGGCTCACGGAGTCACTTTCCCAGACAGAAGCGAGAAAAGATCCGATCCAGCACATGCTCCGGTGTCGACTCCCCCGTCACCTCTTCGAGCCGCCTGAGTGCACCTTTGAGATCCTCGACCAGCAACTCCGGACCGGCGTCAGCCTCTTCGATGGCCGCTGCCAGGAGATCGCGGCATCCGGTCACCAGATGCCACTGCCGCGCCGTGAATCGGAGAGCATCGGACCGCTGCTGACCAGGCGTGCGGATGCCCCAGTTCAGCAATTCTTGACGCAACATCTCGATGCCTTCTCCTGTCAATGAACTGACCCGGTACGCCTCCGTGAGATAGTCGTCGGGGACCTTCGACGTGCGGTCGCACTGGCAGAGTACCGGGCGAAACCTGTGTTTCAGTTCGAAGGGCAGTTGACTCCGTTCCCGCTCGATATCGATCACATCCCTGGAGGCGTCGATGACCCACAGGACCGGGTCATCTCCGCCGATGAGTACTCTGGCCCGCTCCAGAGCCAGCGCCTCTATCTGGCCGCTGGCCCATCTCTCACCGGGCAGATCGAGTATTTCCAGGCTTCTGCCGGAGCCCTCCAGGACTCCTCTCACCGCATCGGTCGTGGTTCCAGGAGCAGAATCAACGATGGCGAGTTGCTGCCGAACAAGTGCGTTCAGAAGCGACGATTTGCCGGCATTGGGCAGACCCCACAGCAATATCCTGGGCAAGCCAGAAGCCACCTCGGTCGATTGTCTTCGCTCGAGCAGTTGATCGATCTCCACCAGAATCGGTTGGAGTAGACGCCTTGCTCCTGTGGTCCCGGGCGACTCCACCTCCTGTTCAGAAAAATCGAGTCCAGCCTCGGTGATGGCGAGCACATCGAGCAGTGAACTGGCCACCGACCTGATCCCCTGCGCAAGTTCCCCGTCCAGCACCCTGCGCGCTGCAACGATCGCTGCTTGATCTTCCGCCTCGATCAGCGCCGCCACTGACTCGGCACTACTCAGGTCGATGCGCCCATTGACGAAGGCCCTGCGTGTGAACTCCCCTGGAGTTGCGGGGCGTGCTCCCGCTCTCTCCAGACGAGCCAACACGCCATCGATGATGGGAGTCGCTCCCGGGAGAACCACTTCGACGCCCTCGTTGCCGGTCCATGATGCTCCTCGCCTCCACAGCACAGCCAGCGCCGGAGTCGGAGGCGCGACTTCGTCCCACCTCAATTGCAGCATGCGGGGAATCCTGGCCTCGAGTATCGGTAGCGGGTCGCGGTCAGATTCCTCGACGAGGGACTGGAGATGCGCAGCAGCTGCATCCCCATCGAGTCTGATCATCGCCAGCGATGCAGGTGGAGGGGGGCTGGAGAGTGCGAAAATCACTTCTTCCATCGCCGCACCTCTCAGCGGTTCTTGACCTTGCCCGAACCTGGACGAGCGGGACCGCGTGGAGCAGAGACATTGCCAGAACCGGGCCCTGGAGAGGATCCTGAATCTGTAGAGACTCCAGGGGTCGGGACGATGCCCGCAGCCCGAAGATCTCGCCGGATCATCTTCTGCTCGACGATCCCGACAAGTGCCGACGTGATGAAATACACCATCAGGCCAGCCGCGAAGGAGTAAAAGATGAATCCAAATGCAATCATCATGAACGACATCATCTTCTGCTGCATCTTGACCTGAGGGTCATCGGATTGGGGCATCATCTTCTGGTTCACCAGGGTGACGATCACATACAGGATCGGAAGCAAGTTGAACCAGTTCCCGAGGAGCGGCAGACTGAAAGGCATCTGTGCCAGCATGTCGGGACGGGTCAGATCATCGACCCAGAGGAAACTGGCCTGTCTCAACTCGATGGCGATGGTGAAGGTGTTGATCAGTGCCAACCAGATCGGCAACTGCAGGAAGATGAAAAGACAGCCGCCAAACATCGCGGCAGGGTTCACTCCCTCTTTCTTGAACAGTTCCTGGATCTTGCGTTGTTGCTGCGGGGCATCGTTCTTGTAACGTTCCTTGATCTCATCCATCTGGGGCTTCAGACGCGCCATCCCCTGCTGCTGGATCTGCATCTGCTTCTGGTTGCGCTTGTTGACCGGATGTAGCACTCCACGGATACAAAAGGTCAGAAGAATGATCGACAGCCCCCAGGATCCAACAAATCCATCAAAGGTTCTCAATAACCACAGGAAGGGACGAACCAGCCAGCCAAAAAATCCGTAGTCGATCAACCGCATCGCATCCCAGGAGGCATGATCTTCGAGAATCATGGGAGATTTCGGTCCGAGGAATACGGCGTATACGTGTGAAGTTCCCGTCTCGACCTTGCGTCGAAAACCGACTCGCATCGGCCACCCCTGTAGCGGTGGGTGAATTCCATCACCGTCTGCAAGTCGCTGAAATTGTTCCGTATTTACCCCGGGACGTTCTCCATATGCGAGCATCGCGAGCGCTGGCGCCGGCTCGGCTTCCGTCGACAGAGGACGGATCACCTGGGCGAAGTAATTACTCTCGAGTCCTACCCATGCGATTCCATCTCTTCGTATCTCGCCCGTCTCGACAGCCTCCACAGCACGGTGATCGACATCATCGATGCTTCCATCTCGATTTCTGCTGGCTGTTACCCACTGATTTGGATATGCGGCCATACGACCCGATACATCGTAACGGAGCCGTTTCGCTCCAAGGATCTCGTATCTCACGTCAGTAGCGACTGGCCATTTTCCCTCGAAGGTGATGGTGGTGATCAACTCGTAGCCATCCGCTGGCAACTGGTAACTTCGAACCACGGCTCGCCCACCCTGAAGTTGGGTACGAAACGTGACCCCGCCGGGGGATGTTTCGACCACTTCCCACAATTTTTGCGCCAGATCCTCACCAGCAGTCTGGATCTGGACTTCCAGCGCTCGTCCCGATCGCAGATCGGGTGAGATCAGTTCAAGAGGAGCCCCATCGGAAATTTCTTCGCCGAAGCCTGGCAGCACGGCGCTGAGGATCGAGGCACCACGGTTTGTGATCTGTACCTCGAGAAGAGGGTTTGCCAGCAAGACCAGTTGTTCCTCGATCACCACCTCGGGGACAACTTCCTGGTCCCCATTGGCCGCTTCAACAACAAGATCAGAGCCGACGCCAGCCGGGGGCGTCACAGGGGAAGGCTGGTTGACTGCCGCTGGCGGAACACTCGTCGCCGGTCTCTCGGGCGTGATCCAGTCCATGTAGATGATGGAGATCGCAAAACAGATCACCATCGTCTGAAGAAGTCTCTTATCCATCAGGTCAACTCTCCTCAGCGTCCTTCGATCAACCGAAGCGCCAGATTTTCAGGCAAGGGGGTTCTTTTGAAGCGTCGCTGCGTTTCTTCCACGGGATAGACGACCCGTCTGAACTCGAGTTCATCTTGATCCATGATCACATAACTGGACCGGGGATCGCCATCGCGAGGCTGACCTACAGACCCGACATTGACGATCATATTTTCACGCCCCAGATTGATCTTGCCACCGATTTCATCAGGAGACCGGAAACGAGGACCCGGGGTAAAGATGCCAGCTACATGAGTGTGCCCGACGAATGCTGTCGGTGGTCCAAAACTATCGAACAACTCCTCGACTTTTTCAGGGTCGTCGGAACAATCCTGAACAAACAGGTACTCCCTGGTCGGATCGCGCGGAGTTCCATGAGCCAGAAAGATATCTCCTTCTTCATGGGTTTGCTTCATCGAAGCGAGATGCTTCCACAGAGCTGCGGTTTCCTCACGAGGGAGACTGGTACTCATCAACTGCTGCTTGGTCCATTCGACCGCTGCCTTTGCCCTGGGATTGAATCCTATCGGATCATACAGTACCGCTTCCTCGTGATTTCCGAGTAGATTCACATCGAATCTGGTACTGACTTCAAGACACTCCCTCGGTTCCGGCCCGTAACCGATGACATCCCCGAGGCAGTAGATCCGGTCGACTCCCACCAGATCGATATCAGCAAGAACCGCCTCGAGGGCGGGAAGGTTGGCATGAATATCACTGATGATGGCAATACGCATCGTGTCCTTGCTCTCTCCAAATTCAATCGCCACTGATGCACAGCACCGAGGCTCTGCCAGGTCGGTAATTCCCGGCCAGAACCGTGCTACCCGGAGAACATGCCCCGCAGGACAGACCGGATGGTACCCGCTAGACAAGATGTTTCCAGCGAAGCCCGGCCACTGAGCAGAAGCGAGATATGACCCGCCATCATCCCTGGAGTTCAAAGTATCGGCTCAATTCCTCCATCGAGCGGCCCCGATCGATGCCGCTCGCCCTGCTCCCGATCAGGGGGACCAGGGACCCAGCCGATCGTCTCGCAGCGAGCGCCATTCGCCACGCCCGACGATCACATGGTCGATCAGTTCGATCCCCAGCAGTCGGCCACAGCGGTGCAATCTTCGCGTCACGGCAAGATCCTCCTCGCTGTGTCCGGGGTCCCCGGACGGATGATTATGGACAGCGATGATCGAGGAAGCGGAATCCCGGATCGCCTCGCTGAACACCTCCCTCGGATGCACGATACTACTCTGAAGTGATCCGATGGAGACGGTCCACTCACCACAGAGCCGATTCCTCGAATCGAGCATCAGCACAAGAAAGCACTCCCGCTTCTGGGTCGCCAACCTCCTGGCACAATGCTGATAGACCTGTTTTGGATCCTCGAAACGAGTGCCAGTTCGCCACCGCGGCAGCGCAGATCTCCGTCCCACCTCGACGGCAGCAGCCAGCTGGCTAGCCCGTGTGCGACCCACTCCCTGGATCGAAAGGAAGTCGCAGGGATCTGCTTTCCCAAGGCGATCGAGGCAGAGTTGAATTGAATCGATGCGGCACTCGGGTCTTCTAGATCTAGCCCTGGATTCGATGAGGCCACTGGAGCCATGAATACCGAGTAGTTGCAGCAACTCCCCATCTTCGAGGTCACAAACATCTGAAGTGTGTTTTTTTTCGCGCACGATCACACCTTAACTGGTTCGATCTGACTTCCACTGACCTACACCACTGCGATCCTTGATGATGAAGAGCCCGGCAACCCGATAAAGGGTCGCCGGGCCCTGCAAGGACCGGATCAGGACTGAAATCGACGCTAGAGACCGTCGGGGGTCGGATCGGTACCCGCATCGGGGAACGGAGCCGCCGGTGGTACTCCTCCGGAGAAGAGGAAACTCGCCAGCAACACCGCGTCGCCGATATGAACAACTCCATTGTCGTCGATGTCAGCAGCATCGAGGATCACCGGAGTGACTCCGGCACCTGCGACATATGCGGCAATCGAGGAGACATCAGCGATGTTCACCGAGCCGTCACAGGTGACATCCCCGCGCAAGAAGATGCCGTCATCGATGTAGGTAAATCCAGCTGGGAAGGTATCGATCACCGAGCCAAATCCATCGATGAAGACCAGGTCCATTGCTCCTGCATCATAGGATGAGGGGACCAGCACGGTTGCGCTGGTTCCATCGGGACTGACCACCACGGAAGTCGAGGGCTGGGTACCGAAGAGCACTCCAAGGTTTGCCGGAAGACCCGATCCCGTGACCGACATCTCGATCATTCCACACAGCGGAGACTCGGCGGGATCAAAACCAACGATGCTGGTCTCGAAGTAACTGAACCCCTGCGGCAAAGTTGCGGATCCGTAGGTTGTAAAAACCGATACATCCACGCTACCCACTGCACCGGGAGGAGTGGTTGCGAGTATCGTGCCTGTATCTACGAACATCACAGCGCTCGCTGACAGATCGCCAAAGAATACCGTCGTATCCGACGTGAATCCGGTTCCATTGAAGAGCACATCGGTTGCTCCTGCGATCGACCCGGAAGTTGGATCTATCGAGAGCAGCGTTGGAGGCTGGGGATCGGACAGCACCTCGAACTCGGCGCCGATGGTTGTCGGTATGATCGAGGTCGCCTGATCATCGACGAACAGATTGGTCACCGAGGAATTGGTTGTCTGGTGCTCTCCAAACAGCACCTCGGTACTCATGCCTTGAGGGGCCGAGGGAGAGACGAGGAACCGGAAGTACCCCAGTTCAGCCGAGAGCGACGACGGAATACTGTCGAAGGCAGAGATGACGGAACCAAATGCTGTCCCTGCGGAGGCATCGATACCCGAGAAGAAGGCAGAGAAGGGCCCACTCAGGTCCTCACCCACCGTGCCGATGTTGCTGACCTCCAGACAGGTCAGGATCGAAGGATCCCACTGCAGGACCACGCTGTAACCGGTCAGATCTTGCTGCCAGACACCCCGCGCCCACACCACCACCTCTTCACCAGGGTTGAGAATCGCAGGTTCGACGAACAGGGCATTTCCTGACACGGAGACGCCTCCATCGAAAAGCGCAGGAGATGTAGCCGGGGCTCCGGATGAGGGCTCCAGCGTTGCACTGACGAGGTGGCAAAGAGCCGATCCGAGTAGTGTGAAGTCAGCGGGCACGGCACCGGAGAGCGTCGCAAGGATCGCCGAACTCGATGGGGAAGCAGACGCACCCTCGACCTGGATCGTGAGTCTACGCAATCCGGCAAAGGTGCCGAGCGGCTCGTCGGTGGTCGAGACTCCCGCAGCCGCCACTCCCGGTACAAGCACGGAAATGTCCTGCAAGCGGGTCGAGTCGTAGTCGACCTCGATCACCCAACCGGAAGTCTGTTCCAGCAATTGTCCCATGAGATCAATGTTGAAGGGTCTACCGACAACAGTGATGGTTGAATCGTAAAAGACTCGCTCGCTGATGGAGATGCTACAAGCGGCACCGGGGGCAGGGTGATTGGCGCCTTGATGGAAGTAGTAACCGACGACCGTGTAGTTCCACTCACCGGCTCCAGCATCATCAGAGAAACTCGTTTCAGTGCCGACAAGATTGAAGAAATCGGTGATTCCTCCTCCGGTTCGCTCCACCACGATCTCGTCGTAGTCGAAGGACTCCGGGCCGTTCTGCCACGACAGGTCCACGATGGCACCCGACGATTCGCACTGAACGGAGATTGGAGGGGCCAGGGGGACATTCACTTCAGGCGCGCTAGCGACCGTACTGGCTCCTCCATCACCGAGAGCCTGCACCGAGTAGACCACAGGACCGGGGAACTGATCGTTCGCCTCGTACTCGGTCGAGTTTCCTGGAAGGCTGATGATGAAGATGCCGTCGGCCATCAGGTCGATCTGGTCATACGATTCTCCGTTGAACCAGGTGATCCTCACATCGTCAGCCCCGATCAGCGCCGAGGTAACATCAGATGGAGCCACTGTTCCTACTCCCCCCGCATCCGTGACGCTGCAGGGAGCACCCACTGAACTCTGCTGTCCAGTCTGGATGGAGCGCAGTTCGTAGTCGTGGGCATTCAGATCGATGTCGTCATTGAAGGTGAGGATCGAAGAGTTCAACAGGGCAATCAGGTTTCCATCCCTGCGAAGTTCCCAACTGAAGGTTCCGCCGACAAAAGCCCAGGACAGAAACACACGTTCGGGGAGACTCACGAGCCGTTGGCACTGGAGTTCTGGCGCAGGGATCAGCACGACCTCGCAACTGACAGGCACGGAATCGATTCCTGCCGAAACGCCGACAACTGCATAATCGATGGTGCCGATGCCCGGATTACCATCGATGAAACTGGTCGTCGATCCCGGGAGGGTCACCAGCAAGGAACCATTCTTGTGAATCTCGATGCCACCCAGGGAATCATATGAGATCGGGTTTGCCCATTCGAGAATCACCTCGTCGACTCCTCCGACAGAAACAGCAAGGCAACTCAGATCCTCGGGAGAAGGGGTCGTCGATTCGATGGATACGATGCCCTGAGCTCCTGAGATTTCTGCAGCAATGAGGGCGCCATCCGAATTCAGAATAGCCTGATTGGACCAGGGTGATCCATCGATGATGAGTCCGTCCGCTAACTGGTAGATCGCATCACCGAGCATGCTCGGTTGCGGTTGAAAGACTATCCGCGCCAATGGAGTGCCATTACCTGCGGGCAAGTAACCGTTGATGTTGAGTTCAGCAGCAGCGATCCCATTTTCCTGGTCGATGTGTTCGATAATATTCACCGCCCCGAACGGGAAGGTTGCTGGATCCGCCTCGATTCGAGCAAATTGAAGCAGTTCCTGATCAAACTCGATGGAGATGATGAACTTGGTCACATCCTGTTCGAAATCTGCAGTGAGTGGGATTTCAACCTCTGGCACGCCAGGGCCCACCGTCACCTGCGTGGGAAGGCTGAAGATCAACTGTGAATCATCGGCACTGACCACTGCTGCTGATCTCCAGATCGCGAGCACTCCTGATGGCTCGGATTGAGACAGTTGAAGCAGAATATCTGTGCCATGATCGCCATCGCTGTCTGCCAGCAGGATCGTTCCGGCAGCCGGGTCCTGGTTGTAATCGAGCGAGACCAGTTCAGAATCGCCCAGGTCTGCTGAGAGTCGTCGAATCACCGTCAGAGGCTCGAGTGTGCCGCTCTGCAGCACCACGATGTCATCGATGGCTACCGGATCTCCATCGATCTCACCGACCGCGAGGTCCTGAACCAGCCCCCCTGTGAGATACGGGATGCCCTCCCAGGTTTGCTCTGGAAGCGTCCCTGGATGCAGGTGAATCGTCAGACCACTGGCGGCAACGGCCACTGCATCGATCCAGCCATCGCCATCTACATCACCGATGCAAACTTCGCCCTGAGGTGCAGGCGAAAGGAGAGCCGCCTCGAGAAATGTACCGTTGCCCGCTCCGCGCAGCAGGTATCCATCACCTGCAGAAACAAGAGCATCGATACGACCGTCACGATCGAAATCTGCGACGGCGATCGATTCGACGGGTCCCCCAAGAGGCAACAAACCAGTCACGGTGAATTCCTCGATGAGTTCAAAAGTATCGGGATCGATGCTCCTGACCATACGGATGATTCGCAAACCGTCGGCCGCTCCAACGAGGAGATCTGGTACTCCATCGCCGTTGAGTTCCGCCCAGGCAAGAACCTCGATCAGCACACCCTGCAGGTCGATCGGATCCTGCTCCTCGATCAGATCCTGTCCCTGCACTCCTACAATCCGAATCGTTCCGTCGGCGCAGGAAATCAACGCTTCTGTACGGGAATCAGCATCGATATCGACGATCATTCCAGCAATCGGAGTTGAATCGAGTTGCATCTCGGACTGGAGCGTCCATGCAGATGCCTCGCCGCTCGCGCCACCGCGTAGCAGTTGTATCGATCCAGAATGGTGCAGGACCACCATCTCGAGCCCGCTGTAGGGAAGGAACTCACCCAGTTCCGCAAGTAGCACCGGATCGGTACCCACTGCAGACACCGCTTCGCGAGGCCCGAGGCCTCCGGTCGCATGGCCGAGACGCGCACGGAGACGTGCCACGTACGGGTTGAGCAAGCGGGGCTCATCTTCATCGGGCTGGATCTCGGAGAGCAATTTGGAGCTGAAGACCACCTGCATCCACTCTCCTGGATGGAGTTCGGGCGAGTTGCCGGGAATCAGCACCTGCAGCGAATCAGTGAGTCCGCCGACCTGACCGGGGAAAGCGAGCTGAACATCCCTCCATCCGGTCCTCGTGCCATGAACGGTCACCGCTGAAGCGGCACTCGTTGTCTGATACGGAAGATCAAATGTTGCAGTCACCGAAGGACGAAGCGGGATTGAAGAGAATCCCGTTGTCGGATTCAACTGGAACAGACTGAACTCGTCATCTGCTGGCTCGAAGTCATCGGAAGACGCCCCGGATCCTTCGATCGTGAACTGGAATGAGATCGGATCGATGGGAATGTTCACTGAAGTCTTGACTCCATCGGAGATGCTGACGGTGACCGTTTCTCCCTGGAGAAAAGGTGCGTCAGGAGTCAGAGTCAGAACCCTCAGGTCAGCATCCAGTGCCCCCACCGCAGAGTGACCTCCCGAGAGAGTAGCCTGGATACTCCAGTTGGCAGGATCTGTTGCCGAAGCAGAGTCCATCGCTGTGGAAAATGCCACTTCGATGGCCGTGCCTACTGGCACGTTGAACGCCCCATCTGAAGGAGTGGTGAAGGGCACAGAGGGAGGATTTGTGCAGCCGTTCGTCACCAGCATCATCGCCAGCAGCGGCAGCCAGAGTGTTTTCATCAGGGCGATCTTCATCGATCGGCCTCCGTCGTCGTTCTCGGGCTCGGAAATTCCGATCCCTGTGGTTCTCCCGGTTGAAGTGATACCGGGTTATGACGACCTGGAGACACGGCAACACAAGCCGTCTCGACTGGTCGTCGACGATGGAGCTTCCGGAAGGATTGTCAGGCAAGACCCGGCGGTTGCGTGATCCCCGAGGCTACCTCCATCGTATCCAGATCCATTCCAGCGTCAATACAGGTCCAGGCTCCTGGCAACCCGAACACAAAAAACGGTCCGATGCGGCGAACCGCATCGGACCTTCCCGTGTGTCCAGGAGAGCCTCGAATCTCTCGATTAGGGGCAGTAAGAAGCAGATTCGCAGTCTGCTCCCTCTTCGATACCACACTCCGGGAACGGAGCAGTAGGCATCGGGCCGCTGAGCAGCCGGTAGCTGATCACGAAGATCGCATCGGCGGTATCGGTCATGTCGTCAGAGTTGGCATCGCACGCCTCTACGCAGGTGCCTGCCGGTCCGCCCTGGAACATCTCGTTGAGGATCCAGATGCCGTCAGCGATGTCTACACGATCGTCGCCGTTGCAGTTGCCACGGACGAACGGAGTGTCAGGCGGTGCGTAAGTCGGGTTCAGGGTCACAGATCCATCCGTGAGTGACGGATCCAGACTGCTTCCACCCACCACTACGATGTTCACAACCGGGGGGGATCCGAGATCGTTGGACCAGGTAAAAGGCGTGGTCGTCGGAGTCTCGAGGTCAATGAGGGCAGAAGCAACGGTGCTGTAGTCGACGAGTAGTACCGCGGTGGCCGTCTCGAAGGCGAGAGTATTCTGACCTGTGAAACTGTACACCACTCCGATGGTCCAGCCGTCGGCAAGTCCCATGTCCCCATTCGCGAAGTCCGGCTCGAATCCGAGAGCACTGTTCCATGTCACCGAGTCAAGGGACAGGACTGTACTGTCATGCGACAAACCCATGGAAAATCCCTGGGTATCGTTGGGGAAACCGGGGTTATCCGGATTCTCGGTAATCATCGGGCTGATCGAAACAGTAGCTTCACCAGTGAGTCCGTTATAATCGAGCGAGTAATCCCCAGCACTGAAGTCGAAGGGCGGGGGTCCGGAGACCAGTTCGATGGTACCGGAAGATGTCGAGGGAAGAATCGATTGTCCACCGACCACGACCAGGATATCGACCGAGGGACTACCGATGGTGGAACAGTATTCCACATCAGTGGTAGTGTCAGAGGCGCCGATCAGCTCGTAGGTGGCGACATTCAACTCGTTGCCGATGGTGGCAGAAGGCAGTACAGCGCAGCCAGTGAAACAGATCACTACTCCGACCGTGAATCCCTCTTCAGCCAACACATTGACCTGGTTGAAGTCAGGCGGTCCACCGTTCTTCACCGTCGAGGTGGTGGCTCCGTCGACAACAGCCGTCAGGCTGAGGGCGAGGCCATCGTGGCAGACCCCGAAGGACCAGCCCTGAATGTCGTCACCGTTGTTGTCGAGCAGGACCTGAATGTCTGCGCTGGATCCGGGGGCACCGGAGGCGCTCGAGAGCGACAGGTCGTACTGTGCGATTGCCGGGGCTCCGAACAGGAGCGCGAAGGCAAGGGTGAGAGCAACTTTGGTTGTTTTCATTGTCTTACTCCACTTCCGTGTGGAAGTCCTTTTCTATGGTTCCTGGTTCGGTTGTTAGTTACAAGACGCCGGAAGAGTGCAGTCGAGGTCATCCTCTGTCGGGTCAGCACCCGGCGTGTAAGGGCCCGGAGCCGGAGGCGTGGGACCGAACTTGAACAGGAAGTTGAGCAGGTATACAGAATCTGCAAGGTTGATGACTGAGTCGTCATTGGCGTCACAGGCGTCGAGGCATCCGACCTCGTATCCCTGGAACTGGAGTGCGATCACAGTGGCTGCGTCAGCAAGGTCGACCTTCGTATCGGTGTTGCAGTCGCCACGCTGGAAGGCGGGAACTGGAATGATCTCGTAGGTGGCACCGAAGCGCTCGAAGGACTGAACCGACTGGTACTCGATAACAACGAGGTTGTTGATCGGGACCATGCCGTTTCCGTTGATTCCGTCGCAGAAATCGATGCTGAAGCTATCACCACAAGCCGCTCCACTGTCAACTTCAGCCTGCACGCAGGCGATCATCAGCGGCTCGACCGTGGAAGGGAGCTGCTGGTTCTCGAAGGGTGGAAGAGCGTCCATGAGAATACCGGCGACCAGCTCGCGGCCGTCACCGTCGTTGTCATCGTTATCGATCTGGTAGTTGACAAATTCAGCACCCAGTTCGTCAGCAATGGAACCTTCGATGGTGAAGGTGCCGTCGATCAGAATCAGGTCGTCGTAGCAGATGGCCATCTGGACACCCTGAATGTTGTCGTTCGGATCGCTGTAGAAGAAGCAGAACTCGATCTCCTGGCCGGGGAACCCCAGTCCACCACTGGTACCGGTCTCCGGGAAATCCCGCTGACCGATGTAGAACGCCGTGTCGTTGACCGGGATCGTGATTCCCAGCAACTCCAGGGTTCCTCCCTCGAGAGAGGGGCTGATGGAAAGGCCCGAAACCACGATCACGTTGTCCAGCAATGGGCTTCCGAGCTGGTTGTCGACGAGGTCGACTGAAGTCAAGACCGATGGGTCCGGGTTCTCGATGACCGAGTTGGACGAGTAAGTGAAACTGGCGATGTGGTTGTCATCGCCTGTCGGAATGGTCTGACCCTCGAACGGGCTCTCGAAATCGAGCACCACTCCAAGCGTTCCACCGTTGGAGTACAACTCCGGAACGACCAGCTCAGCGCCGGCAGCAAGGGTCTCAGCACCAAGGGTAATTCCCATGAGTGTCACCACTGCCGAATCATGAGCGGCAGCGAGGACGAAACCCTGAACTGCTCCACTGGAGTTGGAGAGCAGAACGCGAGCTGCACCGGAGGAATCGGAATCGAACGAAGTCGACTCGATGCGCATGCTGTCAGGCGGAGGGGGAAGCAGAGTCATCGTTCCGTTGTTGAGCCCGAGGCCATTGGAGGCATCGATACTTTGACCATTCTGCACGAGCAGGTTGGACAGCGGCGGATTGTTCAAAACACCGTCTGAGAACTCAACGGCGCTCTGAGTATCCGTCGTCACGATGGTCTGAGGAGTGAGCGTGAAGGCAGCAATCTGCAGATCCGTACCGGCGGAAATTTCCTGGCCGTCAAATGGTGCAGTCGCATCAACCACGACTCCAAGGGTGAAACCGCCCGGAAGAGTTTCCGGAACGATCAACTCTGCAGAAGCTGCAAGAGTTGCAGATCCTGCGACAATGTCGCTCACCGACAGCAGGGCACTGTCATAGGTGATGGCTAGAACGAAACCCTCGACCGAATCATCGGCATCCATGAGGACGCTCAATGTCTCGGAAGCGAGTCCTGCCGACTGTCCATCTGTGATGGTCAGTGAATTCTGTGCGAAGGCATGGGTACCGATCACGGTGAAAAGTACCGCGAGCAGTGCGCTGCGAAGGCGCTTGAGACTGCGGTTCATCACTATCTCTCCTCGTCTCCTGGGGACACTTCGAAGCTTCCAGTCGGTCAGGGGGGCCTTTCTTCCCTGGTCCTGTCCTCACGGAACAACTCCGATAAAGGGGGGGAATTAACAAAATGTTAGTAAACAAGTCAGGCTGTACAGGAATCTCTCCAGGGGAGAACAGATTCACGGATCAGCCCGACAACGATTGCCGGTTATGTGGCGCAGGAAGAGGTAGGACATGCCGGGTTTGATCCCGGTGGTGCTGGGGAGTCGTGTCGGGACTCCTGTCCTCGAACCTCGACCGTATCACTCATTGTCAATCCTGTCTATAGACAACAGCGTTTACAAACTTGCCCCCGTAGCAAGATCGCCCCTCATGTCGCAGGATCCCCTCGTATCGATCGAGGATTTCCGGCAACCACTGCCGGACCTCGGTATTTGTTACCTGCTGAGAGCTCCACATCGGAGTCGCTGTCTGGTTGGTGGTCAGTGCCCTCAGATCAAGGGCAGTGGATGGGCAAGGCGATGCAGATGCAAAAAAGCGAGCCCGAAGCCTGCTGGCTTCGGGCTCGCTCGCATCGATCAGATCCCGGGAAGTCCGTGGACCTCAGCGCAATCCGTTGCTGCTAGGGACAGTAACTGGCCGCATCACAATCAGCACCGGCGACCGCATCACAATCGGGGAAAGGAGCGGTCGGGGCAGGTCCATCCAGCAGTCGCCAGTAGATCACATGCATCGGATCTGCCATATCGTAGGAGCCGTCTCCATTGGCATCACAGGCTGCTGCACAGGTGCCACTGGGTCCCTCCAGGTACAGTTCCTGAAGCATCCAGATGCCGTCGGAGATATCGACGCCGCTGTTGCCGTTGCAGTTACCCCGCATGAATGGAGTATCAAAGACCGGCTGCATCGTGATGGTTCCATCGTCAAATATCGGAGTCAGGGAAGCTCCATTGACCACCACGACACCCTCGACGGGAGGAGACCCGAGCGTGTTATCCCAGGTCAGGTCTGTAGCGGTCGGGCCGGTAGCACCCGAGAGAGCGCCAGCCACCGACGAGTAATCCGCGACCACGACCTCGATGGCGACATCAAATGCCAGCGTTATCCCTCCGGTGAAACTGTAGACACATCCGAGCGTCCAGCCTCCGGAATAGATCTGACTCTCGGCGAAAGCGGCTTCAAAGGGCAACGTGACCTCGACATTTGTACATTCGAGTAGGGAGTTGTCGTGGCCGAGTCCCATCGAGAAGCCCTGGGTATCGTTGGGGAAGACCGCTCCACTGGCGCTGTGATCCACCTCCGAGATCTCGATACCGGCGCTGAATGAGGCTTCTTCTGCGTTGCCGTCATAGTTGACCGCCGCATCCGGAACCGAGTAAACGAATTCCGGGTCTGGAACCGGTGGAACCCCGAGAATATCGACCGTTGCACCCGACTGAGCCGGCACCACGGATGCTCCACCGACGACGATAATCGTCTCCACCGGAGGTGATCCAATCGTGTCGCAGTAGTCTGAAGCGGCCACACCCTCGACATCCGCGGTGTAGTTGGCGACATTGAGTTCGTATCCGGTGCCCGGATCCAGCACCGCACAACCTGTGAAGCAGACCACAACGCCGACTCCATAACCCTGGGTCGAAACCTGGGTCTGGTTGAAGTCTGGCGGACTGCCATTCTTGACGATCAGGGTCGTCGCTCCATCCACTACGCTGTTGATGGTCATCAACGCAGAATCGTGGCAGACACCAAAGGACCACCCCGCTACCGGACTTCCATTGTTATCAAAGTTCGCAGACTGGTCCAGGTCGCCTCCCAGTGTTGCGGTCGCGGGACCACTGATCGATAGCACGTATTCCTGGGCAAGCACGGGTGTGCTGGAAAAGAGCAGCACCACCAGCAGGGCGTTCAACTTGTTCATGAGCGGGTTCCTTCTCTCTCAATGGTCAGATCTGGCTGACCCACATCGATTGGTCATCTCCTGAACCGCCAAGTCGTGACGGCCGATAGGATGAATATTGTCTATCAGCTCTCGATCACAGTCCCCGAGCAATGAAGACCGGTCTCGTCGGCCAGTGTTGAGTCCTCCATGGTCCCAATGCGGCATCCTAAGGGCCAGAGAGCCTGTATGCAGCCCGAATTTGGTCGGTTCTTGCAGCGCCAGAACAGCGTATACAACTTGTTTGTAAAGATACTCATCGGTGTGTGGCAACCCTCAACTGGATGTCCTCAATTACCCTATTTGGACCCGCCTGTTCCAACCCTGCCCACCGAGGCAAGGAACAGGGCAACCAGTGACGTCATCGGCCTCGCTGCCACTGGTTGGCCGGCAATCCCAAAAAAAACGAGATCACATCGGCACCGATAGCACCGAGTGATCTCGTCTCTGATGACCTCATCGGGTCGTCAGAATCTTCCTGGGCTGATCAACCAGCGCAGGCAGAATCGTCGCAATCCTCCGGAGTCTGGCCATCGACCTGACCGCAATCGGTGAAGGGAGCGGCTGGCGCTGGACCCCCAGCAAAGCGGTACATGATGATGTAGGTCGGGTCTGCGAGATCAAACATGCCATCCGAGTTCGCATCCCTCGAGATGGAGCATGTGCTCGCAGCGCCATTGACGAACAACTCACTGATGATCCAGATCCCGTCGGCCAGATTGACAATGCCGTCGTTATTGGCGTCACCGCGGGTCCAGTCGATTGTCACCACCGGATTGAAGGTGATGCTGCCATCGGAAAGGAGTGCATCGAGTGAACCCCCACCCACCACGACCACATTGGCCACGGCCGGTGATCCGAGACCACCATCCCAGCTCAAGGAAGCTGTAGCCCCCGTTTCATTCCCGGCCA